>Ga0079224_100003403_pt1 | contig 20066 bp, 17 predicted proteins | sample Stecom2015_FD_80414 | JGI IMG/M metagenome (GOLD analysis project Ga0079224, IMG submission 80414) | Agricultural soil microbial communities from Utah to study Nitrogen management - Steer compost 2015 | ecosystem: Environmental > Terrestrial > Soil > Agricultural land | place: USA: Utah...
AGGAAGGCCGCTATCTGTTCTCGGGAACCCAAACCGACCGGCCCGCGATCATTTTCGACGGCACGCAGTACATCCTTGGCGGCAACGACAAATACCGCCAGGCAGCGGTTGCCAACGGCGTCCTGCTGGATGAAAACGTCACCGCCACGCAGGTGTTCGGCGCTAACGTCGACCTGCTCAACGAGCTGCACGACCTGGTGGCGACGCTGCAGGACCCGGCCTTCGACGTGAACGACCCCGCGGTCGGCGCCAAGATTTCCCAAACGCTGGAGACGCTGGACCGTACCTATCGGAACCTGCAGGGAGCGATGACCGAGCTGGGCGGCCGGTATAACAGCCTGGAACTGCTGGACGAAACGAATGCGGATTTCTCGCTGGTCAACCAGAAGATCGAAGGCGAACTGACCGCCCTCGACTATGCCAGCGCCAGCATCGATCTCAACAATTACCTACTGGCTCTGAACGCGACGCAGAAGACGTACATCAGGATCAACGACATGTCGCTGTTCAACCAGCTGTAACCGGGGCTCGCTGATGAAAATTGGCAAGGATTTGCCGAACGTTACGGCGATTACGCCACAGGATGGGCGTCGCCCGCTCCCTGCGTCGGGCACGTTTTCGCGCCAGACTCAGCCGGCAGCAGAGGAGCGCGCGGCCGTCCGGCGCGGGCTGTCCGCCGCTGCCGGCTTTAACATCCAGCTCAACCGCCAGCTGTCTTCCATGCAGCTGGCAGAGCGCTATCTCTCCGATCTCGAGAACCGGCTGTCCCAGCTCAAGCTCAGCCTGGGCCGGGTATTGACCGGAGCCGCCCAGCAGGCGGAAAAGGCGGCGATCCAGCGGGAAATCCGCGAGATCAACCAGTTGCTGGAACAGCGCGCCAGGCGTACCGGCAATGCGCTGGGGCCAACGCTCAAGCTAAGCCTCAACGAGCCGGCCCGTACCCGCTTCAGCATCCAGGGGCTGGAATCGATCGAGGCCATTCAGCGCGCCGGCAAGGAAACCCTGCTGTTCAGTGCCGGCCGGCAGCTGTCCGAGCCGGTTGCGGTCGTGCTGGACGAAGGCCTGAGCGAGCAGCAGATTCTGCGGCGCTTCAACGCCACCCTGGGCCAGGCCGGGATACGGGCGGAGCTCGACGATAACGGTGCGCTGAAGTTTACCGCCCGGGAAAGCGACTGGCAGCAGATCAAGCCCGAGCTGATGGTCCAGGGCGAGGGCAAGCTGTTTGCCGCAGACCGTCCGACTCCGGTGGTCAGTCACGAAGAGCAGGCGATCCAGCCGCTGCCGACGCCGGAGGAAGATTCCGAACGCCAGCTGCGTAGCCTGCTCGACACCGTTCTCGCCGCGCTCGACAAAGTCAGCCAGTTGCGCGAGCAGTTGTCGGCCCGTCAGAAGGAGGTACGGGAGTTCCTGGCCCAGCATGCGAACCAGGACGAGCGGGAGTGGGCGGATGGCTTCGCCAAGTCGGTCTTCAGCGTGATGCACCGCAGCCCCTCCAGCTACAGCGCCGTCCTCCAGGCCGTGGCCGCGCAGGCCAATCTCAGCCGATACGCCGTGGTGAGCCTGCTGTCCTAGCACAGTGCTCTTTCCAAGGCTGTCTGACGGTGGATCGACACGATTCCGTGACGATGGGGGGCTGCGCGTCACGGCGAGGTCGCGCAGTGGCCATGACGAACTTGAGGCGGCGACGCGCCAGTAAGCGGTCCCTTCCGTCCTTGCGAGTGATCAGCGAGGCAGTCTCGAGAAGCCGGAGCGGCATCCGATAACGGCGCCGCCTGTCCCAAGATCACCCGCTAGCAGCTGGGAACTGCTTGTTGCCGCTCCAGGCGCGCTTTGTCACCGCTGTGTCCCGGGCAATGACGGTGTTGGCGACCCAGGCGAGAGGCGGCGGGGGAAGAGCGGAAGCCGTGCTGGGGAAAGATGGCGCACCCGGCAGGATTCGAACCTGCGACCTTCGGCTTCGGAGGCCGACACTCTATCCAGCTGAGCTACGGGTGCGGAATCAAGCGCGTAAGGATACAGCGTTCATGGGTGGCAAGCCAAGTGTCGGGTGCCGATTCGCCCGGCAAAACCACCTTCATGGCGATATCGGGCTGTTCGCAGAGGCTGATCAGGGCCGGCTGTGTTTCCGCCCCGAGTCTTTATCGCTATACTCTGGGCCACCTCGAGAGCGCATAAGCGCCGTCCGATGCTATTCCAATTTCGTCATTGGTCATACGGGGGCTCACCGTGGGCGAGCATGAAGATAGAACATTTATCGTAACCTTTATTGGCGTCATCGTGGCGCTAATCGGCATCACGATCGCGCTGATCATACTCGCCGCTAGCACTGGCACCCGGCATTCCGAATATGAAGAGGAACGCCTCGCGCTGCAGCGGGAACGTGTTGAGGAGCGGCTGCAGCCGGTTGGAGCAGTGCGCCTGTCGGGTGAGCCGATGCCGGCCGCGCTGCAGGCGCAGGCGCCTGCAGCCGAGGCTGCGCCGAGGAGCCCGGAGCAGGTCGTGCAGGGCGTCTGCGCTGCCTGCCATGGCACTGGCGTGCTGGGCGCTCCCAAGATCGGCGATACCGCCGCTTGGCAGGCCGTAATGCAACAAGGCCTGGATACGGTGGTCTCGCATGCCGTCAACGGCATTCGCGCCATGCCGCCGAAGGGCGGCGATCCCAGCCTGACCGACGAGCAGGTGCGGGAGACCGTGGTCTACATGCTCGAAGAGAGCGGCGTCTCGGCGCAATAGCCCAGCGCTCGATCTCTCCCCAGCCAGCCGGCGCATCTGCGCCGGCTTTTCTTTTGGCCGCCGGCCGCAATATCTTCATCATGAAGATAGGCCATCGCCTGACCCTACTACTCCTGTTCTTCTTGCCGCTCCCGCTTCCCGCTCAGCAACTCGTCCTCGAAGCTGAGGTGGGGCTGCGTACCGAGAGGTTCGACTGGAGCATTGCCGACGTTGACGGAAGCCCGAACGTACTGTCCGAGCTCACCTGGCGTGACCTGCGGTTCACGACGCTGGGCCTGACGGCGCATTACCAACTGGGGCCGCGGCTGCTGCTGCTTGGACAGCTCGAATACGGGCAAGCGCATGACGGCGAGGTGCAGGATTCCGATTTCCTGGCTGATCACCGGACCGGCGAATTCCTGCGCTCCATTAGCAGCGCCGATGGCAGCGAACTGCTCGGAATCAGCGCTGCCATCGGCGTGCCGCTGGAACGTGTCTCGCAGCACTGGCGATTGCGAGCCATGCCGCTGGCGGGATTGTTCCGCAGCAGCCAGCGGCTGCGAATCACCGACGGCGTCTGGATCATTCCCGAGGCAGGAGGGGAAATCGCCGGTCTTGATAGCCGTTACGATGCCGATTGGTTCGGGCCATGGCTGGGCCTGGAACTGGCCGCTGAAAACGTGGACGGCTATGGCCTGAGCCTGATGCTCGCGCGATACGCGGCTGATTATGAGGCCGACGCCTACTGGAACCTGCGTGATACACCCGCGGCTGGGCAGTACTGTCTGCGGCGCTTCGAGCAATGGGCGGATGGTGACGGCACGCGAGTCGCGTTAAGCGGCCATTACCGCTTCGACCGCTGGCGGCTCGTGACCACGCTGTCCTGGAGTGAGTGGGATACGGACACAGGCACGGACCGGATCTATTTCTGCGATGGTACTGTCGGCGACACGCGCTTCAACGGCGCCCGCCGCGAGAGCACCAGCGTTGCGGTAGGGGTGGGCTACGATTTCTAGAGCGTTTTTGTTCTGAGTGGCTCCACTCTTACCGAGCGACTTCTTTACCTCCTCTTTCCCCCCGCGGGACGGGGATAAAGCATCGCGACGAGGACGTCGCTCCCACAGGCGCCACGCCCGCTTTTCGGCAGGAGCGGCGTCTCCGTTGGGATTCTTCATCAAGACGGGAAGAAATGGATTGGGTACGTCACCGTGACGGTATCCACGTCCTTAGCGCCGAAGTCGAAGGCCTTGATCCGTTGCAGCAGCCTGCGTTCAAGCTCGGAATCGCCAAGTTCGCTGGAGATGATGCCGATGCGGGTTACCTCACCGGAGGGGGCGATCGTGAGACGTAGCACCATCCGACCCTGCAGTGCGGCGTTGTCGCGCAGTGCACGGTTGTAGATGCCGAAGATGGAGCCCTTGTTGCGGTCGAAGACCAGCTGGATCTCCTCGTCGGTGCGGGTCGGCTTGTAATTGCGCCGGCCGGCGCCGCCACCAGCTGGGCCGACGTCGCCGATCGGGCTGCGGACCACTTCGGTGGCGCGGCCGCCGAGCCGGACGCCGCCGCCGGTATCCCGGCTGAGGCTGCTGGTGTTGATGCCGCCGCTGCCCTGCGCGACCTTGGAGGTGAGGATCGAGCGCTCGGTGCGCTCGGCGGTGCCGCCGGAGGTGGACAGCCGCCCCTCCTTGAGCTGGCCGACCGAGGCGTCGTCGTGCAATGCCTGCAGGTTCTCGCGCATCGCCAGCACCCCCGAGCGCTGCGCCCGCTCGCGGGCGCTTTCCGGTTGTGGTGTGGGAGCAGGCGTAGGCGCCGGCCGGGGTTGCGGCGCCGGCTGCTGAACGATCTCCGGGGTTTTCGCCACCTCTGCGCGCGTTTCTGCCGGTGGAGAAATCGGTTGCGGCTGCGGCAGCAACCGGATGTAGCGCTGGGGCTCTTCTTCGGGCGGCGGCGCGATGATGTCCGCCACCGGCAGGAACGGTACCACCAGGCTGAGCAGCAGCAGCAGGGCGAGAACGCATAGCAGGATGCGGCGGAAGCGCGCATCGTCGTCGCTGGCACTCGACCATGGCAGCACCGGGAATATCGGCTGCGTGTGAATGACGGCGCTCACACTAACCCCCCTGATTGCTCTTCTGCAGCACCGCGAGCGAGATCCGGCCGAAGCCGGTATCGGCACAGATAGCCATGACTTTCTTGAGAACCTGGTACGGGATGGTCCGGTCGCCAAGGATGGTGATTTCGCCAAGGTCGGCGATGTCCTCGGCAGTATCACGACCAGCTGCGAGGGCCTGCTGCAAAGCCTCGGTGACGGTGGCATCGCCGCTCAGCAACGGTGCCAGTTCTGCCACTGCCCGACCGTCGACGTGGACTTCGCTGGCCGTGATCAGCACGGTCGGCGCGTGACGCGGGCTGCGGTCGGCCAGCGATTCGGGCAGCTGTACCGATCGCGGCGCCGAGAGCTCCTGCACATCCGAGGAGTTCACCAGCAGGAAGAACACCAGGATGGTGAAGATGTCCATCAGCGCGACCATGTTGAACGGCGGCAGGCGCCGAGCGCGGTGGCTCTGCCGCTCCATGCGCTGAGCGCGGCGCGATTTCCGCATCGTCAGGGCCTCCGCGTCGGCACCGGCGCATCGCCGATGGAGATCTCCGGAAACAGCTCGGCCAGGACGACCCGGCCATCCTGCTGGATGGGCAGCACCCGTACCGTGTCCATCACTTGCACCAGCTGTTCGTATGGCAGGTCCGGCTCCAGCAGCAGCGTCGCCGCCACGGTCTCCGGCGAACGCGCCTTCAACTGCCGGAGCACCGCGGAGAGCGTAGCGAGGTCATGGCCGTCGCCGCGGTTGGGGAGCTCCCGGGTCAAGCCGGCAGCGTGATCGGTAACGATCAGCAGGTTCTTGTGAACCACCACTTCCAGTTGCAGCGGCAGCTCGCTGCTTGCGGCGCTGTCCGCCTTGGGCATGTCCAGTTCGAGGATGGCCATGCGCGAGAACACCGCCATCACCAGCAGAAACGGCACCAGCACCACCATCAGATTCATGAACGTCGTGATGTTGAGGTCGGCTGGCTCGATGCGCCGACTGCGGTGCAGGCGGGTTTTCATGCCGCCGCCTCGCGTGCCGATTCGCCGGAGAGGTTTTCAACGCGGTTGATGCTGTTGAGCATCTTCACTGCCGCCATTTCCAGGCTGTCCACCACCTGTGCGGTCTTGCTCTGCAGCAGGGAATGGATGAGCAGCAGCGGAATGCCCACCATCAGCCCGAAGGCGGTAGTGTTCATCGCCACCGAGATCGACGCCGAGAGCAGCTCGGCTTTATCCGCGGCGCTGACGTTGGAGATGGCGGTAAAGGCCTGGATGAGGCCGATGATGGTCCCGAGCAGGCCGAGCAGGGTGGCGATGTTGGCAAGCGTGGCGAGGTAGTGGGTGCGTTTCTCCAGTCGCGGCATCACTTCCAGCATGCCTTCCTCCATCGCCAGCTCGATATCGTCACGATCGCGGGCGCTGGTCATGCGGGTAAGCCCGTAGGCCAGGATCCGGCTGATGGCGCTCTTGGAGTTCTCGGCGTAGCTGCGTACCTCGGACAGATTGCCTGCCTGCAGCATCGGCATGATCTTTTTCCAGGCCAGCTGATTGCGAGTCCGGAACAGGCTCAGATAGGTATAACGCTCGATTGCGATCGCCAGCCCGAATGCCAGCACCACCATGATCGGGTACATGAACAGACCGCCCTCCTGGAAGAAGCGGACGATCGCGTTGTAGACCTCCATATCCTCTTACTCCTTCAAGACCTTTGCCGGAAGAACACGGCTGAGGCAGAACGCTACTGGGCCGCCTGCATCGCCTGGTGGTAATCGAGTTCGCGCCGGAATACCTCGGGATCGAGCGGACCGAGCCCTTCGTTGAACAGGCTGCTGGCAGGTCCGGTCGCGGCATCGCCAAGCTCGGCGTCCTGCCAGGGCACGATGTAGAGCGCCTTCGGCAGTTCGTGGTTGCCGATCACGTCCATGCCCTGCAGCTGGCGCTCCTGGCGATCTTGCTGGTCAGCGGCGAGCGCTGTGCTCCCGAGCAATAGCGTTGTGACGATGATGCGAACCAGCTTCATGACCTACCCTTGCCGCCGTCGTTCGAGATCTGCAATCCAGCGTCCGACCTCCGCATCCTCGCCAGCGAGCTCCAGGTAGCGGCGGTAGTGCCTGAGCGCGCAGTCCGCCTGCTGCAGGTACAGGTCGCAGAGAATGCCGAGGTTCAAGTGGCCGTGACGGGACTCCGGATGGGCAGCCAGCAACTGCTGGTAGAGCGACTTGGCTTCCTCGAACCGGCCGGCGCGTCGTTGCAGGATCGCGAGCCAATTGAGAGCGGCCGGGTGCGCAGGTTCGGCAGCCAGCGCCTGCTGGAGCGCCGCCATGGCTTGTTCTTGCCTCCCGAGGTGGATATAGGCGACCGCTAAATTTACAAGTGGCCCCGGCAGTTCCGGATGCGCCTGCGCCACTGGGGAAAGCACGTCGACGGCCTGGGAATATTGCTCCTGTCTCAGAAGGGCGACAGCCTGATCGAAGGCCCGCTGCACGGAGGCATCAACAGGAGCAGCAGCCATGCCGCCCCCGGTCCCGACGCGTGGCGGGTTGCCGGCGCAGCCGGCGAGGGCGAGCAGCACGATCGCGCAGGCCAGCAGGGCCGGGAGCGGTATGCCCGCTGCGCATGCCTTTGCGGCAGGGCGGCGGAAGCAGCGCTTCCGCAGGCGCTGCTCTGTAGGAGCGGTGTCCTCGCCGCGATTGCTTGGAGTTTCCTCCGCTGTCGGCTTTTCCCACATGCGGGATAAGGGCAGGGACACCGCAGCGATGCCGCCCCAACTGCCGCCAGCCTCAATACAGCGTCTCGACAAAGCCGTCACTCCTTTCGGTCTTGGCATAGCGAGCCGGCGCCAGCTCCGCCAGGGCGTCGAAGCTCTTGCGGATCCAGTCGTCGTACAGTCCCTCGGCGGCGCGGCCGGCGTTGATGGCATGGATCTCGATAGCCTTGTCCTCGAACGGCAGCGCCTGCTCTTCAAGCAGCACCTCGTACTCGGCAAGCGCTTCGCCCTTGAGCTCCGCCGGCCGCTCCGACTCCAGCAGTGCCTTGGCGAAATCGGCATAGAGCGTGGCGATGGCGTAGCTGGCCGCCGTCGTGACGGCAGCGACTTTGTAGCCTGCGGCACGCTCGTAGGCAGCGAGCGTGCGTTTGAAGGCCCGCTGCTTGCTGCGCAGGCTGGTCTGCAGCGGTTCCACCAGCTTGATCCGCTGATAGGCGCGGTGGGGTTCCTCCGCCAGGGCCAGTACGGCTTGAGCGGCCAGGAAGCGGGTACGCTCGGTACGCTCGGGGCCGGCCTTGGCATCGGCATCGACGATAGCCTGGCGCCAGCGCCTGGCAGCTCTCTGGTCGCCGGTTTCCAGTGCCAGCTCGAGCAGCTGCTGGGTGGCTTCCACACGCTGGCCGAGTGGTGCCGGGAATTCCTCGACGTAGCGGACGAAACCGGCTCTGGCAGCGTTGCTGAGGCCGGCCTGGCGGTAGAGTTCGGCCGCCTGCCAGAGAGCCGCCCGCCGCAGTTCGGGGGTCGCCGCCTCGTCGGCGACCTGCAGGTAGGCGTGCGCGGCCGCTTCGGTGCGGCCGGCGGCGAGATAGGCGGCCGCCAGTCGACGGGTGACTTCCGGCTGTTGCGGATGCTTCGGGAAGCGTTGGCGGAAAGTCTCCAGCGCTTCGATGGCCTCCGGCCAGCGTTCCAGTTCGATCAGCACCGCGGCGGCGTCGAACTGGGCAGTGGCGGCGATGCCGGGCTCGGCGGCGCTGCTGTGCGGGTTGGCTTGTGCCGCGAGCAGGAAAGCGGCGACGGCGCCATCGCGGTCGCCGCCTTCACGGCGCTGCTCGCCCTGCTTGTAGAGGCTCGCAGCGAGTCGTTCGGCAATCCGTCGGCGCTTGTCGCCAGTCAGTATCGGCAAGGAGAGCGCATCGCGGTAGGCGGCTTCGGCGGCGCCGAAATCCTCACGGTCGAAGGCGGTATGGCCGATGATGGTCAGCGCCGTGAGCCGGGGCTCGGGGCCAAGCGGCTTGAGCGTGAGCAACTGTTGGGCGGCGTCAGCAGCGGCCTCGCCGTCACCGAGCTCGAAGGCCTGCTGGGCGCTGTAGGTGAGCGCCGGCACGGCCTGCGGGTGCTGGGGGAATTCGCTGGCGAGCCGCCGGGCGGCGGCCAGCACCTGCCGGCGCCAGGGCAGGCGCTGGTCGTCGGTGACGTGCTTGACATGGTTCTCCAGCGACAGCACCGCGGCATAGGCGGCCTCGGCGGCGCGCGCATTGCGGGTATAGGCGTACGCGGCCTGGCTGTACTGCTCGGCGGCGGCGACGAACTGCTCATGCTCGTACAGCAGCTCGGCGTACAGGAAGCGCATCTCCTGCGCCCGCGCATGCGTATTGAAATTGGTCAGGTAGCGCTGGTACCAGTCGCCGGCGGCGGCATAGTCGCCGTCGTCTTTGGTCTTCTGCGCCTGGGCGTGATAGTGGCGGGCCAGGTCGCGCAGGCTGCTTTCGAGCTGTGCGACCACGGCCGGGTGTTCGGCCGGGTTGCGGCCGCGCCAGAACGGGCTGCGCAGGTCGTACAGCCGCACGTAGGCCTTCTGCGCTTCCAGCACCTGGCTGGGGAAGCCGCCTTCGCGGTAGGCCTGGATCGCGCGCAGCTGGAACAGCGGGCTGCGCTCGCTGTTCGGGTAGGCGGCGACGAAGGCCTGGAAGCTGGCGGCGGCATCGGAGAAGCGCTCTTTCTTGAGGTATTCCTCGCCCAGGGCGCGGTAGAGCACGTCCTCGTCCTTGCGGTGACCGCGGCTACGGAAGTACTCGGTGACGCTGTCCGGACCTTCGAGGTAGGCGAAGCTCAGGCTGATCGCCCGCAGCGTGTCCTCGATGGTTTCGCGCTCGGTGCGGCTCAGGCGCTCCAGCTCGAGTCGGCCGTCGTGCGATTTGCGGTCGACCAGCGCCAGGAAATAATCGATGCCTTCCAGGTACAGGCTCTGCTTGAACAGCGACCAGGCCCGCTTGTACAGCGCCTGTTCGTAGAAGCCCGATTCGGTGCCGCGGCCAAGCACGGCGCGGTAGGCCAGATCGGCTTCCGGGTAACGCTTGCGCACGAACAGCATCTCGCCGCGGCGGAACTGGGCTTCGGCGAGCAGCGGACTGTACGGGTATTGCACCACCAGGCGGTCCAGCATGCGCAGCTCGTCCTCGGGGCGGCCGGCGTTGGCGTAGGCCCGGGAGAGCTGGTAGAGCACCTGATCGTTCTGCGGATGATAGGGGTAGGCCGCCAGCCGTTCCTCGTATAGGGCGATGATGCGGGCTGTCTCGCTGTCCGAGGGCTTTTCTGCCGAATCGCCAGGGACGACCTGCGGAACCGGCTCGGCATTCGCCACCGTTGCCGCCAGTGAGTTCGGGCTTGATCGCGGCGGCGGGGCAGGTGTCGCCGCCGGCGGTGGTGTCGGGGTGGCAACGGCCGGTGCCGGTACGGTTGCTGCCTCCGGGGCTTGTCCGCGCAGGGCCTTTTCTTCCGCCGCTTCCAGGCTGAGATCGGCCAGCCGGCGCATGGCTTCGGCCTTGAGGATAGGGTCCTCGGTGTGGCGCAGAAATTCCTGATAGCCGGCGATGGCGCGCGCGCGGTCGGCGGCGGACTCGGCCGGTATGACCGGCAGCGGCATGTCGGCCAGGTCGGCGACCGTCGCGGTCGCCGGCGACTGGTGCGCACAGGCATGGAGCAGCGCGACCGAAAGCAGCGGCAGCAGATAGCGGAGCGTCCTCATGGCCTCCTCCCGGGCCGCTCAGCGGCCGGGTCGTAAAGCCGGGCGAGGACGAAGCGCGCCTGGGTGACCTGCGAGCGAACGGCATCGCGGCGCGCGCCCAGGGTCTGCAGGGCCTGGGCTTCCAGGGCCTGACGGTGCTGGACGCGAGCCTGCTCGACTGCCGCCAGCAGCCGGTCGATGCGCTCGCGCAGGAGCTGGATGCGCCCGGCGAAGGCGCGGAAATCGTCTTCTGCGCGTTCGCTGATCGACATCAGTGCCGCCCGACGCTCGTGCAGCCGGGCGAGCTGCTGCTCGAGCGCGCGCAGCTCGGTGTCGCCGCTGCCCGGCAATTCGCTGCGCAGCGCCTGGACGCGCTCTTCCAGGGCGTGCGGGGCGAGCGTTTCCAGTCGTCGCTGCAGCAGTGGCAGCTTTTCGGCGAAGCGCGCCCGATGCGCGGCCAGCGCGGTGTCGAAGTCGCTGAGCCGCGCCCGCCAGTAATGCAGATTGGCGGCCAGCGCTTCCACGTCCTGGTAGTCCTGCAGTGCCCGGCGGAAACCGTGGCTGGCGATCAGCGTGCCGAGATAGGTGCTTCCAGGGAGCTCATCGACCGGCGGCAGCTCGTCGGTGCGAGGGTCGATGGCGATCGCGGCGTCCAGCAGCCGGCCGTTGCGAATATCCTGCATGGCGGCGTCAATGCGGGCCGCTTCGGCGCTCAGCCGCTCGGTGGCGACGCTGTAGAGCTCGGCGGCCTGGTCGCGGGCCTGCAGCTGCAGCAGCGCATACGGCGCTGCCAGCAGAGCCTCCTGTACGGCGGGATCGGAAATGGCGCGCCGTCCCAGCTCTGCCCATGGCACCAGCGCGGCGCGGTGCCGTCCGGCGGCGACGTCGGCCCAGCCGGCGCCCAGCAGCGCCCGGCTCGACAGCGGCCCCGTCAGCGAGACCCGCTCCAGGGCCTGCCGGGCCAGGCGCGGCTGTTCCTGCAGCAGGGCCTGGCCGATCGCCACATTGGCCTTGTCGCGCAGGGCCTGAGCTTCCTGGCTGTCGGCGCGCATGCGGCCGATGGCTTCGAGCTGCGCAATCCCGGCATCGAGCTGGCCGCTACGGACCAGGGCAATGCCCAGGTTGTAACGGCCGTAGACGGCATCGGCGGGCGCTCCGCGCCAGGGCGAGAGGGTCTTGGCGGCGCCGGCATAATCGCCCTGTTCCATCTGTACCAGGGCGCCGAGCAGCTGCCGCTTGCCGGCCAGCTCCGGCGGCAGGGCGTCGCCGATCTGGGCGAGCGCATGCGCCGCCTGCTCCAGGCGGCCCTTCTGGTAGGCCAGCTGGGCCAGGTAGTACCAGGCGCGGTTGCGCACCGCCGGACCGGCCTGCTGCTCCAGCAGTCGCAGGAAAATCCGTTCGGCGGCGTCGGTCAGGCCGTAGGAGAGCTTGAGCCCGCCCAGCAGCAGCTCGGCCTCGTACCAGTCGTGACCGAGGCGGCCCTTGCTACGGGCCGCCAGCAGGTGGGTGATGGCCGTGAAGTAGTCCTGCTGGTAGAAGTGGAACAGCACTTCGCCGTAGCGGGCGTCGTCGACGCGCTGATTCGGATTGGCGGCGAGCGTGCCGCAGAGCAGGAGGCCGGTAAGGAGAACCAGAGCCCGGCGCATGATCACTGCCACTCGCGGAACACGAACTCCGGCTGCAGCCTGCGCTGCAGATCGGAGATCTTCAGTTCCAGCGCCTTGGGTTCGTGGCCCTTGGCCACCGTGACGGTGGCGGCACGACGGTATTCGCGCCCGTTCGGGCCGATGCCGGACAGGAATGCCACCAGCTCGTGCTCGCCGCTGGGAACGTTGCCGATCCACAGCTGGTGGGAACCGCCGCGTGCGAGTGCGGCCTGCTCGCGCGGCGAGTAGAGGTGGGTGGCGACCACCTGGTCGTTGAGCTGCAGCTCCACCGAGTCGGGCTTGAACAGGGTGCCACGATCCATCGACAGGTACACCGCCAGCTGCCGGCTGGCGGGGAACAGCAGATCCTCCTCCAGCACCAGCAGGTCGCGGTTGAGCGCGAGCACCTCTTCCTTGAGGTTCTGCAGCGCGTGGTCCAGCGCGTTATGATCGGGCAGGTCGACGCTCTCCGGCGTTGCCGCAGCGGCGCTGCCCACTGTCAGCACGATTCCCAGCCATAGCATCCGTGCCCAATTCATCAGTCGCCCTCCCTGATCCGGGCTAGAAATACACGCCCAGCCCGATGTTCAGCTCCAGGTTGTAGGTCCACTCGGACTCGCCGAGGATGTCCGTCTCGAAGACGTGCTCGCGCACGTCCAGCCGCAGCGTCAGCCAGTCGGTAGGCAGCACGCGGAAGCCGACGCCGAGGTTGAAGGTGAAGTAGTCGTCGTCGGCGAAGCGGGTATTGCCCACGCCGGCGCTGAAGAACAGCGCGCTGGTGAGGGCGCGGCCCCGGCCGACGAAGACCTCGCCGGGCAGTGCGTTGAAGCCGAGCGAGACATGCAGGTATTCGAGGTCTTCGGTGCGGCCGCCGAACACGCCGAAGCCGCCGTTGTGCGCGAACGCCTCGTCGCTGGCCTCCGAGAAGCCCAGGTTGGCTTCCAGGAAGAAATCTTCGGTCAGGTGGTAGCCGAGCCGGGCGCCGAATACCGGGTGACTGCCGAAATGCTCCAGGTGCAGCACGCCGGCGTAGGCGCCGATTTCGATGTCGCGCGCGTCGATGCGCGGCACGCTGATGTTCTGCCGCGCCACCTGCGGCTCCAGCGGCTGCTCGCCCTCGCCGCGCGGCGCCGGCGGCTGGGCCGTCGCCAGCAGCGGCATGCCGAGCAGCAGTACCGCGACCAGTCCGAATGCGCGTGTCATCTCCTTCCCCCTCATCTCAGAACAGCAGCACGAAGCCGGCTGTGAATTCGTGGTAATTGTCGGAGCCGCCGTCGAAGCGGGCGTGATGCCAGCGCCAGTCCGCCCGCAGCCCCAGGCGCTGTTCCAGCTGCGTGCTGATGCCGGCGCCGGCGCTGAACGCGAAGGCATCTTCTTCCGTGCTTTCCACCAGGGTCTGTCGCGGAACGTTCTCGAAGCGGCCGATGCCGAGCAGCAGGTGGACGGGGAAGCGCTGCTCCGGCCAGGGCTGGGCGACGCCCTCCAGACGCAGCATGCGGGTGCTGGAAAAGTCGCCGGCGGCCTGGCCGAGCGAGAGGGCCAGCGTCCAGGTCGGATCGAGCCGGACGCTGCCCCAGAAGGCGATGACGGGATCGTCCTCGAACACGCCGACGCTCACGCCGGCTCGCAGCCGGCCCTCGATGTGACGGTCCAGGATGGCGGAGCGGGTGTCGCGGCCGGCGCCGGCTGCGGCGAGAGTCGCCCGCAACTGCCGCCGGTGTACCCAGCCATCGGCCTGGGCGCTGCGGATCCTGTACCAGTCGGTATGACGGTGCTGGATCTCGATGGCCGCACCACGACCGATCGAGTGCCTGATCGGATAGCCGCGACCGGGGCCGGTGTACAGATCCAGAAAAGGGTCGCGCACCTCGACCTGAGCCGGTGCGGCTGCGGCCATGCCAGGCAGCAGGGCCAGCAGGACGAGCAACCCCCTGAACAGCCGACGTGCTGACATATCGGGGCGGTAGCAGTGCATTCGTATTCTTCCTTTCGACACCGCCGGCGGCGCGGGCCCGCACTGCCTGCAGCCATCGGCGGCCGGGATTGCGAGCTAGCAGCCCTTATCGATTTACCTGGTTCCCGGCAGCCCGCCTCGGCCTTGGCCGAAGCGGGTCATTTCGACATATGGGCGGAGCCGCGCGGTCCAAAGCGGCTACTGGCAGACCAGGCCGACCCAGTCCAGCAGGGCCGTGTAGGTGCTGTCGGTGGGGATCAGCACCGGCTGGTAATTCGGTGGATCGTCGCGCGACTCCCGACGGTCGAGCATCGGGTGCGGCAGCAGGCCGGCCGCGCTGGTGCTGCCCGATGTCGGCCGCCACAGCAGCGCGCTGCCGGTGATGCCGCCGTCGGTACCGCAGCGGATCATGCTCAGCGCGGCGCCAAGATCGCCGGTCGGGTTGCCGGTCAGCACGAAGCGGTTCGGTGCCTGCGGCGGGCTGCGATGATTCAAGGCAGCGGTATCGACCTGGCCGTCGGCCACGATCAGATTGCCGCTGGTTGCGGCCGGGAGATGGCAGCCGGCGCAGCGGCCCATGAGCCGCGGATGCACATCCCGCACGAACCGCTCGACAGCTTGCGGGTCGGGGTCGGCCGGGCTGGCGGCGACCGGCTCGCTCCGATAGGGAGCACCGATGTCTATCCACTCCGCGACCAGCCGCAGCTCAGCGTCGTCCAGGAAGCCGCTGTGGTCGGGCAGGCCGGCGATGGACTGCGGCGCCAGCAGTTCCTGCCCGGACAGCAGCTCGATCAGGTAACTGCTGCGGGAGCTGTTGGCCGAACCGCCGACATCCACCGGCGGCCGTTCCCGCAGGATGGCGGCGTGGCCGTCACGGCCGATCAGCCGGGCGCGGCCGGACTGGCTGTCGAAGACCGGGCGGCCCAGCACCAGGCTGTCGTAGGAACGCAGCCGGCCGTCGGCAGCCAGCTCGCTGCTGAGGTCGAGCTGGCTGCCGGCGCCGTGACAGCCCAGGCAGTTGGCATCCCACAGCGGCTGGATGTGCTGCTGATAGTCGATCACGCGCGCGACGCTGCTGGCGGGCGGGGCGTGCAGGGAACAGCCATCGGTGCCGGAGGCACGCCAGAACTCGCCGGCCGGCGGTATCAGCCGCAATTCCACCGGCCCTCCGCAGAACCGCGCGCGCGCCTCGGCCATGGTCTCCCCCGCCTCGGCGGTGATGTCCGTGCGTGCGCCGGGGAAGAACAGGCTGCCGGCGGGCAGGCCGGTGTTGAGAGGCTGTGCCGCGCGGTGCGGCGAGTGGCAGCCATTGCAGGTGCGCTCCTCGCCGGGCCGTGCCTGCAGCCAGCTGGTGTGGGTCTGGAAGGCGCGTCCCCGGCCATCGACCACCGCCAGCGCCAGCGGCGTGTCGGCCGGCACCGCTACCCGCACCGAGCCGTCCGGCTCGATCGGCGCGTAGCCGAGGATGCGCTGCATGTTGAAGGCCGTCCCGCTGACGGCGTCCAGCGCGCTGCCAGGCGGCAGCGGCACGGCCCGGCTGACACGCAGGTAGCGTGCCGGGCGCTCGGCGTCCGGCAATGCGCGCAGCTGGGCCAGGTCCGCCCGGCCGCCGGCATGGCGCGGAATGGACTCGCCGTCCGCCAGTACGCTGTCGCCCATGCTGTCCAGGAAGTCGGTGTCGTAGACGCTGCGGATGTTGAGGACGGCCATTCGCGGCCGCGGCTCCGGCTCCCCGGGCTCGTCAGGTTCGCAGCCCGTGGGCGATGGGGTGGCGGCGCTGCCTGCGGGGCAGCCCGGCTCCGGCTCCGGATCGGGATCGGTTCCCCCGCCTGCCTCGCAGTCGTCCGGGGGGGTGCCGAGCGGCGCGCTGCCGTCCGGGCACTCCGGTTCCGGTGGAGGATCCATGGGGTTGTTGCCCTCGCCGCAATTTTCCCAGGAGCCGTGCACGATAGTGCCGTCGATGCATTCCAGCGGTCGCGGCGCTGCGGTGCCCGTTCCGCCCGCCGGCACCGGTCGCGGCATGACGGCCACCGGATCGGTCAGCACCCGTCCGGCGCCGGTCAGCACGATGGGCCGCAGGCTGCGGTTGTCGAGGTTGAGCATGTAGATGCCGTAGCGCGGTTCCGGCTCGTCGGGCAGCACCGGGCTGCGGGCGCCGGCCGCCTGCAGCGGCGACCAGGCCACCAGCACCCGGTTGCTGCCGTCCCACAGGGGGTAGGGCGCGCTGTAGCGGCCGTAGCGGGAGGTCTGGCGGCCGAGCGGCAGCTCAAACAGGGTCGGCTGGTGCTGGCCGGCGCCTGTGCCACCATCCAGGCGGCGGGCATGATCGCTGTGGGTGCGGACATCGGCGATTACCAGCGCGCCGCCGCTACGGCTGCCGGCCAGCGGCAGCACGGTGGAGATCACGCGGCCGTCCGGCAGCTCGCGCGGGTGCAGGAAGGCATCGCCCGGGCTGAAGGCGCCGTAGAGCACGTCCAGCCGGCTGCCGTCGGGACGGATGGTGAAGATGGGCTGCTGGTTGCGGTTGCCCATGTGCTCCCAGCGGGCGTACATGATCTCGCCGTTCATGCGCACGGTGGGGTTGCGGTCGTGGCTCTGGTTGAACGAGATCTGCTCGATGTCGCTGCCGTCGGCGTTCATGACATGCAGCACCAGCGCCGCTTCGCGGCCGTAGCCGGTGCGGTAGCTGTAGGGCTGGCGGCCTGCATCTTCCAGCTGCTGGCGAGTGCCGGCCTGGCGGTTGGACGAGAAGACGATGCGGCCGTCCGGCAGGTAGTGCGGGTCGACATCGTCGGCCGTGTCGTCGGTCAGGCGCTGCAGCTGCCGGCTGTCGAGCGAGTATTCCCAGATGCTCCAGGTCGCGTCATTGGGGCCGCGCATGGAGAAGACGATGCGGCGCCCGTCGTAGGAGGCCTCCGGACCGGTGACGTCGCCGCGGCCCTGGGTATAGCTGCGCGTGAGGTTGATCGATGCGGCGCTGGGCGAGGCCAGTTCGCGCAGATACAGGTCTCCGCCCGGCACGAATACCACGCCGTCGGCTGGCTCGCCCACGGCTGCCGCCGCACGGTCCACATAGGCGATCGGGAAATCGCCGCGGACGACCACCCCATCATCGCCGTCCCCGCAGCCGGCGAGCAGTCCAAGCAGGACGGGCAGGAGCCAGCGGGCGTACCTGAACAGGACGTTCTTAGAATGCATGCGGTACGGTCCTTCGCGTGCCGCCCGATGCTGCCGGCCATGGTGCGGCCGTTAGTCTTGCTTCGTAGGGTGCGGAACGGCTGGCGCGGCCGGCCGCCGCTTCCGGCAGTTCCGATTGTGATGGGGTTTTAGGGCGAGATTTTCGAGGGCGCGCGGCAGGTTGCCGGCTGAGGACGGGAAGGGAAGGACGTCGCCCTTGGCCGCGCCGCTACCACCCGACTCCGTCATTGCAAGGCGCAGCCGGCGAAGCAGCGAGCTTTGGTGAGCGATCTCGTGCTGACGAAGTACCACAGGTTAGCGCTCCGTGAGCGCCAGATTGCTTCGCTTGCGCTCGCAATGACGAAAGGCTCTGCCGCCGCCAGGCCTATCCGGCATATGACGTCTGTGTCTAACGTGCCCTACGCCGAGCGCCGGTGCTGCTGCTCAAGGGTACGGCGAAAAGCGTGCTTCATGCTTCCGGTCCCCAGACCAGCTCCCAGCGGGCCTGCCAGGCGCGTCCGACCAGCGTGGCAACGGCTGCCGCGTCGACCTGCTGCAGCGCCGCCAGCCGTTCCTCCAGCGCAGGATGCCGGCCGAGGTAGAAATATTCCCGCGCCAGCCGTTCCATGTGCGTCTCCAGCGAATCTTCCTCCAGCGTCAGCACCGCGGCCAGATAGTCGCGCGCATCGGCGAGTTCCTGCTCGCTCGGGCCCTGCACGGCCAGTTCCTCGATACACCGCGCGACTGCCTCGCGACAGCGCAGCTGGTCGCGCGGCCGGCAGGCGGTCTGCACGATCCAGAGCCCGCAGTCGGCATAGCTTTCAATCGACGAGCGGATGTCGTAGACCAGCCCCAGCCGCTCCCGCAGCTCCTGGAACAGCCGCGACGACACGCCGCCGCCGAGCAGATGGTTGGCGAGCGCGGCGGCCGGGTAATCGGCGGCGGCACTGTCTGGCGCCGGCAGCACCCACAGCAGCTGGGCCTGCTCGGCCCGCCGCCGCTCGGTGTGCGCGCCACCGGCAAGCACCGGCGCTGTCGTCTGCGGCCGGGAGCCGGCCGGTAGCGCCGCGAGCGGTGCGCCGGCGGCACACAGCTGCGCGTGATCGACGGCGCCGACGGCCACCAGCGCCAACCGCGTGCCCTGCAGCAGCCCCTGGCGGTAGGCCTGCAGGGCCTCGACGGTAGCAGCCTGCACGGTCGCTTCGTTGCCCAGGATCTCCAGCCCCAGCGGGTTGTCGCCACAGGCCAGCTGCACCGCCAGCGATTCCGCAGCTTCATCGGGCGCATCGGCTTGGCCGGCCATCTCCTGCAGCACCACGCCCTGTTCGGCGGCCAAGTCGTCGGCATCGAAGCGGGTATCGGTCAGCATGGCAATCAGCAGCTCGGCCAGTTGCCGCTGTCGTGCCGCCGGCACCCAGCCGTGCAGGGCGGTCAGTTCGCGGCCGGTGAAGGCGTTGAGCTGACCGCCCCAGCGATCGGTGAGCCGGGCAATCGCCAGCGCATCCAGCTCTCCGCAGCCCTTGAAGAACAGATGTTCGAGCAGGTGCGCATAGCCCTGCTGGCCGGGCTGCTCATGGCGGGACCCGTTGAACAGCCACAGCCCGAGCGCAACGCTGCGGGCGCCGGGCAGCGCTCGGCTGATGATGCTGAAGCCATTGTCGAAGGTGGTGGTTTGGATGGGGAGCATTGGCAACATCCGGTCCGGAACGGGGCACGAGGATAGCGGATCTGCGCGGAGTTTTATCGTCGCGGGAAGATGCCGTAAGCTGCCCAGGCCGAAAATAATTCTTAGAACGGAGAAGACGATGGCTCGCTTGCTTGCTGGATTGCTGCTGGTCTTTGGGGGAGTGACGACGGCGCTGGCCGCCGGTATCGAGGTAACGGCCGCCTATGCGCGGGCGACGCCACCGGGAGCGCCGGTCGGCGGTGCCTATTTCGAGATTCGTAACCGCGGCGATCAGGCCGATCGCCTGCTGGCTGCGGCATCGCCGGTGGCCGGCCGGGTGGAGCTGCACACCCATACCGTGCAGGACGGCGTGGCGCGCATGCACGAGGTGCCGGCCATCGAGGCGCCGGCCGGGCAAACCGTCCGCCTGCAGCCCGGTGGCCTGCACGTCATGCTGATGGAGCTGAAGGCGCCGCTCAAGGCCGGCGAAAGCTTCCCGCTGACCCTGACCTTCGAGCGTGCCGGCCAGCTCGAAGTGACGGTGCAGGTGAAGGAAACGACGGAAGTGATGTCGCACGGCCATCACGGTCACCACGGCAAGCATTGACCCGGGTTGCGGCCTTGCCATTCCTGTGCAGGAGCGGCCCCTGCCCGCGAATCTTCCAAGACTCTCACTCCCGGCCCCTCTCCCGCTTGTGAGAGAGGGGAGGAAAGGCATCGCGGCGGGGACGCCGCTCCTACAGTCTGTAACAGCATGATCGGCGCTCGGGCGTGGCGGTAATCCTGTTCAACAAGCCCTTCAACGTCCTCTGCCAGTTCACTGACCGCGAGGGCAGGGCGACGCTGGCCGACTACATCCCGCTGCCCGGTGTCTACCCGGCCGGGCGGCTGGACTACGACAGCGAGGGCCTGCTGGTCCTGACCGATGACGGCCGCCTGCAGCAGCGCATCGCCGATCCCCGGCACAGGCTTCCCAAGACTTACTGGGCGCAGGTCGAGCACGTTCCGAGCGCCGAGGCACTGGAGCAGCTGCGGCGCGGGGTGGTGCTGCGCGACGGGCCGACGCGGCCCGCGCAGGCGAGGCTGATCGAGCCGCCGGCCATCTGGCCGCGGA
>Ga0079224_100003404_pt1 | contig 20066 bp, 24 predicted proteins | sample Stecom2015_FD_80414 | JGI IMG/M metagenome (GOLD analysis project Ga0079224, IMG submission 80414) | Agricultural soil microbial communities from Utah to study Nitrogen management - Steer compost 2015 | ecosystem: Environmental > Terrestrial > Soil > Agricultural land | place: USA: Utah...
CCAGATCGAGGAATTTCTGATGCAGTTCAACGGGGAGGGTGTGCAGCATATCGCCTTCCTGACGGACGATCTCGTGCAAACATGGGACAGGTTGAAGGCGATGGGCACACGCTTTATGACCCCTCCGCCTGCCACCTACTACGAGATGCTGGAAACCCGCTTGCCAAACCATGGAGAGCCCACGGAGGAACTTCAGGCGCGTGGCATTTTGCTGGATGGCACTTCGGAAGGCGGGGAACGTCGTCTCCTGCTTCAGATCTTCTCTGAAACTGTGCTGGGGCCCGTGTTTTTCGAGTTCATCGAACGTAAGGGCGACAGCGGCTTTGGCGAGGGCAACTTCAAGGCCTTGTTTGAGTCCATTGAACGCGACCAGATACGTCGCGGGGTGCTAGCGGCGGACTAAGCTGCAGAAATCGAAGGAGGGCAACCCCCTCCTTTTTTTTGCCTGTGCGAACCATGATCTGCGGCTCCGTTACACCGTTTTCTGGCCGAGCAACAACACGCGGGGTAACATCGATTCACCAAATTAAAAACGATAAAGGAGACAATCGATGAAAAACGTACGCACATGTATCGTCAAAAGTGTGTTGGCCACCTTGGCCGGCGCAGGGTTCGGGCTGGCGGCAACCCCCGCTTTGGCGGCCGAAGATTTCCCCACCCGTCCGATTCAGTTGGTAGTGGGATACGGGGCCGGCGGCGGTACAGATATGTGCTTTCGCGCGCTCGCCATGACAGCCAGCAAGGAGCTGGGCGGCTCCATTGTCATTGAGAACAAACCGGGCGCGGGCTCTTCACTTTCCATTGGCTACATTGCACGCCAGAAGCCCGATGGTTACTACCTGGCCGCGCTATCCACAGGGGCCGTGCTGAACCAGTTTCTGGTGCCCAGCATCGACTATGACGTGATGAAAGACCTCACGCCTATCGCCATGGTGGCTCAGTACCAGGTCGGCTTGCTCGTCAGGGCGGATTCTCCGCTGAAGTCGCTGGACGATATCATCGCCAAAGCCAAGGAGTCGCCAAACTCGGTAGCCTTTAGCACTGCCGGTGTCGGGACGCCTCAGCATCTCACCATGGTGCGGCTGGGCGAGAAAGTCGGCGCCCAATGGACGCATGCCCCGTATAAGAGCGGGATAGAGGCCTCTACTGCCCTGGTGCGGGGAGACGTTGAAATCATGGCGCAAACCGCGGAGTGGGTGCCCTTTGTGCGCGATGGTCGGCTTCGGTTGCTGAACGTTTTCACTGAATCCAGAATGGGCGATTTCGACTATGCCCCGACCTTGGTGGAAGCCGGTTACGACCTGGTGGCACCCAGTATCCTCGGCCTGGTGGGCCCTAAGGGCATGGATCCTAAGGTGGTGGCGAAAATCGATACCGCGTTCAAAAAGGCCATCGATACGAATGAGTTCCGCCAGTGCACCAACCAGTTTGGCTTGAAGACGGATTACAAGGATGCGACGGCATTCAGCCAGCATATTCAGAACACCATCGACCAATGGGCTCCAGTGATCAAGGAACTGGGCGTCAAGTAAAAATGTGAGTGAATGGGGCGGGTCGTTTCGCCCCAATTGTTGTAAACGGAGCAGATGCATGAGCGGCGTTTTTGATCATTTGGAGTGGCCTTTTTTCGACCCCGAACATCGTGTCATGGCGCAGGAATTGGACGACTGGTGCCAGAAGGAGGGGCTGGCCTCTGTGGACGATAGTGATGTATTCCTTGCCTGCCGCGAACTGCTGCGGCGCATGGGCGAGGCCAATTGGTTTCGCTACGCTGTGCCCAGTGGGCCGAATGGGGAGTACGGGGGCCAGAATCCTGAACTGGATTCCCGCTCGCTCTGTCTCATCCGCGAGACGCTCGGACGGCACAACACGCTGGCCGACTTTGTATTTGCCATGCAAGGACTGGGCAGTGGTGCAATCAGCCTCGGCGGAACGGATGCTCAGAAGCGCCGCTATCTGCCCAAAGTCGCCCAAGGAAAGTCGATTGCAGCGTTTGCTTTGTCGGAGCCGGAAGCAGGTTCGGATGTCGCGGCTTTGAGCTGCTCAGCGCATCGCGACGGAAACGACTTCATTCTCGATGGAAAGAAAACCTGGATTTCCAATGGGGGGCTGGCGGACTTCTACTGCGTTTTTGCCCGCACGGATCCTGAAGCGGGCTCGCGGGGCATTACTGCCTTCATCGTTGAAGCGGCAAGCCCGGGGCTACACATTGAAGAACAGATCGATGTGATGTCGCCCCATCCCATCGCGACCTTGCGCTTCGAGGCCTGTCGAGTGCCTGCGGCCAACATGCTGGGTGAGCTCAACCAAGGCTTCAAGCTTGCCATGCGGACGCTGGATATATTTCGTGCATCGGTGGCGGCTGCCGCGCTTGGGTTTTCACGGCGGGCTTTAAAGGAAGGCCTGGACTATGCTCGCAGCCGCAAGATGTTCGGCCAGACCCTGGCCGACTTCCAGCTTACGCAGGCCGCCCTGGGCGATATCGTCGCGGAAATCGACCAGAGTGCCCTGCTGACATACCGCGCAGCCTGGGTGCGTGATGTTGCGCGGCGCGTGCCTACGGCGGAAACCGCCATGGCGAAGATGATCTCCACTGAATCCTCACAGTGGGTGATTGATCGCGTCCTGCAGATGTTCGGCGGCAGAGGGCTTGTGAAAAACTCCCCCTTGGAACGTTTGTACAGAGACATTCGCGCCCTGCGAATCTATGAGGGTGCAACCGAAGTACAGAAACTCATCATCGCCAGAGAGTTGATGAAGCGTTGATCCGCTAAAGGGGAGGCCTCACCGTTTTTTGGTCGCATTGATACTGCCGTCAGTCTCGAGGATAAGCATGTCGATTTCCTCGAGACTCATATCGTTGGCGTGCAGGACCCGGTCGATCTCATTGCGGCCGATACGGTGCATTTTCATGACGTCTTCATATAGATGGCCGTTGCGTCCCAACAAAACCTCCCGCCCTTCGATCATGTTTTCAAGCTTCACATTGCGCGAAGCGGTGAAGCTGATGAGGATATTCAGCGCAAGAAGCGTGAATGCCACAATGAGTCCGCCCACCAGCGACTCATCACCCCCTGACATCGACCCACCGACGGCTTCGCTCAGAAGCACGACAACAAGCAGGTCAAACGGCGTGAACTGACCAATGGTCCGCTTGCCGGATATGCGAACAGCAACCAGCAAGACCAGATAGACAGCAGCGCCCCGGATGACAAACTCCCACCAGGGCAAATTCAGGTCGAACACAGCTTCCTCCACGCGAGAATATGTGCTGGCAGGGAGAGCACTTCTCGTGCCGACATCGTTCCCGGAAGGATGCTCGCTCAGCGGACTCCCAGTCTCTTCGACTGCGTCCCAGCCATTCTGCTTTGGAATCGGGATGACCAGATTTCAAACCGCGACCCAGTGTCTTTCTCTATAGTCCGGCCATACACGACAAAAGGAGACAGTCATGCCCACTTCATCATTTACGAAAACCTCAAGAAGAAAATCCTGGTGCTTGCGGCTGTTGCAGGCCGTCCCGGCGTTGACCGTCGCCACAGCCCTGTGCGCCGCGACTGGAGTTGCCCAGGCAGAAGCCTGGCCGAGCAAACCCGTACGCGTTGTTGTGCCTTATGGCCCAGGTGGAATTGCAGATATCTCCGCGCGATCCATCGCGCAAAAAATGTCAGAGATCACGGGCCAGAGCTTTATCGTCGAAAACCGTCCTGGCGCGGACACCCGGATTGGGACGGAGGCGGTCAGCCGCGAGCAGGGAAATGATCATGTCATGCTGCTTGCAGGGGGCGGCTTCGCCGTCAATAACGCGCTCTTTGATGATCTGCGTTACAACACCGCGACCGACTTTGTGCCGCTGGGACTTGTTGTGTCCAACCCGCTGTTGCTGGTGTCCGGCAAGAGTCAACCGTATAACTCGGTGATGGAATTGGTGGAAGCGGCCAAAGCAGGTGAGAACATTACGCTTGCTTCCGGGGGCAAGGGAACCTTGAGCCATATGTCCATGGAGCTGCTGGCCGCAAACATGCATGCGCCCATTACCCACGTCCCCTACAAAGGGGGATCGGCCCACACTGCCGATGTGGTCAGCGGTCTGGTGACGGGTATTTTTGAGAATCCGAGTTCCTCGCTTCCATTGATCCGCGCAGATAAATACAAGGTCATTGCAACCACGGGCGCGACGCGCAACCCCGTGCTGCCGGACGTCCCGACCGTCGCAGAAAGCGGTGTGCCCGGGTTCGAAGTGATTAACTGGTTCGGTCTTTTTGCTCCGGCCGGAATTCCTGAGGCGTCTATCGACAAAATGGTGAGCGTTGTTTCAGAAGCGCTCAACGATGAGGCCCTGCGTCAGCGGTTCGCCAGTGAAGGTGTGAGCGTGGGCGGTTACCTGGGTAAGGACTTTGGCAAGTTTGTCGCTGATGAAACCGTCAAATGGGGCGAGATCGTCAAGGCTCAGAACATTCGTGGCAATGAGTGACAAAGATGGAAGGGCTGTTGGAGCATATTGACGCGGACCTGCTAAAGCACCACCGCGACGTCCAGGAACTGCAGGCATCGCTGGCGCAGGAGGGCTACTCAGGCGCCCAGCTGCGCCGGATGGTCAGTCACCGGGGAGCGAAGTCGATCGCCCTTCGTCCTGCCGGCGTCGAATGCGAGGATGTGCGTGTGCCCACATCCGGGCACGAACTGCCGCTGCGGCTCTACCGGCCTGGGGGCGCAGCACCGCAACGTGGGCTGATGATGTATTTCCACGGCGGGGGGTGGGTGACGGGGAGCGTGGAAACGCACGATTCCCTGTGCGCCCGCATTTCTGCAGAGACGCGCTACACCGTCGCCAGCGTGGACTACAGGCTGGCTCCGGAACATCCTTTTCCGGCCGCCAACGAAGATGCGCTGGCGGCTACACTCTGGATGCTTGAGCAACGCGGACGCTTCAATATTCCTGAGCATCTTGGTTGGGCGATGGGCGGCGATAGTGCAGGGGCTCACATTGCCTTATGCACGACCATGCACATGCTGCAGCAAGGGCGCCCGGTCTGCGAGCGGCTTCTGCTGTTCTACCCGCCTGTGGCGCCGGGCCTGGCCACCTCAAGCGGACAGCGCTATGCGCATGGGCCGGGTCTTACCGCTGAGTCCATGCGGGGCTTTTGGCAGGCTTACGCCGGCGCCGGTACGCCCTCAGGCCACCCGCCTGAGCTGGACCTTCGGACCTGGCGGGAACTCGCGGCCCTGCCGCCCTGTGTGATCATGACGGCTCAGCACGACATCCTCAGGGATGAGGGCGACCAGTTCGCCGAAACCTTGGCGCAGCTTGGCGTGACCGTCATTCATGAGCAGGCCGCCAGAATGATCCATGGTTTTGCAAGAATGATTGGCGCCAGCGAAGCGGCAAGCGCCCATGTTGCGTCTGCTTGCGCGTCCTTTTTGACACTGTAGAGTTTCAAGACCGTGAATAGCGCGCGGTCTGCTTGACGGATTCCAGCCATTCGCTGGACAAGGCTTCCGCCTGTGCCTGGATCCAGTCACCGACAATTTTCAGATGAAGGTTGCTGCTGCCTTGGTCGCATAACACAAGGTAATACCCGCTGGAACCCAGCATTGCTTCATTAAAGGGTGCCACCACGGTTCCGGCGGCAATCAGTTTCCGCACCAGCAGGCGCGGCACAATGCCAACCCCCAGGCCTGTGCTGATGGCTTCGATCATGACGGAATAGTGATCATATGGCTGGATCTCTGCCGGCAGGAACGAAGCCCCCATCGCCTGACACCACTCCGTCCAGGCGGTGGGGTAGAGCGTGTGCCCGAATAACCGCAGGCCCGCCAGGTCCTCTACGCGAGTCAGCGGATGACGCGCCAACCATTCGGGATTCGCGACCACACACATCTCGCGTCCGAACAGATAACGAGCACGCACTCCTTGCCAGGTGCCGGAACCGAAGCGGATTTCAGCGTCCACGTCCAGACGGGGGGATGCCCTGCTTACCAGTCGCGGGGTCAGCCGCAGATCAATTTCCGGATGCGCTTCGACAAAGGCTGGCATAAGCGAAATTAGCCAGTATTGAAGGACGGCCGGCGGTGCCAACAGGCTGACCACCGCTTCTTCTCTCATGTCTTGGCTGAATGAATCGACGGCGCGCGCGATCTGGTCAAGCGCGGGCTCGACCCTTTCCAGAAACTGCTGGCCTGCGGGCGTCAGCCGTACTCCGCCGGCCCGCACGAACAGAGACGTTCCGAGCGCCTCTTCCAGGGCGGCGACCTGCTTGCTGACGGCGCTCTGCGTGAGATGAATATATTCCGCCGCCCGGGTAAAACTTCCCAGCCGGGCAACAGCAACGAAAACCTGCAGGTTCGCTAAAGAAAAGTGGGGTCGCAGCAATTTCACGCAGCAATTATGGGTTACGTTTGAAGGGACCACAACCAGAACGGAGCTCTTCCATTCATGAAGAAAGTGATTGATCTGCGCAGCGACACTGTAACCAAGCCCGTCCCGGGCATGCTGGCGGCAATGCAGGCCGCAGCGCTGGGCGACGACGATTACGGGTCGGACCCCACGGTTAACCTGCTTCAGGAAACGGTAGCGGGTCTCCTGGGCTATGAGCAGGCGCTGTTTGTGCCTTCAGGCACCCAAAGCAATCTAGTCGCGCTGATGAGCCATTGCGAGCGTGGCGATGAATACATTGCGGGCCAGGAATCGCATGCCTACCGCTTTGAAGGGGGTGGCGCCGCCGTGCTGGGCAGTATTCAGCCGCAGCCATTGAATAATCTGCCCGACGGAAGCCTGGATATAGACGAGGTCATTGCAGCGATCAAACCACGCAGCAATCATTTCGCACGGACTCGTCTGCTGGCGCTCGAAAACACGATCGGCGGGCGTGTGCTGGGGCTTGATTACCTGAAGCGTGCGACAGACGCGGCACACGAGCATGGGCTTTCCACTCACCTGGACGGCGCCCGCGTCTGGAACGCCGCAGTCAAACTGGGTGTATCGCCGGCGACGCTTGCCAAGGGATTCGACAGTATGTCGGTATGTTTGTCCAAGGGTTTGGGCGCACCCGTGGGTTCATTGCTTTGCGGCTCTGCGACTTTCATCGAGCGTGCCCGCCGCTGGCGCAAGATGTTGGGGGGAGGGATGCGGCAATCCGGTGTGCTGGCCGCAGCAGGTCTGTATGCCGTTGAGCACCATATCGAGCGATTGGCGGACGATCACACCAACGCCGCCGCTCTGGCCCAGGGACTGGGTCGAATCTCTGAGCTGAGCGTGGAATCGCCCCAGACCAATGTCGTGTATGTCAGCATTCCCACCGAGGACTGCGCTGCCTTATCGGAGCATCTGACCGAAAAGAACATAATCGTGAGAATGTCGCCGCGCGCCCGGATGCTGACCCATCTGGACGTCTCTGCTGAGGACATCACAACCGTCGTCGAAGCATTCGAGGCGTTTTATAAGCGTTGAATGGACCAAAGCAAAACGCCACCCGAGTCCGGGTGGCGCATGCAATGTTGCTTATTTACAGTGCGAAACTGCTTTCTTCAAGCTCGTGACTGCCCATGAGAGTGAGTTGGAAGTCGGCCACACCGTCGCCGTTCACGTCACCTTCGATGAGGGTTAAGTCTCTGCCGTCGGCGTCTGTATCCTCGCGGATCAGAAGCTCAGCGGCAGTCCCTGAGAAGTGAACACCTTGTATCAAAGCGAAGGCCTGGTTGCCGCTGACGGTGGTGTTCGCGTCAATGGCCGTGAGGTCGATGATGTCCTCGCCGGCGAAAAAGCCTTCAATCACGTCGCCTCGGACACTGGCGACCGAGCCAAACACGAAGGTGTCTGAGCCATCACCGCCGTCCATGATGTTGGCCACATCGCTGGCATAGATGAGGTCGTCGCCCGAACCGGTAATGACGTTTTCAATGCTGAGCAGGAGATCGGTGCCGCTTTGTGAGCTGCTTGCCGTGCCAATTCCGTTCGCGCTGAGTTTGACCACCGCATTGGCGGAAATGTTGCTCATGTTCAGGGTGTCCGAACCGGCATCGCCAGAGAGAAAATCATTTCCGTCACCGATCGTGGCAATAAAGGTGTCGTCGCCGTCGCCGCCAAACGCGTGATCATCGCCCGCGCCGGCTTCAATGACGTCGTCCCCGGCACCGCCGATGATTGTGTCGCTGCCCTCATCGCCGAACAGGAAATCGTCGCCATCACCGCCTAGAATCGTGTCCTTGCCGTCACCGCCCATGATGATGTCATCGCCGCCTGCCCCGACAAGGGTATCGTCGCCGGCATTCCCCATAATGACGTCGTCGTAATCGGTGCCATCAAGGGTATCGTCGTCAGGCGTCCCGATGAGTGTGGCGCCTGTCCCGGTGGGCGTTTCAGGCGTCGTGTCTGGAAGCACCTCGACTTTGGCGCTGTGCGGCACGGAGCCAGTCCCGTCAGATACCCGGAAGTTGAAGATGACCTCGCCTTGGTAATCAGAGTCGGGCGTATAAAGCCATTGGCCCGGGCCCACCAGTTCGAGAGTGCCGGCGGTGGCAGTCAGATTTGTGACGGTCAGTGTGTCGTTATTGGCGTCCCAGGCTCATCGGCTTACGTTCATCCCGGATCCGAAAAAATAAACTATGAAAACAAACGACTTACATGCGCCTGTCTTGCCTTATCCGAGGCTTTAATTATGGTTTGATAGCCTAGGGTTTTCGCCTGGAAGCACATATGGCCTTGTGCATGACAAAGAATATTCCTGATACCCAAGTGACCTTCTCTCACTGGCTTGGGCAGGTGAAGCGCCAAAAAAAACGCCAGCCCCAAAGGACTGGCGTTTTCATGAAACTGTGGTGCCGGCTAAAGGAGTCGAACCCTTGACCTTCGCATTACAAGTGCGCTGCTCTACCAACTGAGCTAAGCCGGCCCTGAAAGAAGACGTATTCTACATGATTTTTTAAAACCTTACTTGACCACCGTAAGCCGCGGGCGGCTGGGAGGTGGATCGTCCGGTTTATCCCCTTCGGCCATGCTTTCAGCCGCCGAGCCCTTGCTGTCGGTGCTGGCATCACCACCAGGGTAGGGCTCAGAAGCAACTACCTCGAAACCCATTCCTGCGCCGGTTTCCCGTGCATAAATGGCCGAGACCGCAGCTACGGGCACGTAGATCTGCTCTGTCACCCCGCCGAACCGCGTCTGGAACTCGATGTATTCGTTGCCAAGCACGAGTCGGTTGGTGGCGAGCGTGCCGATGTTCAGAGTAATTTGACCATCGTGCACATGGGCGGGCGGCACAATGGTGTTCTGGTCGACCGTGACCACGATGTAAGGCGTATAGCCGTTATCGGTACACCATTCGTGCAGGGCGCGAATCAGGTAGGGTTTCCGGGACAGTTCTTGCATAACTCGTCTCAGCGACGCATGACTTTTTCAGACGGGGTCAGTGCTTCGATATAGGCGGGGCGGGAGAAGATGCGCTCTGCGTACTTCTGCAGGGGAGCGGCATTCTTGGGCAGTTCGATGCCGTAGTGATCCAGACGCCACAGCAAGGGGGCAATGGCTACGTCCAGCATGGAGAACTCATCGCCCAGCATGAACTTGTTCTTTACCAGCACGGGTGCCAGTTGGGCCAGACGGTCGCGGATGTTCTGGCGTGCGTGTTCCTGCGCTTGAGCGTCAGGTGTATTGCGGTCTTCCAGCACGGACACATGGACGAACAGTTCCTTCTCGAAGTTGTAGAGGAACAGACGGGTACGAGCACGCATCACGGGGTCAGCAGGCATCAGCTGTGGATGCGGGAAACGCTCGTCAATGTATTCGTTGATGATGTTGGATTCGTAAAGAATGAGATCGCGTTCGACCAGAATTGGCACCTGCCCGTACGGGTTCATGACGGCAATGTCTTCTGGCTTGTTGAACAGGTCGATGTCACGGATTTCAAAATCCATGCCTTTCTCGAACAGAACAAAGCGGCAGCGTTGGGAGAACGGGCAAGTCGTTCCGGAATAGAGCACCATCATGTCGCGGTTTCCAATCGTAGAAGTATGAGTAAAAGGTACGCCTTTCGGGCGGCCGAGAAAAGAGGAAAGGCGCCGTGTGGGCGCCGCCTTCATGCCGGGTTTGTTGCGTGGACTGGCCCGGTGAGACAGCGAGGCGGGGTGGCTACGAGCCTACTCCAGCATTGGCAAAGAGCTCGGGCCTGATGACCGGAGCTCTTTAGCATACTACGCCTTATCCACTTGACTGCAACATCGCCCAGCTATGGGCGGGGACGATGTTGCTCTCTTCAAGCTTGAGGACTTACTTGATGTCCTTCCAGTAGACGGCGTTCAGACGCCATGCCACACCGAAGAACAAGAACAGGAACAGCAGAACCCATACACCCAAGCGCTTGCGCTCAAGCTGTACTGGTTCGGCCATCCAGCCAAGGAAGTTGGCCAGGTCGGCAACCTGACTGTCGAACTGTGCTGCAAGTTTGGGATCAACGGGAGTGAAGGTCACTTTGTCAGAAGCGCTGCCGGTGTAGCCTTGCAGGACTTCCGTCTTCACTTCCTTGAAACCCTCTGGGTCGAAGCGCGTAATCGTGCGCTGCCACTGCTGGGTGCCGTCGGCTTGGTCGACCAGAGCGACCTTGCTGCGCTCCATGCTGCGGGGGCCTTGCAGAGGCCACAGCGCATGCGGCATGCCTACGCTCGGGAAGACGAGGTTGTCCCAGCCCTGAGGACGCGAGGCATCGCGGTAGAAGGTGCGCAGGAAAGTATAGACGTAGTCCACGCCAGTGGGGCCCAGGTTATGGGACTTGGCGCGTGCAATGACGGAGAGGTCAGGAGGAGCAGCACCAAACCATTTGGTAGCGTCTTCCTTGCGCATGGCGATTTCCATGAGATCGCCTACGCCCTCGCCGGTGAACAGCAAGTTGCGCTTGATTTGCTCTTCGGTCAGGCCAATGTCCGTCAGGCGGTTGTAGCGCAGAGACTTCGCGCTGTGGCAGCCAAGACAGTAGTTGACGAAGAGCTTGGCACCGTTTTGCAGCGATGCCATGTCATTGATACGTACCGGCGCCTTTTCCAGCGGGTACCCGCCTTCAGCCGCAACCGAGACAGCGCAGGTCAGGGCGAGAGCGATGGTTCCTATGAGTTTCTTAATCATGATCGTTCCGTTACCTTGTGATGAGCTCAGTGGGCTTTGAAGGTGATGCGCTCAGGCACCGGCTTGAAAGTACCGATACGGCTCCAGACGGGCATCAGGAAGAAGAAGCCCAGGTAGATCACCGTGCCGATCTGGCTCATGAGGTTGAACGCCGGGCTTGGGGGCTGTGTGCCCAGATAACCCAGCATCAGGAAGTTCACGATAAAGATGGCGTACAGGAATTTATGCCATGTCGGACGGTAGCGAATCGACTTTACAGGCGAGGAGTCGAGCCAAGGCAGGAAGCCCAGCAGGACGACTGCACCACCCATTACCACCACACCCCAGAACTTGGCGTCGAAGATGCGGAAGGCGATGGCCAGGCCGACGAGGATCAGGGGAACAATGATGCGCCACATGCCCTTGAGCTTGCCATTGGCAAACAGCACGACGGCTGCCAGCGCGGCCGAACCGGCCAGTACCCAGGTGAACTCGGCGGTGATGGCACGCAGCATGGAATAGAACGGCGTGAAGTACCAGACAGGCGCAATGTGCGGAGGCGTCTTCAGCGGATCGGCAGGAATGAAGTTGTTGAACTCCAGGAAGTAGCCGCCCATCTCCGGTGCGAAGAACACAATCGCAGCAAAAACGATGAGGAAGCCTGCCACACCCACGATGTCATGCACCGAGTAGTAGGGGTGGAAAGGAATGCCGTCAACAGGATGACCCTTGGCGTCCTTGGGACCGTCTTTGATTTCAACGCCGTCGGGGTTGTTGGAGCCCACTTCATGCAGAGCAATGATGTGCGCCACGACCAGGCCGATCAGAACCAGCGGTACGGCGATGACGTGCAGAGCGAAGAACCGGTTTAGGGTGGCATCAGACACCACGTAGTCACCGCGGATCCAGATGGCCAATTCCGGGCCAATGAATGGAATGGCGGCAAACAGGTTCACGATCACCTGTGCACCCCAGTAGGACATCTGGCCCCAGGGCAGCAGGTAGCCCATGAAGGCTTCAGCCATCAGGCACAGGAAGATGGCCACACCAAAGATCCACACCAGTTCGCGTGGCTTGCGGTAGGAACCGTAGAAAAGACCGCGCAACATGTGCAGGTAGACCACCACGAAGAACATGGAGGCACCGGTGGAGTGCATGTAGCGGATCAACCAGCCCCATGGCACTTCGCGCATGATGTACTCGACGGAGTCGAACGCGAGTTCACCGTCGGGCTTGTAGTTCATCACCAGGAAAATACCGGTGACTACCTGGATGACAAGCACCAGGAGAGCAAGAGAGCCAAAGAAATACCAAAAATTGAAATTCTTGGGCGCGTAGTATTCCGACATGTGTGCCTTGAACAGGGACGTCAGCGGAAAGCGCCTGTCGATCCAGCCCAAGAGTCCAGTCGTTTCGACGGTTTTTTCGCCAGCCATGAAACGGCTCCTTTTCTAACTATACGTGGCGTATTTAGGGATTCAGTTCAGGGGTGTGAAACACCCCTGGCGGCATCAGGCCTGATTGTTTTCGTCAACACCAATGGTGATGCGTGTGCCATCAGCCGAGAATTGGTAAGGAGGAATTTCAAGGTTGTCAGGTGCCGGCACGTTGGCAAACACCCGACCGGCCAGGTCGAAGGAAGAACCATGGCATGGGCAGAAGAAACCGCCTTGCCAGTCTGCCGGGAGCCCCGGACCGGAGCCAGCCGACAGCTGGGGTGTGGGGGAACAGCCGAGATGGGTACAGATGCCCACTGCAACGAAGTATTCCGGATTGCGCGAACGGTATTCGTTTTTAGCGTAGGCAGGAGTGAACCCCGGGCGGTCCGAATTGGGATCGGCCAGCTTGGAATCAAGATTAGGCAATGCTGCAAGCTGCTCTTGTGTGCGGCGCAGGACCCATACGGGCTTGCCACGCCATTCCACTGTGGTCATCTGGCCTGGCTGCAGCCCGGAGATGTCGAGTTCGACCGGAGCGCCAGCCGCACGCGCCCGTTCCGAGGGTGCAAATGAGCCGACGAAGGGTACGGCAGTTGCAGCGCCGGCCACGCCGCCAAACGCACAGGCCACACCGACCCAGGTGCGCCGGGCAGGATCGGTCGGTTGGTTGGGGTCAACCATGCCGGAATCATCGAGCTGTGACGTAATCTGACTCATTCTAGTATCCTTGTTCATGCCCGGATTCCAGGCATACCGTTCGCATTTTGTTGCTATGTACTTTACGTATCAACCGCGTATTATAGCGTCTGCCTGATACAGGGGTGAAACGCCAAGGGAGCACATCATGAGTAAAGTCCGAGGTTTTTTGAGCGAGTTCAAGGAATTTGCTGTCAGGGGCAACATGATCGATCTGGCGGTCGGTGTCATTATTGGCGCCGCGTTCAGCAAGATCATCGATTCTCTGGTGGCGGATGTCATCATGCCCCTCGTTGCCTTTGTCGTAGGAGGGGAAGTCGATTTCACGAATCAGTATTGGGTGCTCCGTGTTCCTGAGGGTTATTCCGGACCTCAAACCCATGAGGCACTGACTGCTGCGGGCGCTGTAGTGTTGTCCTGGGGCAACTTCTTGACGATTCTTATCAACTTCATCCTCCTCGCTTTTGTCGTGTTCTGCCTGGTGAAGGCGGTCAATGCGGCTCGCCGTAGCCTTGAGCGTGAGAAGGCAGCAGAAGAAATTGCAGCCCCTGCTCCTCCGCCAGAAGACGTTGCTTTGTTGCGTGAAATTCGCGATCTACTGAAAAGATAAATAAAGCAATGCGGGTATAGCGCCTGCATACACGGAGCGACGGCCGGGAAACCGGCCGTTTTCACATCTGGCTTCCCCGTCTTCACCCGCGGAACATCACACCGGGTTGTCGAGATCCAGAAATTCCACGCGAATTCCAAATTCCTTTGCCACGGCTTCGCCCAGCGCCTGGACACCGTAGCGCTCGGTAGCGTGATGACCTGCGGCAATAAACGCCGTCTCGGTTTCATTAGCCAGATGGAAATTCTGTTCCGATGCTTCACCCGTAATGTAGGCGTCCACCCCGCATTCGATGGCGGCTTCCATCATGCCTTGGGCACCCCCGGTACACCAGGCGACCGTGCGGACCTCTTTTTGCGGCGTGCCCAGGACCAAGGGCGTGCGGCCGAGTGCATTGCCGATGTGCTGCCCCAGGCTTTGCAACGACGTTGGTTCGCATCGCCCCCGCCATATCAGGTCGCTGGGACCAAAAGTCACCGGACGACCTTCACCATCGAGATCTGGCTTGAATCCGAGGCGCGAGGCGAGCTGGGCGTTATTACCCCATTGGGGGTGTGCGTCCAAAGGAAGGTGGTAGCCAAACACATTCAGGCCATGTTGCAGGGCGGTGGCGATGCGCTGGCGTTTGGCGCCGCGTAGCACGGGGTTCTCGTTCTTCCAGAACCAGCCGTGATGGACCAGGATTGCGTCAGCATTCTGTTGCACCGCAGCGTCAAGCAGCGCCTGAGAGGCCGTGACTCCGGTAATAATATGTCGGATAGTGTCTCTGCCTTCCACCTGCAAGCCGTTGGGGCAGTAGTCCTTGAAACGTGTTGTCTGCAGGGCGTCGTCAAGCCATGCGGCCAGTTGCCGCGTGGAAACCTGGTTCATCTTCGATTCCTCAAAGGTTTATGCATCGTTTGTGGTTGGTCTTTGCTCAGACCGTTACCGTATGCCTGGGTATTTTATTCATCGTGACCACCCTGCGGCCTGACTGGCTGCGCATGGGAGCGCGCGCGCCAGCAGTTCAGACGCGACCGGCCGACACGAGTCAGCAGGTCGGCGGGGTGAGTTTCGCCGATGCCGTCGCACGGGCGACGCCGGCGGTCGTGAACATCTATACCACTAAGGCAGTGGAAGTCCCCCTGATTCCGCTGCCGGCCGACCCTGAACTGAATCGCCTGTTCCGCAGTCTGCCCGGTTTCACACAGCGGCGGCAGTCCGGCAGTCTGGGCTCGGGGGTGGTGGTGCGCAACGACGGCTATATCGTGACCAACTACCATGTCGTCGAGGCAGCGGACTCCATCCGGGTGGCCCTGAATGACGGCAGAGAGACTGATGCGCGGGTGGTCGGGGCCGACCCAGAAACAGATCTGGCCGTGTTGAAAGTCGGCCTGCCCAAACTTCAGGCCATCCCCTTTGAATCAGACGCGACCCTGCGCGTGGGTGATGTCGTGCTCGCCATAGGCAACCCCTTCGGCGTCGGGCAGACCACGACCCTGGGAATTGTGTCGGCACTCGGACGAAATCGTCTGGGGATCAATATTTACGAGAACTTCATTCAGACCGATGCCGCGATCAATCCTGGCAATTCCGGCGGGGCACTGGTCGATGCACAGGGTCGCCTCGTCGGCATCAACACGGCGATTTATTCGGAAACCGGGGGGTCGCTTGGCATTGGCTTTGCCATTCCGGCGAAAACCGCAGAACGCATTCTGAAAGAGATCATCGAAACCGGGAAGGTAACTCGTGGCTGGCTGGGTGTGGAGCCTCAAGACATCTCGCCCGAGCTGATGCGCGCATTCGGGCTGAAGGGATTGGACGGCGTGGTGATCGCCGGCGTGCTGCGTGGCGGGCCTGCTCACCGAGCCGGCCTGCGAGTCGGCGACATTGTTATGGCCATGGATGGGGAAGCAGTGCAGGATTCCATCGGTTTCCTCAATGCGCTCGCGCCGAGAAAACCGGGTTCGACCCTGGAGCTCGACATACTGCGTGAAGGAAAGCAATTCAGGGTTCGCGTAGAAGTGGGCGAGCGCCCCACCATGGCTAGAAAGCGCTAAGCGCCCTGATTTTCAAGTGTCGCTACGCACTTCCGGGCTGCGTTCCTCGGATTCATCCTCTTCCGCATCCTTACGTTTTTTGACGATGGACGCTGAGAGCAGGATACCCACTTCGTAAAGCAGACAGAGGGGAACGGCCAGCATAAATTGGCTGAGCACGTCAGGCGGCGTGACGACGGCAGCGATGATGAAGGCGCCGACAACCACGTAGCCGCGTACCTCGCGCAGCTTCTTCACGCTGACGATGCCGGTGCTGGCCAAGAGCACCACGGCCACGGGCACCTCGAAAGTGACGCCGAAGGCCAGGAACATCGTCATGACGAAGTTCAGATAGGCCTCGATGTCTGGGGCAGGTGTGATGGATTCGGGGGCGAATCCGGCAATGAAGTGGAAGACTGTGCGGAAGACCACGAAATAGCAGAACGCCATGCCTGCCATGAACAGGAAGGTGCTGGACGCAATCAGGGGCAGAGCCACCTTTTTTTCGTGAGAATAAAGCCCGGGCGCCACAAAGGCCCAGGCCTGATAGAGCACATAGGGCAAGGCAACAAGAAAAGCTGCCAGCAGCGTGACCTTCACCGGCACCATAAAGGGCGTAATCACACCCGTGGCAATCATGCGGGTGCCCTGGGGCAGCGATGCCAGCATGGGCTGAGCGAGGGCATCGTAGATGGCTGATGGCCCAGGATAGAGAAAGAGCACTACGAATACGGCGAGCACCACGCTCACAGCCCTTAGGAGGCGTGAGCGCAGCTCGACCAGGTGAGACATGAATGTCTCTTCTTGCTGTACTTCCTGTGTCACGTGCGCGTACCCGATTGTTCTGTTGTTGTCGGCTCCGCGTCTGCGGCGGCATGCTGGATCGCGGCGGCTTCAGTCGCCGGTTCGGCTGGTGGGGCCGAAGGCGTTTTAGGTGGATCGACTTCGCGACGCGCCTGGTCAACCAGCCCCTCGACCGATGCGGAAGCTTCCTGCAGATTCTTGCGTGCTTCATCCAGCGGTTGTTGGATGCTCGCGGAAGTTTCCCGCATGGAGGCCTGTAGCGAGCTGGCCGCCTCGTCCATCTGCTTTTTGAGCTTCGTCATTTCATCCAGGTCGATTTCCCGCTGGATATCGCTTTTTACATCGGTGACGTACCGCTGGGCGCGCCCGAGCAAATGCCCCACCGTCCTGGCGACCTTGGGGAGCCGCTCTGGACCGATGACGACCAGCGCCACGACGCCGATCAGCATGAGTTCGGTGAAGCTGACGTCAAACATAACTAGGCGTCAGTCTTTTCTTTAGCCTGCACGTCGATGGTTTCCTCGCTGCTGGTACGCTGCGTGACGGCCTCAGGTTTCTTTTCTTCCTGAGCTTCACCCATCCCTTTCTTGAAGCCGCGCACGGCGCCGCCGAGGTCTTCCCCGACATTACGAAGTTTCTTGGTTCCGAAAACCAGGGCAATGATGACCAAGACGATCAACCAGTGCCAGATACTGAAGGTGCCCATATCGTTCTCCCGTTAGGCGGCAGGTGCCGCACGCTTGTTCCAGGGGCGGGGGCCCCCGAGAATATGAAAATGCAGATGGTCGACTTCTTGACCGCCTTCCCGGCCTGTATTGACGACGAGGCGAAAGCCACCATCATGGCCCGGAGTGCACCCGTTGTCAAAAGCCAATTGCTGCGCCAATACCACCATTCTACCCAACCATGGTGCATCCTCGGCTTTGATTTCAGCCAGAGATTTCACGTGTTTTTTGGGAATTAGCAATAAATGTGTAGGCGCTGCCGGATTGATGTCATGAAAGGCGAGGCAGTCATCGTCCTCATACACCTTTTTCGCAGGGATATCGCCTGAGGCAATCTTGCAGAAGATACAGTTTTCGCTCATGGTTTAACGCTTTACGATTGAGGACGGCTGGCTTTTTCGGCCAGGCCCGAGACGCCTTCGCGCCGTGCCAGTTCATCAAGCACCTGTTCGGGCCGCACACCATAATAGGCCAGCGCAACCATGCTGTGGAACCAAAGGTCTGCGGTTTCGGCGATGATGCGCTCGGCGTCCGCATCTTTGGCAGCCATCACCAGTTCGGTGGCCTCTTCGCCGACCTTCTTCAGGAAGGCGTCGGGGCCACGCTGATACAGCTTGCTGACGTAGGACTCAGCCGGGGCGTGGCCCTCGCCGGAGGGCAGGCGGCTTTCCAGTGTGTCGGCCAGTCGGCTCAAAATGGATTCGGGGGTCGTCATTTGTAAATATGCTCCGGGTCTTTCAACACTGGATCCACGTCCGCCCAGACGGGTTCACCCTCAGTATCCAGTCGCTGGAAGAAACAGCTGCGTCGGCCGGTATGGCATGCAATACCGCCTTCCTGTTCCACTTTGAGCAGGATGACGTCTGAGTCGCAGTCCAGCCTGATTTCCTGCACCCGCTGGCGATGACCGGACTCTTCGCCTTTGCGCCACAGTTTGCGGCGCGAGCGGGACCAGTAGACCGCGTGACCGGTGGAAACGGTTTCCGCTAAAGCGTCGCTGTTCATCCAGGCCACCATGAGGATGGTGCCGTCAGCGGCGTCCTGGGCGATGGCGGGAATCAGTCCGTTTTCATCGAACCGCAGTTTGGACAGCCAGTCGGGCAGTACGCTCATGGGTCCAACCTGACCTTGACGCCCTGCGCCGCCATGAATTCCTTGGCTTCACGCACGGTGTATTCACCGTAGTGGAAGATACTGGCCGCCAACACGGCGCTCGCGCCTCCTTGAATGACGCCGTCAGCCAGATGCTGAAGATTGCCTACACCGCCTGAGGCGATCACGGGTACAGGCACCGCATCCGACACGGCGCGGGTCAGTTCGAGATCAAACCCGGACTTGGTGCCGTCGCGGTCCATGCTGGTGAGCAGCAATTCGCCGGCACCGTATTCGGCCATCTTGCGAGCCCACTCAACCACGTCCAGACCTGTGGCGCGGCGACCGCCGTGGGTGTAGACCTCCCACCTGGCTGGTTCACCTTCGGCGGAGACGCGACGGGCGTCGATCGCCACCACTATGCACTGTGAACCATGGTAGTCGGCCGCCTCGCGGACGAGCTCTGGCCGGCTGATGGCTGCACTGTTGATCGAGACTTTATCCGCCCCTGCATTCAGCAGGCGCTGTACGTCCGAGACCTGACGGACGCCACCGCCCACGGTGAGCGGGATGAAGATTTCGCTGGCAACCGATTCGATAATCGGCAGGATCAGGTCGCGATCGTCGCTGGTGGCCGTGATGTCGAGAAAGGTGAGCTCGTCAGCACCCTGTTCGTTGTAGCGGCGAGCGATCTCGACGGGATCACCGGCATCGACCAGATCGACGAAGTTAACGCCCTTGACGACGCGGCCCGCGGTAACGTCCAGGCAGGGGATGATGCGGCAGCAGAGGTCGCTACCGGTGTCTAAGGTATTTTGGCTCATGATGCGGTCAATTCGTCTGCGCGTTCCTGGGCAGCGGCGAAATCCAGCGTGCCTTCGTAGATGCTTCGGCCCAGAATGGCGCCTTCCACACCTTCATGCTCGACTGCGCAGAGCGCTTCGATATCGCGCAGGTCGGTCACGCCGCCTGAGGCGATCACGGGGATATTGACGCTCTGCGCCAGGCGCACCGTGGCTTCGATGTTCACACCGCTCAGCATGCCGTCGCGTCCGATGTCGGTGTAGATGATGGATTCAACACCGTAATCCTCGAATTTGCGGGCCAGGTCGATGACGTCATGACGGGTGAGCTTGCTCCAGCCGTCAGTGGCAACTTTGCCATCGCGTGCATCCAGACCAACGATGATGTTGCCGGGGAAGGCGCTGCAGGCGTCGCGCAGAAAGCCTGGGTCCTTGACGGCGGCAGTACCGATGATGACGTAGGAGATGCCGTTGTCCAGATAGTTTTCAATGGTGTCCAGATCGCGGATACCGCCTCCAATCTGGATAGGGATGTCGCCGGCGATCGCGTCAACAATAGCTTTGATAGCGGCTGCGTTCTTAGGTTTACCGGCGACTGCACCGTTGAGATCCACCAGATGCAGGCGGCGAGCGCCCTGGTCGAGCCATTGCTCGGCCATCGTCGATGGGTTCTCGGAGAATATGGTTGCGTCGTTGAGGTCGCCCTGGCGCAGGCGAACGCAGCGCCCGTCTTGGAGGTCGATGGCGGGGATCAGGAGCATGATGAATCAGCCGATAAGATGCGTGA
>Ga0079224_100003406_pt1 | contig 20061 bp, 14 predicted proteins | sample Stecom2015_FD_80414 | JGI IMG/M metagenome (GOLD analysis project Ga0079224, IMG submission 80414) | Agricultural soil microbial communities from Utah to study Nitrogen management - Steer compost 2015 | ecosystem: Environmental > Terrestrial > Soil > Agricultural land | place: USA: Utah...
CCTATGCCGGCGATCGCCTCACGCGATACGCCCTCCTCCTCGATTACCGTAGCAATCGTTTCCTCGATCAACTCCGAAATGCGATCCGCCACGCCCATGGCGCCGAGCGCCGCCATTGTCGGCTCGCTTCGCACGCCAATCTCCCGCGCTCCATCCAGTGGCATCGCGCCTACCACGATATTGGTGCCGCCCAGGTCCACGCCGATCGCATAACGTCTGGAGTCGCTACTCATCAGGCATCCGGCTCGGTGAAGAGAAGTGGTGACAGCGCCTTCATTACTACCTCGGCGCGGAGGTCCCGCATGCATCGCCAGTGCTTCAGCGGGCACGTCTGGGGACCGTGCCTGTCGCACGGACGACAGTCAAGGCCCGCCACGCCTACCGTTACTGATCCTGCTGCCAGAGGACCGAAGCCAAACTCCGGCACCGTTGGTCCGAATATGGTAACTGTCGGCGTTCCTACGGCTGACGCAAGGTGCTGCGGCAGGGAATCGTTGGACACCAGCGCCATGCACCTGCGAATGAGTTCGGCCGAGCCGGGCAGGGTGAGCCTGCCCGCTGCGTTCACCGGTGCAAGTGCGGCCCGAGAGGGCATGGCCACTGCCGCTGCGCTCATTGCCTTCTCAACTTCTTCCGCCAGCGGTTGCTCATCCCGGCTTCCGATGAGTACCAGGCGCACCGGCATTGCGGAACCTGACGCGAAGCCGGAATGTGCATCAGGTACGTGGCCTGATGCCACCCCTGCGGCCGGTCCCGCCGTGAGAATGGACGCCAGCCCGGCGTATCCCGGCCACCGCTTCGTTCCCCACATGCTGCCCGGAGCCAGCGCTACCAGCGGCTCACCCGGCATCACTCCGCACTCGGCCAGCAGTGCGTCAACAGAGGCCACGGCTTCTTCGGGGATGGCGAGGGAAGGGGCGCGCGACTCCGGCGGAAAACCGGCGGCGTCACTGTTGGCCAGGCCCCACAACCTTTCAGCGTGGTGCCGGTCGTGCCGATAGGGAACTCGTTCGGTGTACAGCGCGCGCCCTGCCGACGTATTGAACCCCACGCGGCGAGGTATTCCCGCTGCGAGTGCAATCGCTGCGCTGCGGGCCGATCCCTGTGCCAGGTAAGCAGTGTGTGCGCCACGCTCCGTGCCATCCTCGCGCCGCCTCACGCGCGATACCATGCGTGCGAACCCGCGGGTGCCGCGGTCCGCACCGCGCTTGTCGTACACGATTACTTCCCGCACCGCCGGATGCCCCGCGAGGAGACCCGCTCCGCCAGGGGTTGTGAGAACATCTACGGGGCCACGCTCCGCGAGACTTTCCAGCAACGGTGTCGTAAGCACTACGTCGCCCAGGAACGAAGTCTGGATCACGAGAAACATGAGCGCGAACCGAGAACGTCAGGAAATGAGCGGCATCAATCGTCCACCTGGAGCACCGCCAGGAAGGCCTCCTGCGGAATCTCCACGGCGCCTACCTGCTTCATGCGCTTCTTTCCTTCCTTCTGCTTCTCGAGCAGCTTGCGCTTCCGGCTGATGTCTCCCCCGTAGCACTTGGCCAGCACGTCCTTGCGAAGCGCCTTCACGTTCGTGCGTGCAATAACCTTCCCGCCTATCGCGGCCTGGATGGCCACCTCGAACATCTGGCGGGGTATAAGCTCCTTCAGCTTGTCCGCTATCCGACGGCCGTACTCCTGCGCCTTGTCCCGGTGAATGATCACCGAGAATGCGTCCACGGGGTCACCGTTGATCAGCATGTCCAGCTTCACGAGATCGCTCTCGCGATACTCGAGCATGTCGTAATCCAGGCTCGCGTATCCTCGGCTGATGGTCTTCAGCCTGTCGTAGAAGTCGAGAACGATTTCCGCGAGCGGAAACTCCCACTCGAACTCCACTCGTGAGGTGTCCAGGTACGTCATGTTCCTGTACACACCGCGGCGTTCGTTACCAAGCGTCATGATAGGCCCGATGTAATCCGCGGGCGACATGATCCTGGCCTTCACGTACGGCTCCTCCACGTGCGCGTACGACGACGCAGGAGGCATCCTGGAAGGATTCTCCAGCAGCAGCATCTCACCGTCTTCCATGTATACGTGGTATTCCACGTTGGGTACGGTGGTGATGAGCGACAGGTTGTACTCACGCTCCAGCCGCTCCTGCACGATCTCCATGTGCAGCAGCCCCAGGAATCCGCAGCGGAAGCCGAAGCCGAGCGCCGTGGACGTTTCCGGCTGGTAGTTCAGCGAGGCGTCGTTAAGCTGCAGACGTTCCAGCGCATCCCGGAGTTCCTCGTACTGCTGCGTGTCCGTTGGATAGATACCGGCGAACACCATTGAACGAACTTCCTGGTAGCCCGGCAGCAGGTTGCGCTCGGTGTCGCCGGCGTCGAACACGGTGTCGCCAACCCGTGTTTCCTTCACGTGCCTCACGCTGGCAACCACGTAGCCCACTTCACCGGTTTTCAACCGGTCTGCCGGCACCTGGCGAAGCTGCATGTAACCGACCTCAGACACCTCGTACTCCTCGCCTTCCTTTCCGAAAGCGATGGTCATGCCCTTTCGCAGCTCGCCGTCAACTACGCGAACGCTGGGAATTGCGCCGCGATAGCGATCATAGAACGAGTCGAAAATCAGGGCACGGAGGCTCGCGTCCGGATTCCCCTCAGGCGGAGGCACGCGCCTGATGATCTCCTCCAGGAGTTCGGGAACACCAGTGCCTTCCTTGGCGCTCACCGCCAGTATCTCCTCGGGAGTGCATCCGAGCAGGTCCACGATTTCCTGACGTCGCCTGTCAGGCTCCGCACCCGGCAGGTCGATCTTGTTGAGAACGGGGATTATCTCGAGCCCCGCGTCCATCGCGAGGAACAGGTTGGACAACGTCTGCGCCTGGATTCCCTGCGACGCGTCCACCACGAGAATCGCCCCTTCGCACGCCGCGAGTGACCGGGACACCTCGTAGGTGAAGTCCACGTGCCCCGGTGTGTCGATCAGGTTGAGAACGTACGGAACGCCGTCGCGGGACGTATGCGTCATTCGCACGGCGTTCAGCTTGATGGTAATGCCGCGCTCGCGCTCCAGGTCCAGCGTGTCCAGCACCTGCTTCTTCATCTCGCGCTTCTGAAGCGTACTGGTGCTCTCGATGAGCCGGTCGGCAAGTGTTGACTTGCCGTGGTCAATATGGGCGACGATACAGAAGTTCCTGATATGGTCGAGCTTCACGCGGGATCTCGGGGCTGGTAGGGGAACTGCACGCAACCCTGAAATATAGCCTTGGCCGGGGAGTGCCCGGGAGCGACGAAACCCGCCATGCCTCTACGGGCTGTCAAGCACACCGGAGGCGCCCGTCCCACGCTGCAGCGACTACTCGTTGGGCTCGTTGTAGCGAGCCATCGTCCGGATGAACGTGAAGAGCATGCCACCGTTGCCGAGCGCGAGGCCTCCCCAGAACCACACATAGCCTGTCTCCTCGCTGGTGGAGTTGAGGGCAACGCCGATGCAAAGGAGGCCGAGCACGCAAAAAGCCCATCCGAGCAACGCTCCCTTCAGGAGAATGCGCCACCTGTCGCGGCGGGCATCTCGTTCGAGGACCTCGTTTCGACGGCCGATGGCCTCGTAACGGACCTTGAGGCGTTCGCGCATTGCGTTCGCCTGCTCCGAATCACGTTCCATACACGCCTGCCTCCGGCTTCCGCCTGAACAGGAAAATCACACCCGCAGTACCCAGCGCCACGGCAAAGGCGCTCCACTCCGCCAGAGTAACCTCGCTCAGCATCCAGAGTATCACCAGCATGGCAAGTGGGATCACTAGCCCGGGCAAGGGCACACGGAATGGAATGCCGCCCGCGTTCACGTTGCGGCGGCGCAGCTGCCACGCGGCCAGGCAGCATAGCCCGTACAGAATGAGGATGGACACGTTCGCGAGAATCGCCAGGCGCTCGAACGAACTCGTAATGGCCAGCAGCAGCACGATCACGCACTGCACCACTATCGCCACCGCGGGCGTGTGATACTCGTTGTGCGTGCGCATGAACACACGCGGTAGAAATCCATCTCTTGCAAAGGCGTACAGCGTCCGCGGTGTCGCAAGGATCATTGCGCCCGCGTAACCTGTCATGGAGATCACCGCGCCAACCAGCAACAGGGTGCGTCCCCAGCCGCCGAATGCGACCCCTGCGGCATCTGCAAGCGGCGCTGGCGAGCCAATGAGCGCAGGGCCGAGCACTCCCTGGGACACGAACTGCAGCCCGGCGTAGAGCAGGGTGATTGCGAGCATGGCACTGAACAGTGCCCGCGGAACCGTTCGCGCCGGATTCCTCACCTCGCCACCCGGTACCAGCGCAGCCTCGATTCCCGCAAAGGCGAAAACCAGCAGGAGACTGCTTCGCGCCAGCGTGTTCATGTCAGGCGCAGACGTTGCCACCAGGTTGTCGCGGTTCACCATGAATACGCCACCAACTACGAGCAGCAGCAGCGGAAAGAGCTTCGCCACCGTGATTAGCGTATTGAGGCGCGCACCGGCAGACACGGCCCTGATGTTGATTGCCGCGAAAGCCACGTAGATGGCTGTGAGTACTGCGGCTCCTGCCACACGACTCGATAACGCAGGTACCAGTGCACCCAGGCTTGCCACCAGCACGGTTGCAACCGCGCCCATCGCGAACGTCAGCAGCATCCACAGCAGGAAGCCGGATAGAAACCCCACCAGCGGTCCGAACGCCACCTCGATGTACGCGTACGGACCACCCGTGAGCGCCACACGACTTCCCGCCTCCGCGATGCACATCACGATCAGCCCCATCGCAACGGCGCAGAGCAGGTACGCGAGTGGCGCCGTGACGCCGAGTGAAGCGGCCATGTCTGCCGGGAGACGGAAAATGCCGCCACCCACGGTGATGTTCACGATGCTGGCGCTGAGCGCCACGGTGCCGATCGAGCGAATCAGCCCCGAGTCGGTTGAAAGTGCGGGTTGTGCGTCCGACACAGCGTTCGATTCTTCCGGCTGGAGGTAGGCACATTTCCTGAATCCGGCGGCGAATGTGCAGGTCAGGATTATACTGTGGCAGAGACTTGTGCGGGCGCCTGTGGCATGGCGTTCCTGATGGACTGTTACAGTCCTTCATGGCGGTTCCGAAGCCGCCACGCCCGCTGCACCAGAGCTTTCCGGTAATGCCTGCTCCATCGCCTTCCACAACCCGCGCAGACCAATTCGACCCATCCGAACTTGCCGCACTCGGCCGCATCGAGGTAGTGGCGCGCTGGGTTGTGGACGGCTTTATGTCCGGCCTGCATCGCTCACCCAGACGCGGCTTCTCTGTGGAGTTTGCCGAACACAGGCCCTACCAGCCGGGTGACGACCTGCGTTACGTGGACTGGCGGATCGTTGCGCGCGCAGACCGCTGGGTGGTGAAGCAGTTCGAGGAGGAAACGAACCTGCGTGCGGCCCTGGTGCTCGACGTAAGCCGCTCCATGCACTGGAGCGGAGCTCCCGGACGACTCACCAAGCTTGCCTATGCCGAACGGCTCGTGGCTGCCCTGGCCCTGCTGCTCCTTCGTCAGCGAGATGCCGTGGGGCTCGTACGATTTGACGAAGACGTGCGTACAGTGCTGCCGCCCCGTGCGCGCATGGCCCACTGGCGGCGAATAATCCATGCCCTGGAAGAGCCGGGTGCGGGCATGGCCTCACGGGCGGAAGGCGCGCTGGAGCATGTGTCGCGAATGCTTCGTCGCCCGGGACTCGTGACGCTCGTGTCAGACCTGCTGTTCGACATGGAGCCGATGCTGCAGGCGGTGCGAATGCTCCGGGTGCAGGGCCATGATGTAACCGTGCTGCATGTGCTCGACCCCATGGAACTGGAACTCGGGCAGGGGGCTGAAGCACTGTACGTGGATCCGGAGTCGGATCTGGCGGTTCCGGCTTCTCCCTCGGACGTTCGCGACGCGTACCGGGCCACGGTGCAGGCAGCAATTGCGGAGTGGCGTGGATCGTTGGGTGCCGTGGGCGCTGCATACGAAACGGTAACCACGGATTCACCGTTCGGTGTTCCGCTCCGCCGCGTGTTCAGCGCGCGACAGCGCCTGCCATGATGCCGCCGCGCGGTAAGTGGAGCCATAACGAGTTGCCGCGCGCATCGCGCATCGGCGTGCTGCGGAAATCATCTCACCAGCAGCCAGTTCGCAGGCAAGTGTCTTGAGCTTCCTGGCACCACTCTGGCTTCTCCTCGGCGCTGCGGCTGCGGTGCCGCTGGTGCTGCACCTCATGCGTCGTCAGGTGGGGGCGCGCATCGAGTTCCCGGCAGCGCGCTATCTGCGCCGCGCAGAGCGCGAGTTCAGCGCGCGCATGAAGCTGCGCAACCTGCTGCTGATGCTGCTTCGGGTGCTGGCGATCGTCCTCGTTGCGCTCGCGGCTGCACGCCCTGCAACCCGCCTGGTTGCAGGCGGACATCCCCCCACTGGGCTCGCGATCGTTCTGGACAACTCGATGAGTACGGGTGCGGTGGTGGAAGGCGGAACTGTGTTCGAATCGCTCGTGAAGCAGGCCGACGGTGTGCTTGAGAGCGCGTCCCAGGATGACCGCCTGTGGATCATCACGGCGGACGGGGAAGTCAGGTCGGGGAGCAGGAACGACCTTCGCGCCGTACTCGCAGACTTGCGTCCCATGGCAGGTGCTGGTTCGCTGCCTGACGCTGTAGATCGCGCTGCAGCCCTGACGAGCGTTGCGGGTCTTGCTGCGAGGCATGTCCTGGTGCTCACCGACGGACAGTCGAGCGCGCTCACTCGTTCGGCAGACGTGTCCCGCGGTGCACTCACGGTGTTCGTTGCGCCTTCGGAGCCGCCGCGCAATCGCGCTGTACTCGAGGCTGAGGCAAGCCCCGGGCGGTGGACGCCACGCGGCGCAGTCACGGCACGCATGGCAACGGAAGACTCAACCACCTGGCGCATCGCGCTGGAAGGTCGCACGCTCGCGCGCGGCATTGCACAGCCGGGAGAGGAGCTGCTGGTGCGCGTGGCGCCCTCGGAACGTGGCTGGCTTGCAGGGCAGGTCGAGCTGGAGCCAGACGAGCTGCGAGCTGACGATGCGAGACACTTCGCTGTCTGGATCGGCTCCCCGCCTGGAGTCACGGTGTCTGCCGATGCGGGTTCGTTCGTAGCCAGCGCCGTGGACGCCCTGGTACAGAGCGAGCGCGCCGACGTTGGGAACGACGTTCTCATCGCCAGCGCAGACCGCGCCGGCAGGCTTCCGGCGCTGCTGATTGCGCCGTCCGAAGCTGGAAGGGTGAGCGCGGCGAATCGCACCCTGGCAAGCCTGGGAATTCCCTGGCGGCTGGGACCTGCTCGAAGCGGACGTGAGGCACTTGTCGGTGATCGTGCCGATGGTGCGAGCGTTACGTCGCGCTATCAGCTGAGGCCCGAGCCGGGCGCACGCGCCGATACGCTCCTTACCGCAGGCGGGGATGCATGGGCGGTGGCCGGCGAGGGCTACATACTGGTTGCCTCTCCTCTCGCGATGGAGGCCACCGATTTTCCCTTGCGCGCCGGGTTCGTGCCCTGGATCGGTGATCTTCTGTCCCAACGGCTCGGTGCCGCCCGTGGCACCCTGATACAGAGCTCGCCCGCAACCCGCGTCACGCTTCCACCCGAGGTAAACGCGCTCGAACTGCCGGACGGAAATCGCAGGACTGTTGCAGGCGAACTCGCCACGCCGGCCGAGTCGGGCGTGTATTTTCTTCTTCGCGGCACCGAACGGGTTGGTGCCCTTGTCGTAAATCCGGAGTCCCGGGAATCAGTGCTGGACAGATTGACAACAGACGAGATTCGTTCGCGTTTCAGTGCGCGTGACCTAGTGGTGAGCAGCGATCCCGCAACCATATCTGCGCGGGCCTGGACGGCTGACGCCGGACGCTCCATCACGGGTCCGTTGCTCGTACTCGCACTCGGCCTCCTGATTGCCGAGTCTGCAGTCGCGCGAGGCACGCGCGCTCAGAAGGCAGGCTGATGGCGCTTCCGAGCCTGCTGGATGCAATCGAGAAGCTGTCTGCATTTCGCCGGTTGGGCGGCAAGCTTCCGTTTCCTAACGAGAGCGTTTCCGTTTCAGGGCTGCCCGGCTCCGCACCGGTGGTGCTTGCGGCCGCCATAGCACGCAGGAACCCCGGCCGGTTCATGGTCGTGGTGTGCGACACCGTTACGGACGCAGAACGGTGGCTTGCAGACCTGAGTTCGCTCACCGGCAGCGAGGGAGTTGCACTGTACCCGCCGCGGGAGGGTTTCGGCGAGCTGGAGCCGCACGCGGAAGTGGCAGGTGAGCGCATCGAAACCCTGGAACGAATTGGCCGCGGTGAGGTGCATTTGCTGCTCACCACACCTCGCGCTCTGCTCGAGCGCACCCAGATGCCTCGCGCTGTGCAGGAGTCCAGGCTGGAGCTTCGGCGCGGGAACGTGAAGCGGCCCTCGGATATCGTCAGGCACATGGAAGACGTGGGCTTCACGCGTGTTCCCATGGTGGACGACGTGGCTCAGTTCTCGCTGCGCGGCGGCATCCTCGACGTGTACGGCTTCGGCATGACCGAGCCGGTGCGCATGGAATTCTGGGGCGACGAGATAGTGGAACTCAAGCACTTCGATCTCGTAACCCAGCGATCGACCCGCGATGCAGACCTTGCCCTGATCCTGCCGGTGGATGGCGCGTTGCGCTCCACGTCAACCGAATATGAACGCGTAACGCTGAGTGGCCTCTTCCCACCGGACAGCGTGCTCGTGCTGCCGCAGGCCGTTCACGTGGAGCCGGAGCTTTTGCGCACCTGGGAGGAGGCTCAGAGTCACCTGGAAATCGCGCGCAGGCGCGGTGAAGACGTGCGCCGCCGTGACGAGCTCTTCGCGACTCCGGAAGAAGTTGCGTCCAGGCTGCGGACATTTGGAACGGTGCAGGTGGTACCTGCCGAAAGTACGCCTGACGTCAGCTTCCCGCTGCAACCTCCGGAGGCGATCGATCGCGATATCAAGAGGCTGAGGGCGCTGGTGCGTGACGGCATGCCCACCATGATCCTCTGCGACAACAAGGGTCAGGCCGAGCGTCTGGATGAGCTGCTTAACGAGGACACATTCTCTCCCTCGCCTGCAGCGCTGGTTGTAGGCGTGCTCGGCGGCGGCTTCGTGCTGCCACCATCGGAGAATGACCCCGGGCTTCGCGTACTGACCGACCACGAAATCTTCCGTCGTGAACGCCGCATCCGAAGGGCGCGTCGTTATGCAGCGACCGCATCACTCGAAACCATCACCGGCCTCAAGACCGGTGACTACGTGGTGCACCTGGAGCATGGCGTTGGCATTTATCGCGGTATCGAGCGCATCTTCGTGCGCGAGGCTACCGTGGAAGTGGCGGTAATCGAGTATGAGGGCGGCGACAGGCTGAACGTTCCGCTGTACCGGGTAGACCAGATCGAGCGCTATCGTGCAGCGGAGCATGACAGTGCAGATACCCCGCCACCACGGCTGCACAAGCTGGGGGGCAGGCGCTGGTCGCAGCAGCGGGATCGCACTCGTGCGGCAATCCTGGAGATGACAACTGAGCTGCTCCAGCTCTACGCACGCCGCGAAACCGCCTCACGTCCCCCGCATGTGCCGGACACCGCCTGGCAGCGACAGCTGGAGTCGTCATTCCTGTTCGAGGATACTCCGGATCAGCGTCGCGCCACGGTCGAGGTGAAGGGCGACATGGAGCGCACCAGACCGATGGACAGGCTGCTGGTTGGAGACGTGGGCTATGGCAAAACCGAGATTGCCGTACGCGCCGCATTCAAGGCAGTGCAGTCCGGCCGGCAGGTTGCCGTGCTCGTGCCCACCACGATTCTCGCGGATCAGCACGCGCGAACTTTCGGCGACCGGCTCGCGGACTTCCCGATACGTATCGAGGCGCTGTCCCGCTTTCAGTCATCGAAGGAACAGGCGGCAGTTCTCAAGGCGCTGGCGGAGGGCAAGGTGGATATCGTGATCGGCACGCACCGCCTGCTCAGCGCCGACGTGAAGTTCGAGCGACTCGGCCTGATCGTGGTGGATGAAGAGCACCGGTTCGGCGTGAAGCACAAGGAGCGGCTGAAGCAGCTTCGCGTGGAGACGGACGTGCTCACGCTTACCGCAACACCCATCCCGCGAACGCTGCACCAGTCGCTCGCGGGGTTGCGTGACATGACGCTCATGCAGACACCGCCTCGCGATCGCTCTCCGGTGCTCACGTACGTTGAGCCGTGGGATGACGGCCTGCTCCTCGAGGGCATTTCACGCGAACTGGATCGCGGTGGCCAGGTATTCATGGTGCACAACCGCATCGAGACCATCGAGGCCGTGGCGGACCATGTGAAACGACTTGCGCCGCGTGCTCGCGTTGAGGTTGGACACGGCCAGATGCGCGAGCGTCAGCTCGAAGAGGTGATGCATCGATTCGTGCACGGCGAGGTGGATGTGCTGGTGTCCACGCTCATCGTTGAATCAGGGCTGGACGTGCCAAATGCAAACACCATGTTCGTGAACCGGGCAGACAGGCTGGGTCTCGCGCAGCTGTACCAGCTTCGCGGGCGCGTTGGACGCTCTCACCGGCGTGCTTACTGCTACCTGCTGGTTCCCGATCAACTCGATCCCGAGGCCGACAAGCGCCTGCAGGTTCTGGAGCACCATACCGAGCTTGGCTCGGGCTATCGCGTGGCGCTCAAGGACCTGGAGCTGCGCGGGGCGGGCAACCTCCTGGGGCCTGAGCAGTCCGGGTTCGTGCACACGGTCGGTTTCGACATGTACATGCGGCTCCTCCAGGAGACGGTGGAGAACCTTACCCGGGAAGCGGGGAGCGTGCGCCCTCAGCCGGCGGATGTGTCAATGGATGCGCCGGCCTACCTGCCCGACGACTACGTGGAATCGCAGGACGCCAAGCTGGACCTGTATCGCAGGCTGGCCAATGCGGTGGAGCCCGGACAGATCGAGGCGATGCGTACGGAAGTTCGGGACCGATTCGGACCCCTCCCGCCTCCCGCGGAGGCGTTCTTTTCGGCTGCCGCGCTCCGGATCCTGGGCGGCGCATTGGGTGTAGAGGGAATTCTGGTGCGCGGTAACGAAGCCCGCATTAGCTTCCGTGACACTGCCGTACCTAGAATGAAGGCGCTCTCGGCCGCATTCCACGAGGTGCAGTTCCAGGCGGAGGTGCGTCGTGCGCACCCTCTTACCCTGAAACTGGTGCGACTCGGCGGCGCCGGTATGCTCGACGGGCTCGTTCGCGCACTCCGTGGAATGCGTGGTGAGGCTCAGGCTGCCTAGCGAACTGAACACCAACTGCGCGAATTCTGTTCAAGTATCGTTGTCGGCCCATCTGTACGTCACTCTCCAATTCATCAATGAACCGTAAACTCGTGCTCCTGGCGGGTGCCGTCCTCGGCCTCTCGGCGTGTGATGGCTTCCGGGAAGCCATGACCGCCCATGTTGACGTTGTGGCCCGCGCCGGCTCTCAGGAGCTTTCCGTCGATCGTTTCGCAACTCTCCTTGGCTCCTCCGAGATTCCGCTCGACAAGGAGGTCGCCCGCACAGTTGCCGACCTCTGGATCAACTACCAGCTGCTGGGTCTCGCCTCAGCACGCGGCGATTCACTGAACTCACCCGCGGTGGTGGATTCTGCCATGTGGATGGCCATGATGAACGTGCGCTCGCAGAAGTACCTGCAGCAGGTGAGCGCAGACTGGTTGCAGTCGGACACGGTTGCAGCAAGCGAGGAGCGCTATAACCAGGGCGACCTCTTTGCCGCACGACACATTCTCTTCCGCGTTCCGCGGGGAGCCAGCCAGGCACAGATTGATTCCGTGCGCACGGCGGCCGAGTCGGTTCGTGCGCAGGTAACGCCATCGAACTTCGCAACAATGGCGCAGCGTCACAGCTCGGACGGTTCGGCGCAGCAGGGCGGCTACCTCGGCATCTTTGCCCGTGGCCAGATGGTGCCGGAGTTCGAGCGTGCAGTGATCGCTCTTGCACCTGGCGAGATCTCACCGCTCGTTCAGACGCAGTTCGGATACCACATCGTGATGCGTTCGCCGTTCGCTGAAGTGAAGGACGACTACGCGCAGATGGCCATGCAGCAGACCGCCTTCAAGGCCGAGAGCACGTACTTCGCGCGACTCGAGGACGGTGCGAACATCGATGTGAAATCCAACATCGCTCGCAAGGTCAAGGCTGTTGCTGCAGATGCGGACAGCCACCTTAACGATCGCACCGTGCTCGCCTCGTCCACCGCCGGAGAGTTCACTGCTGGCAAGCTTGCGCGTTACGTGATCGCTCTTCCGCCGCAGGCCCAGATGCGCGAGCGCATTCTTGCCGCGGAAGACTCCGCAGCTCCGGACATCATTCGCTTCTTCCTGCGCAACGAGCTCGTCGCCAAGCAGGCAGACAGCGCCAACGTGGTGCTGGACAGTACCGAGATTGGTGAGATGCGTCGGGCCTACACCGCAGCCATAACGGGTGCGTGGAATGGACTTGGCGTTGCACCGGCACAGCTTGCAGACAGCGCCCAGTCCGACTCGGAACGCGAGCGTCTGGCCGCACAGCGCGTGAACCAGTATGTCGAAGCGTTGCTGGCGCAGCAGGCTCAGTTCGTGGAGGTACCGCCACCGCTCCTCTTTGCGCTTCGTGATGAATACGAATCGCGCATTGTGGATGCAGGCATTGACCGTGCTCTCGAAGCTGCACAGCGTGTGCGTGTGCAGGCTGATTCGCTCAGGGCCGCACAGCAGCCGCAGAGTGCGGTGCCCATGCCGGGCGCACCGGCAGACTCCACCGGACAGGGCAGTTAATGCCCATCGCCGAGGCAGGTGTCAGTACGATACCTGCCTCGGCGCGCTCCGGGATCGTTCGTGGCCCAACCCGGGTATCCTGAATTAATGCGTGTTCCCTTCGGTTCCCCAAGCTCGCCGGCCCTCGCTCTCGGGCTCTGCCTCGTTTTCGCTACGCCGGCGTTTGCCCAGGCGGATTCTGCCGTACGAGCAGATTCTGCTGCAGCACCGGTTGCGAGCCCAGTCACGCCGGACACCCTGCTGGTGAATCGGGTTGTGGCGGTTGTCGGCAACGAGCCCATCCTGCTCAGCGACGTGCAGCGCGAACTGGGCAACCAGGTAGCGCAGCGCCGCATCGAGGCTCCTGAGGATTCTGCAACGTATGAGCGCGTAATGCGCGAAACGGCGCTGCAACTGATAGAAGCGCAACTGCTGGTGCAGAAGGCGCGAATGCTGGACATCGAAGTATCGGAGGAGGAAGTCACGCGTGCGGTGGATCAGCAGGTGCAGCGCGTGAGGCAGAACTTCAGCAGCGATGCCGAGTATGCGCGTGCGCTGCAGAGCGAGGGTTTCGGCACTCCGGAGGAATACCGCAGCACCATCGCGGATGACTTCCGTCGCAACCAGCTGCAGATGCGTCTCCTGCCCGTCCTACAGGAGGAGGGCAAGCTTCCCACCGCTACGGTAAGCGCGGAAGACGTTAACCAGGCGTACGCCGAGAATCGTGACCGGCTTCCGCCGAAGCCGGCGTCCGTGAGTTTCCGGCAGATCGTAATTGCACCTCAGCCAACTCCGGAAGCTCGTCAGGCTGCACGCACGCGTGCGGACTCCATTCTCGCTGAGCTTCGCAAGGGAGCCGACTTTGCTGAAGCCGCCAGGAACTTTTCGGCTGATCCCGGATCAGCCGTCAATGGTGGAGATCTCGGTTGGAACCGGCGCGGCGTTATGGTGCCGGCGTTCGACTTCTGGATGTTCGAGCTGCCCCCTGGGCAGCTGAGCCCGATCGTGGAAACCAGCTTTGGCTATCACATCATTCGTGTGGATCGCGTTCAGCCGGCGGAGCGAAAGGTTCGTCACATCCTGATCACCGCCGAGGTAGACTCGGCAGACGTCGAGCGTGCTCGTGTGGAAGCCCAGGGTGTAGCCGAGGCGTTGCGTTCAGGTGTGTCGTTCGACTCACTGGTTGCAATCCACCACGATGATCCGGAGGAGAAGCTCGTCAACGAGTTGCAGATCGAGCAGCTTCCGCCGCCTTACGCAACTGCACTTGGCAACAGCATGGCCGGGGCAGTTGTGGATCCGTTCGTTGTGCCCGACCCTCGCGGCGCTTTTGGCAAGTTCGTGGTAATGCAGATTCTCGAGCGCGAGCTCGGTGGTCAGATGACCGAGGCAGAGGCGAAGCGGGTTATCCGTGACCAGTTGCAGCAGGAGCGGACCATTAGGCGCTATCTCGACCAGCTCCGGAAAGAGATTCATGTGAGCGAGATGCTGGACGTGCTGGGCGCGTGAGCGAGGTGGCTGGCGAGGGTCGGCCGCGGCTCGCGGTGACGCTCGGCGATCCGCGCGGTATCGGTCCCGAGCTGGTGGAAGCTGCGCTCGCCAGCAGTCACGTGAGGTCGATTGCGGACCTGGTTGTAGTTGGACCAGCCGGCTCGGGGCCCGCGCCCAACGAGGCAGTGGGTGAGTGGAGCGGGGATCGTGAGGCAGCGGCAGAAGCCGGCCGGCTCGCAGGGCTCGCAGTGCAGCGTGCCACTCAAATGGCAATGGCGGGCGAGGTGCAGGGGATCGTAACTGCGCCGCTGGACAAGTCCGCCCTCCTTGCGGGTGGCTGGACGCACCCCGGCCACACGGAAATGCTGGCGGAGCTTACCGGATCGCGAGTTGCAATGATGCTCGCTGCAACGCGTCCCTCGCGCCCGGGTGATTCGCTTCTTCGTGTTGTTCTCGCAACGACTCACCTGCCGTTGCGCAGCGTGCCTGACGCGGTAACGCCCGAGGTGCTGGAGAGTGCCGTGCTGGTGACGCGAGAATACCTGGTACGGTGGTTCGGTATCCCGGAGCCGAGGCTGGCGCTGTGTGCGCTGAACCCTCACGCGGGTGACGGTGGCAGGTTCGGCAGCGAAGACGCCGAGGTGCTTGCTCCGGTCGCTGCGCGCCTCGGGGTTACGGGTCCGCTGCCCGCCGACACCGTTTTCGTGCGTGCGCTTCGCGGCGAGTTCGATGCTGTAATTGCGCCGTATCACGATGTGGGAATGACGGCCATCAAGGTGGCGTCGTTCGGCAGCGCGGTGAACGTTACTCTGGGCCTGCCCTTTCCGCGTACGTCTCCGGATCATGGAACCGCGCTCGATATAGCGGGGAGGGGGATCGCGGATCCGTCGAGCTTTCTTGCAGCGATCGAACTGGGTGCGAAGCTGGCCGGTCGTGAGGCAGAGCGTGCGCGCGGAGATGGAGGCAGGCAGTAATGGGCGCGGGACACGGACATGCGCATAGTGCGGGTGATACGCATTCGAAGGCAGGCGGGCACGGGCACTCGCATGCCGGCGGGCACGGTCACCACCATGTCGACGTAAGGCTGCAGGGTGACGGCGACGCGGGTCGTCTTCGCTGGGCGCTCATCATCACCGCCACGTTCTTCGTGGTGGAGCTGGTGGGTGGATTCCTGGCGAATTCGCTGGCGCTGCTGGCAGACGCCGGGCACATGTTCACCGACGTCGCAGCGCTCTCGCTCTCGCTGTTCGTGGCCTGGTTCAGCCGTCAGCCGGCAACGCCGGAGCGCAGCTACGGCTACCTCAGGTGGGAGATCCTGGCGGCTTTCCTCAACGGAAGTGTGCTGCTGGTGGTGTCCGGCTGGATCATCTGGGAGTCCATCGTGAGGCTGCGTACGCCGGAGCCTGTTGTGGGTCCGCTAATGCTGGTGGTCGCGCTGGGTGGGCTGGTGGTGAATCTTGCAGCGGCACGAATACTTCACCCGTCCAGCTCGGGCAGCCTCAACGTTCGTGGTGCATACCTGCACGTGCTTGGGGACCTGCTTGGTTCAGTGGGAGCCGTCATTGCGGCGCTGGTCGTGTGGCAGACCGGCTTCATGCGGGCGGACGCGATCGCGTCGCTGCTCGTGAGCGCACTGATACTTCGCAGTGCCTGGCAGCTGGTGCGTGAGTCGGTGGACGTGCTGCTGGAAAGTACCCCCGCGCACATCTCTCCGGGGGCCGTCAGGCAGCAGCTGGAATTGCTGCCCGGAGTGGAGTCAGTCCACGATCTTCATATATGGACTGTTACGTCCGGGTTCATCGCGATGAGTGCGCACGTCGTGGTGCCGAATCCCTCGGAGCACCAGCATGTGCTGGAGCATGCGCATGAGGCGATGAAGCTGTTCGGCATAGGGCACGTGACGATCCAGCTGGAGCGAGAGGTGCCGGCTGCCGAGGAGGGGTGCCTGAACGACAGGTTTTAGGGGGAAGGGGTTAGGGGTTAGGGCTGACAGATCGAGATGTCTGCGCGGCGCGCTCCACGATCGCGGCATGAAGAGACGACCGGTAGAATGCGAGCCCTAACACCTGTTACCTAATACCTGTCCCCGTTCTACTCCCGCGTCTCTTCCTTCGGTCTCTGCTCCTCGTCGCCCAGCCGTTTCGTGTACTCGGGTCTCTCACTGTAACCGTATCCGCCCAGGACTTCGCCGCCTCTCATGTAGTCGTGGCCATAGCCGCGTCCGGTGGGGTAGGCCGCATCCTCGGCCTCGGGCACTCTTTCCTGCGCCATTGGAACCTCCGGCGTGTGAGTGAAGGTGATACGTGATACCGTTGCCGCACCCCGCGTGCCGTTCCCGGCCCTCCGGGAAGCTTTCCTGTCCCTCCACTCACTGAGCAGCATTGCGCTGCGGGGTGGTGGCCGGACTCGGGTGGCACTTACTTTTTCTGCCCATGCACATCCGCAACATCGCCATCATAGCGCACGTCGACCACGGGAAAACCACGCTCGTGGACCAGATGCTCCGGCAGGCCGGCACCTTCCGGGAGAATCAAGTGGTAGAGGAGCGCGTGATGGATTCCAATCCGCTCGAACGCGAGCGGGGGATCACGATCCTCGCCAAGAACACATCCATTCGCTGGAAGGGCACGAAGATCAACGTCGTTGATACCCCCGGCCACGCCGATTTCGGTGGTGAGGTTGAGCGCATCCTGCGAATGGTGGATGGCGTGCTCCTCGTGGTTGATGCCTTCGAGGGTCCGATGCCACAGACCAGGTTCGTGCTTCGCAAGGCGCTCGCGCTCGGCAGAACGCCGATCGTGGTGATCAACAAGATCGACCGCCCCGGTGCGGACCCGCTGCGCGTTCACGACGAGATTCTCGACCTGTTCATCGAACTCGAAGCAGATGAGGAACAGCTCGACGCGGCCGTGGTGTATGCGTCCGCGCGGGATGGTCTTGCTACGATGGACCTGGACGCAACGCCTGTCAACCTGGATCCGCTCTTTGACGCCATTACCGAGCACGTTCCGCCGCCAACTGGTGATGCGGATGGCGAGTTTCAGATGCTGGTGTCCACCATTGACTACTCACCTTACCTGGGCCGCCTGGGAATTGGCCGAATCGAGCGCGGCAGTGTGAACGTGGGAGATGCGGTTGCCCTGCTGCCGCTCGAGCCAACGCGCCCCATGGAGCGTGCGCGCGTTACGAAGCTGTACACCTTCGAAGGTCTGGAGCGCCGGGAGGTGACCAGCGCAGCGGTGGGTGATATCGTGGCGCTGGCCGGGCTGGACGGAGTGGAGATCGGGCTTACGGTTACCGACCCCAACCGTCCGGAAAGGCTTGAAGGCATAGCGGTGGAAGAGCCGACGATCTCGGTGGACTTCTCGGTGAACGTGTCGCCGTTTGCCGGCAAGGAAGGAAAGTTCGTAACGTCGCGACAGGTGCGTGAGCGCCTAATGAAGGAACTGGAGCGCAACGTTGCGTTGAGGGTGGAGGACACCGATGCCACGGATACTTGGAGCGTGTCTGGAAGAGGTGAGCTGCACCTTTCCATCCTGATGGAGACGATGCGTCGTGAGGGTTACGAGTTCCAGGTTGGACGTCCGAGGGTGATCACGCGGCTTGGAGCCGGTGGAGAGCGTCTGGAGCCGTACGAGGAGCTGATGATCGACGTGCCGGAGGAGCATCTCGGGGCTGTGATCGAGAAGCTTGGCCCGCGGCGCGGCGAGTTGCTCGAGATGAAGAACCCGGGGCAGGGGATGGTCCGGTTGTTGTATCGGATTCCGGCGCGCGGATTGTTCGGTTATCGTGGCGAATTCCTGACGGACACTCGCGGGCTGGGAATCATGCACCATCGTTTCCTGGAGTACGGGCCGTGGGCGGGTCCGATTTCAGGGCGTACCAGGGGCGTGCTGGTGTCCATGGAGAACGGAAACGTGGTTGCGTTTGCGCTCATGGGGCTGGCCGAGCGGGCTACGTTGTTCGTGTCGCCGGGAGACCTGGTGTACGACGGGATGATCGTGGGTGAGAACTCGCGGCCCGGGGACATGGACGTGAATCCGACGAGGGAGAAGAAGCTGACGAACATTCGAACCAAGTCCACCGACGAGAATGTTCAGCTGGAACCGCCCAGGGTGTTGACGCTGGAGGCGGCACTCGAGTATATCGATGACGATGAGCTCATAGAGATCACGCCGGGTTCACTCCGGCTGCGAAAGCGAGAGCTCAGTGTCATTGAACGCAAACGACTCAACCGGGAAGCGAAGCGCGAGCGCGAGCGAGCTTCCCTTTAACAAATTCTCTCTGGAGATTCCGGAAATGTCGGACCTGTACGAGGCGTCCCTGGCCGTGGTGGTGGGTGAGTACGCCATGCCTGCTCCGTATGCGTTCTCGCCACGTCGAACCGACGATAGCGATCCTGAGGACGAGCCACTCGACGACGGGAACTTTGACGACGATGCGGATGGTGAGTTCGACGATTACGAGGATGACGAGGACGAAGACGACCTCGAAGACGAAGAAGACGACCTCGATGATGAAGACGAGGACGATGACTTCGATGATTACGATGATGATGACGACGATGATTACGACGACTATGAGGTGGACGATGAGGATGAGGATGATCGTCCGGGTCGTGTGCGGGACTTCGACTGAGGGTCGTCAGGCCTCACGAGCCTGATGGCCGGGTGGCGAGTGCTGTCGTTCGTCAGGCGGGCGTAGTCAGCAGCCGGAGCTCAGGCGGTGCGGTTCGCCTGGTGGTTGGGGGAAGCCTGACGGCGGGTGGAGCGGCCTGACGATCGGGCAGGCTGGTGAGTGGCAGGTATGGCGCCGGGGGTTCAGCCCCCGGCGTCGCTATATTGGAGGATGTGTTGGTGGGGTTTTGGGATTGGTTTTGAAGTCGGTGTTTTGTGTGGCAGACAGGGGTTGACTGCGAGGTTAGTGGCGCTATTATTCTCGTTCTGCCGTGGAAATGCTTTCTTGTTGAAGCGGTGGTTGGAAGAGCTTTTTGACAATCGAGGGAAGCGATGTGACGAGGTTCTCGTCGATCCGCCGTGCTCGTGCGCGGCGGTCAGAGGATATACACGAGATTCACGGACACAAGAACGAAGCGTAGCAATGCGCTTCGCGCGAGTGTTTTGTCGAGCTTTTTTCATCTCTCTTGGAGAGTTTGATCCTGGCTCAGGACGAACGCTGGCGGCGTGCTTAACACATGCAAGTCGAGGGCACTCCTTCGGGGGTGACCGGCGAACGGGTGCGTAACACGTGAGCAACCTGCCCGCTTGTGGGGAATAGCCGGCCCAACGGCCGGGTAATACCGCATACGTTCCATGGTCCACCTGGACTGTGGAGGAAAGCTTTAGCGCAGGCGGAGGGGCTCGCGGCCTATCAGCTAGTTGGTGCGGTAACGGCGCACCAAGGCAGTGACGGGTAGCTGGTCTGAGAGGATGGCCAGCCACATTGGGACTTAGACACGGCCCAGACTCCTACGGGAGGCAGCAGTGGGGAATATTGCGCAATGGCCGAAAGGCTGACGCAGCGACGCCGCGTGGGGGAGGAAGGTTTTCGGATCGTAAACCCCTGTTGCCCGGGACGAACTGTTGGTTTCAGCCAACTTGACGGTACCGGGTGAGGAAGCACCGGCTAACTCCGTGCCAGCAGCCGCGGTAATACGGAGGGTGCAAGCGTTGTCCGGAATCACTGGGCGTAAAGGGCGCGTAGGCGGCCTGGTAAGCGTGCGGTGAAAGCCCGGGGCTCAACCCCGGGTCTGCCGTGCGAACTGCTGGGCTTGAGCACTGTAGAGGCA
>Ga0079224_100003407_pt1 | contig 20060 bp, 14 predicted proteins | sample Stecom2015_FD_80414 | JGI IMG/M metagenome (GOLD analysis project Ga0079224, IMG submission 80414) | Agricultural soil microbial communities from Utah to study Nitrogen management - Steer compost 2015 | ecosystem: Environmental > Terrestrial > Soil > Agricultural land | place: USA: Utah...
CCGGCTGGTGGCTGCGAATAATGTCCAGATTTTGCAGCACAGCGTCTGCTGTACCCTCGTACCAAGAGGTTTCAATGCGCTGCTGGGCAGGCAGCAGTTCCACAAATTCATCCAGCTCGCCCCGCAGGAAGCCCCAGCCGCGCTGAATATGGCGGATCAGTGAATGGGACTTGTACTGAGTGATCACCCCTACCTGGCCAATGCCGGAGTTGATGCAGTTGGACAGCGGGAAATCGATGATCCTGAATTTTCCCCCGAAGGGAACGGCGGGCTTGGCTCGCCATTTGGTGAGATCGTAAAGCCGGGAACCCCTGCCACCGGCCAGCACCAGGGCCAGGGTTTGACGTGTAAGACGACTGACGAAACGCTTGGCGGTTTGCATAGCAGCTTCCCTGTTTAAACCGGATACGCGCCGACACAAATTTGACGTTTACTCTTTCAGAAAAACACTATCATTGAATTATGACGTACAATTGTCTTAGGTCATATTTTGTACAAACGCAAAAACGATTGATGGTCTAACCTCTGGTTTCCACTTTTGTTCAGGAATCTGTGGTCTATGGAAAGCCCCGCCCTGAGTGAGTTCGACCTGCACCTGTTTGCCGAAGGCAGGCATTGGCACATTTACAACGTGCTGGGTGCTCATCTTGTAAATCACCGAGGAACCGAAGGTGCCCGTTTTGCCGTGTGGGCGCCCAACGCCCGGGCAGTAAGCGTAATCGGTGACTTCAATAACTGGGACAGCGGCCGTCATGCCATGGCGGGTAATGACGGTTACGGTGTCTGGTCGGTATTCGTTGCGGGGGTAAAACCCGGGCATCTATACAAATTTGCCATCACAACCCGAAACGGCCACCACATCACCAAAACCGACCCCTATGGCCAGGCCTTTGAGCACCGGCCTTCCAATGCCGCAGTGGTTACCGAGCGGGGACACTACGCCTGGGGCGACGGCGATTGGCTGGAGCGCAGAAATCGGTTCGACTGGCAGCAGAGCCCGATTTCTGTCTATGAGGTGCACCCGGGCTCCTGGCGCCATCACGGTTCCGGGCGCTGGCTGACCTATCGGGAGCTGGCCGATCAGCTGGTGCCCTATGTGCTCGAAACCGGCTTTACACATATTGAGCTACTCCCGGTGACCGAGCATCCCCTGGACGAATCCTGGGGTTACCAGACCACCGGTTATTACGCCCCCACCAGCCGGTATGGCAGTCCGGATGATCTCCGATATTTCGTCGACCAGTGCCACCAGAACAACATCGGGGTGATTCTCGATTGGGTGCCCGGACATTTCCCCGACGACGACTTCGCCCTCGCCCAGTTCGACGGCACAGCACTCTATGAACACGAAGATCCACGCCGCGGGCGACATCAGGATTGGGGCACCCTCATCTACAACTACGGTCGCCACGAAGTCCGGAACTTTCTCATAGGCAGTGCGCTTTTCTGGCTGGATACCTTTCACATGGACGGGCTACGGGTGGATGCCGTCGCCTCCATGCTGTACCTGAACTACTCCCGCAATGAGGGTGAATGGCTGCCGAACGAACATGGCGGCCATGAGAATCTGGAGGCGATCCGTTTCCTCCAGGATCTGAACCGGGTATGCCAGAGCCGGTTTCCCGGTGTACTGATGATGGCGGAAGAGTCCACGTCCTGGCCCAGGGTGACCCGACCTCCGGAAATTGGCGGTCTCGGCTTCAACCTGAAATGGAACATGGGATGGATGCACGACACCCTGCATTACCTGCAGCAGGACCCGGTGTATCGCCAGTATCACCACGACAAGCTCACCTTTGGATTGCTCTACGCTTTTTCGGAAAATTTCGTGCTGCCGCTATCCCACGACGAAGTCGTACACGGCAAATCCAGCCTGATTCAGAAAATGCCGGGGGATGACTGGCAACAGCGAGCCTCCCTCCGCCTGCTGTTCAGCTACATGTTCGCCTACCCCGGCGCGAAACTGCTGTTCATGGGGGGTGAATTCGGCCAGCGCCAGGAGTGGAGCGAACGCCGCGAACTGGACTGGTACCTGCTGCAATACCCCGAGCACCAGGGGCTGCGTAAACTTGTTCAGGATCTCAACGGGCTCTATCGCCGCTACCCGGCCCTGCACCGCAAGAGCTTCACCAGCGAAGGCTTCGAGTGGATTGATTGCCACGATTCCACCCAGTCTGTGATCAGTTTTCTGCGCAACCCGGGAACGCCCGAGCATGGGCCGCTGGTGATTGTTGCCAACTTTACCCCCATACCCAGGCATCACTACCGCATTGGCGTGCCAACAGGAGGTAACTGGCAGGAAATTTTTAATTCAGACTCCACCTGGTATGGCGGCAGTAACCTCGGCAATCCTCTACTCTTGCAAGCTGAGCCCACACCCTGGATGGCCCGCCCGTGTTCCGTGGAGCTTACGGTACCGCCCCTGGGCCTGGTTATGCTGAGGCCAGCGACATGACCCGGGTACTGTTTGCCACGAGCGAAGTCTTTCCTCTGGTAAAAACCGGAGGCCTTGCGGATGTTTCGGCAAGCCTTCCTGAAGCTCTCTGCCGCCTGGGCTACGACTGTCAGATCCTGCTCCCCGGCTACCCTGCAGCGCTGAAGGCTGCGCGGGAGGCCGGATCCCGCCGGAAAACCCGGTTTCGCTACGGCCAGTATGATGTTTCCCTGCGGCAAACCCGATTGCCGGGCACCGCCGTTACCCTCTGGCTTGTGGATTGCCCAGCCCTGTTCGACCGTGCTGGCGACAGCCCTTATCAGAACGAAGAAGGCGAAGACTGGTGGGACAACGCTCACCGGTTTCATCTGTTCGGACGAATTGGTGCCATGTTGGCGCTCGGGCAGCTGGGCCTGGCCTGGCGGCCGGACATCGTGCACTGTAACGACTGGCAATCCGCACTGATCCCGGTGTTTCTGGCAGATAGTCAGGACGCCCCGAAAACCGTGTTCACCATCCATAATCTCGCTTACCAGGGGCTGTTTTCCCACGAAACCTTTCGCGCCCTGGGCCTGCCGGACTCACTGTGGCGATACGAGTTCCTGGAGTTTCACGGCCAACTGTCCTTTATCAAGGGCGGACTCGTGTTCAGCGATGCCATCACCACCGTCAGTCCCAGCTACGCAGACGAAATCCAGACGCCCTGGTTCGGTAACGGTCTGGACGGTTTGCTGCGCCACAAGGCCTCCAGGCTACATGGCATTCTCAATGGCATTGATACCCGCCAGTGGAACCCGGAGTACGACCCGCATCTAGAGTTCCACTATGGTGCGGACTATCCCGCCAACAAATCGCAGTGCCAGGCAAGGTTGCAGCAGGAACTCGGGCTGGAGGCATGCGGTACTCCGTTGCTGGGGTTCGTCGGGCGCCTGGTGGAACAGAAAGGGCTGGACTGGTTGCTCGGGGTCATAAAGCCATTGCTGGAACGAGGATGTCAGTTTGCCCTGCTCGGCTCCGGCGAACACCACTATCAGGAAAGCCTGAAAGCCCTGGTTCGTGAATGGCCCGGGCAATGTTCACTCACCCTGGGTTACAACGAGGGCCTGGCACACCGGATAACCGCCGGCGCCGATATCTTCCTGATGCCTTCCCGGTTTGAACCTTGCGGCCTGAACCAGATGTACAGCCTGAGATACGGCACCGTGCCAGTGGTGCACGGCGTCGGCGGCCTGAACGATACGGTGTTCGACCCGAATGAGGAACCGCTGGAGAAAGCCAATGGTTTTGTGTTTCGTGAGGCGACACCCGATGCGCTTCTTAATGCCATTACCCGTGCGCTGAAGGCCCGGGAGAACCGGAAAACCTGGCGCAAGCTGCAGGAAAACGGAATGAAAGGCGACTATCCCTGGAAGAATCGGGCCGGCGAATACGCGGCCTTGTACCGAAACCTGATCACCGGCAATGGCCGGATACATGACGACTGACACGGTGCCCGTGGCCTAAGGAGGTCATCACCATGCACATGGCAACTGAATTCCGGCTGGAAGCCCGCCCCAGACTACCCGAAGCTCTGGAGCGGCTTGATGTCCTGGCCAACGACCTGTTCTACAGCTGGGACCATGGCGTACGCAGCCTGTTCGCGCGGATTGACCTTCGTCTCTGGCAGAAGGTGGAGCACAACCCGAAACTTTTCCTGCGCCGGGTGGCCCAGGCCCGGCTCGATCAGGCGTCGGAAGACCGCGCCTTTCTGGCCGAATACCGACGAGTGTTGTCCGCCTACGACGCCTACCTGGAATCCGAACCCGGCTCTGAAGTGCTGGAGGTACTTAATCCGAAGGATAGCCTGGTGGCCTACTTCTGCGCCGAATTCGGGTTTCACGAGAGTTTCCCGATCTATTCCGGTGGGCTTGGCATACTGGCTGGCGACCATTGCAAGGCGGCCAGCGACTTGGGGCTGCCCTTTGTTGCCGTCGGGCTGCTGTATCAGCAGGGCTATTTTATCCAGACCATTGATGCCCAGGGGCACCAGATTGCCCGCTATCAGTGCCACTCCAGCGATGAACTGCCGATCACGCCCGTAGAGAAGGATAGCAAGCCTCTGACCATCTCGGTGCCCTTCCCCGGGCGTGAAGTACATGCGAGGGTCTGGTTGGCTCGGGTCGGGCATATTTCCCTGTACCTGCTGGATACCAATACCGCGGAAAACACCGATGAAGACCGGGAGCTTACCTTGCAGCTTTATGGCGGCGACTCCGCCACCCGCATCAGCCAGGAAATGCTGCTGGGCATTGGGGGCACCCGGGTTCTGGCCGCACTGGGTGTTCAGCCTACGGTGTGGCATATCAACGAGGGCCACGCGGCCTTCCAGATCCTGGAACGTTGCCGCATGGCCATGGCCGATGGTCTCTCCTTTGGTGCTGCCCTGGAGTCGGTGGCCGGGTGCACGCTGTTTACCACGCACACACCGGTGCCGGCCGGCCACGATATCTTCCCCAGGGATCTGGTGGAGCATTTTCTATCGCCCTATCTGGAGCACTCCGGGCTGGAATTCGATGCCGTTTTCGGGTTAGGCAGCAAGAACGGCGAACATAGTTTCAACATGACGAGTCTGGGCCTTCGGGGTTCCCGGTTTCATAACGGCGTGAGCCGGATTCACGGCGGCGTGGCCGCGCGGATGGAAGGCGATATCTGGCCGCAGATACCGGCGGCTGAGAATCCACTTGGCTACATCACCAACGGTGTTCACGTGCCAACGTTCCTGGCGCCGGAATGGGCCAGTCTGTTCGATATCCAGGCGCCGACCTGGAAAAGCGAACTGCGTAACCCGGAATTCTGGCAGTTCATCGACAAAATCCCGGATTACCATTACTGGAGTGTTCACAAGGCGCTGAAGCAGCAGATGGCCGAGTTCATCGTGCGCCGCCTGAAACGGCAGCACAAACGCAATGGCACGGGCCATTCGGTCACCGAGCGTATGGCCCGCAAGCTGGTATCGCCGGAAAAAGATGCACTGGTGATCGGCTTCGCCCGCCGCTTTGCTACCTATAAGCGGGCCACGCTGATCTTCTCCGACCTCGCCCGCCTGGAACGGCTGTTGACCAATCCCGAGCAACCGGTTGTTCTGGTGTTTGCCGGCAAGGCCCACCCCCAGGACAAACCCGGACAACAGCTGATCAAGGTCATCCACGACCTCTCCATGCAGCCCAACCTGATGGGGCACATTATCCTGCTCGAAGATTATGATCAGGCGATGGCGCGCCGGCTGTTGAGCGGCGTCGATGTCTGGCTGAACACCCCGGAATATCCCAAGGAAGCCAGCGGTACCTCGGGCGAGAAAGCGGCCGTTAATGGCGCGCTGAACCTGAGTGTGCTGGATGGCTGGTGGGGCGAGGGCTACGACAAAACCAACGGCTGGGCGATTACGCCGCGGGACACCGAACTGGATGTGGAGTTTCGCAACCGCGAGGAAGCCCGAGACCTTCTGGACCTGTTGGAGCGGGAAGTGATTCCGCTCTATTACAACCGAGCCTCCCAGGGCTACTCAAGGGACTGGGTAACCCGTTCCAAAGCGTCCATGAAAACCATCACGCCCCGGTTTAATGCCCAGCGCATGGTGATGGACTATGTCCGTAACTATTATCAGCCCGCCACCCGACAGGGCGTGCGTTTGCTGGAGAACAATGCCGCACTGGCGCAGGAGCTGGCCGAGTGGAAAGCGCGGGTTCGTGAGGCCTGGAGCGGCGTTTCCATCCATGTGAACGGCTGCGTGTCAGATCGCTGCCATTGGGATGAATCCGTGGAGCTGAAAGTTTCAGTGAACCTGAACGGCCTGGCGCCCGAAGATGTGCGGGTGGAATGCCTGGTCGAGCCTGAGTGCATCGGCACTCACACCGGGCCAGGGCCAGACGCGTTTGTGCTGGAAGCCAGCGGAGAGAAAGACGGTAAATCCCAGTTCAAAACCCGGGTTCCGCCGCCCTACCCGGGCTTGCAAACGTTGCGATTGCGCATGTACCCGCACCACGCGGCGCTGACCCATCCGCTGGAGATGGGGGCCATGCTCTGGGCGTGACACCTACTCGGTGGTCGGATTCAGCGGTTGCTCGTTATTATTCGCGGCCAGTGCGTTGACCACCGGGTTAGCGTACATATCCAGCAAATAGGGGCGGATCGCCGGGTCGCAGGCGTCCAGTCGGCGTTCCATTTCTGCTGTGGCGGCTTCCATGTCGGCCGGAGACCATGTCTCGGCGGTCACGACACTCTCGCTGACACTGCCCGGGGTTTCATGGGTATCCGGATGCACGCCCCGCATCTGGTAGGCCACCAGATTGGAGGCGTGCAGGTGGTAATTAGCGTGCATTTCATGGTCAATGCGTGCGGCCAGTGCTTTCGGGTTGTCCGGTGAATCGGCAATCGGGGCGCCGAAATGCACATGAACGTGGCCTTTGTAACCGGTCAGGCCTTTGACAATCTGGTCCGTGTCTTCGCCTTCGGTCTTCTGGTAGGCGCCGGTCCGGGCCCGCACTTCCAGTTCCCTGGCTTTGTCGGCATCGCAGGGGTCGTACTCGTAGGCAATGGATACCGGCACGATGTGAAGGCGATTCATGGCCTCATCGAACGCCAGGCCAGATTTTTTCCGGCTCATGTAGAACATCTTGATGATGGCCGGGTCCGTGGCATCAATACCGTCTTTCGCTCGGCCTTCGCGCTGGGCGATCCAGATGCTGTGGTTGGTATCAATGCTGTGATTGATGAAACCGGATAGCGTGAGATAGGCATCACGCATTTCCCTTGGGCTGGTCATGTTACGGCGCACCACAAAACTCTTGTTCAGCCGCATCATTTCGGCAAACACCCGGTTGGAGAGCAGATTGTCGCCGATCGCAATCCGGGTTGTGTGGAAGCCGTTCTGGAACAGCAGATAGTTGACCACCATCGGGTCAAAAACAATGTCCCGGTGATTCGAAATAAACAGATGGGCGCTGTTCTTGCTGAGATTTTCCAGGCCGCTGTGGGTAACGCGGGTGGTGGTATTTTCCACCAGTTCCCCGACGTATTGCGACACGCCGGCCTGCATATCATCCACCCGGGTGTAATGCCCGAAATGGCCGACCAGCCAGCGGCGAATAAACATCCTCAGAACGCCTGGAGCCCATTTTGCGAGGGTTGGCGACTTGAATCGCCCAACCATATCCAGGAATTCCCGGTCGTTAACCAACCTCTGGATGGTTGGCGCGGTTTCTTCATCCGAATAGGGACGGATTGCGTCAAATTCCTGCATGCAAGCCCTGTTGTTGTTCGCAGCGTTGATCACAGTGTACGAAAGGGGCGCTATTGTATCCTTTCTCTTGCCGGTTTGCCTCCACCCGCATGGCCAGTTGACCAAACAACCGGAAGGATCTGGTAGAATCGCGCTGCTTAATCACACCGTTACGGGCCGACCACTGAATGTACATGGACCAGGACTTCGACCAACTCGCCACTGAACCACCCACCGCTGCGGGCCGAAACCCGGAGCAGGTTCTGCACGAGGTCTTTGGCTACGAGAGTTTCCGGCCCCTGCAAGGGGATATTGTCCGGGAAGTGGTCAATGGCGGTGATGCCCTTGTGTTAATGCCCACCGGGGGTGGTAAATCCCTGTGTTACCAGGTGCCCGCACTGGTTCGGCCCGGCACTGCCATTGTGATCTCTCCGCTGATCGCCCTCATGCAGGATCAGGTGGCCGCGCTGCGGGAACTCGGGGTGAAGGCAGCGTTTCTGAATTCCACCATGGATTTCGAACAGGCCCGTGCCACGGAATATGCCCTGGCAACCGGTGAGTTGGATCTGCTCTATTGCGCGCCCGAACGGCTGATTCAGCCGCGAACCATTGAACTGCTGCATAACGCGTCCCTGTCGTTGTTTGCCATCGACGAAGCTCACTGCGTCTCCCAGTGGGGGCACGATTTCCGGTCCGACTACCTTCAACTGAGCATGCTGGCCCAGGAATTTCCCGGCATCCCCCGTATCGCACTGACAGCGACCGCTGATGAGCGCACCCGACAAGAGATTGCGGAACGGCTGTCGCTGACTAACGCGGGGCATTTCATCAGTGGCTTTGATCGCCCCAATATCCAGTATCGAATTACGCCAAAGACCAACGCAAACAAGCAATTATTGGATTTTATTAAAGCAGAGCATGAAGGTGATTGCGGTATTGTCTATTGCCTGTCCCGAAACAAGGTCGATGCCACCGCCCAGTTACTGAGCAGCAAGGGCTATACCGCACTGCCCTACCATGCCGGCCTGAGCGCCGAAGACCGGGCCCGCAACCAGGAACGGTTTCTGCGGGAAGACGGCGTTATTGTGGTGGCAACCATTGCCTTTGGTATGGGCATCGACAAGCCGGATGTTCGCTTTGTCGCCCATCTGGACCTCCCCAAAAGCCTCGAAGCCTACTACCAGGAAACCGGGCGGGCCGGCCGGGATGGCAAACCTTCCACTGCCTGGATGGTGTATGGGCTGCAGGATGTGATCAAACTCCGGCAGATGCTGGAGGCCTCTCAGGGCAATGATCAGTTCAAGCGGGTTGAGCGACAAAAGCTGGACGCCATGCTCGGGCTGTGCGAAGTCACCCAGTGCCGGCGCCAGGTGTTGTTGCACTATTTCGGAGACAACCTGGAGAGGCCCTGCGGAAACTGCGATACCTGTCTGAACCCACCGGAAACCTGGGATGGCACGGTGGCAGTGCAGAAGGCCCTGTCCTGTGTCTATCGCACCGGCCAGCGTTTTGGCGTTAACTATGTCATTGATGTGCTTCGGGGCTCAGAGAATGAGCGAATTCTGCAATCCGGCCATCAGGCGATCACCACCTATGGCATCGGCCAGGAACTCTCCGCTAACGAATGGAAATCGGTATTCCGACAACTGGTGGCGAATGGCTACCTGCGGGCAGACCCGGAAGGCTATGGCGCGCTTCAGCTAACCGAGCGCTGCCGGCCGCTACTCAAGGGTGAGCAGGCGATTGAGCTTCGGAAAGATCCGGTTGCCCGCAAAACCGCTGGTGGCAAATCATCAACCAGTCGCCGAAGCGGCCAGAATGTGCGGGATCAGATTACCGACCACGCCGGCTGGGATGCGTTGCGGGCCTGCCGCAAAGAGCTGGCGGACAAACAGGGCGTGCCACCCTACGTGATCTTCCACGACACCACCCTGTTTGACATGCTCGAACGCCGCCCTGCTACCCTGGAGGAGCTCGCCGAGGTCAGCGGCGTGGGTGCCGCCAAGCTGGAAAAATATGGCGACGTCTTCCTGCAGGCGCTACGCTCGATCAATCCTGAGGCTTGAACCCCTTTTTGCGCACCCGGTAATGGGCAATGGAGGTGGCAACGTGATTGCCTTCTTCATCCCTCAGAATGCCTTCCAGAGTGAATTTTGCCCTTCCGGTGGCGTCTGCATCGGCGAGGATGGCAGCCACCGCCTCAGGTGGCAGTTCAAATTCCACGGTGACATCAGAATTGGCCGGCTGTAGAAACTCCAGCGTCATTTCCTTGAGGATGGGCGTGTAGGCAGGGCCAAGGTCGAACAGGGTTAATACCCCACCAGGAATCTCCGCCACCAGGAAATAGGCGCCGGCATACAGACTGCCAAAGTGGTTTTTGTTGCCCTTCAGGCGTACTCGGGCTTTGACGTAGCCGGGGCGAAGCTCCTCAACACTGAAGTGATTACGGGGCGCGAACGGTATCGCCATCCCGATGATTCGGTTAACCGCCGCATAACTGCCGGTTTTCTTGAGCCATTCCAGTGGTTGCAGCAGGGTCGCCTTGGGGTCGCTGGAGCTTACCCATTGGCCAGCGGTGCCAATCAGAGAATCAATAAGAGCCATAAAACCATATCCTGAAATACAGAAAACGCGATCTTTACAGTCAGATACGGCTACTTCAAGAATCTTTTACAGTTTTTTTGAAACCTGTACGTTTCGATTAACGCTTTCTGATCTAAGCTGTAGCCAATGTCTGTAACGTTACCGTTGCTTGCAGCCGGATAACAGGGAAAGGGCACGCAGTTGTACACATTCAATAAAATGATAACGCGCCTCTGGCCAGCTCTGGCCCTGGCGGCGTGCTTTCAGGTTCAGCCAGCGGCTGCGTCAGAACCCGAAACGGCTCTCTCCCGGGACTACATACTCTGGTATCGCAACTACGATAACCCGGCCATTCGCAATCTGGTTGAACTCGCCCTGCGCAAAACCTCAGAGTACGGTGAGTTTCGGATTATCCGAAGTGAAGAAATAAGCCAGGGGCGCGCCCTGAGAGAATTGGGCAACCCTCAGAGCCGGATTCTGGACATTGCCAACGTTGCAACGTCGGAGGAGCGGGAAACGTTTCTGAACGCCATTCCGGTGCCCGTGGACGGCGGCTTGCTCGGGTTCAGGGTATGCCTGGTGTTGCCGGAACAGCTCAGCCTGTTTGAAGGGGTGTCCAGCCTGGACGACCTGCGCAAGCGAGACATCCAGATTGGCCAGGGCGCACATTGGCCAGACACCCCGATCCTCGAAGCTAACGGCATCAACGTAATCACCCATACCCGCTATGAAATCCTGTTTGGCATGCTGCGCAACAAGCGCTTCGACTGCTACGCCCGCGGCGTGAGCGAGGTGCTGTTCGACTTGCAGCACAATAAGGTCGAGGATCTGGTGATTGAGCCGAACATACTGCTGGCCTACGCCATGCCATCCTATCTGTTCGTGGCGCCAGAAGATCACGAAACCGCGCAACGGCTGCAACTGGGCCTGGAACGAACCATCAAGGACGGCAGCTTCGCGGTGTATCTGAAAAACTGGTTTGGCAGAGCGGTATCATTACTGGGGCTGGATCGGCGCTCGGTCATCACCCTGGAGAACCCGTATCTTAGTGAAGAATCCAGATATGTTGGGCGACGGACCCTGGAAAACCTTGAGCGGCGAGTCGAGCTCCTGAGCGTCGGGGACTAGCGGGCCTTCCCTGGCCAGCACGGATTAAACCCGGAAACGGGTTACCTTGTCGTTCAGCGCACTACCGATAGTCTCGATGTGGCCACTGTAAACATCGTTCTCGCTGGCTGCCTTGGCCGCTTCCTGGCCCTGGTCAGCAATGCGGGTGATGGACGCATTCAGCTCTTCAGTTACAGATGTCTGTTCCTCGGAGGCGGTGGCGATCTGTGAGGTCATCTGACTGATGGCCGTAATCGCCTCCACAATCCGGTTCAGCGACTCCATGGCATCCTGTGCTTTTTCCATGCTCACATTGGATACCGCCGTAGAGGCTTTCATTACGTCTACCGCATCGTTGGCGCCTTTCTGCAGCCGTTCGATCATGTTGTTGATCTCTTCGGTGGAAGACTGGGTCCGCTGAGCCAGATTCCGAACCTCATCGGCCACTACCGCAAATCCGCGACCGGCATCCCCCGCCCGCGCCGCTTCAATGGCAGCGTTCAGTGCCAGCAGGTTGGTCTGCTCTGCAATACCCTGAATCACCTCCAGTACAGTCGTAATCGACGAAACGTCCTTGCCAAGGGTGTCGATAACCTCGGCTGCGGCATTTATTTCACCCACCAGCTTCTGCACCGCATCCCGCGAAGCGGTGACGGTTTCCAGGGAACCCCGGCTTTCCTGGTCCGCATTCTCTGCGGCTTCTGCGGTTTGCTGGGCATTCTGAGCAATCTCACCAGCCGCCGCCGACATTTCATTGATTGCCGTGGCGATCATGTCGATCTCATGCTGCTGGTTTTCTACGCTGGAGCGACTGTCGCTGGAGGTCTGGCGGAGCGACTTCACGTTTTCCTCAAGCTCATCGCTGCCCTCTTTTACCTCTTTAACAACCTGCTGAATGTTGGCGACGAAGGTATTGAAGCTGGCCGCAAGCTTGCCAAATTCATCGGAAGCCGAGTCATCCAGCCGCTGGGTGAGATCTGCATCGCCTGAGGCAATATCCGACATCGCCTGGTTCAGGCGGCGCACAGGTGCCATCAGAGCTCGAATGCCAAAATGGAGAATGGCCAACGCAATCAACAGCCCGACAATGGCTATTGTTATTCCTGTTGCACGGGCGGCAACAACGGGCTCGTGAATCTTGTCCCAGTTCACAACCGAGCCGATGTACCAGTCGACGCTGCGGGCATCGGAGATCGGGAAGAACGCTACGCTCCAGGTGGTGTCTTCGCGGTTGAACTGTGCCGGCACACCATCCAGTGACGGTGCGAAACCAAGCAGATCATCAACGTTCTCACCGATCAGTGACTTGTCCGGGTGGAAAAGAATGGTGCCTTCCCGGGTCATCAGGACTGCATAGCCGGAATCGCCTAAGGTAATCGTTGAGAGCAGATCCTGAATGGCGTTCAGGGTGATATCCATTCCAGCCACCCCCTGAAAGGTACCGGAAGAAACCGGAGCAATAGCCGAGAGCACGGTCTCGCCGGTCTGGGCATCCTGGTAGGTTTCCGTAAACGATGCCCTGCCTTCATTCATGGCTTGCTGGTACCAGGGGCGCTGGCGGGGATCAAATCCGGCCGGTAGTGCCTGCTCTGTTTCAACTGTACGCATCATCATGCGGCCATCCGTCGTGCCGACATAAACATCCTTTGCACCGCTGCCACGCGTCATACCATCCAGCAGGTTACGCGCCATGTTATCGGTTCGAATGTTCCGCAGTGATGACGCCACAGCTTCCGTCATATCCAGCCGCGTATTGAGCCAATCCGCGATGCTCGCCGTACTCTGCTTGACGGCATCATCAAGCATTGCCGTCACGTAAGTTTCGGTAGTGTTTTGAAGGCGCTGATCCGCTGTAAATGTAAATACAGACATGATCACGACGATAAGAACGCCTACTGCGACAAGCAGTTTCTGGCCAAAAGATAGCTGCACGATGGGAACTCCTCCTGAAGAAGGTGGGCCATGATAATGATCACGGTTGCTTTGCGCTGTTACTGTTTGTTTCGGCCGAAAGTGAAAAGTCTTTAATTTCTGCGATGCGGTAAACCGAAAAAACGGCTTGTTTGAGGGCGAGAGCTAAAGCAGCCTGTCTGCTAGAATGCTCGAAACAGCCCCGCACTACTGCCAAAGCTAATTGATGGAGAGTTTGTTAATGGCTCACGAAGAATTGCACCTCAATCTACGTAACCTGACCCTTGACGACTACGGCCAGCTCCAGGAGCTGATGGATCGGGTTTACGACGATATTGGTGGCGCGTGGCCAAAAGACACCATCAAGGCGCTGGTAGAACAGTTCCCGGATGGCCAGATCTGTATTGAAGACAGCGGCCAGCTGATAGCCGTGGCCCTCACGGTTTGTGTGAAATACGAAAGGTTCAGTAACCCCCATGCTTACGACGACCTGATTCTGCGTAACGAAAAGATCTGGCACAACCCGAATGGCGATTCGCTTTACGGCCTGGACGTGTTCATAGACCCGGAATACCGTGGCTATCGACTGGGCCGCCGTCTGTATGAGGCCAGAAAAGAGCTTTGCCGCTCCATGAACCTGCGAGCCATCCTAGCGGGCGGCCGTATTCCCAATTACTTCAAGTATTCTGAGCAGTACACCCCGGAAGAATACATTCAGAGAGTGGATCGCAAAGAAATCTACGATCCGATTCTGACATTCCAGCTCTCCAACGATTTTCAGGTTACCCGGCTGATGCACAAATACCTGCCGGAAGACCAGAAATCCCTGGGCTACGCCACGCTGCTGGAATGGCGAAACATTCTTTACACGCCGCCGTCTCCCGTACTGAGCGTCAAAAAAACCCAGGTGCGTATGGGTGCGGTGCAGTGGCAGATGCGGGAATTCACCTCGGTGGAAGAAGTGCTCAAGCAGGTTGAGTACTTTGTGGATGCACTGTCGGACTACAAAAGTGACTTCGCCCTGTTCCCGGAGTTTTTTAACGCCCCGCTGATGGGCCTGACAGACCAGATGGATCAGACCCGGGCCGTTCGGTTCCTGGCTGGCTTTACCGAACAGTTCCGCAACGAAATGTCGGAAATGGCCGTCAGTTACAACATCAACATTATCACCGGCTCCATGCCGCTGATTGAAGACGACCGGGTCTACAACGTTTCGTACCTGTGCCATCGGGATGGCCGTGTGGACGAGCAGCGCAAGGTGCACATCACCCCCCACGAACGCCGCGACTGGGTTATTGAAGGTGGTGATAAGTTCCAGGTCTTCGATACCGACGCCGGCCGTGTCGCCATCATGATCTGCTACGACATTGAGTTCCCGGAGCTGGGCCGTATCGCCGCCAGCCAGGATGTGGACATTATCTGCGTCCCCTTCTGGACCGATACCAAGAACGGCTATCTGCGCGTGCGCCATTGTGCCCAGGCCCGGGCCATCGAAAACGAATGCTACGTGGTGATCACTGGCAGTGTGGGCAACCTGCCGAAGGTGGAAAACCTCGATGTTCAGTACGCCCAGTCTTCGGTATTCTCTCCGTCGGATTTCGCCTTCCCCCATGATGCAGTGATGGCAGAAACCACACCGAACACCGAAATGATCATGTTTTCAGACATGGATCTGGAAAAGCTCAAACTGGTCAGAAACGAAGGCTCTGTCACCAATCTGAAGGATCGACGTGTTGACCTTTACGAGCTGAAAACCCGTTAACGGGTAGATTTGGCCCCGCATAGGGGGCCAAATCCTGATTATTTCCATGAACGGGCCACGGTAGATGGCTGACGGCATTGCCAAAAATTTCTGGCCCGTCTATTGTTTAATTAATGTTCAGTATATATCTGGCCGATCTCAATAGCAGAGCAAGCGTTCCATGAACGAAGAACTACCGGACCTGGTCGCGCGTTTCCGAATCCGACACGGCATTTTTCGCAAGGAAACCGTTGAAGCGCGACTTTATGAACTCGACAGCTACGGCTGCGTGATGAAAACGGACAAATTGTTTGAACCCGGAGACACCGTGGTTCTCGATCTTGTTATGGATATGCCGTTTGAAGAAATCCGTGCCGAAGGCCTTACTGGCCTGGTCACCGAGAAGAGAAAGCACTGTAGCAATTTCTTCTACTCACTTGATTTTGTTGAGCTAAGCGCCAGAGATGAGTCGCCTTTGTCCGACAAGCTGCGGCGCATAAGAGAAGTCGTTCTCAAGAAACAGAGTCTGAAATCCCGGCGTGGGTCCAGTCCCGCTTCCGGTATGCGACAAATGGCCTGATACCCGTTCACTTCACCCGCACTTCCCTTCCGTAAGGAGACACTCCATGGCAAAGAAAGCCAAACCAAGCGTTGATAAGATCGTCAAGAAAGTAAACAAAGAGTTCGAGAAAACATCCTCCCAGATTGAAGGGCTGATTAACGACGCCCTCAAGCAGTTCGACAACCTGCAGAACCAGGTTCAGGAACCGGTGCGCAAGCTGCTCAAAGACATGGATGAGCTGCGTGACCGTGAAATGAAGCGCTTCAACGACGAATTTGAGCGCCGCATGAACGAGTTCCACGAACTGCAGTCAGCGTTGTTGGAGCGTCTGGGTATCGCCTCCAAGGAAAGTGGCAAGTCCGCTTCCAAGCCCAGCGCGTCAACCAAGAAGGCCAGTGGCACCAAAAAAGCAGCTCCGGCGAAGAAAACCACCGCTGCCAAGCCCGCCGCCAAGAAAGCGAGCACCGCCAAGCCCAAAACCGCAGCTCCGAAAAAAGCGGCCAAGCCGGTAGACAAGTCTGATCTTACTCGTGTGAAGGGCATTGGCCCGGCAACCGCGAAGAAAATGAAAGAGGCTGGTATTACCTCCATTGAGCAGATTGCCAATCCCAGTGATGCTGACAAGCAGAAACTGGAGGCATTCAAGAGTCTGAAAGGATTCAGTGAACTGTCTGCCGAAGCGAAAAAGGTGCTCTGAAACCTATCTCGATAGCTAAGCAGCCAAGTAAGAATAAGGGTAGGCCTGGCGCCTACCCTTTTTTACATCTGGCCAGAGCCTGTTCCAGGCTTTCCAGTTCGCGCTCCGGGGTAAACGTAGACGCAAGAGCGGTTACCTTCGCCCGCAATTCCGCAAGAAATTCCACGTCAGTTTCCGCACGCAACATCAGCCTCGCCAGAGCCTCATCGTCTTTGACCGGGAAATAGCCAGGATAGTCATCGCCCAGCAAACCACGGTTGCCGGGAATGTCCGACGCCAGAATTGGCAAACCCGCCCGGCAGGCTTCCGACACCACATTCGCCCCGCCCTCCATAACTGAACTGATCACCATAAGATTGCTTACGGCCATCAGGTGTTCCAGTTTTGGCTTGTCCAGCTCACCCAGATAATGAAACCGAGGGTTGGACCGGCTCTCTTCCAGTGCCTTTTCTCGCCAGGCCTCATTGTGGGCCTTGCCGGCGCAGGAAACCACGACGCGGGAATCCTCCGGCAGGTGGTAGCAGGCCCAGGCTGCACGCAAAGAATCCTTTTCATCACGCAGATGGCCAATCACGCAAACGTGGAATTGGTCCCGCTCTGCCCGGGCACTGCCAGCGACTGACGGTTTGGGCGCGGATTGGCGCAGGCACAGCAATTTGTCGTGGTAGCGTTCGGGAATATCCTCCGCCACCAGGTCATGCAGGCCAATCAACAAATCGGCGGCGTCCATGGAGGCCCGAGTGATGTCTGGAAACTCGTGCTGAAAGCGGTAAATATCGGTGCCAGTCAACACCACAATCAAGGGTTTCTCCGGCCACGCCTGCCGGTACTGCTTAACGGCTTCAGCGCTTCGCCAGGCGTGCAGGGCTATCAGGCAGTCTGGTTCCTGGCCCTCGTATTGCGTGACCACTTCCACCTGATGACCTGCCGATTCCAGAAGGTTTTGCCAGCGCAGCGCGGTGGCCCGATTGCCCGCTTTCGAGTCCGGGCCGGCCGGAGTTACTATGGTCAGTCGCATGACACCCACTTGTTATGATTTTGAAAAATTCTGCATGTGGCATTGCGCCAGGTAAAGCCTTCCCTCGTATACCGGTTCAGACTTGATAGAAATCACGGTATCCTGACTGGGTTTTCAAGTACATGGCAACGTTTTTCACCAAACCCCACCTCGCAAAGGAATGATTCATTATGGCAATCAGCAACCTCAGAAAATGGCTGGCGACGGGCTTGCTCTCCCTGGCAGCCGCAACCACCGTTCAGGCAGACACTTTCGTGTTCACCGCCATTCCGGATGAAGATGAAACCAAACTGGTCGAGCGCTTTCGTGGCGTGGCTGACTATCTTCAGGAGCAGCTGGATGTTGAGGTTCGTTACATTCCGGTGAAATCCTACGCCGCTGCGGTCTCCGCCTTCCGCAATAACCAGGTACAACTGGCGTGGTTTGGTGGTTTGTCTGGCGTTCAGGCCCGCCGACTGGTTCCGGGTTCCGAAGCTATTGCCCAGGGGGTTGAAGATGAAGCCTTCGAGACCTACTTCATCGCCAACACCAGCACTGAAATCCAGCCGGCCGACAGCCTGGATGAGCTGGAAGACGAGCTGCGCGGCAAAACCTTTACCTTTGGCTCCAAAGGCTCTACCTCGGGCCGCCTGATGCCGGAATTCTACATTCGGGATGTCTTCAACGAAGCGCCGGATTCCCTGTTCTCCCGCGTTGGCTTCAGTGGCAACCATACCCGCACTCTGCGCCTGGTCGAGGCCGGAACCTATGAAGTGGGCGCCCTGAACTTCCAGGTTTGGGAAAAAGAACTGGAAAACGGCAACATCGATACCGACGCCGTTCAGGTAATCTGGAGAACCCCCACCTACCCGGACTACCAGTGGACCATCCGTGGTGATGTCGACGAGCGTTTCGGCGATGGCTTCAAGCAAAAGGTGACCGAAGCCCTGCTGAACCTGGACGATCCCGCCTTGCTGGAGAGCTTCCCCCGCTCCGGTTTCATTCCGGCTTCCAATGACGACTACGAGCCCATTCGTGCGACAGCGGAAAACATCGGAATTCTCGATTGATGTCAGGCTTTGATTTCAATGGCCTGACCGCCAGTTTCGACGGAGAGCGGGTTATCGGCCCGCTCTCCTTCCGAATCAACGAAGGCGAACACGTTGGCCTGGTGGGCAAGAGTGGTGCCGGCAAATCCACTCTAATTCGCCTGCTGTACGATCGGCTCGATGGCAAGGCTTCGCTGGTGCCTCAGGGCCTGGGATTGGTCAATGCGCTCCCCGTCTTCCACAATGTGTTTATGGGGCAACTGGACCAGCATGGCACCTGGTACAACACCGTCACGCTAATCCGGCCCTTCCGGCGGGACAAAGACGCCATCCGGGCGCTACTGACCGAACTGGGCATACCGGAAAAACTCTGGATTCCAGCGGCGGCATTGTCTGGCGGGCAACGGCAACGGGTGGCCATTGCGCGGGCGCTTTATCGGCAGGCACCGACGCTGTTGGCGGATGAGCCCATTTCTGCCCTGGACGGCCCGATGGCTCAGCAGGTGATGACCATGCTTACCAATCAATTCGCCACCAGTATTGTTGCGCTGCACGATGTCGAAATGGCGCTGGCGCACTGTACCCGCATTATCGGTATTCAGGATGGCCAGATTGCTCTGGACCAGCCGGCCAGTGAGCTGACCGCCGCTGACATTTCCGTTCTCTACTGACAGGCATCGACTTTCAGCATGTTCGCCTACCCGACCGTACGAGCCAGCTTTATCTTTCTTGCCGTTGCGCTGCTCGGGCTCCTGGTTGCGGACATTGCCATTACCACTGCCAACCCCTGGCAGGATCTCGGCCGCTTCTTTCTGGGCGTGGCCACACCGAATTTCTTCAGTACCGAAGGCTTGCTCACCGCCCTGCTGCGTACCGTGGCCTTTGCCTTTGTAGGCGTAACCCTCGGGAGTATCTGCGGCTTCCTGCTGGCGCTGGTGTACCGTTTCCTGCCGGTACGAATCTTCTGCGCCTTTATCCGCGCCATCCATGAGCTGTTCTGGGCACTGATCTTCCTTCAGTTTTTCGGTTTTCATCCGCTCACTGGTGTACTGGCCATTGCCATTCCCTATGCTGGCATCTTTGCCAAGGTCTATTCCGAAATCCTGGAAGAGGCGAACCCGGAACCCGGCCGTCTGCTGCCACCGGGAACCTCCTCCATTGCGGCCTTTCTGTACGCCCGCATCCCCGATTGCTGGGTTCAGATGCGCACCTACACGGCCTACCGACTGGAGTGTGGCCTACGTTCCTCGGCCATTCTGGGCTTTGTGGGGCTACCGACGCTGGGCTTCTACCTGGAGTCCTCGTTCTCCCAGGGGCTTTACTCAGATGCCGGGGCCATGCTGATTCTGTTCTATGTGCTGATCGCCACCATGCCATTGTGGCTTCGCCCGAAACTGCTGCCGCTCTACATTCTCGCGGCGCCGTTTTTCCTGGGGGATGGTCTGCCCATTGTCTGGGGCAACGTGGAGCGTTTCTTCACTGAGGACATCATTCCCTCACCCATCCGGGATGGCGAGGGGCTTGCGGCTATCTGGGCCTGGCTGTCGGATGTAATGGTCACGGAAGCGCTGCCAGGCATCTGGAACACGGTGGTACTGACCCAGATTGCGCTGGTGGCCACCGGCATTCTGTCCCTGCTGGCCTTCCCGCTGATCTCGAATCATTTCGGTGGCCCTGTGCGGCGCACCTCCGGCCATGTGTTCCTGGTGATCGCCCGGTCCA
>Ga0079224_100003408_pt1 | contig 20059 bp, 18 predicted proteins | sample Stecom2015_FD_80414 | JGI IMG/M metagenome (GOLD analysis project Ga0079224, IMG submission 80414) | Agricultural soil microbial communities from Utah to study Nitrogen management - Steer compost 2015 | ecosystem: Environmental > Terrestrial > Soil > Agricultural land | place: USA: Utah...
CCCAGAATCAGGCCGAACACAATCTGGCCGGCAAACAGAATCAGGGCAAAGATGAAGTAGGGCATGGCGACCCTTTGAGATTCGTATTTCATATCTGCTCCCTTACCCCTCGATGTTGGGTGGCCAACCGTTGTCGTCGATCTTGGATGTCCACTCCAGGAAAGCGGCCAGGTCTTCGATCTCGGAATCGCTCAGATTGAAGTTCGGCATCTGGCGCCGGCCCGGAATATTCGTGGGCATGGCGTTCATCCAGGCTTTCATGTATGCCTTGAAGACCTCGGTATCACCGCCGCCACGGCGGTCAAACACGTTGGCCAGTTCGGGAGCGAAGTAAGCACCTTCGCCCATGATGGAATGACAACCGACACAGTTGTTCTCTTCCCACAGATGTTTGCCGCGCACCACCTGTTCAGTGAGCTCGTCGCGGTTATCCCGCTCGGGCATAGCACGCAGCTGAGTGTCAAAAGTCAGGGCCAGGAACAACAGGACGAAGAAGGCACTTCCCCCCAGATATATGTTCCTGGCCATGCTTTTGGTAAAGCGCTCGGCCATTGGTCTCTCTCCTTGGTTGTTACAAATACCTGACTGCCCCACTAGGATATAAAGATGCATCCCTAATGCTATTGATGATTATCAAAGATGATCCCGGGTTTCTCTATTGCGCTGGGGAGTTACCTCTTGATGGGTAGGTGGTAGACTGCCCCGCTGGTTGTATTTTCACGGTTTTACGCCCGGAGAAATCATGTCTGCCGCCCTGGCCCTACTGCTCACACTCCTTCCGCTTTACGTTACGGTGGCACTGGGCTGGATTGCCGGTCGTTTTCTGGAGGCCAGCGGCCGGCATATTGCCGGCATCATGCTGTATATCGTGACGCCGTCTGTGGTGTTTTCGGGGGTGATGGCCGCACCGCTCAGTCCTGAGGTGATTTTGCTCCCATTCCTTGTTTTCGGGACCTCGTCGGTATTGGGGCTGGTTCAGTTAAAGCTCGCCAAAAAGGTTCTTTCCGATGGCAGTGCCAACATCATTCCCCTGTGCGTAGGCTCCGGAAACACCGGTTACTTTGGTGTGCCTGTGGCGTTGTTGCTGTTCGGGGAGGAGGGGCTGGGGCTCTATATTGTGTGTATGCTGGGCACCACCCTGTTCGAGAATTCGGTAGGCTTTTATCTGGCGGCCAGAGGCCGCTATAGCATTCAGGATGCTCTCTGGCGAGTGCTCAAGTTGCCTTCGGTGTATGCCTTTCTGGCGGCGGTGGTCCTGAATCTGGCGGGGGTGCGAATTCCCGATATTTTTGTGCCACTGTTTGACAACCTGCGTGGGGCTTACAGCATTTTGGGCATGATGATTATCGGTATGAGCATCACCAGTTTCAGGGGATTGGCCGGTAATATCCGCTTCACAGCAATGGCGTTCTTCGGCAAGTTTGTGATCTGGCCGCTGATGGCAATCCTGTTCTGGTGGGTGGATTCAACGCTACTGGGGATCTATGAACCGGCGGTGCATCAGGCCATGTTCCTGATTTCCATCACACCGATTGCCGCCAATACCGTGGTGATTGCCACGCTGCTCGATGCATCACCCAGGCAAGCAGCAGGCACGACACTGCTCAGCACGTTGTTCGCACTGGGTTTCATTCCGGTGATGATTGCGATTGTTTTCGGTTCCTGATCTGTGTGGTGCCTGCAATTACCAACCCTGATATAAAGCCCAGTAAATGGGATTCCCATACCACCGTACCCTCAATAAATACGGAGGTTTGCGAACGCTCCAGTCCGACGGCTTCCAAAGCGAGTTTCACCGTTATCGTCGCAAGCAGGGCGATGGAAAAAAACGTTTCGGTTTTCAGTTCCTTTAGTGCAAGCATCGCCGCAAGGCCGTGGAGGCAGCCAGAGAATCCTCGATAGCTGGGCAGTTCCGGTCGAAGGAGAAACAGTCCGAAGGAAATTGTGATGGCCATCAGAGGCACGGCCAAGAGTACTGCGCGGATGGGCAGAAAACGTGGAAAGAGAACCACAAGAGCGAGCAGGCCTGTGAGGTTAAGAAACAGGTGCTTGGTGTTTAAATGAACCAGGTGACCGGTAAAGAGGCGCCACCACTGCCCCGTTTGCAAAAGGCCCGGTTCCCACTGCAAAAGTTGAGCAGGGAAAAGAAAGGAAAGCGCAAGCACTATTATTAACGACAGTGCAGACTTGTTAACCATTCGAATTCCCATGCGGGACATGTTCCTCAGAAATACAGTTTGTTACCGGTACACCCTGGCCTCTCCCCTCCCGTCCCACTAGTTTGCGCGAATTCCAATTAGCTGAACAGGAAAGGATTTACCTGTGAGACGTTTGCTGTGTACCGTTGTATTCGTTTTTGCTTCCCTCGGACCGCTGCTGTTTTCTGTGACAACCAGTGCGTCTGAAACGCTGGATCTATGGATAGATGGCCAGGATTACGAAGTTGAGCTGCAAGCCAACGATCGATTGGCCTCAGCCCTGGGGGCGCACCAGGCGCTTGCCTCGGGCCGTCATTTCCAGGGTAGGGTGGCGGTCGACCCGGATAGCTGGGTAAGGGTGTCTCGCCTGCAGAACGGCTGGGAAGGCATGGCCTACCTGTTCGGGCGCATGCATGTGATTGGTGGTCAGCAGGACAGCCAGCAGTTGGCCACGAAAAGCTTTGGATTTGACGTCGCGCCCAGTTGCGGTGTTGGCCATGTGCACAGCAGTGCCGTTATCGCTCCTGATCGTGTTCTTACGCCAATGATGGCCCAGGCGGTGTCCGCGAGTTACGACAGCCTCTGTGACAGCCGGGTAGAGGGAGCCTGCCTGTTGCTGGAGCTGGAGGTGGTTTTCGATCTCGAATTCCAGCAACGTTTCCCCGATGATTTTCAGGACCGGGCCGTCAGTATTCTGAATCTGGTGGAAGGGTTCTATTTCGAGCAATTTGGTATTGGTCTGGACACTCTGAGTCTTACTTTCCTGAAGACGAATACCTTCACCACATCCACTTCAGCGAATGATCTGTTGGATGATGTGCAGGCGCAGGTGGCCGGTGACAATCTCCCGTTCCAGCAGAATCGGCGTGCCTTGTTGCATCTGGTAAGCGGAAGGGATTTTGATGGAAGCACGGCCGGGCTAGCCTGGGTGGGCACTCTGTGTGATGGCAACGGTTACGGTACCGGCGTCACCAATGCGTTTGACTCCAACGTGCTGACCGCTGTCGTCGTTGCCCATGAGCTCGGTCATAATTTCGGTGCTAATCATGATGAGCAGCAGAACAGCTGTTCGACCGGATTCATCATGAGCCCCTGGGCAAACCCGGATGCAACCCGGTTTTCCTCGTGTTCCGAAACCAACCTGATCAATACCATTAACCAGCAACCGGCGCTGGAACAGTGTTTCAATTTTCCGGCCGATACCTTGCTCACGGCAGTAGCAACAAATCCTGAAAGGGTACCGGGACAAAGCCAGTTCCAGGCCTTTTTCAATATTGGCTATCAGAGTGCTTCCGAAAATGCAGACCGGTTGGAAGTGACGGGCGAACTGACTGGCACAGACACCCGGCTGGAGATGGTCACCGTTGATGGTGTACCTTGCGAGATCTCGCCCCGGTCCTATTCCTGTTCCGATCTTATCCCCGACGCTCAGGGGCACCAGCTCGCGGTTCAGGCATATTCAGGAACAGAGGCGGATCTGACCCTGAATCAACGGGTTTCTCTGATCAGCCTGAATGGCGAAGTGCTGGATATGCAGCCTGCCAACAATACGCTGGAAAGCCGTTTCGAGGTGGCGCCCACCCCGGTTGCGGCACCTGGTGACCTGGCGGTGACACCCGAGGCCCGGAGTGCGTTTCTGCAATGGCAACCAAGCGAGACCACAGAAGCTGGCTATGTTGTGCAACGTATGGCCCCTGGCGAGACCGCCTATTCCGACCTGTCTGTTACCTTGTCTTCGGGCACGAATCAGTACCGCGATGCGTCTTTGATCGCGACTGGTGAGTATGCATATCGCGTGGTGGCCGTGCTGGAGGGCGTGCGTTCATTGCCCGGCGATTCAGCGAGCATAAGTTGGAACAACGCTCCCATTGCACCCGAGGGGCTGGCCACAGTGTCGGAGGCGGACCGAGTGCTGTTGTCCTGGACCGAGATTGTTGGCCCTCAGACCGGATATCGGATTGAACGCCGCCGCACAGGAACTGAATATACCCCGTGGCAGTTGCTGGCAACGGCTCCTTTCGGTACCGAGCGCTATGTCGATGAAACACCTGTGGCGGGATATACCTACGAATACCGACTGGTTGCTATCAACGGTGGTCAGTTTGAAAGCACCGAGCCGGTTCCTGTAATCATGCCGGAGCGAAAGGATACCGCGAGCGGCGAAGACCGGAGCAGTGGCTCATCAAGCGAGGGTGGCGGTAGTCTTGGAGTCAGCTGGCTGCTTGTTGCTCTGGCGGCCGTGATTGCCAGAAGGAGGCGGTGGTGGAACGTAAGATAACCTGTACAGGCCTGGTACTGGCGGTGTCGTTGCTTGCGGCGGGTTGTGCCGGTGCCGGAAAAGACAATATCCCGGTGCTGGATTTCCAACAGGCTCAGGCCGTTTGGCAATCCCATGGTATCGACAGTTACGAGGTTACGGTGTGGCAAACCTGTTTTTGCCCGCCAGATCTGCTTCAGCCGATGCGCGTTACTGTACGCGAGGGAACGGTGATCGATATTGAAGGTTTGGAGCAGCCGATCAACCACCCCGATATTCTGGACCACAAGCGCCTGACCATTGATGGCCTGCTGGGTGTTATCGAAAAAGCCCGGCACAGTGCAGAAACCCTGGTCGCTGAGTACGATCAACGTTATGGATTCCCGGTGCGCCTGGAAGTGGACGGTAGTCCATTCATCGCAGACGATGAATTCTCCTACCGTCTATCGGATTTCCAGCCTTTCTGAGCCAGTCAGGTTTCGCTCGCCCGTAATTGTGCGTCGTGCTTCGCGTCGGTGATGTCGGCGCGGGCATGGCGCACCACGCTGACTCCGGCGGTGACGGCCAGCGTACCCATGATGGCAGCGACTATCAGGTCCGGCCAGGCGCTGCCGGTGCCGAACACGCCCAGTGCGGCGGCCATAACGGCCATATTGCCGATGGCGTCGTTGCGGCTGCAGAGCCAGACCGAGCGCATGTCGGAGTCACCTTCGCGGAATCGGAACAGCATCACTGCAACAAACACGTTGGCCGCCAGCGCCAGCAGCCCGACCATGCCCATGGTCAGTGGCTCGGGGGTGATGCCACTTTGCAGCACCCAGACGGCCCGGCCCCAGACCACCAGACCGAACACGGCCATGGTCAGACCTTTTACCATGGCTGCCCGCCCGCGCCAGAGCATCCCCATTCCCAGAACGCTCAGAGAGAGCAAATAGTTGGCGCTGTCGCCAAAGAAATCGATGGCATCGGCCATCAGGGAAACGGACCCGGATTGGAGGCTGGCGAAGCCTTCCACCAGAAACATCGTCAGATTCACCCACAGCGCAATCCAGAGCGCTTTGCGGAATCCCGGAGCGGGAGTTTTGGGTTCAGGTGCAGAGCAGGAACACGCCATAGAGACCTCCAGTCGTTGAATGTCTCTATTAAAAACCCTGTAGTTGCTACAGGGTCAACACCTGTTAGTCGTGATGGCCTGATCCATGAGTGCCCGGTACGTGGTTATCCGATGCCGGGGGTTCCGGGATGGTGGCCAATTCCTCGCTGAGCCCGCCCAGAATGCCGCATTCCCGAATGGTCCGTGGGTTTGAACAGGCATTCTGAAGATTGACCAGCGTCTGCTCCAGGCTTTTCAGTTCGTCCAGCCGGGCCCGAACGTGGGACAGGTGTCGGGCCAGCAGGGCATTGACGTCTGAACAGTCGGCAGTGGGCTCTTCGGCCAGCCGGATCAGCTCACGAATCTCGTCCTGGGCCATGTCCAGATTGCGGCACCGCCGGATGAACAGCAGGCGGTCGAGGTGCTCCTGGCGATAGTAACGGTATCCGTTTTCGGCGCGCTCTGGTTTGGCCATCAGCCCGATTTTTTCATAATAACGGATGGTTTCCACCGGGACACCAGCCTGCCGGGACAGTTCTCCGATTTTCATGCTGTATTCCCCTTAATGCCTGACATCGGTCAAATCTCAGCCCGAAGACGAAACAGTCACTATGGTACAGTGGCTCAGTGGTTTCATGGAATGAGGAGACGACTGTGCTGGAGCGGCTGCAACACCGGTTGGGCTTGCAGACAATACCTAGAGTGTTCTTTACCTCGGCCGGAATAGCCGCGCTCTTCGTGGTGCTGGCGATTCCCTTTGACCAGGCTGTGGCAAGCAGCTTCGGGCAGTTGACCGGTTGGGTGACCCGTAACCTGGGCTGGTTTTACATTCTGGCGGTGTCTTCGCTCCTGATCTTTCTTCTTGGCCTGGCGGTCAGTCGCTATGGCAGTATTCGCCTTGGAGCGGATGACAGTCGGCCGGACTATTCGAATCTCACCTGGTTTACCATGCTGTTTGCTGCCGGCATTGGCACTATCCTCATGTTCTGGGGTGTGGCAGAGCCGGTGTCCCACTTTGCCAATCCGCCATTTGATGGTGTGAAGGGCGGCACGGAACAGGCCGCTACCGATGCCATGACCATCGCCCTCTATCACTTCGGCCTTCACACCTGGACCATCTTTGCCATGCCGGGGCTGGCCATTGGTTATTTTGCCTATCGTCACAACCTGCCCATGCGGATCAGCAGCCTGTTCTACCCGATTCTCGGTGAACGCACTTTTGGCCCCTGGGGGTGGGCGGTGGACGTTATTGCCGTGCTGGGGACATTGTTCGGGGTAGCGACGTCGCTCGGGCTGGGCACGCTGCAGCTGAACAGTGGGCTGAATTACCTGTTTGGCGTTCCTTCCGCAGGCTGGATTCAAGTCCTGCTGATCACGGTTATTGCCAGTATCGCTGCAACCTCGGTAGCGCTCGGCCTGGACAAGGGTGTTCGTCGGCTGTCCCAGCTGAATATTCTTCTGGCTATTGTCTTGCTGCTGTTTGTTTTTGCGGTGGGTCCTACCGTGTTTATTGCCGAGGGCATGGTTCAGAGCGTGGGTGATTATTTTGATGCCTTGCCCTGGCTGGCGTTCTGGACAGAAACCTTTCGCGAGTCGGACTGGCAACGCAACTGGACGTTGTTCTACTGGGCCTGGACGATTTCCTGGGCACCCTATGTGGGTATTTTCATCGCCCGGATTTCCCGCGGGCGAACCATTCGGGAGTTTGTTGCCGGTGTGCTGTTTGCACCAACCGCGTTTACGCTGGTGTGGTTTGGTATCTTCGGTCTCTCTGCCATCAATGTAGAGATGAATGGCCAGGTGGCGCTGGCGGAGCAGGTGCAGCAGGATCCTTCGGTGGCTATCTTTGCGTTTCTGGAAGCCTTTCCTCTTGCAGAGCTGGCATCCGCTCTGAGCGTGGTCATTATTGTCATTTTCTTCACCACATCCTCCGATTCCGCCTCCCTGGTGATTGATATGCTGACCCGTCGGGACGACCAGCCTTCGCTGATTCGCCAGCGGATTTTCTGGGCGGCGGCCCAGGGCGTCATTGCGGCCACTCTGTTGCTGGCAGGCGGGCTGGATGCTCTGCAGAACGTGATTACGTCGCTCGGTTTACCGTTCTGTATTTTGCTGTTGTTTATGGCGGTGTCCCTCTATCGCGCCCTGCACGCCGATTGTCGGGGCTACAGTGTGGATGAGCTGGTGCGAGGCCGCGCCTTCCCGGAAGTGGAAGCCGATTCCGAACCCAAACAGGAGAAAGACTATGTACCGGAAGCTGCTGATCGCGATTGATCCGAAAGACGACGGGGAGGGCAAGCGTGCACTGGAAGTGGCCCTGGATCTTTTGGAGGAGGGTGGCGAGTTGCACCTGGCCAGTGTCTTCAACCCTGGTGGCAGCGGTTTCTTTCCCCATGTAACCGAAGAAGCTCCGGCAGATAAAGAAGATGAGGTGCGGCACCACCTGGACCTGCTGGCCCGGAAATACCTGCCCCTGAACCGGGATGCGATCCTGCACGTGGTGGCCGGCTCGGCCGGTGAGAAACTGGTGGCACTGGCCGGACAGCTGTGTGCAGACCTGATGATTCTGGTCTCCCGGGGCGGTGGCAGCCACTGGCCGTTGCGCAAGGCAACGGTGGAGTATGTCTCGGTCAATGCCCCTTGTGCGGTGCTGGTGCTGTCTAACATGGAAAAGAGCGATGAAGAGAGCGAGTGAGGCGAGTATCGCGCCAGAGTCAAAACAGCGAGAGCTGGGATGCCGATGGTGAGGTCGTATTGCCGGTCTTGGGCCGGTTTTGAGTCGGCCCCTTTCGACTGCCATGGCGGCTCAGAACCCGGTCCGTCTCTGTCTGGCTCACTTGCCGCTTCCTGAACTCCCCGACCGCCTTGCGAGCCACCCGTGCTGCCTGCTCATGATCACAGACTGGTTAAATATAGGTATTGCCGCCAAAGCGCTGCTTCTGGGCCGGCGTCATCAGCCATGGGGTGTGGATCATCTCTGCCGGGACGCCGGCCAGCTCCGGTATCCAGCGGCGGATGAACTCACCTTCCGGATCCAGTTTCTGGCTTTGCAACACCGGGTTGTATATGCGCAGGGCGTTGATGCCGGTGAGCCCTGATTGCATCTGGGCCTGGGGATAGTGAATGCCGGGCTCGAAATCGGTAAACAGTCGAGCCAGGTGCAGTGCCGGGTCCCGCCAGTGAAGCCATAGCTGATAACTGGCCACCGCCATCAGCATGGCCCGCATGCGGAAGTTGATCCAACCGGTGTGCTCCAGGCTGCGCATGCAGGCATCCACCAGCGGCCAGCCGGTCTGGCCCTCCTGCCAGCGATGCAGTCGCTCGCTGTTGTTTGGTCCGGTTTTCAGGTGCTCCAGTTCCCGATGCATGGCACGGAATTCCAGTTCCGGTTCATCCTCCAGCTTCTGGATAAAGTGGCAATGCCAGTGCAGCCTTGAGCGAAAGCTGGTGAGGCTTTTCTTCTTGCGGGGCAGCGTGTTGCGGTGGTCTCCGGTCTCGTTTGACTGCTGATAGACATCGCGCAGGCTGATGGTGCCCCAGGCCAGGTGAGGGCTGAGCCGTGAGCAGGCGCGAGGTGCGGTAAGCGGTGAGGACATGTTGTACTGATAACCCACGCACCGCCGTTCCAGAAACGAATCCAGCAGGGCAATGGCCCGTTCGCTGCCGCCGGCCTGACGATCCGGGCACGGGTCACCGTTAAGCTGGGCGGGTGCGGGTAAGCTCTGCGGCCAGCCGGAGGTATCCAGCGAACGAATCCCCTCGGGTGCAGGCAGGCGTGTGCTTTTGATGATCCGGTTCCAGTGCTGGTCCCAGTCGTCCCGGTTGACCAGTCGCCGAACGACACCAAAGCCCTGCCATTCGCGGAACTCAATCTGCTGGCTCTGGCACCAGGCAATCACCGCTTTATCCCGTTGAAAAGTCCAGTCCCCGCCGGTTTCCTGATGGCAGAACACCTGTGTGATGCCGTATTGCTGTTTCAGGTCATCCAGGGTTCTGATGACCTCCCCGTGAGCAATCAGCAGATCACTGCCCAGGCGTTTTAACTGCTTGCGCAAGGATTCGAGAGACTCCGCAACGAACTGCCACTGCCGGCGGGAGGTGTCCGGTTGCTGCCAGTATTCCGGCTCCACCACGTACAAGGGCACCACCGGCTGCCCCGATTGCACAGCGGCGTAAAGTGGGCCGTGATCCTCCACCCGTAAATCCCGTTTGAACCAGACCACGACTGCCATCAGTGCGGCCCCCGATTGCGCCGGCAACGCTCACTGCAGTATTTCACCTGGTCCCAGTCCTTTGCCCACTTCTTGCGCCAGGTGAAAGGGCGGTGGCAGGCCGGGCAGATTTTCTCAGGTAAGTGCGGTTTATTGTGCATGGGCGGTTTATGGGTTTAACTGAAAGAGGTGTGTGGATATACGTGACTGAGCTTCCAGAGGTTTTGCCATGTCCCGATTCGACGACAACATCCTGCCACCCTCGGTCCTGATCTTCGACTGGCACGGTACCCTGGTGGACACCCATGATGCCATGTTCAGCGCCATGGAGGAGATGTTACCGCAACTGGAAGAGCTGGGCCTCGTGGAGCAGTTGCTGCCTGAAGACCAGTGCCGCACCGAAGACGATGCCCGGTTGGTGCGTTACATTCGCATCTATCGCCGATTGCACCCGCGGATTCTGGCTGAGCGCCGGGTCTCCCGAACGGATATTTTCAACGCCATCTTTGGTGAGAACAAGGCTGCCAAGCTGATCGCCCATAAAGCCTACAACCAGGCCTACCGGAAGTACTTCGGCCAGGTGAAACCGTTTCAGCCCGGCGCCTATGAGTATCTGTCGGCGCTGAAAGCCCTGGGTATCAAGCTGGCGGTGTGCACCAACCGCAACCGGGAGTTTCTGGACAGGGAACTGCAGATTGTCGACGAAGGCCGCTGGCTGCATTTGTTCGATGCCACCGTGTGTGCCGATGATGTCACCGAGTACAAGCCCGATCCGGAGGTGATTCTCAAAGCGCTGGAAAAACTGTCGATCCCAAGAGATGAACGCGTCTGGTACATCGGGGATAGCTATGTCGATATGCTCACCGCACACCATGCCGATGTGGCCGGTGTCTTCTACAACGGCGCCTGCTGGGAGCCGGACCGGATCAGCGGCTGGTTCACAAAACGGGACGCCCCGACCGCTGTTCTCGACAGCTTTGAAGACCTGATGGACCTGCTTGCCCTGCTGGAGCGGGAGCAACCTGAAGCGTTTGCTGCCAGCCCGGCAGAGGTGCGCCCGAAACCCTTCCCGGCGCCAGAGCGGCCGGAGCCCCGCATCGAGCCGGACTGGCACCCGGCGGTGGTGAAACTGATTCGCCCGGCGGTGATCCTGTTCGACTGGCACGCCACCCTGGTGGATACCCTTGATGCCATGTACCACGCGGTGGATGACATGCTGCCGGATTTTCACAAGCTGGGATTGATGGACCGGATGGTGGCGCCGGAAGACAGCAAAACTCCGGAAGATGCCCGCCTGGTGGCTTACGTGCGGGAATTCGCCAAACTGCACCCCAAGGTAAAGGCTGATCGAAAAATCTCCCGCACCGATATTTTTGAAGTGCTGTTCGGTGAGGATCAGGACGCCAAGCAGGTTGCCCACAAAGCCTTTAATCATCACTACCGGAATCACTATGGCACTGTGAAAGCCTTTGAACCCCGGGTGCGAGAAATGCTGGAGGGGCTGCGCAAGCTGGGTATCCAGGTGGGCGTGATCACCAATCGGGACCGGGAGTTCTTCGAGCATGAACTGGCGGCGGTGGAAGATACCGGCTGGACACACCTGTTTGACGTTAACGTGTGTGGTGATGATACCCCGCTGCGCAAGCCCCACCCGGATCAGTTGCTGCTGGCAGTGCAGAAACTGGATTACCCACCGGACCCCAGTGTGTGGTACGTGGGTGATTCCACCACAGACATCATCGCGGCCAAACGGGCCGGTATGACCGCCGTGTTCTTCAACGGCGCCCAGTGGGATCTACCGTGGCTGAACCGGATTTTCCCCGGTACTCACAAACACCCGGACAAGCCGGATGTGGTGGTCAACGATTTCTCCGAGTTCTGGGCCCTGGTGCTCGCCTGCGAAGTCGGGCCGCCGTAACCACCAGCCGTGACAGCCAGGGCGCTCTCGTTATAGAGTTCCTGCGGCAGGCTTCTGCGAGAGGCCCGCCGGTATACCAACGGGATGACTCTGTAACCATGAACAACAAAAAGAACGATCGCAATGACTGATGCCAAAGCCTCGATTCTGGTGGTCGACGACGATGCCGCTATTCGTGAGTTATTGCAGGAACACCTGTCCCGGGTCGGCTATGAGATACGGACAGCCGCTGATGGTGACCAGATGCGGCAACTGCTGGGCGAGCGGCCGGCCGATCTGATCGTGCTGGATGTAATGCTTCCAGGTGATGATGGCTTCACCCTGTGCCGGCAGATCCGTGAGCATTCCCAGGTACCGATTATCATGCTGACCGCCAGTTCTGATGAGACCGACCGTGTTGTGGGGCTGGAGATCGGCGCGGATGATTACCTGGCCAAACCCTTCAGTGCCAGGGAGTTGCAGGCCCGGGTCAAGGCGTTACTGCGCAGAGCCCGGTTTGCGAGGGCGGATAATCCCCGGTTTGTCCTGTTCGACCGTTGGCGGCTCGATACCCTGGCCCATGAGCTGATCGACGAAGATGGCGAAGCAACGGCGCTCTCCGGCGCTGACTTTGCCCTGTTGCAGCTGTTTCTGACCCACCCCAATCAGGTACTGGACCGGGATACTATCTCCGGCGTTACCCGGGGGAGGGAGTCCATGCCGCTGGATCGAGTGGTGGATGTGGCCGTTAGCCGGCTTCGGCAGCGGTTGGGAGACCAGGGCCGAAGCCCTCGATTGATCAAGACAGTGCGGGGAGCGGGCTATCTGCTCGCCGCTACAGTCAGTCATGCCCCGGAATAGCGCGGGACAGAAGCCACCGTTGATATGGCGCTGGCTGCCGTCCTCCCTGCTTGGGCGGGTGTTGCTGCTGACGTTGCTGGCCATGGCCGTTGCCCAGGTGGTTTCCAGTGTGGCCTGGGTGGCCACCTATCGGGCCCAGCAGGAAGAGGGGCTGGTTGCCACCACTCGCAACCTGGCCCAGTCCGCATCGGCGACGGTGCAGTTTTTTAACTCCCTGCCTCAGGAGTATCGCCACATTGTTCTCGACCAGTTGCGGGACATGGGCGGTACCCGCTTTTTTGTCTCCCTGAATCAAAAACGCCTTGAGATGAGAGCGTTGCCAGACACTGCCCGTAAACGGCTGGTTGTGGACGAGGTGGTGTCGGTACTGCGCCGGAGACTGGGGAACCGGATCAATCTGCATGTGGATTTTGTGGACCCGGGCGATTTACGGATACTCAATACCGAATTGCCGCTGGACGCGTTACCAAAGTCCTGGGCTCATTATGCGCTGACCCTGGAGCCGCTGAATCCGCCGGTCATGGTCACCCAGATTGAGGTGGATCAGGACGAATGGCTTTATCTGGCGGCGGCCCTGCCGTCCCCCTTCGTTTCCCTGGAAGATGAGGGCGTTCCCGGCCAGCAGATCCTGTTTGTGGTGGTGATGATCGGTATCCTGTTCCCGGTACTGGCGTGGCTGATCCGGCAACAGACCCGGCCCTTGCGAAAGCTGGCCAAGGCCACCCGGGATCTGCCGCTGGAGGATGATACGCCGCCATTGAAAGAGCAGGGCAGCGCCGAGATTGTGGCCGTCACCCGCAGCTTCAACACCATGCGCCGGCGCCTGCAAAGTTATATCAGTGACCGGGAACAGCTGTTCCGGGCAATTTCCCACGACCTGAAAACCCCCATTACCCGGCTGCGATTGCGGGTCGACCTCATCGACGACGAGCCCATGCGCGAACGCCTGGAGGCAGACCTGAAAGAGCTGGAATTGCTGGTCAAGAATGCGCTTCAGTCCATGAAAGACACCGACATCCACGAGAACACCGAGCCGGTGGATGTTGAGAGCATGTTGCGCGGTATGGCGGAGGCCTATCAGTCGGGAGATTCGCGGCGCGTTCATGTTCAGGGGCACTGCCGGCGATACCGTGGCAAGCCCCTGGCTCTGAAACGATGCCTGGGCAACCTGGTAGATAACGCGGTCAAGTATGGCTATGTTGCAAGGGTACGCATAGAAGATGAGCCCGGGTGTCTGATTATTCATGTGGAGGATGAAGGCCCGGGGGTACCGGAAGATCAGCTGGCACGGATCTTTGAGCCCTACTTCCGGTTACAGTCCAGCCAGCGTAAGGGCCACGGCCTGGGGCTTGGCATCGCTCGTAACATTGTCCAGAACCATGGTGGCGAACTGGCCATTGCCAACCGGCCCGAAGGCGGCTTGCACGTCATGCTGAGCTTGCCCCGTCATTGAATGGTCAATGTAACAAATTCGTTACATTGCTCTTTCAGTTTGATACTCATCGTCTCGGTTTGCTGCCATAGACTCCGGAAATACCAAGACAACAAAAACAAGGAGTCGTTATGACCATATTCAAGAGAACCCTGACTGCTGCGGCCGTGGCTGCCGCATTGCTTCCGGCCCAGGCCATTCAGGCCGGCGAAGTTGAAGTTCTGCACTGGTGGACCGCTGGCGGTGAAGCCCGCGCAGCGGCCGCGCTCAAGGAAATGATGGAAGAGCAGGGCCACACCTGGAAAGACTTTGCCGTGGCCGGTGGCGGCGGCGAAGCGGCCATGACCGTGCTCAAGACCCGGGCAGTATCCGGCAACCCGCCGGCGGCCGCCCAGATCAAGGGCCTGGATATCCGCGAGTGGGCCAAGCTGGGCTTTCTGACCAGCCTGGACGATGTGGCCGAAGCCAACGACTGGAACCAGCTGGTTCCGCCGGTAATCGCCGACGTCATGAAGTATGAGGGCGAGTACGTGGCGGTGCCGGTGAACGTGCACCGGGTTAACTGGGTCTGGGCTAACCCCGACGTGCTGGAGGATGCCGGCGTATCCGTTCCGAAAACCCTGGATGAGTTCTACCAGGCCGCCGAAAAACTAAAGGCAGCCGGTGTCATTCCCTTGGCCCACGGTGGCCAGCCCTGGCAGGACGCCACCGTATTTGAGGCCGTGGCCCTCGCGGTCATGGGACCGGAGGAATACGCCAAAGCCTTCGTCGAGCATGACATGGAGGTGATCAACAGCGCCCTGATGGAGGAAGTCTTCACCGAGTTTGCCAAGGTGATGAGCTACGTGGATGACAACGCCGCCGGCCGTGACTGGAACACCGCCACCGGTATGGTGATCCGTGGTGAAGCCGCCATGCAGATCATGGGTGACTGGGCCAAGGGCGAGTTTACCGCCGCTGGCCTGACCCCGGGTGAGGACTACATCTGCGCGCCGGCTCCGGGCACCACCGGGCAGTTCACCTTCAACGTGGATTCCTTTGCCATGTTCAGTCTGAGCGATGAGGAAAACGCCGAAGCCCAGAAGGATCTGGCCCGGACCATCCTGGAACCGGAATTCCAGACCGTGTTCAACGAGGCCAAGGGCTCGATACCGGTCCGGACCGATATGGATATGTCCGGCTTTGATGCCTGTGCCCAGGCTTCCATGGACACCTTCAAGAGCAGTGCTGACGACGGAGGCCTGGTGCCCAGCTTTGCCCACGGCCTGGCCACCACCAGCTATGTCCAGGGCCAGATCTTTGATGTTGTCACCAACTTCGTGAACTCCGACGACAAGGATCCGGTCCGGGCCACCGACCAGCTGGCGGCTGCCATCCAGGCGGCACTCTGATCCGGTAGGGGCCATCCATCCGGGTGGCCCCCGATTCTCTCGGGAGAACTCTCATGGAACACATTCAACGTCGCCCCGTCCGGGTGGCCAGGGCACCCTCGCGCCTGCTGGACGGGTTGCAGCGCTGGTTGCCGAAGCTGGTGGTGGCCCCCACCTTTGTCCTTATCGGTGTTGGCATATACGGCTACATGCTCTGGACCGGTGTGCTGTCCTTTACCAGCTCCAGCTTTCTGCCGGTCTATGACTTCGTCGGCTTCGACCAGTACGCAAAGCTGATGACTAACGACCGCTGGCTGACAGCCTCGGTCAACCTGGGCATCTTCGGCGGCCTCTTCATCCTCAGTTGCCTGCTGATCGGCGTGGTGCTGGCCATTTTCCTGGACCAGAAGATTCGCCAGGAAGGTGCCATCCGGACCATCTATCTGTACCCCATGGCACTGTCCATGATCGTTACCGGCACCGTCTGGAAGTGGATCCTGAACCCAAGTCTCGGCCTGGAAAAACTGATGCACGACTGGGGCTGGACCTCGTTCAGCTTTGACTGGCTGGTGAACTCGGACATGGCCATTTACACCATCGTGATGGCGGCGGTCTGGCAGGCCTCCGGCTTCGTCATGGCTCTGTTTCTCGCCGGCCTCCGGGGTGTGGATTCCTCGATCATCCGGGCCGCCCGGGTCGACGGCGCCAGCCTGCCGCTGATCTACTGGAAAATCATTCTGCCGTCCCTGCGGCCCGTTTTTTTCAGCGCGGTGATGGTGCTGGCTCACATCGCCATCAAGAGCTTTGACCTGGTGATGGCGATGACCGCCGGTGGCCCGGGCTATTCCACCGACCTGCCGGCGGTGTTCATGTATGCCCACACCTTTACCCGCGGGCAGATGGGACTGGGTTCGGCCAGCGCCATGCTGATGCTGGGTGCGATTCTGGCCCTGATCGTGCCTTACCTGTACTCGGAACTGAGGGAGAAACGCCATGACTGATGTGGTTCGTACCGGCTTTCGTCCCAGCCGCGTGGCCATCTACGGGGTGTTGCTCCTGGCCGCGCTGGTGTACATGATCCCGCTGTTCATCATGCTGGTGACCAGCTTCAAGACGCCCATGGATATCCGCACCGGCAACCTGATGGCCCTGCCCGCGGACTGGACCACTATCGGCTGGACCAAAGCCTGGTCCGAGGCCTGCACCGGCGTCGAGTGCAACGGCATCAGCGGCTATTTCTGGAACTCGTTCAAGATGACCGTGCCGGCGGTGCTGATCTCCACCTTGCTGGGCGCGTTCAACGGCTACGTGCTGTCCAAGTGGAAGTTCAAGGGTTCCGACCTGTTCTTCGGCATGCTGCTGTTCGGGTGCTTTGTGCCTTTCCAGGTAGTGCTGCTGCCGATGGCCGCGACCCTGGGCCAGCTGGGACTGGCCAATACCACCACCGGCCTGGTGCTGGTGCATGTGATTTACGGGGTGGCCTTCACCACGCTGTTCTTCCGGAACTACTACGTGGCCATTCCGGATGCGCTGATCAAGGCAGCGCGGCTGGACGGCGCCGGCTTCTTCACCATTTTCTTCCGCATCCTGCTGCCCATGTCCACCCCCATCTTCATGGTGTCGCTGATCTGGCAGTTCACCCAGATCTGGAACGACTTCCTGTTTGGTGTGGTGTTCGCCAGCGGTGACAGCCAACCGATCACCGTGGCGCTGAACAACCTGGTCAACACCAGCACCGGGGTGAAAGAATACAACGTGGATATGGCGGCGGCGATGATCGCGGCGCTGCCAACTCTGGTGGTCTACATCGTCGCCGGCAAATACTTCATCCGGGGCCTGACCGCCGGATCTGTCAAAGGTTGACCTGAGAGGATAACAACAATGTCTCAACTGGAACTGCGGAGCATCCGCAAAACCTATCCGGGCGTTGCCGAGGAAACCCTCAAGGGGATCGACATCGACATCGCTTCCGGCGAATTCCTGATACTTGTAGGCCCATCCGGCTGTGGTAAATCCACCCTGATGAACACCATCGCCGGCCTGGAAACCATCACCAATGGCTCGATCGTTCTCGACGGAAAGGACATCTCCACCATGGAGCCGAAAGACCGGGACATCGCCATGGTGTTCCAGTCCTACGCCCTGTACCCGACCATGTCCGTGCGCGAGAACATCGCCTTCGGCCTTAAGATCCGGGGATTGCCAAAGCACGAGATAGACCAGGAAGTGGAACGGGTGGCCGATTTGTTGCAAATCTCCCAATTGCTCAACAAGAAGCCGGCCAACCTGTCTGGCGGGCAGCAGCAGCGGGTTGCCATGGGCCGGGCGTTGGCCCGCAGGCCGCGTATTTACCTGTTTGACGAGCCGCTCTCCAACCTGGATGCCAAGCTGCGGGTGGAGATGCGCACCGAGATCAAGAAACTGCACCAGCGCCTGAAAACCACCATCGTGTACGTAACCCACGACCAGATCGAGGCCATGACCCTGGCGGATCGGATTGCCGTGCTCAAGGATGGTGAGTTGCAACAGCTGGGCACGCCAAAAGAAGTGTATGACCGGCCGGAAAACCTGTTTGTAGCTGGATTCATGGGCTCACCGGCGATGAGTTTTGTGCCGGTAACCGTGGAGCAGGGTGAAGGCGGGCTAGAGGCGGAGGTGCGTGGAAATGATGGCCGGGCCGTGAAGCTGCCGGTGCCGGAATTTCTGGTGGATCGGGTGGGCAAAAAGGTGATTCTAGGCATCCGCCCGGAGCACATCACCCAGCCCCAAGATCAGAAAAACGAGCAGACCCTGGTGGCGAAGGGCGAGTTCACCATCGAAGTGACCGAGCCCACCGGCCCGGACGTGATTGCTCTGATTCAGCTGAACGATACCAACGTTCATTGCCGGATTGATCCGGAACACCCGGTGACCTGGGGCGAGACTGCCGAGCTGATGTTCGATATGAAGAAGGTCGTGTTCTTCGATCCGGACACAGAAAAGCGGATTGCGCCTCACTGAGGGCGTTGGCTAAGGCTCTGATTATTGGTGGCCATGGAGGGCGTGTTTGATGTCGAGCCCGAGTACCAGCACGCCTTCCAGTCCGTTGTTGGGTTCCTCCAGCGGCACTGGAAAGCTGACCGTAACCTGGAAACGGGCGGTGGAAGTGTCGTAGAGGATGGGTGATATCCAGATATCGCTTTTCCGCTCAACACCTGTATCTGTCTTCAAGACGATTTCCTGAACCTTGGGTTCGTCGCCCTGCCAGTAGTCTGAGGACAGGCGGCTCATGGCGACCAGCGCCCCGACTTTGTCGGTCAGCAGGACTTCAGTTATGAGTGGGGCATGGCTGGCCTGCCAGTTTACCAGTGCCCGGGAAGCCGGCAGGTCAAGTATTTCCCCTGCCAGCGGTGTGGGATGGTGGGGTGCAAGCGCCTGCCAGAGTGTGTCCTTGGTCAGGATATCGGTCAGGTTGTCGTAGGTCGGCCCCTGGTAGATGGCATTGGTCAGATTGATGATGCCGGAGAGATCCGCCATCAGCGCTTGCGCCAGCCCCTGAACTTTTGTTGCTTCCTGTTCGGACAGTTGCATGCTTGGCATGGCACAGCCGGCAAGATGTTCGTTAAATCCGGACAGGAAGCGAGGGTGGCCTTCCGCAAATCGAGGGTTTACATACAGGTGCAAAGGGGCATACCGAACAAATTCGGAATTCAGTGACCAATCTACCCCGGATTTCTGGTCTTGCAGATATTTCATGGCACGCTGGTCCATCAGGGCGAGATCAATGCGCTTTCGTACCAGCAGTGCCGGTAGCTGCTCAGCCCCGGTGACCGTGATAAACGGCTTCAGGCCACTTTCTTCCAGCCAGATGGCTTCATTGCTGCCACCGACCACACCAATTCTTGCCTTGCCGGGATCCGGTTTGGTTTCGGCGGTAAAGAACCAGTGCCACTTCTCCAGGGCGACCGGGTGCGACCGAACGGCAGATTGATCCATTTCTTCGGATGGCCCGACGGCAAAGTAGCCGTCCACCAGATTGCGTTCCAGCGAGTAACGGGCCCGGCTTTGGGGCATCAGGCTTATTCGGGCCTGAAATCCGGCCTTGTTAAGGGCGCAACGGATGGTTTCAGTGGTTTCACCGGTCACCACGGGAATCTGGGGTTCCGTATACTGGTAAGGCGGCGCCAGAAAGGTATACAGGCTGAACACCTGGTGGTCTGCCCTCACGGTCACCGAGGCCAGAACAAGGCATAGTCCGATAATCAGGCTGCGGGCATCCATCTGCGTACTCAAGCGTCCAGATTGCTGACAATGGCAAGAGCATAGCAGTCATAATCCCGCTTTTCCGTAATTCATTCGGAGTAGTCGGATTACAGTGTTTCCATATTGGCCAGAACCCAGTCGGCCCTTGCCAGCAGGGCTTCCCGCCGCTCTGGCTTCTGTTTGTCCCAGTTGCGGTACATCATGGTCATCCGGGGATTGTCGGCAAAATCCTCCCGGTGCCGGTCAATGAAGTGCCAGTACAGGCTGTTGAACGGGCAGGCCTTATCGCCGGTGGCGTCCTGCACCCGGTAGTGGCAGTTCTGGCAGTGGTCAGACATGCGCTGGATGTATTTGCCGCTGGCGGCGTATGGCTTGGAGCCCAGGTAGCCGCCATCGGCGTGCATCACCATGCCCAGGGTGTTGGGCAGCTCTACCCAGTCGAAGGCGTCGATATACACCGCCAGGTACCAGTCACAGATGGCTTCTGGTCTCACCCCG
>Ga0079224_100003409_pt1 | contig 20058 bp, 16 predicted proteins | sample Stecom2015_FD_80414 | JGI IMG/M metagenome (GOLD analysis project Ga0079224, IMG submission 80414) | Agricultural soil microbial communities from Utah to study Nitrogen management - Steer compost 2015 | ecosystem: Environmental > Terrestrial > Soil > Agricultural land | place: USA: Utah...
TCAGCTGCTCGATGCCGAGCACCTCGGCGGCGATCTGGATGAAGACGACGAAGATCAGGAAGTACACGACCTGCCCGATCAGCTGCACACCGGACGTCCCGGCCTGCTGCAGCGGCCGCTCCAAGCCGGTCGCCTCGGTCAGCCGGCCGGCACCGAGTTTCTCCAGTGCTGCGACGAGGATTCGTCGAATGAGTTTGGCGATCCAATGGCCGACGAGTAGCAGTAGAAGTGCGACGACGAGTCGCGGTACGAAGTCTCCGATGTCGGAACCGAGCTCGGTGAACGAGTCGGTGAGTTCATCGACGAAGTCCACGTCTGTCTTGATCATTGCACCCATCAGGCCTCCAAGATTCATTGCGTGCAGGGCAAAAGATAGTTCTGACGGCGCCGGGTCAGCAGTCGAATCCGTATTGTTCGAATGTTTGCCGTCGACACCCCGGTTGAAAAATGCGGATTGTGCCCGGTTCGACACCGGCGAACTTCGCCGTGGCTGATGTCGAGCCGGTCGTCGCGCGGGGGAGCGGGCTGCGCCCGGACACGTCGGCCCGGCGGCCGGCGATGAGCCGGTGTCGGTGCCGTTGCATAGGCTTGGAGGCGTGGCCGACCCGTCGACGTACCGCCCGGCGCCCGGGTCCATCCCGGTCGAGCCGGGTGTCTACCGTTTTAGCGATTCGAGCGGCCGTGTTCTCTACGTTGGCAAGGCCAAGAGCTTGCGTGCACGGCTATCGTCGTACTTCCAGGACCTCTCGGCTCTGCATCCGCGCACCCTGGCCATGGTCACCGCGGCCGCCAAGGTCGAGTGGACCGTCGTGCGCACCGAGGTCGAGGCGCTGCAGCTGGAATACTCCTGGATCAAGGAGTTCGATCCCCGCTTCAACGTCCGCTACCGCGACGACAAGTCCTATCCGTACCTGGCAGTCACCTTGAACGAGGAGTATCCGCGCGTTCTGGTGATGCGCGGGGCGAAACGGCGCGGCGTTCGATATTTCGGGCCCTATGCCCATGCGTGGGCGATTCGCGAAACGCTCGACCAATTGCTCCGGGTGTTCCCGGTTCGTAGTTGTTCCAAAGGTGTATTCAACCGTTCGCGCCAAATCGGCCGGCCGTGCCTTCTGGGGTATATCGGCAAATGTTCGGCCCCGTGCGTCGGCCGCGTGGATGCCGATGAGCATCGGGCCATCATCGAAGATCTGGTCGCTTTTCTCGAAGGAAAGACGACGGCGTACGTCCGTCGTCTCGAGCGCGAGATGAAGCAAGCCGCGGCCGAGCTGGACTTCGAGCGTGCCGCCCGGTTGCGCGACGACATCGCGGCGCTGGAGCGGGCCATGGAGGCCAACGCCGTCGTGCTGGGCGACGGTACCGACGCCGACGTCATCGCCCTGGCCGACGATCCGCTCGAGGTGGCCGTGCAGATCTTCTACGTCCGAGGCGGGCGCGTGCGCGGACAGCGCGGCTGGGTCGCCGACAAGGCCGACGACGTCAGCGCGGGCGAACTCGTCGAGCGGTTCTTGCTGCAGCTGTACGGCGAGCTCGGCGGCGAGTCCGTTCCCCGTGAAATCCTCGTCTCCGATCTTCCTGACGACCCGGACGAGGTCGGTGCGCTGGGCGAACTGCTCGGCGACCTTCGGGGTGGCAAGGTCGACCTGCGGGTTCCGCGGCGCGGCGACAAGCGCGCCCTGCTCGAGACGGTGGCGGCCAACGCTGCGCAGGCACTCAAGCTGCACAAGTCGAAACGCGCGAGCGACCTGACCACACGCAGCAAGGCGATCGAAGAGATCCAGGAGGCGCTGGAGCTCGACGCGCCACCGCTGCGCATCGAGTGCTATGACATCTCGAACCTGGCCGGCACCGAAGTCGTCGGCTCCATGGTGGTGTTCGAGGACGGCCTGCCGCGCAAGAAGGAGTACCGCAAGTTCACCGTCCGGGGCGATCAGGGCTTCGACGACGTCTCCGCGATCCGTGAGGTGCTGTCCCGGCGCTTCCGGCGCCTGAGCGAATCCGGCGGTGAGGGCCGTCCCGGCCTCGACGCCGAGACCGGGCGGCCGAGGGCGTTCGCCTACGCCCCGGGCCTGGTGGTGGTCGACGGCGGACAGCCGCAAGTCGATGCCGCGCGGGAAGCCATGGACGAAGCCGGGGTCAGCGACATCCCGGTCGTGGGGCTGGCCAAGCGGCTCGAAGAGGTGTGGCTACCCGACACCGACTCGCCGGTCATCATGCCGCGCACCAGCGAGGGTCTGTATCTGCTGCAGCGAGTTCGGGACGAAGCACACCGGTTCGCCATCACCTTCCATCGTCAGCGCCGGTCCACGTCCATGATCGACAGCGTCCTCGACTCCGTGCCGGGGCTGGGGCCGCAACGACGCAAGGCGCTGCTGGCGGAGTTCGGTTCGCTCAAGCGGCTGCGAGCTGCGAGCATGGAAGACATCGCAGCCGTTCCCGGGTTCGGTCCGGCCACGGCGAAGGCCGTCGTCGAGGCGTTGGCGCAACGCCCGGCGACACCGGAGGTCAACACCGCGACCGGCGAGGTTCTGGAATCATGATCGCCGCCTGGCCATCACCACGGTGCCCGACGGCTCGGCGATCAAGGCGGGGGAGACGTATGGAGGGGGACTCAGGCGATGACCACCGTCAACACACCTGACGATCGGGACGACACGCTGGAACTGCTCTTGGTCACCGGCATGTCCGGTGCGGGGAAGACGGCGGCCACGGCGGCTCTGGACGACATCGGCTGGTTCGTGGTGGACAACCTGCCGCCGTCCCTGCTCATGGACCTCATCACGCGAGTCACCGATCGTGCCGAGCTGCGGCGGGTCGCGGTCGTCGCCGACGTGCGCGGTGGCGTGTTCTTCGGCGAACTGCGTGGAGCACTCGACCTGCTGCGCGAGAACGGTATCGAGCCCACCGTGCTCTTCCTCGAAGCCAGCGACGAAGCTCTGGTGCGCCGGTTCGAGTCGGCCCGACGCCCGCACCCGTTGCAAGACGGCGGCCGGGTGGTGGAGGCCATCGAACGCGAGCGCGAAGAGCTGGCGTCCCTGCGCGCCGCCGCCGACGTGGTGGTCGACACCTCACTGCTCAACGTGCATCAGCTGGCCGCACGGGTGCGGGCATCGTTCTCCGGGCCCGAGGTGGGCTTGCGCGCCATCATCGTCTCGTTCGGTTTCAAGTACGGCCTGCCGGTCGATGCCGACCTGGTCGCTGACATGCGGTTCCTGCCCAACCCGCACTGGGTGCCGCATCTGCGGCCGCAGAGCGGGCGCGATCCGGAGGTCAGCGACTACGTCCTCGCCCAGCCTGGTGCCGAACAGTTCCTCGATCATTACGATGAGCTGATCGCGATGGTCTCGCAGGGCTATCTGCGCGAAGGCAAGCGGTTCGTCACCATCGGTATCGGCTGCACCGGTGGCAAGCACCGCAGCGTCGCGATGAGTGAGGCGCTGGCGCAGCGGTTGCGTAAGCAAGGAATCGAGACTCTGGTCGTGCATCGCGACCTCGGACGGGAGTGAACGCTCCGGCATGAGCGAGCTGCCACCGGCCGCGTCCAAGCTGGCCGGGCCCAAGGTCGTCGCGCTCGGCGGCGGGCACGGCCTGGCCGCGTCGCTGTCCGCCTTGCGGCGGATGGCCGGGCGGCTCACGGCGGTCGTCACGGTGGCCGACGACGGCGGCTCGAGCGGCCGGCTGCGCGGCGAGCTGGGGGTGCTGCCGCCGGGCGATCTGCGGATGGCCTTGGCCGCCTTGTGCGGTGACGACGACTGGGGACGCACCTGGGCGCGGGTCTTGCAGCACCGTTTCGCCAGCGGTGGTGAGTTGCACAACCACGCCGCCGGGAACCTGCTGATCGTCGCGTTGTGGGAACTGCTCGGCGGGCACGTCGAGGGGTTGGACTGGGTGGCTCGGCTGCTCGGGGCGCAAGGGCGGGTGTTGCCGATGTCGCTGGTGCCGATGGACATCGAGGCGATCGTCGGCACCACCGAGCGGCTGCCCGACGGGCGCCGAGAGATCCGGACGGTGTCCGGGCAGCACGCCGTCGCCACGGTCGAAGGCGACGTCGTCGCCGTGTGCCTGGTCCCCAAGGACCCGCCGGTCTGCCCGGAAGCGCGGGAAGCCATCGCCGACGCCGACTGGATCGTCCTCGGGCCGGGGTCGTGGTTCACCAGTGTGATCCCGCACCTGCTCGTGCCCGAGCTGCGGGCGGCGTTGACCGCTACGCGGGCGCGGATCGCCGTGACGCTCAACCTGGCCGACGAAGGCGGCGAGACCACCGGGTTCACCCCGGAGATGCACCTCGAGGTACTCGGCGCGTACGCGCCGGAGCTGACCGTCGACCTCGTCATCGCCGAGCGGTCGTCATGTCCGGACGAGAAGTTGCTGCGGCGGATCGCCGGCGAGATGGGCGCCGAGCTCGTCGTCGCCGACGTAGCCCTGGGCGACGGCACCGCTCGGCACGATCCTGAGCTGCTCGGCGCGGTCTACGCCGAGACACTCGGTGCTCCGCGCACCTCGGGAGGCCTGTCCACTCGTCCGGGCGCTCGTCTGCGTGCTTGAGCCTCGCGGACGGGCAGGCCGGTCAGTGTGATTCAACGACCCCGGGGCATCGTCGCCACGATCGCCACGTCGGCACGTGCCGCGTCCGGGTGTGGCAGGATCACGGTATGGCGATGACCGCATCCGTGAAGGACGAGTTGGCTCGCCTCGAGGTCACCAAGACGTGCTGCCGTAAGGCCGAGGTCTCGTCGCTGCTCCGGTTCGGCGGCGGCCTTCATATCGTCAGCGGCAAGATCGTCATCGAGGCCGAGCTTGATACGGGGGTAGCGGCCCGCAGGCTGCGACGTGACATTGCGGAGGTGTTCGGCCACGACAGCGACCTCGCCGTCGTCGCCGCCGGAGGGCTGCGTAAGGGAAGCAGGTACGTCGTACGTGTCGTACGCGACGGGGAGCAGCTGGCCCGGCAGACCGGACTGGTCGACGGCAGCGGCCGCCCCGTTCGCGGGCTGCCGCCACAGGTCGTCAATGGCGCCGACCACGATGCCGAGGCGGCGTGGCGAGGCGCGTTCCTGGCCCGGGGGTCGCTGACCGAGCCTGGGCGCTCGTCGGCGCTGGAAGTCACCTGTCCTGGGCCCGAGGCCGCCCTGGCGTTGGTCGGCGCGGCCCGGCGGCTTGAGATCCAAGCCAAGGCCCGGGACGTGCGCGGCACCGACCGGGTGGTCGTGCGTGACGGCGACGCGATCAGCGCGCTGCTCACGCGGTTGGGCGCGCATGACAGCGTGCTCGCCTGGGAGGAACGTCGGATGCGCCGCGAAGTGCGGGCCACGGCCAACCGGCTGGCCAACTTCGACGACGCGAACCTTCGGCGCTCGGCGCGTGCGGCCGTGGCCGCAGGGGCCAGAGTCGAGCGTGCGATGCAGATCTTGGGCGACGACATCCCCGAGCATCTGCGTGTCGCCGGGATGCTCCGGCTGGAGAACCGTCAGGCCAGCTTGGAGGAGCTGGGACAGCTGTCCGATCCCCCGATGACGAAGGACGCCGTCGCCGGGCGGATCCGGCGATTGCTGGCGATGGCCGACCGCAAGGCCGCCGAAGATGGCGTGCCCGGCACCGACGCCAACCTGACACCGGACATGCTGGCGCAGTGACCGCTCGCGGCCCGGCTGCGGCGAATGTGGCGGCCGGTTGCGGGTACGGGCCGACTACCACGTGGCGAGGCGCCAGGCGCGATGTTCGACGTCGGCGTGGATGCCATAGTCTTTGACGTTGGGTCACCACGACGGGGTGGGACGACCAGCCGATCCGCGGCCCGGCGTCGGAGCGTGCCTCGGCCGCTGAACTACACATCACCCTGAATCTCTTTGAAGGAGCAAGTCCCATGACCGTTCGTGTTGGCGTCAACGGCTTCGGCCGCATCGGACGCAACTTCGCCCGGGCCGTGTTCGCGCAGGGCGGCAACGACATCGAGATCGTCGGCGTGAACGACCTCACCGACACCAAGACGCTGGCCCACCTGTTCAAGTACGACTCCATCCTCGGCACGCTCGGCGACGTCACCGCGACCGACGACTCGATCTCGGCAGGGGGACAGACGTTCAAGGTGCTGGCCGAGCGCGACCCGGCCCAGCTGCCGTGGAAGGACCTCGGCGCCGATGTCGTGCTCGAGTCCACCGGCATCTTCACCGACGCGACCAAGGCCAAGGCGCACATCGACGCCGGCGCGCAGAAGGTCGTCATCTCGGCTCCCGCGAAGAACGAGGACGTGACCCTCGTGCTGGGGGTCAACGACAGCGCCTACGACCACGCGGCGCACTCGATCATCTCCAACGCCTCGTGCACCACGAACTGCCTGGCGCCGATGGCTAAGGTCCTCAACGACACGTTCGGCATCGAGCGTGGCCTGATGACCACGATCCACGCCTACACCGCCGACCAGAACCTGCAGGACGGGCCGCACAAGGACCTGCGCCGCGCCCGTGCGGCGGCGACGAACATCGTGCCGACCAGCACCGGCGCGGCCAAGGCCATCGGCCTGGTGCTGCCGGAGCTCAAGGGCAAGCTCGACGGTTTCGCCGTGCGCGTGCCCACGCCGACCGGTTCGGCCACCGACCTGACCGTGACCCTCAACCGCGAGGTCACCGTCGACGAGGTGAACGCCGCGTTCAAGGCCGCCGCCGAGTCGGGCCCGCTGAGCGGCTACCTGCGCTACACCGAGGACGAGATCGTGTCGTCCGACATCGTCACCGACCCCTCGTCGTGCATCTTCGACGCCGGCCTGACCAGGGTCATCGGTGACCAGGTGAAGATCGTCGGCTGGTACGACAACGAGTGGGGCTACGCCAACCGCTGCACGGACCTGGTGCGCCTCGTCGGCTCCTCGCTGTGAGCGGCGGGGGACTGCCGGCCATGAAAGGGATCGACGCTCTGGGTGACCTGCGGGGCAAGCGGGTTCTGGTGCGTTCGGACCTCAACGTTCCACTGGATCAGCAGGCAGACGGTGCCGTCATCACTGACGACGGACGCGTCCGCGCGTCCGTGCCGACCATCCGGGACCTGGCCGACGCCGGGGCCCGGGTGGTCGTCGTGGCGCACCTCGGCCGACCGAAAGGCGAGCCGGATCCCCAGTACTCGCTGGCGCCAGTGGCCGAGCGGCTCTCGGAACTACTCGGTCGAAACGTCGCGTTCGCGACCGACACCGTCGGCGAGAGCGCCCGCCAGACCGTGGCGGCCTTGGCCGACGGCGACGTCGCCCTGCTGGAGAACCTGCGTTTCGACGCGCGCGAGACCAGCAAGGACGACGCCGAACGGGCCGCGTTCGCCGATGCGCTGGCGGAGTTGGCTGATGCGTTCGTTTCCGACGGATTCGGCGTCGTGCACCGCAAGCAGGCCAGCGTCTACGACATCGCCTACCGGCTGCCGCATGCCGCCGGTGGCTTGGTGCTCGCCGAGATGGAGGCCTTCTCGAAGGTGCTCGACGATCCCGAGCGTCCGTACGTCGTCGTGTTGGGTGGTTCGAAGGTCTCGGACAAGCTGGGCGTCATCGACAACCTGATCGACACGGTCGACCGGTTGCTCATCGGCGGCGGGATGGCCTTCACGTTCCTGGCCGCCCAAGGGTACGGCGTGGGTGGTTCACTGCTGGAGGCCGACCAGATCGACACCGTGCGCACCTACCTCGACCGCGCGGCCGAGGCCGGCGTCGAGGTCGTGCTCCCGGCCGACGTGGTCGTCGCCGCCGACGTCTCCGCGGATGCGCCCACCAGCGTGGTGCCGGCGACCGAGATCCCGGACGACCAGAAGGGTCTCGACATCGGCCCGGCCACGGTCGAGCAGTTCCGGGCCAAGCTGGCCGATGCGAAGACGGTGGTGTGGAACGGGCCGATGGGCGTGTTCGAGCTCGCCCCGTTCGCCGACGGCACCCGGCGCGTAGCCGAAGCGGTCGCCCAGGTGGACGGCACCAGCGTGGTGGGCGGGGGCGACTCCGCCGCGGCGGTGCGCCAGCTCGGACTCGACGAGTCGGCGTTCACCCACATCTCCACCGGCGGGGGAGCATCGCTCGAGCTTCTCGAGGGCAAGACCCTGCCGGGGCTGACGGCGCTGCAGGACACGCCGAGCTGAACCACAAGCGACGTGCGGGCCCGCAGCCCGGGCGTCACGACGAAGAAGGACAGCTGTGTCGAAGAGCACCCGCCGGCCGTTGATGGCCGGCAACTGGAAGATGAACCTCAACCATCTCGAAGCCATCGCGGTGGTGCAGAAGCTCGCCTTCTCGTTGACCGACGAGGACTTCGAGCGTGTCGATGTGGCGGTCCTCCCGCCGTTCACCGACATCCGCTCGGTGCAGACCCTGGTCGACGGCGACAAGCTGCGCATCGCCTACGGCGCCCAGGACGTCTCGGTGCACGACTCCGGCGCGTATACCGGCGAGATCTCCGCGGCGTTCCTGGCGAAGCTCGGGTGCACGTACGCGGTGGTGGGTCATTCCGAGCGCCGCCAGTATCACGGCGAGAGCGACGAACTGGTCGGCGCGAAGGCGGCGGCTGCTCTGCGCCACGAGCTGACCCCGATCCTGTGCGTCGGCGAAGGTCTCGAGGTCCGCCAGGAAGGCCGACACGTCGAGCACACATTGGCCCAGCTCGACGGAGCGCTGGAGAAGCTGTCCGCCGACCAGGTGGCCAAGATCGTCGTCGCCTACGAGCCGGTCTGGGCGATCGGCACCGGCGAAGTCGCCACGCCGGAGGATGCCCAAGAGATGGCCGCGGCGATCCGGGCCCGGTTGGGGGAGTCGTACTCCGCCCAGGTGGCCGACAGCGTGCGCATCCTGTACGGCGGGTCGGTGAAGTCGTCGAACATCAAGCCGATCATGGCCGGCGACGACGTCGACGGCGCATTGGTCGGGGGTGCCAGCCTCGACCCGCAAGAGTTCGCGCTCATCGCGCAGTACTACCGCACGCCCTGAGGCCGAGTGAATGATCATGTCCGCTGGGCGGTTCGAGGGCGCCGATCCGGCCCAGCGGACATGATCACCGGCCCTCGTGAGCGGGGTACCATTGTCATGGAGCGGGTTCGAGCGCGTAAGCTATGGCCCGCGTGCACGGCGCCCCCTGCCGTCGCCGTTGAGGAAGGACAAGGCTGACCACCGTGGAACTGGCATTCTCGATCCTGCTCGTCATCACCAGCCTGTTGCTGATCCTGTTGGTGCTGATGCACAAGGGCAAAGGCGGCGGCATCTCGGACATGTTCGGTGGCGGCGTGTCGTCCTCGGTCGGTGGTTCGTCGGTAGCTGAGCGCAACCTTGACCGGTTGACTGTCGCGCTCGGGCTGATCTGGGCTGCGGCGATCATCGCTCTCGGCCTGATGCACGCGGGATAGGTCGACAGGAAGGACTCGCCGTGGTCGGTGGCAACGCAATTCGTGGAAGCCGAGTCGGTGCTGGTCCCATGGGCGAAGCGGAGCGTGGTGACGCCGCGCCGCGCCGCCAGGTGACCTACTACTGCGAACATGGTCACGAGAGCTCACCAAGCTTCGCGGCCGAAGCCGTCATCCCCGAGTCGTGGGACTGCGTGCGCTGCGGACTCCCGGCGAGCCAGGACCGCGACCATCCGCCCGCGGCGCCGCGGATCGAGCCGTACAAGACGCACCTGGCTTACGTGAAAGAACGCCGCAGTGACGAGGATGGCGCGGCGATCCTCGAGGAGGCACTGCAAGCGCTGCGTAAGCGTCGCAGCCTGTAGCACGCCACCTGCGCCGTGGCTCGAGTTGATCCGCGTGCATGAGGTGATCATGAGCCGTCTACGGCGCGCGGTGGCCGTGGGCGCCTCATCATTCGCTGGTGACGCTGCTGCGCACTGAGGTCACAGGAACTCGATCACCTCGCGCGCGTAGTTCACAACGATTCCCAGCACCACCAGGTACCCGACGACTCCAACGACGGTGACCCACGGCCTGTTGGCATACCTTCCCATGATGTCTTTGTCGCGCGCGATCGAGAGAACCAGGAAGGCCAGCAGCGGGAACGCCAGCACAGCCAGCGCCTGAGCAGCGCGCAGCAGCTCGATGGGGCTCTCGCCCGCGACCAGGACGACCGCGAAACCGAACAGCATGGCTGTCGTCGACCACAGCCGCACCTGGCGCCCGCCCATTGACGGATCACCGCCGAATCCGTCGACCAGCAGCGTCGCGCCGATGAGCGCATTGACGACGAGGGACGACAGGCTGGCGAAGAAGAACCCCAAGGTGAACAGATAGAAGGCGCCTGCTCCGGCGATGGGTTCGAGCTGGCTGGCCATGGCTTCCGCGGAGAAGACAGGGCCGGTCTGCCCGTAGGTGACGCTCGCGCTGGTCAACATGATCACGACACTGATCAGGCCGAGAACAGCCAACCCGACGAACGTGTCCAACGCTTGGCTGCGCAGTCGCTCCGGCCCCCATTCCTTCTCCCGCATGAGGTGCGAGATGTAGACCGCGGCGGCGATCGAGAACGTCGTCGCGGCGATCCCGAGGCTGAGGAAGACGCCGTCGACGTCTGGGAACGTCGGGACCAGGCCTCGGGCTGCCTCCCCTGGATCGAATCCGACGATGACGAGTGTCCCGACGAATGCCAGGAGCATGATGCCGACGACGACGCGGATCAGCCATTCGATCTTGGCATAGAGCTCGGACAGCCAGATGAACCCGATCGCCAAGGCGGTGAAGACGCCGGCCCACAGCCGGACATCCAGACCCAACAACGCCTCGGTCGCGAACCCGATGCCGGCGTTGTTGCCGGCTTGGAAGGCGAGGATCGTCAAGAATCCAGCGATGCCACCGAGGCGCGCCATGGTCGGCCCGAACTTCTGCCGAGTCGCGCCGAACAGCGTCCGGCCCGTCACCAGCCCGATCCGTGCCGCCATCCAGGTGTACACGATCATGAAGCCGATGGCGGCCACCGGAACCCAGAGCAACTGGTACCCGTAGGTGCTGCCGGCGATGGTCGCCAGCGCTATGCTGCCAGGACCGATGACGACCGCCGCCAACAACAACGCCGGACCGATCACCTTGAGCTTCGGCAAGATCCGACCGGTCTCTCGGCCTGCCACTGATTCTTCCGTCATGCCTACCGCCCATCACGTGCTCGGCTGGTCGTCGTCGATGCGCTGCTGTTGATCGGTGCGGATCTCAGCCTTCCGGATTGGGCCGGTCCAAGCCGTCCCGGTGTTCCTCCCACTGACCGCGGGTGAAATCGGGGACCCGGACGGGCCGGTTGCCCCGCCTGATCGACTCTGTGCTCAGGGGGATCTGCACCGACCACGTGGCGGAGTCGTACACGTCGATGTCGGGCACGAGCCCGAGGCGCATCGTCTGGAACAGACGGCGGAACATGTGCTCTTCGAGGGGTGCGTCGATCTCCCAGAGCCAGTGATCGTAGTGTCCGTAGTCGTCGAGGTCGTCCCAACCGTTGTCCGACGTGCCGTCGACGAAGATGCGAGGCGGGTCGTCGTTGAACGTGGCCTGCGTGCCCGCCAGCCAGTTGACCCTCGTGTAGGGCTGGGGCACCGTTTCGTCGTGCGACACCTGGATGACGCGACCTTTCGCTGTCATGACCTGCGACAGTGTGCGGTCGCCCTTGATGTAGGGAGGGTCATTCCACCCTGCGTCCTCCGGGGGCACGTGTTGCTCCCGGAACGCGGTCAGGCCAATGGCCGGACTGCTCATCGACACGATGCTTTCGAAGCGGTCGCCCCGGTTGATGTCCATGTAGACGGCCACCGGGCCGACGCCGTGCATGCTGTAGAAATCGCCGTCACGGCGGTACCACCAGCGCCGCCGCCAGCCTTCGGGATACCGGGTACCTCCGGTCGAGTTGAAGGCCGCGGCGCGACCCTCGTTGTGATAGCCGCCCGCACCGACCAGGAGATCGCCGAACAGACCGTCGTGCGCCATACGCAGCAGCCGCAGCTCGGTTCGTCCATAGACGACCTGCTCCAGCATGATGCAATGCCGCCGCATCGCCTCCGACGTGTTGACGAGGTCCCACAGGTGCTCCAGCTCCATGGCCAGGGGAACCTCGGTGGCTGCATGCTTGCCGTTCAGCATGGCGGTCATGCAGACCGGGTGGTGCCATTCCCATGACGAGGCGTTGACGACGATGTCGACGTCGTCCCGAGCGCACAGGGCGCGGTAGTCGTCGTCGGCGTCCGGGTCCGGCCGGGTACCGGCTCGCACCAGCTTCGAGTGGTGGACAGCAAGTTCGTAGTTCTCCTGCGGCGTCTGCCAGTGACCGCCCCGGCCGCTGTAGCGAGCGGGTTCCGGCTGCCCGGTAGCCTGCACCATCTCGGCAGCATGGTGCACCCTCGGCGGATTGATGTCGCAAACCGCCGTGACGCGCACCTCCGGGAACTGCAGCATCGCTTCCAGTAGGCGCGTGCCGCGATTGCCGACCCCGACGATCCCGACGCGCACCTGGTCGCCGTAGGCATCGAACGGCACACCGATCATCGATCCGGGACTGCCGACCGGCCTCGGAGGCGCGGCACCGGTGTCTTCATCGGCCGCCGCGCTGCTGATGCCGAGACCAGCGGCCCCGATGACGCCGCCTGTCGCAGCGCCAGCTTTGAGGATTGACCGACGTGAGGGGAGTTGAGGACCCATCGTGCGCACACGCTCCTTCGCCATGATCGACGCCGGCTGCCATGGAGCTCGGCCGCGACCGGCTGATCGCCGACCGCCTCACTGGCTTCGAAGCGAGATCAGCGCCGTCCAGCCTGTCCGGTTGGTGAAGTTGGCGGCAATCTTTCGGACTTGACCGATAATGGTCGACGCTGTCTGCGACGCTGTCAAGAGTGGATCATGAAACGGTGCCTACACCACGAGGCGTTGTGCTGCATCAAGAGGCGTGCATGGGTGGTGCGGCAGGCGTTTTCCTAGTGAACATGATCATTTGAGTGGTGTCGGGGCGAAGCGGGGCGAGGGAGGTCGGCGGGGATCTCGGCGGCTGCGGCGCGGTCGAGTAGCCACCGAGTGGCGCGCCGTCCTCGTGCGCCGGCCGCCGGGATCTGTACCTCGCCCGCGCCGCCCAGGGCCATCCGCACCGCCGGCGCCTTGTCCTCGCCGGCTACGACGAGCCACACTTCGTCGGCCAAGGCAATGGTCGGCAGCGTCAGGCTGATCCGGGTGGGCGGCGGCTTGGGCGCCCCGTGGACCGCGACCACGGGACGATCGTCATACAGCGCCGGCTGCTCCGGGAACAACGACGCCACGTGACCGTCCGGGCCGACACCGAGCAGCAACACGTCGAAGGCGGGAGCCCCGGTGTGCTCAATGGCTCGCAGGTACTCGGCCACCTGGGCGGCGTAGCGCTCCGCGCTCGCCTCCGGGCTGTCGACACCGGCTGCGGGCATCGGGTGCACGCGCGACTCGTCCACGTCGACGTGATCGAGCAGGGCCGCGCGGGCCTGGGTTTCGTTGCGTTCCGGATCGCCCGGCTCGAGAAAGCGTTCGTCGCCCCACCAGACGTCCAGGGCCGACCAGTCGACCGCTGGACACGCCGGCGACGCGGCGACGGCGCGCAACGTCGCGATGCCCACCCGGCCACCGGTGAGCACCACCGAGGCATGCCCGCGGGTGGCTTGGGCATCGACCAGGCGGGTGATCAGGCGCGCCGCGACTGCCTCGGCGAGGAGGTCGGCGTCGTGGTGGACGACGACGGTCGGTGCGGTGCTCATCGCCCCACCTTCGCCTTCGCCCGGGTGACCTTGCCCGTCTCTGCTTGGCGGCGGAGTCCTTCGGCCAGCACCTCACCGTAGATCTCGTCGGGATCGAGGCGACGCAGCTCCTCGGCCAGGCAGTCAGCGGGTGTGCGCCGCGGCAGGGCGACCCGCCGGTCGGCTCGTCCTGGAGCGCGCAGGACGGCCAGCTCGTCATCGTCGCGCTCGATCGAGATCGGGCCCGACTCACGGTCGAGGCGGACGCTGCGTAACCCGTCGACGCCGGACGCCTTGGTCCGGGTCACCGGGACGTCGAGGCACAGGGCGAGCCAACCGGCCAGCAGGTCCGCGCTGGCGTTGTCCGGGCCGCCGACCACCCGGGCGGACAGGACCGTTTCGTACGGCGGCTGGTCGAGGGCGGCCGCCAGCAACGCGCGCCACAGCGTCAGCCGCGTCCACGTGAGGTCGGTGTCGCCGGGCCGGTATCCGGCGACCCGGTCGCGTAGCGCTGCGATCGGCCGCTTGCACCCTGCGACGTCGGTGATGCGTCGCTGCGCCAGTCGCCCGATGGGATCGTCCGCGGGCACGGCCGGCGCCTCGGCCGGCCACCACGCCACCACCGGGTTGTCGGGCAGCAACAGCGGGATGACCACAGATTGGAGGTGCTGAGTGAGCGGGCCGAACGCACGCAGCACGACCACTTCACTCGCACCGGCGTCCCCGCCGACGCGGATCTGGGCGTCGAGTCTGGCCGAACCGCGCGAAGTCCCCCTGATCAAGACGATGATGCGGCTGGGATGTTCGTGACTGGCGTGGTTGGCCGAGGCGATGGCGTCCTCGGCGTCAGCTTCCTCCACCACGACGATCAAGGTGAGCACGCGCCCCAGCGCGACGGCGCCGTGCAACTCGCGCAGCTCCACCATGCGCCTGGCGACGTCCGAGGCCGACGTCGACGGAATGTCGATGATCATGGACGCCTCCAATGCCGACCGTCACGGGCGAGCATCGCATCCGCCGACGGCGGACCCCAACTGCCGGACGTGTACTGATCGGGCTTGCCGTTGCTCGCCCAGTGCTCCTCGATCGGGTCGAGGATCTTCCACGACAGCTCGACCTCCTCGTGCTGCGGGAACAGCGGCGGGTCGCCGAGCAGCACATCGAGAATGAGCCGCTCGTAAGCCTCCGGGCTCTCCTCGGTGAACGCGTAGCCGTAGCCGAAGTCCATCGTGACGTCGCGGACCTCCATGGAGGTCCCCGGCACCTTGGAGCCGAAGCGCAGGGTCACGCCTTCATCCGGCTGCACCCGGATCACCAGGGCGTTCTCGCCGAGCTCGTCGGTGGCCGTGGACTCGAAGGGTAGATGTGGCGCGCGCTTGAACACGATGGCGACCTCGGTGACCCGGCGGCCCAGGCGCTTGCCGGTCCGCAGGTAGAACGGGACCCCGGCCCAGCGGCGGGTGTCGATGTCCAGACGCACCGCGGCGTACGTCTCGGTCGTGGAGTCCGGCGCGATCCCGTCCTCCTCGAGGAACCCGGCCACCTGGACGCCCCCGGCCCAACCCGCGGTGTACTGGCCGCGAGCGGTGTAGCGGTCGAGATCGTGCGGCAGCCGGACTGCGGAGAGCACCTTCTCTTTCTCCGCACGCAGGTCGGCGGCTTCGAACGAGACCGGTTCCTCCATGGCGACCAACGCCAGCAACTGCAGCAGATGATTCTGCATCACGTCGCGGGCGGCGCCGATGCCGTCGTAGTAGCCGGCCCGCCCACCGATCCCGATGTCCTCAGCCATGGTGATCTGGACATGGTCGACGTAGTGGGCGTGCCAGATCGGCTCGAACAGCTGGTTCGCGAACCGCATCGCCAGGATGTTCTGGACGGTCTCCTTGCCGAGGTAGTGATCGATCCGGAAGATGCTGTCCGCCGGAAAGATCGCCTCGACGGTTCGGTTCAGCTCGCGTGCGCTGGCCAAGTCGTGCCCGAAGGGCTTCTCGATGACGACGCGGCGCCACTGGTCTTCGTTCTCCGGCTCGGCCAAGCCCGAGCGGGCGAGCTGCTTGCAGACGGTGTCGAAGAAGCCCGGCGGTATCGACAGGTAGAAGGCATGGTTGCCGCCCGTTCCCTGCTTCTCGTCGAGCTCGCGTACTGTCTCGGCGAGCTGGTCGAATGCGTCGTCGTCGGAGAAGTCACCGGGAACGAACCGGAAGCCGTCGGCGAGCTGCTTCCACGTCGACTCCTTGAACGGCGTGCGTGCGTGGGCGCGGACGGCGTCGCGAACCTGCTTGTGAAAATCCTGCTGAGCCCAGTCGCGGCGAGCGAAGCCCACCAGCGAGAAGCCCGGTGGCAGCAGGCCCCGGTTGGCCAGGTCGTAGACCGCCGGCATCAACTTCTTGCGGGCCAGATCGCCGGTCACGCCGAAGATCACCAGCCCGGACGGGCCGGCGATGCGGGGCATCCGCTTGTCGCGCTTGTCGCGAAGCGGATTGCGGGCCATGCCGGCGTTCATCGGAGGATCGCTTTCAGCGTGTCGATGCCGGCCTGCCGGTCGGTGAGGTGCAGCCGTAGCACCGGGCGGCCGAGCTCGGTGAGCACCCGGGCGTCGCCGGCGGCTTGGGCGCTGATCAGCTCACCGAAGGTGAACGGCCGGTCCGGGATGGCCACGTCGTTCGCCGGCGCACCGGTCACCTGGAGGAACACGCCCTGCGGCGGGCCGCCCTTGTGGTACTGGCCAGTGGAGTGCAGAAACCGCGGACCCCACCCGAACGTGGTGGGCCGGCCGGTGCGGACGGCCAGCGGTTCGCGGACGTCGGCCAGCGACGCGTCGGCGCCTTCGCGATCGAGGTAAGCCATGACGGCCAGGTAGCTGTCGTCCTCCAGGCGCGAGAGCAACGCTTCGACGGCGCCGGCGACGGTCGTGACGCCTTGGAGAAGGTCTTCGGGGCCGCGCACCTCGATGCCGCCCTCGGCGAACGCCGGCGGTGACGGCTGTGGCGGTGCGTCGAGCAAGCCACGGGCCGCGGCCTTGGCGCTTTCGACATCCGGCTGATCGAACGGATTGATCCCCAACAATCGCCCGGCGACGGCGGTGGCGAACTCCCACAGCAGGAACTGCGCGCCCAGCGAGCCCTGCACGCTGATCGTCGGCGCCGCACCAGAGGTGACCGCCGCATCGGGCTGACCGAGCAGCGCCACCAAAACGTCCGAGGCAGGCTGGCGCACCTCCGGGGCGTCGACACCGGAAACCGCGATGGGCAACACACCGGTGCCGTTCTTACCGGTCGACTCCGCGAGCAGCTGCTCGGCCCAATCGCCGAATCCGCTGATCCCAGACCCGGCGTCGGCGATGGCCACCTTGTCGCGCCCGGAGGCACCCAGCGCCGCACCGAGGATCAGCGCGGGGTTGTCCGGTGCATCGGCGGCGAGCTGTGCCGCGACCGACGCGGCACCGTCCAACAGCGCCGCGACGTCAGCGCCGGCCAGTCCGCTGGGAACCAAGCCGAAAGCGGTGAGCGCCGAGTAGCGCCCACCGACATTCGGATCAGCGAGGAACAGTCGCCGATACCCGGCCTCCGCGGCTCTGTCGGCCAAACCGGATCCCGGGTCGGTCACGGCGACGATCCGGCTGGCCGCATCGATGCCGGCCGCGGTGAACGCAGCCTCGAACACGCGGCGCTGACTGTCGGTCTCCACCGTCGAACCGGATTTGCTCGACACCACCAGCACCGTGCGTTCCAGCCGGTCGTGCAGCGCACGCTGAACCGCTCCCGGGTCGGTGGTGTCGAGCACCGTCAGCTCGACACCGGCGGTGCGCGTGATGACTTCCGGCGCCAGCGACGAGCCGCCCATGCCGGCCAGCACGATCCGATCGAGGCCCTCGGCGCGGAGCTCAGCCGACAGCGCTTCGATCTCGGCCAGCAGCGGCCGGGAGGTCTCATGCAGATCGGTCCAGCCCAACCGGATGGACGCCTCGGCCTCGGCGTCCGGGCCCCACAGCGTCGCGTCCTTCGCCGCGATGCGCGAAGCCACCTGCTCGGACACGAGCTTCTCGACCGCTTCCGGCCAGCCGCCGGAATGGACGGTGACAGCTAGTGGCTCACTCGTCACTTCGCCGCCTCCATCCCACTGGTCGGCGCTACGTTCCTCGTCGTCACTTCGCCGCCTCCAGCTTCCCCGCGGTCGACTCCAGCAGCTCGTTCCAACTCGACTCGAACTTCTCGACACCTTCACGCTCGAGCACGGCGATGACGTCGTCGAGGTCGATGCCCACCTCGGCCAGCCTGGCCATCGTCTGTCGGGCGTCGTCGTAGTTGGGGCGCACGGTGTCGCCGGTGATCTCACCGTGATCGGCCACGGCCTCCAGCGTGGACTCCGGCATGGTGTTGACGGTGTCCGGCGCCACCAGTTCGGTGACGTACATGGTGTCGGGATAGTCCGGGTTCTTCGTCGACGTGGACGCCCACAGCGGGCGCTGCTTCGTCGCCCCGGCCGCCTCCAGGCGCTGCCACCGCGGGTCGGCGATGACGTCTTCGTAGGCCGCGTAGGCCAGCCGGGCATTGGCGATGGCCGCCTTGCCGCGCAACGCCAGCGCGTCGTCGGTGCCGATGGTCTCCAGGCGCTTGTCGACCTCGGCGTCGACCCGGCTGACGAAGAACGAGGCGACCGAGGAGATGCCGTCGAGCGAGTCACCTGACTCCAGGCGCTGTTCCAGCCCGGCCTGGTAGGCGTTCATCACCTCGCCGTAGCGCTGGATGGAGAAGATCAAGGTGACGTTGACGCTGATGCCGGCGGCAATGGTGGCCGTGATGGCCGGCAGGCCCGCCTTGGTCGCCGGGATCTTGATGTAGATGTTGGGTCGGGAGATCTCGGTCCACAGGTCGGCCGCCTGCGCGATGGTGCCCTCGGTGTCGTGGGCCAAGCGTGGGTCGACCTCGATCGACACCCGGCCGTCACGCCCGCCCGTACGACGTGCGACCGGCGCCAGAACGTCGGCAGCGGCCCGCACGTCGGCCGTGGTCAGGTCACGCACGGCGGCGTCGGCGTCGGATCCCTCGGCCGCATGGCGGCGGATGTCGTCGTCGTACAGGCTGCTCTTCGAGATCGCGTTGTGGAAGATCGTCGGGTTGGACGTGATGCCCACGACGTGCCGGTCGTCGATGAGCGACTGCAGGTTTCCGGTGGTGATGCGGTCGCGGGACAGGTCGTCGAGCCAGATGGCGACACCTTCGTCCGAGAGGCGACCGAGAGGATCGGACATGAGAGCGCTCCTGTCGTGGTTAGGCGCGAGAGAGAGAATCACGAGCCGCGGCCACCACGGCGTCGGCCGTGATGCCGAACTCTTCGTACAGGGTCGAGTAGTCCGCCGACGCACCGAAGTGCTCCAGGCTCACCGCACGCCCGGCGTCACCGAGGTAGCGGTGCCAGCTCATCGCCACACCAGCCTCGACCGACACCCGGGCGCGAACCGAGGACGGCAGCACCGACTCGCGGTAGGCGTCGTCCTGCGCCTCGAACCACTCGTGGGACGGGAACGACACCACCCGGGTCGCGATGCCGTCGGCCTGTAGCCGCTCGCGAGCCTCGACGGCCAGTTGCACCTCCGAACCGCTGGCCATCAGGATCACCTGGGGAGTACCCCCATCGGCCTCGGCGAACACGTAGGCACCTCGCGCGGTGCCCTCGGCCGAGGCGAACTTCGTGCGGTCGAACACCGGGACGTTCTGGCGGGTCAGGGCGATGCCCGCCGGACGGTCGCTGTGCTCCAGGATGGTCCGCCACGCCACGGCCGTCTCGTTGGCGTCGGCCGGCCGGACGAGGTCGAAGCCCGGAATGGCCCGCAGCGACGTGAGGTGCTCGACCGGCTGGTGTGTGGGCCCGTCCTCGCCCAGGCCGATGGAGTCGTGCGTCCACACGAACGTCACCGGGATGCCCTGCAACGCCGCCAACCGGACCGCGGCGCGCTGGTAGTCGCTGAACACCAAGAACGTGGCGGCATACGGCCGCGTCAGGCCGTGCAACGCGATGCCGTTGGCGATCAGGCCGGCGGCGAACTCACGTACGCCGAAGTGCAAGGTACGCCCGTACGGGTGCCCCGGGAACTTGGCGCTGGACCGCTTGACCGGCAGGAAGCTGGGCTCGCCCTCGATGGTGGTGTTGTTCGAGCCGGCCAGATCCGCCGAGCCGCCCCACAGTTCAGGCAGCACCGGTGCGATGGCGTTGATGACCTTGCCCGAAGCGGCTCTGGTCGCGATGCCCTTCTCCGAGGGCTCGAACTCCGGCAGGCTCTCGGTCCAGCCCTCGGGCAGTTCCCGGGCCCGCAGCCGGTCGAGCAGGGCGGCGCGCTCGGGGTTGGCCGCACGCCAGGCCGTGAACCGTTCGTCCCACTCCGCGCGCA
>Ga0079224_100003410_pt1 | contig 20056 bp, 13 predicted proteins | sample Stecom2015_FD_80414 | JGI IMG/M metagenome (GOLD analysis project Ga0079224, IMG submission 80414) | Agricultural soil microbial communities from Utah to study Nitrogen management - Steer compost 2015 | ecosystem: Environmental > Terrestrial > Soil > Agricultural land | place: USA: Utah...
CGGCGGTGTGGATGGCGCGGCGCACATCGCCCGGCGGCTCGACGGTGATCCGGCGCAGGACGCGGTCGACGCTGCGGCCGCCGGCGACCAGCTCGAGGCGGACGGTGCCGGCGCCGGCGCGGTGGGCGAGCACCTCGACGTACACCACGCCGCTCTCGCCGTGCTCGAGGCCGAGCTCGCTTTGCGCCCCGCCGCGCAGGCGGAGCGCGCCGCCGACGGCCGCGGTCACCGCCAGCTCCTTCGCCGCGCCGCTGTGATTGGCGACCGCGATCGGGACGCGGTAGCGGTCGCCGACCGCGAGGCGGTCCGGCACCTCGGCGTCGAGGTGGAGCGGCAGGAAGGTCTCGAGCCGCGCGGTGGCGGCGCCGACCGCGCCGGCCGGCGACACCGCCTCGACCGCGACCTGCCAGCCGGTGATGCTGTCGGACAGGTCGACCTCGAGGGCGGCGGTGCCGCCGGGACCGGTCGGCACCCCGACCCGCCACAGGACGGTCTCGTCGAAGCGCGCGCGCAGCGGCGCGGCGCCGGTCGCGGTGGCCCTGCCGATCCGGATCTCGCCGAACCCTCCGCCGCGGCCGGCGCCGAGGCCGCCGTAGTGGCCGCTGCCGATCGCCCCCCAGCCGGTGCCGCCGAGGTCCCCGTAGACGTCGTCGAGCCGGCGGTCGTCGCGGGTGCCGAACGCGCCGTCCGGACCGACCGAGACCAGCGCCAGCGTCACCGTCTCCTGCAGCGGGTGCAGCGGGCCCCCCTCGCGCTCCACGCGGAGGGCGCGGCCCCACGGGTCGAGCGCGAGGCCGGCGGGGACGACGCCGCGGGAGGCGAGCCGGCGCAGGCCGGCCGAGCCGCCGCGCAGGAGCAGCGCGCGGGTGGCGGCGCGGCGCCTGCGCAGCGCCGTGGCGAGGCGCTCGAGGCGCTCGTCGGCCAGGCCCGGCGCCGCGCGTTCGAAGGCGAGCTTGCCGTCGAGCTCGGCGGCGTAGGCCCAGCCGGTCGGCGCGCCCCACGGCGTGAGCCGCTCGGCCGGCTTCCAGCCGGCGCGCTCGAGCCAGACGGCGAGCTCGTCGCGGTAGCGCCAGCGGCCGTCGCGGCCGCGCCGGCCGAGCGCGCCGCCGCTGACCAGGAGCGGGCGGACCGCGCCGGCCGCGCGGTCGATCCGGTCCCGCTCGGCCAGGTAGCGCTGCTCCGCCGGGACCACGAACGAGGGCGGGGTGACCTCCGGCGGCAGCGCCTCGAGGATGGCGCGCAGGGCGGCGTCGCGCGCCGGGCCAGTCGGCGCGACCAGGAGGTCGGCGAACACCAGGCCGAGGCCGGCGGCGTCCTCGACGCTGTCGAACGAGCGCAGCGCGGCGGTGAGATCCGGGCGCGGCTCGGACAGCGCGAGCACGCGCTCGTCGACCACCGAGGCGGCCAGCGCCGCGCCCTCGACCGGCCGGCCGGCGGCGTCGCGCACGGCGACGTCGAGGTGGGCGCGCGCGCCGGGACGGTGGCGGAGCTCGCCGGAGATGGCGACCTCGAGGGTTGCGGGGCGCAGATACACGGTCGCGTGGTGGCCGTCGCGGGCGGCGCCGGGGCGCGCGCGATCCCAGCCGAGCTCGACCAGGCGCACGGTCGCCAGGCCGAAGCTCCCCTGCGGCGGGCGCAGCGCGGCGCGGACCTCGCCGCCCGGCCCGAGCTCGGCCAGGGCGCTGGCGATCGGCGCGCCGCCGCGCAGGAGGGTGGCAAGGAGCGGGCCGCGAGCGCCGGGCCAGCGCCCCTCGACCACGACCGGCTCGCCGGCGGCGACCACCGCGGCGCGCGGGCGCAAGAAGGCGCGCCGCTCGGCGAGCGAGACCGACACCTCGGCGGTGTCCATCGCGCCGTCGGCGGTGACCGCGCCGGCCCGGATCCGGCGGCGGCCGCGCTCGTCCGGCATGCGCAGCGCGACGCGGACGGCGCCGGGCGAGCTGCGGCGGACGCGGCGGCCGTCCGGGCCGGTGAGCGAGACGCGCGCCGGCACCAGCGCGCCGGCGCCGTCGGTGGTGACGACGGTGAACCAGTGGCGCGCGCCGGCGACCAGCCGGGTCGACTCCGGCACCAGCGCGACCTTCACCTCGCGCGCGGCGCGCGGCAGATCGATCGACGCCTCGTGGGTGCGGCCGGCGCCGTCGGTGACCGCGGCGACCACGCGGGCGTCGCGCGCGGTGAGCGGCAGCTCGAAGGTGAGCCGGCCGCGGTGGTCGAGGGTGTCGCGCATCCTTGCCCGCTCGCGGTCGGTGCCGATCACGACCGAGCCGCGCACCGGCTCGCCGTAGGGGTAGCGGGCGGTGAGGCGGCCGCGGAAGCGGCGGTCGCGCCCGGCGCCGCCGGCGCCCGTGCGGTCGAGCGAGACCTCGAAGGCGGGCAGGCGGATGTCGCGCACGACCACCTGCTCGCGCGCCTCGATCTCGCGCAGGCGCGCGGTCAGCCGGTAGCTGCCGGTGACGAGGTCCTCGCCGAGCGGGACGGCGCCGGCGATCATGCCGGAGCGGGGCAGCTTCTGGCTGCCGCGCCAGATGGAGGTGCCGCGCGGGTCGCGCACGGTGAGCTCGATCTCCTCGCCGGCGAGCGGGTGGGCGTCGGCGCCGCCGAGGGCGGTGACGCGCCAGCGGATGGTCTGGCCCGGCTCGTAGACGCCGCGATCGGTGCGCAGGTGGAGGAGCGCGCGATCCTCGACGGTGACGGCGCGGCGGGTGACGCCCTGCCCGTGGGGCGAGCGGGTGCGGACGACCAGCTCGTAGGGGCCGGGGGCGACCGGCGGCACGGTGAAGCGGAGCGTGAGGTGGCCGCGCCGGTCGGTGGTGCCGGCGGCGAGGGCGCGCTCTCGCGGCGCGGCGGCGGCGGGAGGCGTCCCGGCGGCGGCAGGCGCGGGCGCGGGCGCGGGCGCCGCGGCCAGCGCGAGCTCGACCGAGGCGCCGGCGACCGGCCGGCTGTCGCGCAGGCTGCGCGCCCCGGTGACCGCGACGTGGACGGTCGCCCGCGCGCCGCGCGTGAGCGCGCTGTCGGTCACGACCGCCGCGTCGTGCAGCACGCGGGCCGCGGGCGCCGGCGCGCCTCCGGCGGCGGCTCCGGCCGGCAGGGCGAGCGCGGCGAGGGCGAGGGCGGAGGGCAGACGGATCCGTGGCAAGGGCAGCATGGAGCAGCCTTTCGCGGGGTGGGCGGGCCGCCAGCCGCCGCGCGCCCGGAAGCGCGCGATGCAGCGCAGCCGATCCCCTCCGACACCGCGTGCCGGGCGCGGTTCCCGAAAAGCGAGAGCAGCTAGTGGATGCGCGGGCGGATCGGCAGCGCGGCGACGATGTCGGCCTCGCGGCCGGCGAGCTCGCGCAGGCGCTCGATCACCTCCGCGCGCGGGCCGGCGTCCAGGGCCAGGCGGACGAAGGTGTCGCGGTGGCGCAGCTCGGCGGTGGCCAGCGCGCGGTAGAGGGCCGCGGTCTCCGGCTCCGGGATCGCCTCGCCGAGCAGCGCCAGGCGCTCGGCGCTGCGCGCCTCGATCAGCGCGAACACGATCAGATGATCGATCAGCCGGCCGGGGTCCTGCCGGCGCACCCCGGCGCGCAGCGCGCGCACGTAGTCGTCGCCGAGATCGAACCGCGGGTCGACCCCGCGGCGGGCCAGGAGCTGCGAGACCTGAACCACGTGGCTGGTCTCCTCGTGGGCCAGCCGGGCCACCGCCGCGACCAGATCGGCGCGGTCCGGGTAGGCCCTCACCATCGAGAGGGCGGACTGAGCCGCCTTCCGCTCGCAGTGCAGGTGGTCGCACAGGACCGCGTCCAGATCCCCCAGGGCCACCTCGATCCAGCGGGGGTGGGTGGCGGTGAGGGGCAGCCCCGGGACATCTATCTGACCGGAATCCGTCTCGTTCGCTGGCGGCGCGGCCACCGGCGCACGCTAGCCGCCGGCGGTCTCCTGGTCAAGGAGCGGGACGATTGTGCTAAAGAGCCGCATCATGAATCTGCGCCTCCATCGCGCCGCAGCCCCCGCCCTGGCCGCCGCCCTCGCCGCGTGCTCGGGCTCGACGAGCCAGACGGAGTCCTCCGTGCCGAACACCACGACCGCGACCGACCCCGCATCGGATCCCGCCGCCCAGCCGCCCGCCAAGTCGGAGTCCGCCGCCGAGGCCTTCGCGCGCGAGTGCCGCGCCGGCCTCGAGCGCGCCAAGCAGATCCTGCCGACCATCGTCGCGCAGGTCGACACGCGCACGGTCGACAACACGCTGGTGCCGTACAACGAGATGCTGATCGCGGTCGAGCAGTCGTCCGCCCGCGCCGGGCTGATGAACAGCGTGCATCCGGACAAGGCGATCCGCGACGCCGCCGAGCTGTGCGAGCAGGAGGCGGCCGCGTTCATCAACGACCTGCGGCTCAACCGCGAGCTCTACGAGGCGTTCGCCGCGCTCGACACCAAGGGGCTCGACCCGGCCACCGAGCGCCTGGTCAGCCGCTCGCTGCGCGACTTCCGCCGCGCCGGCGTCGACAAGGACGAAGAGACTCGCAAGCGCATCAAGGAGATCGACGACGAGCTCATCAAGCTCGGCCAGCAGTTCTCGCGCAACATCGTCGACGACGTCCGCCACATCGTGATCAGCGATCCCGCCGGTCTCAAGGGCCTGCCGGCCGACTACATCGAGAGCCACAAGCCGAACGAGAAGGGCGAGATCATCATCACGACGAACTACCCGGACTACATCCCGTTCATGTCCTACGCGGACTCCACCGAGCTGCGCAAGAAGCTGTACATCGCCAGCCGGGCGCGCGGTGACAAGAACAACGGCGAGGTCCTCAAGCAGATCCTCGCGCTGCGGGCGGAGAAGGCGAAGCTGCTCGGCTACGCCAACTGGGCCGACTACGCCACCGAGGACAAGATGATGAAGAGCGGCAAGAACGCCGCCAAGTTCATCGAGCGCGTGGTCAAGACCGCGCAGAAGCGGGCCAAGCGCGACTACGCCGAGCTGCTCCGCTACAAGAAGAAGCACATCGACAAGCGCGCCACGCGGGTCGAGGACTACGAGAAGTCGTACATCGAGAACAAGGTCAAGGCGGCCAGCTACAGCTACGACGCGCAGGAGGTGCGGCCGTACTTCCCGTACAACCAGGTCGAGAAGGGGCTGCTCGACATCACCGCCGAGATGTACGGCATCGAGTACCGCCCGGCGGACGACGCCGAGGTGTGGCACCAGGACGTGCGCGCGTTCGACGTGATGCGCGAGGGCAACAAGATCGGCCTCATCTACCTCGACATGCACCCGCGCGAGGGCAAGTACCAGCACGCGGCGCAGTTCACCTACCAGAGCGGCGTCAAGGACAAGCAGCTGCCGGTCGGCGTGCTGGTCTGCAACTTCCCCAACCCGCGGACCGACGGCGCGGCGCTCATGGAGCACGACGACGTCGTCACCACCTTCCACGAGTTCGGCCACCTGATGCACCACGTGCTGGGCGGCCAGGAGCACCGCTGGATCGAGCAGAGCGGCGTGGCGACCGAGTGGGACTTCGTCGAGGCGCCGTCGCAGATGTTCGAGGAGTGGGCGTGGAGCTATGACACGCTCAAGGGGTTCGCCAAGCACCACGAGACCGGCGCGGTCATCCCGGAGGAGCTGGTCCAGCGCATGCGCAAGGCCGACAAGTTCGGCATCGGCCTGCAGACCGTGCAGCAGATGTTCTACGCCAGCATCTCGCTGGGGTTCCACACCGCGGATCCCGAGAAGCTCGACATGAAGGCCGAGGTCAAGCGGCTGCAGCACAAGTACACGCCGTTCCGCTTCGTCGAGGGGACCAGCTTCCACACCAACTTCGGCCACCTCAACGGCTACTCGGCGCTGTACTACACGTACATGTGGTCGCTCGTGATCGCCAAGGACCTGCTCACGCCGTTCCACAAGAACGGCCTGATGAACAAGGACTGGACCTACAAGTACCGCGACCTCATCCTGGCGCGCGGCGGCACCAAGGACGCCGCGGACCTGGTGAAGGACTTCCTCGGCCGCGAGTTCAACTTCAAGGCGTTCGAGAAGTACCTGGCCAACTGAGCCAGGCCTGAGCCAGGGCCGCGAGCCCTGGCTCAGGGAGAGCCGAGGAGCTAGAGCGGGTCCTCGTCGTCGATCGCCTGGCCCCGCGAATCGACCTTGACCGGCGGCAGCCTGCCGCGGCTGGTGTCGATGATGCCCTCGCCGTCGCGGAAGCTGCTCTTCGGCAGCTTCCGGCTGGACGGCTTGCGGGTGGTCCGGGCGGTGGTGGCCTTGCGCGCCGGCGCCGCGCGGGTGGTGCGCGCCGGCGCGGCGGTCGTGCGGGCCGGGGCGGCGCGGGTCGCCTTGCGCGTGGCCGGCCGCCGGCTGGTCGCCTCGGCCTTGCGGGCGGGCGATGCCCGGCGCGCGGGGGTCGCGGCCGGCCGGGGGCTGCTCGCGCGGCGCGCCGCCGGCTTGCGAGCGGCGGAGGCGCGGCGGCGACGCGGCGGCGGCTCGACGATCTCCTCCTCGAGGATCTCCTCCTCGAGGATCTCGTCCTCCTCCTCGAGCTCCTCCTCCTCGTCGAGGAAGCCCTCGCCGTTTTCGTCGAGGAAGCCCTCGCCCTCGTCCGGGTAGATGAGCTGGCCCTCGTCGAGGAAGCTCTCGCCGCTTTCGAACATCTGGGCACGCGAGCGCCTGCGCGGCGAGCGGCTCGCCGTGCGGGTGGAGGCCGGACGGGCGCGCCGGGCGCTCGCCCGCGCCCTGGCCTCCCGCTCGGCCTCGGCCCGCGCCTCGCGCTCGGCCCTCGCGCGCTCTCTTGCCTCGCGCTCGGCCTCGGCCCGGGCCTCACGCGCCGCGCGCGCCCTGGCCTCCCGCTCCGCGCGCGCCCGCGCCTCGCGCTCGGCCCTCGCGCGCTCTTTTGCCTCGCGCTCGGCCTCGGCCCGGGCCTCACGCGCCGCGCGCGCCCGCGCCTCGCGCTCCGCCGCCGCCCGCGCGGCGCGCGACTGCCGCGGCTCGCGGGCGACCTCCGGCACCGGACCCCCGCCCTCGTCCGGGTCGAGCTCGAGGGCGTCCATGGTCATGACGACCTCCTCCGGCTCCTCCTCCTCGGCCGGCTCGGCCAGGAGGTCGTCGATGAAGCCGGTGTCGGCGCTGTCGACCGGCTCCGGGCGCGGCCGCGCCGCCCGCCGCGGCGCCTTCGCCACCGCGCCCCGGCGCGCCGGCTTCTTCTTCGCCGTGCGCGCGCCCTTCCAGCGCCAGCCCCACGGGTCGACCGCGCCGGCCGCCTTGCCCCGGCGCGGCCGGGCGGTCCGCTCGGCCTTCGCGTCATCCCCGGCCTCCGCGCCGGCCTCGTCCTCCGCCGCCTCCTCGCCGCGCGCGGCCTGGCCGCGTGCCTCCCCCTCGTCCGCGCCGTCCACCTTCCAGGTGCCGTCGGTCGCGTTCATGCGCCACGACCAGGCCTCGGTGCCGCGGGCCCGCTCCGCCGCGCCGCCGCGGCCGTGGGCGGCGCAGCCCATGAAGAGAGCCGCAGCGAGAGCGGCGAGGACACAGGTCGTGACGTGCCAGCGCAGCGTGTGCATCACCTTCCCTCCCGGGGTGCGCCCCGGAGAGATGCAAGGGGGATTCCGGGGGACGCGACCACCTCAGGTGTGCGGAATCACGCGCCCGGAGCTGGGGGCGGACGCCTCGATCCCTGCGCGCCGCCCTCATCATCCAGCGCGCGCCGGCGGCCAGCGCCCCGGCGGCGCCGGACCGGCGATCAGGACGTGACGGAGCGCGTCAGGTCCCGGGTGATGTTCTTCTGGTGCGCCTCGAGGGTGCCGCCGCCGATCTCGATCAGCTTGGCGTCCCGCAGGAACTGCTCGACCCGGTACTCGGTGCAGTAGCCGTAGCCGCCCAGCACCTGCATGGCGGCGTCGGCCACCTCCTTGGCGGCCGTGCTGGCGAACAGCTTGGCGGCGTCGGTGCCGAGCCGGTTGCGCCGCTCCGGCCCGACCGTGCGCGCCACCCCGTAGACCAGCGCGCGCATCGCCTCGGTGCGCGCGAAGCTCTCGCCGATGTAGCGCTGGATCTGGCCGAACCCGGCGATCGGCTGGCCGAACGCGCGCCGCTCCACCGCGTAGCGGGTCATGATGTCGAGGCAGCGCCGCGCGATGCCGCAGCTGATCGCCGCCAGCGTCAGCCGCTCGAGCTCGAGGTTGCGCATCATGTTGGTGATGCCGCCGCCCTCGCGCCCGAGCAGGTTCTCGGCCGGCACCTGGCAACCGTCCATGATGAGCTCGCTCATGGTCGACGCGCGCATGCCCATCTTCGGGATCTTCTCGCCGACCGAGAAGCCGGGGAACGACCGCTCGACCACGAAGGTGGTCACCTTGCCGTCGAGCATCGCGTAGATGATGTAGACGCTCGCCTCCGGCCCGTTGGTGATGAAGGTCTTGCGGCCGTCGAGCACGTAGCCGCCGCTCGCCTTGCGCGCGACCGTCTGCATGCCGAGCACGTCGGTGCCGACCGCCGGCTCGGTCATGCCCATGGCGCCGATCCACTCGCCGCCGAGCACGCGCGGCAGGTAGCGCCGCCGCTGCTCCGGGCTGGCCGCCCAGTAGAAGTTGTTCACGAACAGGACCGCGTGGGCCAGGTAGGCCAGCGTGAACCCCGGATCCGACCAGGCCAGCTCCTCGTGGGCGATGACCGCGGCGGTCGCGTCCATGCCGGCGCCGCCGTCCGCCTCCGGCACGGTGATGCCGAAAAGGCCCAGCTCGCCGGCCCGCCGCAGGAGCGCCTGGTTGAGCGTGCCGCTCCTGTCGTGCTGCTCCGCCTGCGGCTCCACCTCGGCGCGCGCGAAGTCGCGCACCGACTGCCGCACGAGGCGGTGTTCCTCGCTCGGGTGCAGGGCGGCCTCGTCGAGCCCGGAGGCGGTGCTCATGAGTCCCTTATAGCCGCACCGGCGGCCACCGTCACCCCGCAGACGAGCGAGATGGCAGGGGAAACCACTTGCGACGCCCGGCGGGATCGCGCAAACCTTCGGGGGCTGTTCGCCACCCGGCGAGAGAGGCAGAACCATGCGCGACGTGTTCATTTACGAGGCGGTCCGCAGCCCGCGCGGCCGCGGCAAGGCCGGCAAGGGCGCCCTGTCCGGCGTCCACCCGCAGGAGCTTCTGGGCCAGACCCTCAACCGACTGGCCGAGAAGACCGGCCTGGACAAGGAAAAGGTCGAGGACGTTGTCGTCGGCTGCGTCACCCAGGTGCGCGAGCAGGGCGCCTGCATCGCGCGCAACGCGGTGCTCGCCGCCGGCTGGCCGCAGGGCGTCACCGGCAGCACGGTCAACCGCTTCTGCGGCTCCGGCCTGCAGGCGGTCAACTTCGCCGCCATGGGCATCGGCAGCGGCTTCCAGGAGTGCGCCATCGGCGGCGGCGTCGAGTCGATGTCGCGGGTGCCGATGGGCTCGGACGACGCGATGATCGACGGCCTCAACGAGGTCCTGCGCAAGAAGGTCGCCATGGTGCCGCAGGGCATCTCGGCCGACCTCATCGCCACCCTCGAGGGCTTCACCCGCGAGGACGTCGACCGCTTCGCGCTCGAGAGCCAGAAGAAGGCGGCCCGCGCCATCGAGGAGAACCGCTTCGCCCGCTCGCTGTTCACCGTGGTCGACCCGGTGAGCGGCGCGCCCTTGACCGACAAGGACGAGCATCCGCGGCCGGACACCAGCGCCGAGAGCCTGGCCGGGCTCAAGCCGGCGTTCGAGCAGATGGGCGCCATGCCGGTCGGCCCGGGCGGCGAGACCCTCGACCAGATCGCCCTGCGCCAGTACCCGCAGGCCGGCACCGTCCAGCACGTCCACACCGCCGGCAACTCGAGCGGGATCGTGGACGGCGCCTGCGCGGTGCTGCTCGGCTCGAAGGAGTTCGGCGACGAGGCGGGGCTCAAGCCGCGCGCCCGCATCCGCGCGATGGCGACCGCCGGGGCCGAGCCGGTCATCATGCTGACCGCGCCGGCGCCGGCGTCGCAGCGGGCGCTCGACAAGGCCGGGATGTCGGTCGGCGACATCGACCTGTGGGAGATCAACGAGGCGTTCGCCGTGGTGCCGCTGCAGACCATCCGCAAGCTCGGCATCGACCCGGCGCGGGTCAACGTCAACGGCGGCGCCATCGCGCTCGGCCACCCGCTCGGCGCCACCGGCGCCATCCTGCTCAACACCGCCCTCGACGAGCTCGAGCGCACCGGCAAGGGCACCGCGCTCATCACGCTCTGCATCGGCGGCGGCATGGGCATCGCCACCATCGTCGAGCGGGTATAGGATCCGGCGGCCATGGCGCTCCCACTCCGCTCCGCGCTCCGCTCCGCCGCCCGCCACGTCATCAGGAATCCGATGTCGGTGGTGAACGTGGCGCGCCACGCGCTCAACCTGCGGCTCGCCATCCCGCTCGATGCGCTGCGCTGGTTCGTGGAGAACACCCCGCCCGGCAAGAAGTCGCCCACCGACGTCACCATCAACGCGGTGCCGCCGGCGGTCCACTTCGGCGCGACGCTCGAGCTGATGGGCTCCAAGCTGCGCGCCAGCGCCGCCATCAAGGTGGAGGAGCTGCGGGTCGATCCGGACGAGCTGCGCCTGATGCTGCGGCTGTCCAGCGTGGAGATGAAGGTGCTGGATCGCTCGGAGACGCCGATCTCCGGGCTCATCAAGTCGGGCGCGCTCGACCTCAGCAAGCCGGGCAACCTGGTCAACTTCATGCCGAAGAAGCCGCCGGCGCTGATCGAGGCCAAGGACGACATCCTGGTGCTCGACCTGATGCGGGTGCCGAAGCTGGCCAACAACCTGCGCCTGCGCAGGGTGCTGCAGCGGCTCACGCCGGTCATGAACGTCTCGGCGCTGAGGACCGAGGGCGACTACCTCATCGTGGCGCTTCGCGCCACCCCGGCCGGGTTCCCGCGCGCGCTGGCCGCGGCGCGCAGCCATTGAGCTGGGTCCGCGCCGCCACCGCGCTCGCGAGCAGGGCCGCGCTCGTGGGCGCCGCGCTCGCCTCCGCCGCCGCGCTCGCCGCGTGCGGCGACGACGGCGACAGCCGCGCGCCCGGTCCGCCGGAGCGCGCCGCCGACGAGGCGGTCGCCGCGATGACCGGCGCCGGCGAGCAGCCGGCCGAGGACGAGCCGCTGCTCCGGCCGATGCCGGACGGGCTGAGCGAGGAGGAGCTGGTCCGGCGGACCGGCGCGGTGCCGGCGTGGCAGGCGGCGCTCGACCGCGGGCGCCTGCTCGCCCGGCGCGGCGAGCGCGGCGCCGCCTTGGGGCGGGTCGGCGCGGAGGCGGGCGGCTACCGCTGGCTCATCGACGAGACCGACCGGGCCGGCGGCCTCGGGATCCGCATCGCGGCGGCGGCGGGGGCCGGGCGGGACGGCGAGGCGCTGCCGGTGGAGGAGGGGATGCGGGTGATGGCGGCGGGGGCGTGGGAGGTGGACGAGGAGCGGCGCTGGGTGTGGCGCGTGACCAGGATGATCCGGCTGCCCGACGGCGCGGGGGGCGCCGGCGCCGCGCCCGGCGGCGCGGCGGCCGCGGAGCTGCCGCTGCCGGCGCACATGGTGGCGGAGGCCGAGGCCGCGCCGGAGGGGTGGCGCGCGCTGTTCGTGGTCGACGGGCCGATCAAGGCCGGCGACGGCTGGGCGGTGTCGGAGAGCGAAGGCGGCGCGGTCGCCGCGATCATCCTCCTGCCCGGCGAGGCCTCGCCGTACGGCGGTCAGGACTTCCTCGCCGCCGACGAGCGCTGGTCGCTCGAGGTCGGGCGGCGCTACGCGTTCGAGCTCGGCCGTCTGCGGCGCGCGCTGGGCAGCAACTTGCCGCTTCACCGCGCGCTGGCGCCGCCGCTCGCGCTGCCCGCCGCGCCGCCGCCGGAGCCGGGCGCGCCGCCGGGGCCGGCGTCGCCGCGTGCTACAGTCGACGGGCGATGATCGTCGAGTGCCCGGGCTGCAAGGGCCGGTACGATGTGACCGGGCGACCCGCCGGCACCCGCGCGCGCTGCCGCTGCGGGACCGTCTTCGCCCTGCCGGAGCCGACCCACTCGGCCCGCCAGCTCACCTGCCCCAACTGCGGCGCCGGGGTGGCGCCCGGCGCGCACCGCTGCGAGTTCTGCAGCGCGGCGCTGCTGGTGCGCGCCTGCCCGCGCTGCTTCGCGCGCATCTTCCACGGCCACGTCCACTGCCCGCACTGCGGCGTCGTGGTGGAGAAGCCCGCCCAGGCGGATCCGGACGGTACCACCCACGCGCGCGCCTGCCCGGCCTGCAAGGAGCGCCAGGCGCTGACCGCCCGCCTGGTCGGCGAGGTCCTCATCGACGAGTGCACGAGCTGCTACGGCATCTGGCTCGACGCCGCCGCGGTCGAGCGGGTGATCCGCGAGCGCGGCGACAAGGCGATCATCCCGCTGCGCGAGCTCGGCATGACCGGCCGGCGCGCAGCGCTCGACACCGGCGGCGCCGCCGCGGCCGCGCCGCCCAGCCGCGCCATGTACCTGCCCTGCCCGGACTGCGGCACCATCATGAACCGGGTCAACTTCGGCCGCCGCTCCGGCATCATCATCGACACCTGCAAGAGCCACGGCACCTGGTTCGACGACGGCGAGCTGCCCCGGGTGGTCGAGTTCGTGCTCGAGGGCGGCCTCGAGGAGGCGCAGCGGCGCGAGCTCGAGGAGATGCGCGAGGCGGCGCGCCGGGCCAAGGCGGAGGCGGAGGCGGCGCGCTCCGCCGGCGCCGCGCTGTCGATGCCGGCCAGCCGGCACGAGACGCACGTCGAGCTGTTCGGCGGCGCGCTCGGGCTGATCGCCCGGCTCCTGCGGTGAGCCATGGTCCCGGTCGTCCTCCTCACCGGATTCCTCGGCAGCGGCAAGACCTCGCTGCTCAACCGCGTGCTCGCCGCGCGGCGGGCGCAGGGCGAGGGGGTCACCGGCAAGCTCGCCATCCTGGTCAACGAGCTCGGCTCGATCGGCGTCGACGGCTCGCTGCTGCCGGACGGCGCCGCCCGCCAGATCGAGCTGCCGGGCGGGTGCATCTGCTGCACCCTCGACGAGAACCTCGAGAAGAGCCTGGGCGAGCTGATCGACGCCACGCCGGACCTCGAGCTCGTCGTCATCGAGACCACCGGCATCGCCGAGCCGCTGCCGATCCTCTGGACCCTGACCGGCGAGGGGATGGCCGGGCGCGTGCGGGTGGCCGCGGTGGTCACGGTGGTGGACGCCCTCGAGCACGAGCGCCACCGGCCGCTGGCGCCGGCGGTGGATGTCCAGGTCGAGCACGCCGACGTCCTGGTCGTGAGCAAGCTCGACGCGCTGGATCCGCCGGTGGTGCCGCCGGCGCTCGAGGCGGAGCTGCGCCGGCTGAACCGCGATGCAGTGCTCATCGCCGAGCCGACACCGGAGCGGAGCGCGGCGGCGCTGATGGCGCTGTTCGCCGATCCGGCGCTCGACTCCGGCGCCGCCGCCCGCCGCCCACGGGAGGCGCCCCACTCCCACGTGTCGCACCCGATCCAGGCGATCGCCCTGCCGATCGAGGGCACGTTGGATTTCGAAGAGTTGACCGCCGAGCTCGAGGAACTGCCGCCGAGCTATGTGCGGATCAAGGGCATCGCGCACGCCGTCGACCGGTCGACCGGCTCCGACGAGGCCGGCTGGATCGCGTTCCACCGGGTCGGCCCCCGGGTGTCGGCCGAGCCGCTCGCGCCGGCAGGTGCGGCGCCGGAGCCGCGCATCGTCGCGCTCGGCTTCGACCTCGACGAGGAGCGCCTGGCTGCATGCGTGCGAGCCGCCGTGATAGGGTCCGGACCCTGAGCGTCGCCCTCCGGGCGGCACCGAGGCGCGCGTGCAGGCCGATCGTCCCCAGTCGACCACGCTGCGTGAGCTCCTGGCCGAGCTCAAGGACGGGTTCGTCCTCCACGCGCCGGTCCTCATCCGGGTTCAGGACGGCAGCGACGAGGCGCGCGACTCCACCATGGAGCGCACCATGACGGTCCAGACGCCGCTCGACTGGGCCGACCAGTACACCCGCGAGTACGGCAACGAGCCGTACCTGGTGCTGGGGCAGAACGTGATGACCGCGCCCGGGCCGATCACGATCGGCCGCAGCCGCCAGTGCGACGTCAAGATCGAGAACGAGTCGGTCAGCAAGCTGCACGCGCGCCTGGTGAGCGACCCCAACACCGGCGGCTACTTCATCATCGACGAGAGCTCGCGCAACGGCACCTGCATCAACGGCCAGCCGCTGGCCCCCGGGGTCCGCATGTCGATCTGGCCAGGCGCCTACGTGAGCTTCGGCGACGCGGTGTTCGTGTTCATCGACCCGCCGACCCTCCGCAAGCTGTCGAGGCTGGCCGGCGGATGACGAGGGCACCGGCGCGCAGAGGAACCGGCGCGGCGCTGGCCGCCGCCTGGCTGGTGGCGGCGGCGCTCGGCGGCGCCGCCTGCAAGAAGAAGCAGATCGACGTGGTCGCCCGCGGCGAGGACGAGACCGGCGACTACGGCAAGATCGAGCTCGACGCCGCGGTCGCCGAGCTGCGCGAGGACCCGGACTCGCCGGCGGCGTACCGCCGCCTGGCCACCCGGATCGCCTCGCTGCAGGGCACCTTCAACGAGGGGGTCGCGGCGATCGCCGAGCGGCACCTGGCGTTCCTCGCGCTGGCCCCGCTGGCCGCGCAGATCGACCGGCCGCTCCCCGAGCAGATGGAGGCGCTGGCGCTGACCGTGTGGCCGACCGCGATCGGCGTCGACCCGGAGGAGGGGGAGTCGCCGCGCGCCTACCTCGAGCGGGTGTGCGCCGGCGTGCTGGCCGGCGAGTGCAAGTACGTGGTGCCGGAGTTCTGGCCGCTGGTCGTGTCCGACCTGGTCTGGGACCGCATGAAGGTGCGCGCGCGCCAGGCCTACAGCGAGTGCCGGATGTGCTCGCGGGATCCGAGCTACGAGCGGATGCTCGAGCAGTACGACATGCACGAGACGCGCGTCAGCACGCAGCGCGCCGAGGTCGGCGACCGGGTGCTGCGCGAGGCCTGGCCGGAGGCGGGGGCGCACGGCGCGCCCTGGAGCGGCCCGCCGGTGCTCGACCTGGTCGCCGAGCCGCGCGAGCTCGACGGCGAACCGATCGAGGAGGCGGACTGGGCCGAGCGGATCGCCGCCCGGCGGCGGACCGCGGGCGAGGTGCTCGGCGTGCACCTGGGGCCGCGCACCGAGGTGCGGCACCTGCGCGCGGTGGTGCGCGAGGCGGCGCGGGCCGGCTACCGGGCGGTGGCGCTGCAGGCGCGCGAGCGCGCCTACCCGTACGCGCTGCGCGAGTACCGCATCGCCGCCGGCGCACGCGGCGCCCGCGCGGTGGCGGACGTGCGCGACGTGGACTCGGTGCAGATCCTGGTGCGCGCGCTCGACGCTGCGGTCGGCCGGGCGGCCGGCGCGCGCGGGCCGGACGCGGCGCCGGTCCTGGTGCGGCTCGCCGAGTGAGCCGCGGGCCGGGTCAGGGAGGCGGCAGCGCGGGCGGCGGGCGGCGGCCGAGGGTGCTCGGCACCAGGTCGAGCTCGCGGAACAGGAGGTCGGGGGTGACCACCGCGCTCTCGACGCCGGCGGACGGCACGAAGCCCGGCCCGGCGCCGCTCACCTGAAGCAGCAGCGGGTCCTCGACCGAGGCGAGGAAGTTGCGCACCGTGCGGCTCTTGCTCACCGCGACCACGTCGCGCCAGGCGCGGATGCCGACCGGCTTGAGCTGGACGCCGCGCACGAGCTGCTCGCGGCCCTTCATGTCGACCCGGTAGGCCAGAAGCGCCGGCGGCGGCGCCTCGTTGTCCACCGTCTGCAGGAGCTGCAGCCGCTCGAACCGGGTGAGCTCCGAGTTGGCGGTGATCGCCGGGTCGTCCATCTGCCGGATGATGATCGCGTGGTCGAGCCCCTGCGCCTTGGCCTCGGCCAGCAGCTTGCGGACGAGCTGCTTGCGGCCGAGGCCGCGCTTTCCTGACACGATGAGGTTGGTGGCGCTGCCGCGGAAGATGCCGCCGGGCATCGCCAGCCGGGCGTGGCCGTTCGACCGGTCGATCTGCTTGGACGGCGTGCGGCTCATGAGCAGGCTCACCAGCTTGCCGTCCTTGATCACCTCGACCCGCTCGGCCGGCGTGCCCTCGTCGTCGATCTTGTAGCCGCCGATGAGCGAGCGCTTCTCGGCGGTCCGGGTGGTCGGGTCGTCCACCACGCTCAGGAGCGGCGAGACCACCCGCAGCCCGAGCCGGTCGATCAGGCCGCCGCCGAACCGCTCGCTGTCGCGGCTCGACACCCCGACCGGAAGCGGCGTTCCGGACAGCCGCGGCGCCAGCGTCGAGCGCACCACGCCGACCGCGCCGTCCCCCTCGAACAGGACCGGCCCGGTGTACGCCTCCACCAGCGGCGCGGTGCGCAGCTCGTCGAGCTGCTTCGACAGCTGCTCGGCCGCCTTGATCAGGGCGGCGTCGTCCGGCAGGTCCTCGGCGGTGATGCCGTAGCGGGTGTAGTAGAGGGCGAGCTCCTGGCCGTCCTTGGCGTGGCTGGTCGCCACGATGAGGACGCCGCTCACCCGCCGGGTGTCGTGCACCGCGTTGCCCTCGGTGTTGAGCAGCCAGCGCCGCTCGAGGAAGCTGGTGAACGAGACCCGCGAGTCGCGCACGTGCTTCTTGTCGCGGAACACCGCCGAGATCTTCTCGGCGCGCGCGCGCATCGCCGGCAGATCCTCCAGCTTGGGGACCAGCACCGCCTTCATGGCGCCGCCCGGGCCGTCCATCACCTGCGGCTTGCCGCGCGTGTAGCTCGGCACGCTGGTCATGCCGCCGGCGGCGCCGCTCTTGAGCACCTCCTCCTTGGCCTGGTACTGCTCGAGCGCCTCCTTGTAGGCGGCGTCGGTCACCAGCCAGGCGACCCGGCGCGCGATGTCCGGGTTGGGCTCGATCGGCAGGGTCTGCTCGGCGGTGCCGTCGAGCGACTCGCGGCCGGCGGCGACGAAGTTGGAGTTGTCGAACTTGTAGCTGCCGACGTGGACGTGCGCCTCGAGGTTGACGAAGTGGCGCTCCTTGTCGGTGGTGACCTTGCCGAGGCTGGCGGCGACGTCGTTGACCTCGACCTCGGTCAGCTTGTAGCCGATGAAGTACGGCTTGTGGGCGCCCTCGATCTGCAGCGCCGCCATCGACCGCTCCATCTCGGCGGCGACCGCGTCCAGCACCTCGTCGGTGATCGCGCGCGAGCGGGTCGACTCGTCCGGCTTGGGCGCCGCCGACGCCGTGCCGGCGCCGGCCAGCGCGAGGGTGACGATCGCGACGACGGTTCTCACTGTCCACCTCCCTGGAGCGACGGCGGCGGCAGCACCGGGCCGCGGTCGCTCGGCGTGAAGCTGCGCTCGACCTCGAGCGCGCGCAGGAGCAGGCTCGGCGCCGAGGCCGACACCGGCACCCAGCCGCTCTCGGCGCCGCAGATGCCGTTGAAGGTCTCGATCGGGCGCGCGGCGTTGATGATGTTGCCGAGCGCGGTGAGCGGCGTGCCGGAGATGTCCAGCCCGCGCACAACCTCCTTGCGGCCGTCCGGGTAGACCCGGTAGGCCATCACCGGGTTGACCTTGAACCCCTGCAGGAAGTTGCGGGTCGTGTTGGTGAAGCCGCCGCTGATGTCGGTGAACAGGAGCCCGTACGGCTTGTTCTGCCGCTTGATCTCGGCGATCAGCTCCTGCATGAGCTCGTCCTTGGTCACCGAGCGCTCGGTCTCGACCACCAGGTTGCCCTGGCGCGCCACCGCCACGTGGCCCGGCTCCTTGCGGCCGTGCCCGTTGGACCGCTCGAACCCGGGGATCGGGTTGCGCGACATCAGGAAGCCCTTGAACTCGCCGCGCTCGACCAGGCTGGCCCGCTGCGCCGGCACGCCCTCGTCGTCGTAGCGGTAGAAGCCGTTGAGCGGCATGCCGTTGAGCCGGCGGATGCGCGGGTCGTCGTACACGGTCAGCCAGTCCGGCATGATCCGGTGGCCGACCTTCCGGGTGAAGGTCTGGCCCTCGAGGTCGTCCTCCTGCCGGTGGCCCTCGATGCGGTGGCCGAACACCTCGTGGAAGAAGACCGCCGCGGCGCGCCCCTCGAGGATGGCCGGGCCGACGAACGGCTCGGCCAGCGGCGCCCGGTGCAGGGCGTCGAGGTCGCGGTTGACCACCTCGATCATCTTGTCGAGCTCGGCGTCGCCCGGCAGCTCGGCCGGCGTGGGCGCGAACGCCTGCTCGACCCGCGACAGCGGCATGCCGTCGGCGTGCTTGACCCCGACCTGCACCATGAGGCGGGCCGGGGTCCACGAGGTCTGGATCTGGCTGCCGTCGGAGTTGACGTAGTAGACCGTGTTGAGCTCGAAGTCGGCGCGGCAGTTGGACCGGGTCGCCACGCCGCGGGCGGCGCGCCGCGAGCAGTCGCGGATGCGCGCGATCCAGGCCGGCCGGTCGTACTCGAGGGTCGCCTTCTTCTGGTAGTAGATCTGCTTCTCGGCGTTGCTGAAGTCGGCGCTCTTCTTCTCGCGCGAGCTCACCTGCTGGTCGGTGGTGACCATGTTGAGGAGCAGCGCGCCCTCGCGGTAGCGCCGGTCGGTCTCCAGCCAGAGGTGGTGGCGGATCGCCTTCTCGTCCTGGCCGAACGGCACCGTGCCGAGCCGGGCCAGCGAGGTGAACGCGGCCAGCCGCGGGTCCTTGAGCGGGTGGCGGCTGTCGAGCTGGTGGCTGCCCACCCGCACCTCGACGTCGAGCGCCCGCTGGGTGTCGTCCTCGTCGGCCAGGAGGACGCCGTCCTCCGCCTCGATGACGACCGACCGCCGCTCGTGGATGGTGTAGCCGATGAAGTGGGCCGGGTACTGCGGCGCCGAGCCGAGCACCCGGAACCAGCGGGCGTTCTCCTCCGCCATCATGTCGATGAGCGGGGACCTGGCAGACGGGTCGTGCCCGGTGGTCGGGGGCACCACGTCGGTCTCGATGTCGGCGGGGATGGCGGGCGGGAGCGGGCGGTCTCCCGCGCCGTCGCCCGCGTCCTTCACGCCCTGCCTCGGGCAGCCCGCCAGGATCACCGGCAGCGCCCACAGCGCCGCCGCTCGTCGCGAGATCATGGAAGCGAGACTAGCATCACTGCGGCGGGTCGTCCGGCGCTGCCGGCGCTCTCGAGCCACTCCTGCCGCTCACGCGACCCCGCCGCTCGGGCGCGACCCCGCCCCTCAGGCGCCGAACATCCCGCGCCGGTACTCGACGATCCGGCCCTCCACCGCGGAGGCGGCCACCGTGAGCGGCGAGGCCAGGTACAGCCGGCCCGGCCCGGAGCGGCCGCGGTAGTTGCGGTTGATGGCGGACACGGTCACCTGGTCCGGCCGATCGGACACGCCCGGGCCGCAGCCGATGCACGCGCCGCAGCCGGGAGCGATCACCTCGACCCCGGTCCGGTGGAACAGCTCGAGGTAGCCCTTCTCCTCCGCGTAGCGGGCGACCTCGGCCGAGCCGAACTGCAGGTAGAAGCGGACGCCGTCCGCCACCCGGCGGCCGGCGCGGTCCGCCTCCGCCATGACCTGGGCGTAGAAGTCGATGTCGTCGCGCTTGCCGGCGGTGCAGGAGCCGCCGTAGGCGATGTCGATCTTGACCTCGCCGAGCGACGCGATGGTGGCGCCGTTCTTCGGGTCGGACGGGATGCCGCGGTCAGGGTCGCCCGGGGTGGCGACCATCGGCGGCACCTCGGCCAGGTCGATCCGGTGCACGCCGCCGGCGTAGTGGGCGCCCGGGTCGGGGGCGACCACCTTGCCGCGCAGCGCGTCGACCGAGACGCCCGGCCGGCGCGCCGCGATCCACTCGAGCATGGTGTCGTCCACCTCCATGACCGCGCCGCGCGCCGAGCACTCGGTGGCCATGTTGGCCAGGGTGGCCCGCTCGTCCGGCGGCAGCCGGAACAGGCCCTCGCCGCCCCACTCCATGATCCGGTCGAGGGTGTCCTCGCGGCGGGCGAAGGTGTCGAGGATGTAGAGCATCACGTCCTTGGCGGTGACACCCGGGCGCAGCTCACCGGTCAGCTCGAAGCGGATCGTCTCCGGCACCTCCACCGGGGTGAAGCCCCAGTAGAGGAGCGCGGCGTA
>Ga0079224_100003413_pt1 | contig 20054 bp, 13 predicted proteins | sample Stecom2015_FD_80414 | JGI IMG/M metagenome (GOLD analysis project Ga0079224, IMG submission 80414) | Agricultural soil microbial communities from Utah to study Nitrogen management - Steer compost 2015 | ecosystem: Environmental > Terrestrial > Soil > Agricultural land | place: USA: Utah...
CCGTTCGAAAGCTTGCCCTCCCAAATGAGGCGAACGCCTGTTTCGACCTTGTTAACGTTCTGCCCCCCTTTGCCGCCGGATCGGAAGGTCTGAAGCTCGATTTCGTCGGGGCTCACGTCGATCTCGATACTATCGTCGATCTCCGGGTAGACGAACACACTCGCGAAAGAGGTATGTCGTCGGCCGCTCGAATCGAACGGTGAGATGCGAACCAGCCTGTGCACGCCGGTTTCCGATTTGAGGTATCCGTATGCGAACGGGCCAATAATGTGAAGCGTGGCGCTCTTGATGCCGGCGACGTCGCCAACCTGGTGTTCCAGAAGCTCGACCCGAAACCCATTCTTCTCCGCCCAGCGCGTGTACATGCGGAGCAGCATCTCCGCCCAATCCTGACTCTCGGTGCCGCCGGCCCCCGGGTGGATGGTCACGATTGCGTTGCGTTGGTCGTCAGGATCGCCCATCATGTTGCGAAACTCGAGATGCTCGAGTTTTCGCTCGAGCTCGGCCGCTTCCGACTGGATTTCCTCAGAGAGGTCCTCCCCCTCCTCCTTGGCGAGCTGCATGAGCGTCTGCACGTCTTCGGCTGAGCGCGACAGCGCGGCCCAGGCATCCAGCCATTCCTTCTCGGCCGCGATCTGCATCTCGACCTTTCGCGCCGCATCCGGATCGTTCCAAAACTCGGGATCCAGACGCTTCTGATTCAGCTCTTCGACGACGGCTTCTCGATGGGCGATGTCAAAGATAGCCTCCGAGCGTGTGGACACGCTCCAGCAAAGATCGTATGTCGTCGTCGGTGTACATCAGGTTGCTGGTTGCTGGTTACTGGTTGCGGAGAGTCGGGCGTGCAAAAATGGGTCAAAAGGAATCAGGTAGGGGCGGGGCGTCGGCTACGGATCAGCCGCCGAAGCTGTGCTCCCGTTGCGCCCCCGAGAAAGCCGAGAATGCACCCGATCAGAAGGGTGAAGGCAACGATCACCACCGAAGGCAGGTTTCCCAGGAGGTCGCCCATGGCCGAGGTCATCGCGCTCATCGCACGCGCATCCGACGCGTAGTTGAACAGGATGAGCAGGAGCCAATCCGATCCTACGACGAGAAGGCCGAGGAGCCATCCCCGGCGCGGCACGGTCAAACCGGCCACCAATCCGGCCGCCCACGTCCATTCCCAGCTCAATATCACGTGTAGCAGAACGGCGAGCAGAACCAGGATCGCAAACCGCAGGAATGCCATAGTGTCGCCTAACTCCCTGCAAGCTTCTCAGCCGGCACCATTCTTCCCGCGCTGCCGCTCCGCGAAGCGCGTTATGCGTTCGATGGCCTCTTCGATCTTGTCGAGGGCCGTGGCATACGAGCATCGCACGTATCCAGCGCCGCTGGGTCCGAAGGCATCACCCGGAACAACGGCCACTTTTTCCTCCATCAGCAGGTTCTGGGCAAACTCCTCCGACGAGAGTCCGGTCGACGTGATGTCCGGGAAGCAGTAGAAAGCGCCTTCAGGCTCGAACGTGGGCAACCCGGCCGCACGCAGGCCATCCACAATCCTTCGGCGGCGTTCGTCATAGGCTCGCCTCATCCGCTCGACGTCGTGCTGGCAATCCTTGATGGCGGCTACCGCACCGATCTGACCCATGGTGGGCGCACTCATGACGACGTACTGATGCATCTTGTACATCGCGTGGTAGATGGGCTCCGGTGCACACGCATAGCCGATGCGCCAACCCGTCATAGCGTAGTTCTTCGAGAAGCCGCCGAGCAGGATCGTTCGATCGTAGAGTGATTCTATGGAGGGCAGGCAGACATGGCCGCGCTCATAAGCTTCCCCATACACGAGCCGGTCGTAGATCTCATCTGAGATGACGAGGAGGTCATTTTCCTCCACGACCTCGGCGATCTCTTCCAGGGTTTCACGGCGCAGGACGGCGCCCGTCGGATTGTTTGGGTATCCAAGGAAGAGCGCCTTGGTCCGCGGCGTGATGCGCTGCGCGATGTCATCGGCCGTGACCTGGAAATCATTCTCCACGCGTGTGGGAACGTAGACGACATTCGCGCCTGCGAAGGTCGCGCTGGGGCCGTAGGATACGAAGCAAGGCTCGGGAATCAGGATTTCATCTCCCGGATCCAACGTGGCCAGCATGGCGATCTGCATGGCTTCGCTGGCGCCCACCGTGACGATGATCTGCTTGACCGGATCGTAATGGACTCCATAGAGGCGCTGTAGCTCGCCGGATATGAGTTCCCGCAAGGCCATGAGGCCGGCATTCGCCGTGTAGCCCGTCTTACCCTGCCGCAACGATCGGATGGCGGCCTCGATGACCGGCTGGGGTGATACGAAATCCGGCTCTCCGATGCCGAGGGAGATCACGTCCTCCATCGTAGCGGCGATTTCGAAAAATCGGCGGATACCACTGGGCGGAACCGTACGTCCGCGATGGCTAACCAGCTTGGCGACATCCGCACGTGCAGAAACCTGAGACATGGGCAAACGGCTTTTGACTTTCTAGAATATAGTCGATTCTTGCACGGTACCGTTGGCCGGAGACGTGGATCCCCGCTTCGCTCGCGCCGTATCGAATCACCGACTTCTCCATACGTACCAAACCGTGATCATACGCACAAAGATTGCATGTCAGAACGTTTTCAAAACTACATAGGCGGATCGTGGGTCGATTCGTCGGGCGGTGACACTTTCGAAAGCATCAATCCGGCGCGAAACGTCGATGTGATCGGCCGCTTTCCTGAATCTACGCCGGACGACGTGGATGCGGCTGTCCGGGCCGCCCGCGAAGCCTTCAAGAGTTGGAGCCGAAAGCCGGCCCCTCAGCGAGGTGAGATCCTCCGGCGGATCGGAGATCTGCTCACGCAAAGGAAGGACGACATCGCGTTCGAGATGACCCGCGAGATGGGGAAGCCATTCGTGGAAACGCGGGGCGACGTGCAAGAGGCGATCGATACGGCTTACTATGCGGCCTCCGAAACGCGGCGCCTTTTCGGCCATACGGTTCCGAGCGAGCTGCCGGACAAGTTCAACATGAGCGTGCGGAGGCCGATTGGCGTCGTGGGTGTCATCACCGCGTGGAATTTCCCGGTGGCCGTGCCTACCTGGAAGATGTTTCCCGCGCTGGCTGCCGGCAATACCGTGATTTTCAAGCCATCGGAAGATGCGCCCTATTCCGGGATGCTGCTCGTGCACGTGATGATCGATGCCGGGGTGCCCGAGGGCGTCGTGAATCTGATTCAGGGCAGCGCCGATGCCGGTCGAGCCCTGGTTGAACACGAGGGCACGGATGCCATCACGTTCACGGGTTCGACGGAGACGGGATCAAAGATCGGAGAGGTCTGCGGTCGGATGCACAAGCGCTTCTCGATGGAGATGGGGGGCAAGAATCCTCAAATCGTGCTGGACGATGCCGACCTCAATCTTGCCCTCGAGGGCGTACTCTGGGGCGCCTTTGGGACCACGGGCCAGCGCTGCACGGCAACAAGCCGCTTGATCCTTCAAAACGGCATCCATGATGAATTTGTGGATCGACTCATCGAGCAGGCGAAAGAACTCAAGCTGGGCTATGGGAACGATGACGGCGTCCAGGTGGGACCTCTCATCCATCAAGAGGCGCTCGACAAGGTCACGCGTTATATCGAGATAGGCCGGCAGGAAGGCGCGGAGCTTCGTCTGGGTGGTCATCGCGCTACGGGAGATGGTCTCGACGACGGATTCTTCTTCGAACCGACCATCTTCACGGGCGTGAAGCCCACTATGCGGATCGCACAGGAAGAGATCTTCGGTCCGGTCCTTTCCGTCTTCCGTGTAGGCTCTTATGAGGAGGCCGTAGAGGTTGCCAACAACACCAGGTACGGCCTGTCCTCTAGCATCTATACACGCGATGTACGCCTGGCCTTTCGCGCCATGCAGGATATCGAGGCAGGGATTACCTACATCAATGGCCCCACCATCGGTGCCGAGGCGCACATGCCGTTTGGAGGCGTCAAACAGACCGGCAACGGGCACCGGGAAGGGGGTTGGGAGGTCTTCGATTTCTACACCGAAACGAAGACAATCTACGTCGATTACAGCGGACGCTTGCAGAAGGCCCAGATAGATACGGAGGCCTGAGCCTCCATTGACCCTTCAGGACAAGTCCGGATGTCGCAAACGAAAAGGGCGCCATCCCCCAGGGGAAGGCGCCCTTTCTTTTTATCTATGCCAGTCGGGGAACGTTAGCAGGCGACTATCGGCGAGCACCCCGCGGATCGCCCGGCTACTCGCCCTCTTCGCTCTCCTCCGCCTTGACCTTCTCCTTCTTCGTGGTCCGCTTACCTTTCGTGGCCTTCGGCTGAGGTTCTTCGTCGGCATCCGACTCGTCGGCTGCGGCGGCCGCTTCCGGCTCCGACACCGAGTCCTCGGCGGGTGCCTCTTCCTGAGCGGTCTCCGTGGCCTCGGCAGTTCCTTCGGCCTTTGCACCCTCGTCGCCTGCCTCTTGCTTCCGCTTCCCACGGCCACGCGTCTTCGTCGCTGCCGAATCTTCCGCTTCGGCCGGGGCGTCCGCTGAGGCGGCGTCGGCCTGCTCCGTTTCGACTTCGGCTTGCGCTTCGGGCGTCGATCCTTCGTCCGCAACGGCGGTTGCATCCTCCGCGGCCGCCGATTCTTGCACCTGCTCGGGCTCGCGCGCCTCGGCCTCTTCGATCTGCGCTTTCAAATCGGCAAGTCCGCTGAGCTCGCCCAAAGTCGTCGGACCGGACGTTTCTTCGCGTTCCTGGAACTCCTCGAGGTCTCGGCGTTCGCGTTCGCGCCGCTCGCGGCGTTCGCGCTCCTGCTCTTGACGCTCGGCACGTTCGGTTGCGCGGTCCTGCGCCACTTCGCTGAGCACGATCTCCTTCTGGTTCGGATCGAACTTGATGACGCGAAGCTGTAGCTCCTGGCCTTCCTTATAGAACTCCTGGAAGTTCTGAGGACCGTGCTTGAGCTCACTGGCCGGCACAAAGGCTTCGACCTCCAGCGGCAGCTCGACGACCAGCCCACCCTCGTTCGAGCGAACGGCGCGCGCGGTCGTGTCCGTGCCTTCGGCGTAGACCTTAGCGAACTGATTCCACGGGTTCGTCTCGACCTGCTTGTGGCCAAGGGAAATCCGGCGAGCCTCCTCGTCGACGTTCAGGATGACGACATCCAGCTCCTGGCCCTTCTTGATCATCTCGCTGGGGTGGCGAATTTTCTTCGTCCACGACAGGTCCGAGATGTGGACCAGACCGTCGATTCCCGGCTCGATCTCGACGAAGACACCGAAGTTGGTGATGTTTCGAACGGTGCCTCGCAGCACCGTGCCCGGAGGATAGCGATCGGCAATACCGACCCATGGATCCGGCTCGAGCTGCTTCATGCCGAGCGAGATCTTCTTGTCCTCCTTGTCGATGTTGAGGATCTTGACCTTCACCAGCTGTCCCAGGGAGACCATCTGGCTCGGGTGGCGAATGTGCTCCGTCCAGCTCATCTCGGAGATATGGACGAGTCCCTCGATACCCTTCTCGAGCTCGACGAACGCGCCGTAATCCGTGATCGACACGACCTTGCCTTCGACGACCGAGCCCTCCTCATATTTCTCTTCGATATCCTCCCATGGGTGAGGCTGAAGCTGCTTCAGACCCAGCGAGATTCGCTGCCGCTCCTTGTCGTAATCAAGAACGACGACGTTGAGCTTCTCATCCAGCTCGACGAGTTCGGACGGATGCGAGACGCGGCCCCAGGAGAGGTCGGTGATGTGCAGGAGACCATCCACACCGCCCAGATCGATGAAGACACCGAAATCCGTGATGTTCTTGACGGTGCCCTCGAGGATCTGGCCGGGCTCCATGGTCGAGAGAATCTTCTCCCGCTGAGCTTCGAGCTCCTTCTCGATGAGCGCCTTATGCGAGACGACGATATTCTCGTTGGCCGGATTGAGCTTTACGATTTTGAACTCCATCCGCTTTTCGAGATAGGCATCGAAGTCGCGAACGGGGCGAACGTCGATCTGTGAACCCGGGAGGAAAGCTTCCATCTTCCCGATGTCCAGCTCCACGATCATGCCGCCCTTGATGCGGCGCACGATCGTACCCTCGATGATGCGATCATTCTCGAAGGCATCCTCGATGCGCTGCCAGCGGCGCAGCTGGTCCGCTTTCGCCTTCGAAAGCACGAGCTGGCCGTGATAATCTTCGAGACGGTCGACGAATACTTCGACCTCATCGCCCGGGGAAAGCTCGCGATCGAATTCGTTCAGTGAGACAACGCCGTCGCTCTTGAATCCGATGTCGATGACGGCATCTTTCTCGCCGACGCTGACGACGCGCCCGTTGACGATCTCCTGCTCGCTTACCTTGGTGAACGTCTGATCGACCAGCTTCATGAGCTGATCGTATCCCTGGCCTGTCTGCTTCTCTTCTCCGTCGGCTTCCTCGAGCTCCTCGAGCGTGACGACGCGTCCTTCGATCTCGCCGGTATAGCCGATGCGTCCTGTCTTTTCGGTAGCATCCGTATCCTCGGGAGACATTGCGGGTGCGCTCTCCTCAACGGAATCACCGGCATCCGTTACCTCGACCTCTGCGGCGGGTGTGTCGCCGCCCTCGTCGGCCGGTGCGGTGCTTTCGATGGCCTCGCCGGAATCATCCGCTGCGGCCGATGCCTCCTGTGCCTCCGCGGTGGGCTCGGTAGCCTCGTCCGCGGATTGATCCGCCCCTTCGGCTGCGGGCTCTATGGTGGCGTCGGACGAGGACGCGGTCGCGTTAACCTCACCGTTTGCCTGGGATGTGCCTTCTGCCGCCGCAGCCTCGTCGTCCAAATCCGTTTCTTCCTCGACTGCTTCTTCCTGTTTTGTTTTCTGCTGATCCTCAGCCATATAGTTCTCCGGGTCCACGGCGTCCGCGATCAAATGCGGACCTCTTACATGGTGGGCCCTTTCCTTTTTTAAAGTGTTCGCACATCGCCCCTTCCTGCGCCGAACGAACGCTTCTTTGATGGAACATGTAGTATTCCCCCAGGGAAGGGAGCTGCGCCCTGGCCATTCTAGCGGCAACTCGTCGGACGCATCCTGGCGGATTTTTTAGAGAACGTAGCTATACGGCGGAAAGGTTCGCGCGTTCCTTGATGACCTCCAGGACTCGTTCGATTTGATCATCGATTGTGAGGTTCGTCGTATCGACTTCGACGGCATCGTGGGCCTTGACGAGCGGGGCGATGGCGCGGGTCGAGTCGGCCTCGTCACGCCTCCGGAGCTCCGATAGCACTTGTTCCAGAGAGACCTTCTCCCCGCGCTGCGCCATCTCCTCCTGCCGTCGACGGCTGCGCTCCACTTCGTCGGCGACGAGAAAGATCTTGACGTCGGCATCGGGAAACACCACCGTTCCGATATCCCGCCCGTCCATGACGACTCCTCCCCCTTCCTCGACGCGGGCCAGCGCAAGGCGCCGCTGTTCGATGACCAGTTTCTCGCGAACCTGGGGGATCGCGGCGACGGCACTGACCGTGCTCGTTACCTCGGCGCTACGGATCGCATCGGATACATCCTCGCCGTTCACGAAGACGCGGAGCGCGCCCCGCTCTTCGCGCAGATCGATCTCGATGTGAGGGAGCAAGCGAAGGGCCTCCTGCGATGACGGCTGGACCCCGGCCCTCAGGAAGGCCAGTGTCACGGCTCGGTACATGGCTCCGGAGTCTATATGGAGGTATCCGAGACGCCGGGCTACGGCTTTCGCCGTGGTACTCTTGCCGGATCCGGCTGGTCCGTCTATCGCTACAATCACTGAGTCACAGAGCTATCGCTGGAGAGTCTCGAGCGGCCGCCTCCCGTCGTCCTGTTCGTGGACACTCCGCCGCATAATGATTATCCGTGCAACACACGATGGACTGCAAGGGGTCCGTGAATTGTGAAACTGGCGCACACCGACCGAACTACCGCATCGATCAGGGTTCAGAGGACGTATTTCTGCCGCCGACCTCGCGGTTCACGATAGTAATCGGGTTGGGATAGGCCATCGGACCGAGCGGAGTGTCGATCGTGGGCGTGGCGCGCAGCTTGATGTTCTGCGGCTCACCTTGACCCGCAACGGCCAGGGCAAGATCGACGAGATCGCGGGCGCTCCGATCGAAAAACTCGAGGAGATCGAGCTCGATCCCGATCGGAACATCGCGCGTCTCTCCCGGCGGCAGCAGAATGGTCTGATCCGTCATTCCGCTGATGGTCTCACGATCTTCAATGAGGAGCGTCCAGTCCATCCGCACGAGGCGGGCCTGCACGTTGTTCTCCTCCGGGTTTTGTGCGGCAACATGGAGCTGGAAGCGCAGCGGCAGGTCGCGATCGGCTACCGCAGCACCGATTCGGATCACATCCATGGCGGAGAGATCCTCGTAGGATCGAAGCCGTTGTAAATCAATTCCAGCCAGGGTCGCGTTCGAGACGCGATCCACTGCAAAATTGACGGACCGTAAAGCGGCGATCTCCCGCAAGGTCTGACATCCCTGGAATCCGATCGAGGCTACAAGAATTGCGGCGAGGCCGATCAAGGTGCGGCGAAGAGAGCGCATGCGTAAGTTGCTGGTGTTCAGAGTCGATCGATGCGAAAGCTGAAGCACGAGGAAATACCACGTCTAGATCCGGAAACACTCCGGTCATTACCAAAGCATCCCATCTGCGTGCTCGTCCATAACGTACGCTCTATTTACAACGTCGGCTCGATCTTTCGCACATCCGACGCGGCACTCATCGAGCGAATCTATCTGAGCGGCATTTCAGGTACACCGGAGAACCGTGGACTGCACAAGACGGCTCTGGGTGCTCAGGACACGGTGAGCTGGGAGTACGTGCCGGATCCGGTAGCCCTCGTGGACGAGCTGAAGCGGGAAGGCTACACGATCGCAGCCCTCGAAATAACCGACGAGCCGACGGCCACCGTCGACATCGATCGGGATGCGTTTCCGCTGTGCCTCATCGTAGGGAATGAATTGGAGGGAGTCGATGATGCGCTGCTCCGCTGTGCCGATCTCGCAATGGAAATCCCTCAATTCGGTGCCAAGCAGTCTCTGAACGTTGCCGTGGCCTACGGAATCGCCATCTTCGACATCGTGCGCCGATATCGCGCATTCTCCGGCCTTCCCTCTGACCTCACGAACCGGGTCGCCGTCGATGAGCGGTAACAGCGTATCGCTCGACGAGCTCTTGAGGGCTTTCCCGCCTGTCTCGGCGGACGAATGGGAGGCGCAGGTTCGGCGCGATCTCGATGGAGCGCCTGATGAGCTCCTGTGGACGACGGCGGATGGCTTGACGATCCGGCCCTACTATCGGAGGGAGGATCTCGACGGCCTTCTCCACCTCGAGGCAGAAGGTGCGGCACCGATCGATTCTCTCTGGCTGATGCAGCAGAATGTGGATGCAGGAGATCCGTCAACGGCTGCAGAGCAGGCCCGCGCAGCAATCGAGGGTGGGGTAGATAGGTTGGGTATTGTGGCGATACGATCCCCCGAGGCTCTTGCCCGGTTCCTTGATGATGTTCCGCTCGGTGGCGCCAGGCTCCACCTCGAAGGACACGGCCGGATGGCGGAATTCATTCCATCCCTGATCGCGGGTGTCCACAGGCAGGGCGTTGACGTCGCTGACGCCGTTGCGAGCCTGGCCTGCAATCCAATTGCACACATCGCGCGGAGTAGCCGGGAAAACTCATGGGTCTGGGATGATGCGGCCGACGTTCTGAGGACTCGCGATATCGACCTTACAACTCCATGTGTGCAATGCAGCACACATGTCTTCCATTCTGCCGGTGCTTCCATTGTGCAGGAGACGGCGCTCGCCCTGGCAGCGGTGGCCGAAACGGCCGTTCAGCTCGAAGAGCGAGGCGTTCCTCTCCAACACCTCTTCGAGCGGATCTTCATTTTGGTTTCCGTCTCCACTTCCTTCCTGCTCGAAGTGGCACGCCTCCGGGCCCTTCGTGCCCTGATTCCTAAGGTTGTCAGGACATTCTTGCCGGATGGCCCGGATGTTCATCTGCCTATCCATGCATCGACGTCTCGGCGCGTACTCACCCTCGAAGATCCATACACGAATCTTCTGCGGGCCACGACGAGTGCGGCGTCGGCGGTGATTGGAGGATGCGACGTGCTCGTCGTTCAGCCCTACGATGCGGCCGGCGGCTCGTCCTCTCCCCAGGCGCTGCGGCTGGCGCGCAACATCCAACACCTGCTTCGACACGAGTCGAGCTTCGATCGCGTGGACGACCCCGCCGCCGGGAGCTACTACGTCGAAGTGGTGACGGACGCCATCGCCCGGGAAGCATGGGACGAGTTTCGTCGGATCGAGCAGCGTGGCGGACTTCTTCAGGCGCTCCAAAATGGATACGTTTCGGAGCGGATCGCCGCAGGCCGGCGGCAGCTTCTGGATGATGCGGCCAGGCCAGAGCGCCGCCATAGCACGGTGCCCCGACCACGATTTGATCAGGTCGACTACGATCCGACGTCACTGCGTCCGCGCCGGCGGGGTACGTGGCAGCCTCTCGAGGGCATTTCCATCGCGGAATCGTTCTCACGGGAGGACGTGGAAGGACTCGTCCACCTGGACTATGCCGCCGGCATTCCCCCTTTTCTGCGCGGGCCGTACAGCACGATGTATACCGTGCGGCCGTGGACCATCCGCCAGTATGCCGGATTCTCGACTGCCGAGGAGTCGAACGCCTTTTACAGGAAGGCGCTCGCCGCGGGTCAGCGCGGGCTTTCAGTCGCCTTCGACCTCCCCACACACCGCGGATACGACTCGGATCATCCGCGCGTGATCGGGGACGTTGGAAAGGCGGGCGTCGCGGTCGACACCGTTGAGGACATGAAAATTCTCTTCGACGGCATCCCGCTCGATCGAATGTCTGTGTCGATGACGATGAACGGGGCCGTAATCCCGATCCTGGCCTTCTTCATCGTGGCCGCCGAGGATCAGGGTGTGCCGAAGGAGCGCCTGACGGGCACCATTCAGAACGACATCCTGAAGGAGTTCATGGTGCGCAACACGTACATCTACCCGCCGGCGCCTTCGATGCGAATCGTGGCAGACATTTTCGCGTACGCGGCCCGGCACATGCCCCGCTTCAATTCGATTTCGGTGAGTGGGTATCACATGCAGGAGGCAGGCGCCACGGCGGATCTCGAGCTGGCCTATACGCTGGCGGATGGACTGGAGTACCTGCGTACGGGTTTGCGCGCGGGTCTCGACATCGATGACTTCGCGCCGCGCATGTCGTTTTTCTGGGGGATCGGGATGAGCTTCTTCGTGGAGATCGCAAAGCTCCGGGCGGCCAGGATACTCTGGGCGGGGCTGGTGAAGCGGTTCGACCCGCAAAATCCTAGATCCATGGCCCTGCGCGCGCATTGCCAGACGTCCGGATGGAGCCTGACGGAGCAGGATCCCTTCAACAACGTTGCGCGGACGTGCATCGAGGCGCTCGCTGCCGCTTTCGGGCACACGCAGTCGCTGCACACAAACGCCCTCGATGAGGCCATCGCGCTGCCATCGGCCTTCTCGGCCCGCATAGCGCGGGATACGCAGATCTATTTGCAGAAGGAGACGGACATCACGCGGGCGATCGATCCGTGGGGCGGATCATATTACATTGAGGTGCTCACCGATCGTCTCGCGCGACGGGCGCTCGAGTTGATCGATGAGGTCGAGGAGTTGGGTGGAATGACGAACGCCATCGAGCGAGGGTTGCCGATGGCTCGCATCGAGGAATCGGCTGCTAGAAAGCAGTCCCGCATCGATGCCGGCGAGGATGTGATCGTCGGGGTGAACCGATATCGGGAAACGGGCGCCGAGCAGCTCGACGTTCGTGAGATCGACAACACAGCCGTGAGGAACAAGCAGATCGAGCGGCTTCGTTCCGTCAAGGGCGCGCGGGATGAGGCAGCGGTGCGCGATGCCCTGGAGGCGGTGGCGAGGTGCGCCGGGACCGGAGAGGGCAATCTTTTGGAGGTTGCCGTGGAAGCGGCGCGCCGCCGCGCGACCCTGGGCGAAATTTCGGATGCGATGGAAAAGCACTTTGGACGACACCGCGCGCGACGCGAGGTAGTCGGGGGCGCGTATGCCCGGGGGGCGGCCACTCATGAAGCCTTCGAAGACGCTCGCCGGCGAACGGCCGAGTTTGCTCAACGCGAAGGCCGGCGTCCGCGCATCCTGGTCGCGAAAGTAGGCCAGGATGGCCACGATCGCGGCGCAAAGGTTATCGCGGGGGCGTTCGCCGATATCGGTTTCGACGTCGACGTCGGCCCGCTATTCCGTACACCGGAGGAGGTCGCCCTTCAGGCCGTCGAAAATGACGTCCACGTGGTGGGTATTTCCACGCTGGCGGGCGCCCACAAGACGCTCGTTCCGGCCGTGATCCAACGGCTGCAGGAGCTCGGCCGACCCGACGTTCGGGTGGTCGTGGGCGGTGTCATTCCGCGTGCGGATCAGGCATGGCTGCACGACGCCGGGGTATCGGAGATTTTCGGGCCGGGGACGCCAGTCGCCGACGCGGCGATGCGGGTGCTCCGGCTGCTCACGGAAAACCGGGAGTCGACGTGACCAATCCGTCCGTCGACGACATCCTCGCGGGACTGCGGCGCGGTGATCGTGCCGTACTCGCGCGCGCCATCACGTTAGTGGAAAGCACGCGACCCGAGCATCGCCGCCTGGCCGAGGCAATCGTCGAGCAGTGTTTGCCGGCGCCCTCGTCTACGTTTCGGCTCGGGATCAGCGGGGTACCGGGTGTGGGCAAGAGCACGTTCATCGATGAGCTAGGAGTCCGGCTGATAGGGATGGACCGCCGCGTTGCCGTCCTGGCCATCGATCCCTCGAGCGACATCTCGGGCGGCAGCATCCTCGGTGACAAGACGAGAATGCCACGGCTGGCCGGAGAGTCGAACGCGTTCATCCGGCCATCCCCCAGCGCGGGGCGACTCGGTGCGGTCGCGCATCGAACCCGCGAGGCCATCTTCCTGTGCGAGGCAGCGGGATTCGACTTCATCATCGTAGAGACCGTCGGCGCCGGCCAGTCGGAGACGGCCGTCCATTCGATGGTCGACTGCTTCCTGCTCCTGGCGTTGGCGGGCGCCGGCGACGAGCTTCAGGGCATCAAGCGGGGAATCATGGAGATGGCTGATGTCGTCGTGATCACGAAGGCGGACGGCCACAACGAAGCCGCCGCGGAGGAAGCGCGCGGTCAGCTCGTGCACGCTTTACGCATCCTTCCTGTGTCCAAATCCGCATGGAAGCCTCGTGTACTGACCACATCCGCGCTGACCGGCAAAGGGTTCGATAAAGTCATCGAGACCATTGAGGCCTACGAACGTCACGTACACGCTCGCGGATATTTCGAGGAGCGCCGGCGCGACCAGCAGCGATTCTGGCTCCGCGAGACCATCGAACGGTACCTTTTCGAATGGATTTACGGGACTTCCCCCGCGAGCGGCGAGCTGCGAGAACTGGAATCGAAGGTCGTCACGGGAGCAACGTCCGTCCCGGAGGCGGCGGCTGATTTCCTCAGCAAATATCTACCCGGCTCCATCCAATCGGAGGATCTCGAACGTCCGGACTAGCCGAGAGCCTCGGCGGCCCGCCGCATCCGGCGCAGGCACGTCTCCTTTCCCAGCACCTCCATCATGTGAAAAAGACTTGGGCCATACGTAACACCGCTCACCGCCAGCCTTGTCGGATGAATGATTCGGCCCGCCCCTACCTCCTGCTCCTCGGCAAGATCGCGCAGCACGTTCTCGATCGCTTCGGCATCAAAGGATTCGCTCGCCTCCAGCCGCTCGGCGTAGAGCCTGACCAGGAAGGCCGAATCGTCCTTCCATCGCTTCTTCACACCGGCCTCGTCATAGGTGGAGGGATCCTCGAAGAAATAAGCGGCGGATTCGCCCAGATCCTTCGAGAATGAGATCCGCTCCTGCATCAACTTGGCCACTGCGATCAGGTAGTCCTCGTCCACCCTGTCGCGAAATCTGGCCAGGCTGGGACCGGCTCGCTCGATCAGCTCCTCCGGAGTAAATTTCCGGATGTACTGCTCATTGTACCATCGCAGCTTGTCGAGATTGAACTGCACGCCGCTCGAGCCGACGCGCTCAAGCGAGAAGGCTTCGGCGAGCTCATCCAGTGTGAACAGCTCCTGTTCCGTGCCGGGGTTCCATCCCAGAAAGGCCAGGAAGTTGATCAGGGCCTCCGGCTCGTAACCCATTTCTCGGTATTGCCGCACGTTCACGGGGATACCGAGCTCTTCCGCGTCTCGCTTCGAGAGCTTGCCGCCGCTCGGACTCATGATCAGCGGAAGATGGGCCATCGCCGGAGGTTCCCATCCGAAATATTGATACAGGAGTATGTGCTTCGGCGTCGAGGAGAGCCATTCTTCGCCGCGGATCACGTGCGTAATGCCCATCAGGTGATCGTCGACGACATTGGCCAGATGGTAGGTAGGCATCCCGTCGGATTTCACGAGCACCTGATCGTCGAGCGTGTCGGTCTCGAACGTGACGACATCGCGGACGTGATCGCGAAATCGAACCGTCTCACCTCGGGGCACTTTGAGGCGAATCACGTACTCGTCGCCCGACTCGATGCGCCGGCGTGCTTCCTCCTCACCGAGCGTCAGCGAGTTCTGCATCTCCTCACGCGTCGAGGAATCGTACTTCGGGGCCGGGCGGCCGCTGGCGGCGAATCGCTCACGCATTTGCTCGAGCTCCTCGACGGTATCGAAGGCATAATAGGCGTGCCCCGACGCGATGAGCTGCTCCGCATACTTTCCGTAAATCGCCTTCCGCTGCGACTGGTAGTAGGGTTCCGACGGCCCGCCCACGCGCGGCCCTTCGTCATACGTGAGGCCGGCCCATGAGAGCCCTTCCAGGATGTCGTCTTCCGCTGCCGGGACGTAGCGCTCGCGATCCGTGTCCTCGATCCGCAACACGAACGTGCCGCCATGCTTCCGGGCAAATAGATAGTTGTACAGCGCGGTCCGAAGGCCGCCGATATGTAGCAGGCCCGTCGGGCTGGGCGCGAAACGGACGCGAACGTCGGATGCCATGTCGTGGTGGGCTCTTAATCTGAAAGACGAAGAGGGTGCGCCCTCGATGGAAGTCGCACCCTCTTTTAGCAGTCCGAATTATAGAGCGGGTCCGTCAGCGAGTTCCAAATTTGCGGAACAGCACATACTCGTAGGCGTCAATCGCCCCGGCGAACGGAACCCACCTCCCGTTCTTCTAAAGGCCGACGTCATACGTCGCCCATCGCCGGCGGCTGCGAGGATGCGCTGCCACCCATCACATCAGCAGAATCGCTTCCCTCAACACCATCAGCGTAATGCCTACCCACTTTGCAGCAACACGATTCACGTTTGCGGCACGACGACTCACGCATTTCATCGCCATTGGCGGACTCCTCTTCGTGGCAATCGGCTGTGGATCATCCAGCCAGAGCCGACTTCCAGCGGAGGCTCGCAATCCGGATGTTGTCGCCGTTTTCGGGAACGAATTTTTGACGCTGCACGACTTCGAGCAGCGCTACGAGCGGACGACCGGGTCGATAGATGCCGCCCGGGACGACTCCCTGTCCCAGTACCAGGATTTTCTGGAGCGCTATGTCGATTTCCGCCTGAAGGTGCGCGCCGCGGAAGAGGCCGGGATCGATGAGCTGCCCAGCGTGCAAAACGAGATCCGCACCTATCGTGCGAATCTGGCTCGACCGTACCTGATCGAACAGGAGATCGTCGAACCGCTGGTCAAGACGCTCTATGAGCGGCGCCAGACGATGAATGACGTCAGCCACATCCTGTTGCGACTCGATCCGTATGCCGAGCCGGCGGAGACGTTGGCCGTCTATCAGAAACTGTCGGCCATTCGTGACTCCATCCTGCAGGGCGCGGATTTCGGTGAGATGGCGTTGCGGCACTCGGAAGATCCGTCGGCCAGGCGAAATCCGGATGCGCCCGGCTACAAGGGCCGCCTCGGCTTCTTTTCGGCAGGGCGTATCGTCGAACCGTTTGAATCGTACTCGTACGAGCTGCCCATCGATAGCCTGTCGCCCATCTTCCGTACGCGATTCGGCTACCACTTCCTGAAGGTGAACGACCGGATCGACGCCGTTCCGAACATCCGCCTTTCCCACATTCTGCTGAGGGAGGGCGACGATCCCGACAGAAGGCGGCGCCTGGCCGACAGTCTCCGCCAGGAGATTCTAAACGGTGCCGATTTCGAGGATATCGCACGCCAGTACTCGGAGGACATTCAATCCCGGATGCGGGGCGGGGATATCGGGATGGTGAGCTACGATGCGCCCCTGCACTCGTCCTTCAAGGAGCCGGCGTTTGCGTTGAAGAATCCCGGCAATATCTCCGAGGTGCTCGAGACGCCTTACGGCTTTCACATCGTCAAGCTGACCGATCGCGCCGTGCCGAAGTCTCTGGAGGAGGAATACGACGAGCTGAAGGAGTTGGTGACGCGCCTGCCGCGCTATGACATGGCACAGCAGCGGTTTGCGGGGAGGATGCTTCGAGAACGAGGCGGCTGGGTCGATACCACGCTCGTCGTGAATGCCTTCGAGGGCGTGGCGCCAGACTCGGTCATTACCACACTTGTCGGCAAGAAACTCCCTGCCGACTTGCTCGAGGACACCGTAATGACGTTCGCCGGCAATGTCTATACATTCGCGGACCTGGCGGATGGTACCGAGCGTGTTGCCATTGGCGGATCGGCCACGACGGAGGGACGGATTCGTACAATACTGACCGACTTCGTGACCAATACCGTCATCAATTATGAGGCGGACCGCCTCGAGGAGCGCGATCCTGAATTCAGACGCCTGATGGCGGAGTTCCGCGACGGGCTCGTGCTCTTTCAGTTCATGGAGGATTCGGTCTGGACAGCCGCCGAGAACGACTCTCTTGCGCTCCTCGCCTACTACGAAGAGCACCGAGACACGTATCGCTGGCCGGACCGGGAACGCATTATAGGTTTTCTAAGCCGGTCCGATTCTCTACTCAACGTGATCTCCGGCCGCATCCAGGCAGGTGAGGCCATCGCTGCCGTGTATGAGGAATATGCCGGCGATTCTCTGATTACCGTACGAATGGACACCACGATGATTGCGGACTCAACCAAATCCGTGTATGACCAGGCGATCGGCCTCGCGGCCGGAAGCGTCGTGGGTCCGATTCGCCATCGTAGTCAACATATCCTGCTTGTGAATGATGGCATCGAGCCCGCTCGACCAAAGACCTTCTCCGAAGCGAGAGCTCAGGTTGTGAACGAGTACCAGCAGGTGGTTGAGGCTCGGCTCATCCAACGACTGCGCGACCGCTACAACGTTCAAACCTTCCCACAGCGCCTCGTCAACGCCTATCGGTCCGATGACGTACGAACGGAGCTAACGTCCGGGGGATAGTAGATGGTCGTGGTGCCACGACATCGGGGTGTACGAGTATTGATCGTCGCCGTCGTGCTGCTTCTCGCAGGATGCAACGGCGACGATAGTGCAAACCGGTACGTTGCGCGGGTCGGCGACCGCTATCTTCTCCAGGAGGATGTTGATCGGCAATTAGCGGCGTTGCCCGTGCGCCCGGACTCCATCGTGGCGCGGCAGCAGATCATCGAGCAGTGGGTAATGAATGAGCTGCTCTATCAGGAAGCACAGAGGCGAGGCCTACAGAACGACGCGGAGGTCAAGCGGCTGCTGGAAGACAGCCAGCGGACGGTGCTGGTGAATGCAATCGTCGAGCGGATGTACGAGGAAAACGACGTTCAGCCCACCGCCGCCGAAGTTCAGGCCTACTACGAGCGCCACAAGGACCAGCTCGGACTGCGTGAGAGCTTCGTCCGGGTCCGTTACCTGGAAGTACGCGATCGGTCTGAGGCGGAATCGGCACGTCAAACAATGGCCGGAGCGGCCATCGCCGAACGAGATTCGGTGTGGAATGGATTGATCGACCGCCTGGCCATCGACCCTGCCGCCTGCAGGGGTATCTCGAATGACTACTTCCCGGAAAGCCGGATTTTCGCCGGAAGTCCAGCCATTCGAGACGCACTCGGGCGCCTGGCAGATGGCGACGTAAGTGCCGTCATTCCGACGGATTCCTCGTTCGTCGTCATCCAATTGGCTGAGCGCGTGCCTCCGCAGACCATCCCCGAACTCCAATGGATCGAAGAGGAACTAGCGCGCCGGCTCGTGATCGAGGGTCGGAAACAGTTGTATGCACGTCAGGTTCAACGCCTCAGGAACGAAGCGCTGGCTCGCGAGGATCTAGAAATCCGGTAGCCGACCCACCGCTTCCTTCGACTTCCGGTGAGCGGAAGCAGCGAAGAAGGCTTTTCCCGGTCTTCCGCACCAGTCCTTCGGGGTAGCCGCATGAGCCTGCCCCTTCTTCTGCGTCAGGACGAATCTTCGTACATGCCACTTCCGAGACTCACGACCGTTGCGGGCCTTTTTGCGGCCGTTCTGTTGGCCACTCCTTTCATTCCCGCCGCGGCGCAGGACGGTCGGGTCCTCGATGAGATCGTGGCCATCGTTGGCGACGAAATCATACTTCAGTCTGAAGTAGATGCGTTGCTGTCCAACCTCATGAGGCAGCAGCCCCAAGCGACCTACTCCGACGAAGTCTGGATGCAGGCGCTCGACCAGATCATCAATCAGCACGTGTTGACGGTCGTCGCAAAGCGTGATACCAATATCACCGTCACGCAGGAAGAGGTCGATCAGGTTCTCGAGCAACGCATCAATCAGCTCATCCAGCAGGTGGGCGGCCAGGCGCGTCTGGAAGATCTCTACGGGAAGAGTCTCGTCCGCATCAGGGCAGATCTGCACAACGAGTTTCGTGATCAGCTTCTCGCCGAGAAGTTGCAGCAGACGAAGGTCCGCAACATCCGGGTCACTCCCACCGAGGTGCGGGAGTGGTTCGCCCAGTTCCCCACCGACTCTCTCCCCACGATACCGGAGCTTGTGCGGGTCGCGCACATTGTCCGATATCCGGATCTCACCGAAGAGGCCATCCAGGAAGCCTACGACATCATCTCGGCCATTCGAGACTCCATTGTGAGTGGAGGGGCGGATCTCGAGGAAATGGCACGCCAGTTTTCCGATGATCCCGGATCGGCCGCGGCCGGGGGCCGCATCGAAGACACGAATCTCGCCGATCTCGTACCCGAGTTTGCTGCGGTGGCGTCGCGGAGTCCAGTCGGCGAAATCTCGCAAGTATTTCGGACGACGTTCGGGTTTCACATCCTGCGCGTGAACGAACGTCGCGGCGAGAACGTCGATTTCAACCACATACTCATCCGGATCGACGACCGAAGGATCGACCCTACGCCGACCATTGCGTTTCTCAACTCTGTACGCGACTCGGTGCTCAACCAGCAGATACCTTTTGCCGTGATGGCAAAGCGGCACTCTCAGGAAGAACGTAGCGCACAGCTCGGAGGGCGCGTCATCGACCCGCAAACCGGTGAACGCGACCTCGTCCTGGAAAATCTCGGTGAGCTCTGGCGTGCGACGCTCGACACCATGCGCGTGGGCGACATCAGCCGGGCAACGAGGGTAGATCTGGAGGATGATCGGCAGGCCTACCATATCGTCGAACTGCAACGGCGCGTGCCCGAGCATACCGTAGCGCTCGACACGGACTATGAACGCATCGAACAATTCGCGCTACAGGAAAAGCGGGCTCGAGTGCTCCAGGCGTGGGTCAATCAGCTCCGCGAGGATGTGTACGTCGACCTGCGCGGGCGTGCCGAGCAACTGGCGCTGGCCCAACGATAGCCGGATGTAGAGACTGATGGCCGAGATCGAGCAGCAGACACAGACTCCGGAGGTTCTCGACGCGCTTCACGACGGCTTTGGCCGCCTGCGCGATGAGGTTGGAAAGGTCATCGTCGGGCAGGTGTCCATTATCAAGCACGTCTTCGTGTGCCTCCTGTGCCAGGGACACGTGTTGCTGGTTGGCGTGCCGGGTCTCGCTAAGACTCTTCTCATTCGGACGCTTGCTGAAGCGACGGACCTGGAGTTCAGCCGGATACAGTTCACGCCTGATCTGATGCCGAG
>Ga0079224_100003414_pt1 | contig 20054 bp, 19 predicted proteins | sample Stecom2015_FD_80414 | JGI IMG/M metagenome (GOLD analysis project Ga0079224, IMG submission 80414) | Agricultural soil microbial communities from Utah to study Nitrogen management - Steer compost 2015 | ecosystem: Environmental > Terrestrial > Soil > Agricultural land | place: USA: Utah...
ATAACCACTACCAAAGAAACTCATGTTAATAATATTTACACCAATGTCTGCTAAATAATAAATTGCCCCTATCCAATCACCATTCATAGAGTTTTGCTGACCAGCTCTGCAATTTAAAACTTTAGATGTATATGCAACACCTGCCGCCCCTTCATTATTATTTCCTGCAGCGGCTATTATTCCGGACATATTTAATCCATGATCATCTGTAGGTTGATAAGGGAAAATATTATTATCATTACTTTTAAAATCCCATCCGGCAAGGTCATCTATTTTGCCATTCCCATCATTATCAATTCCATCTAAATCACCGGGATCAAATTGAAGTACTCCGTTAATAATTTCCAAAGTATGTCCATCCCCATCAGCATCTTCACCCAAATTTTGATAGAGATTGTTTATGCTAATATCCGGATGACTCCAGTCCAAACCTAAATCAATAACTCCAATTGCCACATTCGGGCTGCCCGTTTGAATATCCCAGGCATCAGGAAACTTACTATCAAATAATGCCTTACAGGAAGTTGGATTAATAAGTGGATCATTCGGCAAGCTTCCAATAACTGGTATAGGATATTTTTCCACAACTTCCAAATAATCTGACAACTGGCTGTAGGATTCAAACAGTTTATTAAAATCATTAGTTGCTTCAAATTCAAACATCAGCCATTTCTCCATTCCTTCATTAGGAGTACTGGTAAACAGATGTTTTAAATTTTTGCATTTGAATTCTGAGTTTAATAAATCAATTTTATTCACATTTGTTTTTATATCTGGTTTTCCTGATTTATCAGTGGTAACCGAAAAAGAAAAAGAATCGCTGTACTTTAATTTTGCTAGTAAAATATCGTTGCGATATTCTTGTGCAGGTACATTAAAATAAATTACAGCAATCAACAGAGTTAAAATCTTTTTCATAGAGTCCCCTAAGAGTTAGTTATATTTTGTTATATGATGTTTACTTTAAATACATCATTTTTCTTGTCACCGGCATACCGTCAACCAGTAGAGTATAAAAGTAACAGCCGCTGTTTAAATCTATTGCATTAAAATCTACAGAATGCTCACCTCCTTCTTTATAGTCGTTAATAAGCTGTACTCTTTCTTTGCCAAGCAGATCATAAATTTTTAGTTCCACCAAACCTCCTTTCTCCAAACTAAAATTTATCTTTGTTGATGAATTAAATGGATTAGGAAAATTTTGCTTAAGTTGAAATCTGTTGACTATTTTTTCATCATCAACAGATGTTAGATTTTTTTTGATAACGATTTTAACTGCAAAATGACAAAACGTACCTTCTCGCCATTCATTTCGAGACTGATTGTATAAATAATAATTAGAAATCATCTCATCCTGATAGTAGGATCTTGCCGAAGTGAACATAACATCTCCAGTGATATAAAAATTATTCAGGTTATTTAACTCAATAGAAGGTTCAATTTTTATTTCTTCCCAAGCGGGGAAAAAAACTTTGGGTGCGAACTTTCTAGATAAATTGCCACCTATTAGTGAATCATTGGGGATAATACCAGTACTAATTTGAAAATATATATAAATAGTATCCTCGGCACTATTCAACTGATGAAATTGGACTAAAATTTTTTCTAATGTATAATTATTACAGTCATATTCGGGAGTATATTCGATAGCATAATTTGCTATATCTTCAATAACAAAAATCCCTTCATTAAGAAAGGTAGTAGTGTCAGGAAATAGATAGAGAGTATCTGTAATTTCCTGGGCAAGGATTTTTCCACTTAAAAGTGTCAGAATAAAAATTATTTTTAGTGATTTCATAAGCACTCCTTACTCATTAAAAAGGCCTTAAAAATTTAAAATCATATCAACCTTTGGATTAGTTAAATTTTGTTATATGATGTTTATTTTAAATACATCATTTTCTTTGTTATAGAATAATCATTAGCTTTTAACCTGTAAAAATAAACTCCGCTACTTAGATTATATTTCAAGGCATCAAATTCTATTATATGATTTCCGGCATTTCGTTCTTCGTTGACTAATGGTGTTACTTCTTTGCTAAGAATATCTGAACTGTACCCCGTAAATTAGACACCAAGATAAGCAACTCCACTATTATTAATAAATGATTCTTCCTTTTTAGATTTCTCATTAAAAATAAATTCCAAGGGACTCATATAACCCAGACTAGAATGAAGTCTTTTCCTGTTATAAAAGATCTCTATAAACTCAAAGACTTCTGTTGCTGCCTGATTTTTAGTTTCAAATTTTCTCAGATATACAAGTTCCTTTTTTAAGGTACTAAAAAATGATTCCGTAATTGCATTATCATAACAGTTGCCGCTTTTTTTAAAATGTCCCGCTCCATCTTCAATTTTGCTATCTCTTTGTCTTTTCTTCTTAATTCTTCCTGTTCCGGGTTCATTCTTCCCTTTCCAGGAAATGCATTCTTCGCATCTTCCTAGTACTTCTTTTTCCAGATGAACAATGTGTTTTCACTTATTCCCAACTCTGCTGCTATACTTTTTACTGATTTTTTGAATCTATTACCAGCTTCACTGCTGAGATTTTGAACTCCCGATCAAAACTTCTTCTATTTAATTTTTCTGTCATTACAGCTCCTATATATTATATTTATTCTAAATATAGTTGCTTTTCTCTTTGTCTACTAAATGGGGTATGGTTCACACGTGCAGTATTAAGAGAATCAAAGCTAACCAATTACCATTGTTTTGAGCAAATGCAATATTATTATTTACTGTCAGAAATATTATTATTAAACATATTTTCATTATGATATTTTTATAGCTGATGTTTTTCATTTTAGCTATTCCATTCTTTGTTCTCAACTTACCCTCTCTCATTAATTGAAACAAATTAATTTTTGATACAAGAAACGAACTTTTCATACAAAGAGAGAACCTCTATAAAATGAATTAAATTTTTATACAGTTGATCAATATTTCCTTTGGTGTAAGTACAAGTAACTTTATTCTTGTCTCATTCGGGCACAATCCAAGAACAACTCTAAAGTCCCTTACCATGCTGCTCTCTTCGGTGTAGTTAATTTTAAATGCAATTTCAGAGTTGTTATATTTTGTTTTATAGAGCAGGTTCATTGCATAATAAACTCTGAACAGCCTGGCTAATTTACTAAAAGTAGTATTTAGTGATTTGTTAAGCTGCTTTTGCAAAGCTCGCTGTGATATGTTGAGCCTATTTGCAACCTGCTTTTCGTCGGGTATTTCAGGAAGGATTTTTATTACTTCATCAATTATTCGCGCTGCGTGGGGGATTTGATCAAAATGTTCAGGATAAAGCTTAGATATTAATTCCTTGAAATCAATTTCATATTCAAAGAGATATCTTGACATATCTTCCCCCGTTAATTAGGCAAGTAATGAGATGATTTTTTATCTCATCTCATGTAGTATTTATAATTCACCTGAACTATCTCCGCTTAAAATTTCCAGCATATCTTCTTCAAGAGTTTCATCCGGCATTTCCTCAATTCTTCCAATTTCAGAATCATCTTTAAAAAATATGAATGAAGGAACCAGTTCAACACCAAGTTCATCAACGTTTGTATCTTCACTTTCTTTTTCCCTGTCCACACTTATCATAGTAATTTTATCTTCGGGGAAATTTATTTCATCAAGTATTTTGAAAAATGCCGGCACATGCTCCCTGCTGTCACTGCACCAGGTTCCCATAACAATTGTTATTTCTACATCATTCATCAGTTCTTTTAATTTATCAACAGCGGCAGAATCAAATTCATACATCTCATATTCTGAATCAAACCACCATGCAAAATTGGAATCACTGAACGCTTCACGCGTAGTGTAGCCGATGAGCATCGGCTTTTCTGTTTTATCATCTATGATTGTTTTATTAAACTCTTGTGCGTGCATAAATGATATAAATAATAAAACAAATGCGGCTACATTAATCAGTTTCATTTTCATTCTCCGAATTGAACAATTTTTTTCGCACATCAATTCCCCAGAGCAGTTTATTTCTTAAAGTCTCAAAATAATTTGTAAACGAGGTATGAACGAGTTTAAATGGCCGCTCACTTTTTCTTATCTCAATCTCAAGCGGCGGATGAAATGAATAAACACGCTGGCCATCACAGTTTGCCAGTACTTCCTTGTGCATTGATTCAGCTTTAATAAGAATAGTACTTGTACCGGGAAGTACAAGCGGACGCATTGTTAAACTGTGCGGTGAAATCGGACAGATAGTAATAACATTTGTTTGCGGACTTACTATCGGTCCCCCGGTGGAGATTGCATAACCGGTAGAACCTGTTGGAGTTGAGATGATCAAACCATCGGCATCAAAACTTGTAACATACTGTCCGTCAACATAAATTGTAAGTTCAATCATTTTCGGCCAGCCTGCTTTATCAATAACTATATCATTAATTGCGTAAAGTTTTTCGATCGAATGGCCGTTGCATTTACCTTCAATAATCATCCTCTCTTCAATCTGATACCTGCCTGCTTTAATTTCTTTAATTATTCCGTCAAGCTGGCTCACTTTTACTTCTGCAAGAAAACCAAGTTTTCCGAAGTTCACACCAAGCACTGGCTTTTCATAATACTGTGCTTTGAAAGCAGTGTTAAGCATAGTACCATCACCACCGATAGAAATAATAACATCACTTTTTTTGCAAAGCTTATCTTCGGGTAAGAATTTTGTTTTGCTTACTTTAATATTCAACAGTTCTTTTTGATGTCCGATTGATTCGCTGAGAAGGAAATCCATTTCATGAGCTTTTAATTTTTCAATCAGCAGAGAAACAACATCATATACATTTTTTTTGGTGATGTTTGCAATAATGCCAATAATAATCTTCTCCCCTTTAATCATCTTACGATGTGTATTTAATTTCATTTCTGGTTTTCCGTTTTCTCTTCAGCAGGTTTTTGCTGCTCCTTATTTACTTCATCAACATAATTCAGTTTCAATTCACTTATAGTCTGGGTAAGAAATCTCTCTTCATATTCTGATAAATTACCTTTTGTTTTTGCAGCAAGCATATCTAATGTATCGATTGACATTTTTGCAAACTCAAGATTTCTTTCAATTTTATCCGTCATGGGATTTTTCAGTTTTCCCATAGACATCATTGCCATCTGCTGATTTTGCAGAACTAATTGCATAAAGAGTAATTCATAAGAAGTATTTTGTTCCATTGTTGCTCCTTAATTAATTTTTTTTGCCTGAGGCTGATTCTTTTTCATCTCCCATAATTTACAGTATTTGGTAAAAACATACGCTGATGAAAATGCTGCCAAAATAAATCCCTGAATCCCGTCAAGAAATCCTTTTCTAACAATATACATTTTAATAAAAATTACAAGCGGGCGTATCAATATATCTGCCAGTGCAAAATCTTTCCCCTTATTAAATAATTCACCCGCAGCAAGTGTTGTGTAGTTATTAAACTTTTCAAAATAATGATGAATATCCGGATCAGTGTAATGATGAATATCATTTTTAAATTCACCGGAGCTGCCTTCAATTATAAGATGCTCATGCACATCGCTGCTGCTAAAACTGCATTTTTGTTTGTGAAATAATCTTGTAACTCTGCCGGGATACCAGCCGCTGTGTTCAATCCATTTCCCCAAAAAGTTTGCTTTGCGCGGCATTGAGTATGCAGCGTGCATTGGATTCGAATTTTTAAAATTTAAAATTTCCTTAATTAATTCTGATGATAATTCCTCATCAGCATCAAGCCATAAAATCCAATCATTAGATGTTTTGGAAGCCGCGTATGTTTTTGTTTCAGAATAACCCATCCATTCAACAATTTCCATTTTTACCTGCGGAAACAAATCCGCAATCTCACGGGTCTTATCTGTAGTTGATTTATCAATGAGAAGAATAATTTCGTCCGCACAAGAAATTAAACTATTCAAACATCTGCCAATGTTCCGTTCTTCATTTTTTGCAATTACTATTGATGATATTTTGATAGGTATCAAGAATTACGCTTATAATATTTCTTAAACAGTGGTAAAATATGAAAGTATAAATTCAGAGTAAATTTTTCTATATTTGGCTGCATGTTAACATACATCAGCAATTTAAAAACATACTCACCCATTTCAGTTCATGAATAAATTTTATAATGAAAAGCTCAATAGATTTTTTGCGTTCCAGGTTTACTAAAGATTCCGCATTAGAAATGGGCTGGGTCGTTACCGGCCATCTCACTTCTGTTATATTAAGCTTTGTTATCATAAAAATTCTTTCCGGAATGGGAACAGCAGATTACGGAATCTACGTTCTCGTTCTCACTGCCGCTGCTTTTATCGGAATAGTTTACGGTCCGCTTCAGCAGGCGTTCATCAGGTTTTATTATGATTATCTGAATCAGAATCTTATCACTCCATATTTAAGAATTGTAACAAAATATCTTTTCTCAGTAAGCTTAATATTTTTCATCTGCGTTTTAATCTTTGCTGTTTTCTTTGGGGCTGAACCCGGAAATAATCTGCCATTCTACTTTTTTCTTTTAGCTGGTTTTTACATCATTATACTTAAACTAAATGAGTTTTATAATTCAGGTTTAAATGTTATAAGAAGAAGAAAAGAGAATGCAATCTTCCAGGGTTTGGAGAAATTTTCAGTATTAATTTTTCTGCTTGCATTTTTATATTCAGAAAATTTAAACCTCATAAATGTTTTTTTTGCACTTAATATTATTGCTGCTGCCTCACTTCTGATTAAAGTTTTTGTGTTCAGAAAATATGCAGGTAAATCAGAAAGTGAGATAAACGATAAAAGCAGCAAAATAAAGTCTAATCTTATTACATACACAACACCGTTTTTAATCTGGGCTGTTGCCGGCTGGCTTCAATTAAACGGTGAGAAATGGATTATCAACGGAATACTTTCAACTTCAGATGTTGGTATTTACGCATTGATGATGAACATTGTTACTGCACTGTTAGCCTTACCAAATACTGTGCTCGGAGAATTTATTACACCAATCATTTTTAAAAATTATTCTGATCCCTCGAATATTGAAAATGTTCAAACAGGTTTTTACTACATCAAATTTACAATAATAATTGTTGCGGCACTTACAGCATTTTCAACATTAATTACTTATTTGATTGGTGAAAAATTAATTATACTCCTCAGCAGCATGAGCTACACAATGCATTGGTATCTTCTTCCGCTGCTTTGCTTTGGAACCGGATTGTTTTTAATCGGCCAGGCACAAACACTGCTCGGCATGGCATTAAATAAACCGCAGAAATATGTTTTTGTAAAAGTTGCAACAGGAATATTATCTGTATTTATTAATTTTCTGCTGATAGAAAAATTTGGAATTGATGGCGTTGCTTACACAATTATAATGATGGGTGTTTTTTATTCTGTCTATACTTTTTTTATAAACCGCAGATTGATTAAAAACGTATGAAGATACTCGTAGTACTAATGAAATACGATTATGGAGTTAAATCCCGTGGAAATTCCTACGAGTATTATAATGTTTATCTTCCTCTATGTGATGTTTACGGAAACGAAAATGTTTTGCTGTTTGATTTTTATAACGAGTATAAAAATCACGGTAAATCAGTAATGAATAAAAAATTATCCGAACTTGTTAAAAGTGAAAAACCTGATGTATCTCTTTTCTGTCTTTTTGAAAATGAGTTTGATGAAGAAACAATAAAATCACTTCAACAGTACACACGCACGTGCGTTTATTTTTTTGATGATCCGTGGAGGCAAAGTTTTGTTAGGCATTGGATAAAATATTTTCATTTTTTCAGCACACCTGATTATTACATGCACAGGCAGTACCTTGTTGAAGGAATTACCAATGTTATTTATTCGCCTTTCGGATTTAATAAAAATATTTATTGCAAAAAAGATTTAAATAAGGATATCGATGTTTCATTCGTTGGCGGTTTCAGTCCGCTGCGTAAGTGGATAATTTCTCAGCTTGAAAGAAGCGATATAAGCGTTAATGTATTTGGCAGAGGCTGGGGAAATGATAAATGGATTACGCAGGAAGAAATGGTAGAGATTTTTAACCGCTCTAAAATTAATCTGAATTTATCTAACGCCGCATTTTATGATCCTAAATTTATTTTGTGGTCGCTTAAATCTTCCGAAGCAATAAAACAGCTTTTGCTTCTTAAGAAAAATAAAGAACAGGTTAAAGGCAGGCATTTTGAGATAAATGCATGCGGCGGTTTTCAGCTCAGCTATTTTGTACCGGGACTTAATATGATATATGAAATTGATAAAGAAATTGCGGTGTATGATTCTCCCGCAAATATTTCCTCACAAATAAAATTCTTTCTTAAAGATGAAGAGCTGAGAAATTCCATCGCTGAAAATGGTTATTACAGATCAATTAATGAACACACAGCTCAGGCATACGCGAAGAGTCTGGTTGAGCAAATTTCAACGCGGAAAATATGAAACTAACTTCAATGCTGCATTTGCTGCTCAATGAGTTTGGAATTTTTCCAAAGCATTTTATCAATTCGATAAAAGGAATTCCCGCATATTTAAATGATCTATCAAGTCTTAAACATCAAATAAAAAAATTATCCCGGGATTTTGAAATAAAGAAATACTATCCGCAGCTAAAGGACAGGTATGAAACTGCCGGATCAATTCCGCTTCATTATTTTTACCAGGATATTTTTGCAGCAAACAAAATATTCACAAACAATCCTGTAAAACATGTTGATATAGGATCAAGAATTGATGGTTTTGCTGCTCATATTGCAAGTTTCAGGGAGATAGAAATTTTTGATATCAGAAATCTTACACTGGATATTCCGAATATAAAATTTGTTCAAGCTGATTTAATGAGTGATAACTTTACATACAAAGATTATTGTGATTCAATTTCCTGCCTGCATGCAATTGAGCATTTTGGCCTTGGCCGCTACGGTGATCCTGTAGATGTTAACGGTTACAGAAAAGGATTAAACAATATATATAAAATGCTGAAGAGCGGCGGAATGTTTTATTTCTCAACACCAATTGGTGAACAGAGAATTGAATTTAACGCCCACCGCGTTTTTTCTGTTGGATTTCTTCTTTCCTTATTTACAGATGATTATGAATTAAAATCTTTTTCCTTTATTGATGATAATAATCATTTCCATCCGGAAGCAAAACTGAACGATGAAAACATCAAAAATAATTTCGGATGTACATACGGCTGCGGCATTTTTGAATTGCAAAAATTGTAACTGAAATGAATGATAACTTTAATCCATTAATTTCCGTTGTTATTCCTGCTTTCAATTCTGAAAAGTATATTGCTGATACTTTAAAGTCCGTTTTAAACCAATCATATAAAAATATAGAGCTGCTGGTGGTTGATGATGAATCTGCCGATGCAACTTTTGATATTATTAAAAAATTTGCCGAGAAAGATGGAAGAGTAAAACCTTTCAAAATTGCTCATGCAGGAGTCCCATCCATTCCCAGAAATTATGGAATAAAAAAAGCAGCGGGAGAATTTACAGCCTTCATTGATTCGGATGATCTTTGGAAATCAGATAAACTTGAAAAGCAGATTAAACATTTTAAAAATAATCCCGATGCAGTTTTGCTATACTCAATGAGTGTAACTTTTGGAGAGACCAATATTTTTTCACCTTATTATGAAGTTCTTCCGCTTCCTTTCCGCGCTGCTCGTTCCAGTGATGAACTGCTGAAAATAGGCAATACAATTCCTCTTTCATCAGTGGTTGCAAGAACTTCCGCATTGCTAAAAGTAAATGGATTTGATGAAGATCCTGAAATGAATGTTGGTGAAGATTATGATTTATGGATTCGCTTAAGCAGAACCGGTAAAATAATTTTTGTCCCCCGCATTGATACCTATTACAGAATTCACAAAAATCAGCTCTCAAAAAAGTGGGATATAAACAGAGAAAAATTAAAATACATTGCTGAAAAACGCGGCATTACATTGCCGGAATATAAATTTTACAGGGAGAAAAATGTCTTAATAAGAATACCGAGGAACATTATTCATGTTTTTTTCTTCATCTGGATGAGATTCATCTCCTTATTTGATTAATATTTAATTCAATGATTAATAAAAGAAAGAAAATACTCACTGTATCAGTTATGCAATCCTGGGGCGGTGGTGAAAAATTCTTAAAAGATTTATTTACAACTGTTGATAAATATGAATTCATTCTTGCTTCTCCCGTCGGCAGCGCTTTCAATGTTTTAAAGGAATGTAATGTTAAAGCATTTCAGATTAACAACCTTCAAAAAATTTACAGAAAAGAAAGTAGATGGAATTTAAGTTCGTTCTTCAAAATAATTTTAAGAGTAAAACTTTCATCATTTAGTTTGATTAAATTGATAATTTCAGAAAAGCCGGATTTAATTATTGCAAACGGATTATTTGCGGCTTTGTATATTTTACCAAGTGCAATTCTGCTTAGGAAAAAATTTATTGTTGTTCAACACCTGATTTTCAAAAATTATTCAATTGAAAAAAAAGTATTAAACTTAATTTTGAACTATACAGAAACGATAATTTGTGTTTCCAACACCGTGCTGAAAAATGTACGTGAGCTTCTCTCAAATCCTGCAGAAGACAAATTAGTTGTAATTCCAAATGGAATAGAAATTACTTTATCAGATGAAAATATTTCTTTAACGAATCGAACTGAAATCAACATCGGTTATGCCGGAAGCATTATCAGAGCAAAAGGTATTCACCTTATGATTGAAGCGTTGAAAGACATTTTAAAAAATGAACCTGTAAAATTTCTTATATACGGCACCGCATCAGGTGATGAAGATTCAATTCTGTATGAAGATGAATTGAAGAATATGATAAATGCGCTTAATCTGCAGAATCAAATTAAATTTATGGGGCACGAGCAGTCTCATAACAAACTTTATTCTTCGTTGGATGTTGTGATAAATTTTTCAACTATTCCGGAAGCACTGCCATTCAGCGTTCTTGAAGCAATGCTTCATAAAAAAATAGTAATCGCTGCCGCAGCAGGCGGATCAACTGAAATTATATCTGATGGAGAAAACGGTTTTTTAACGGAACCGGGAAATGCGGGAAAGCTCAGATCAAAAATTCAATTCTGTATTGAAAATTATTACACTGAATCATTTTCAATTATCCGGCGGAAAGCTTATGAAACTGTAAGCGAAAATTATTCCATGCAGAAATTCAGATCATCTTATTTAGATTTGTTTAAAGAATTATTATGAAAGTATACATAATTGGAAAATCTCAGAAAGTTATTTAACTGGCAGCGAATAAAGTATAGAAACAGGCAGAATCTAAAAAATAAAATTGTAGATGAGTGGGAAAAAAATGGCAAAACTATTCCGCCGCCTCATGCTGTTAAACAGGAAGTTATAAATTCTTTCAGGCAAAAATACTCTATCAAAATTTTAATTGAGACAGGAACTTTTCAGGGTGAGATGGTTTTTGCACAGAGAAATAATTTTGATAAAATTTATTCGGTCGAATTATCAAGGGATTTATTTCAAACAGCAAAGAAGAGATTAAAAGCTTATACTAATATAAAATTAATCGAAGGTGATAGTGGAGAAATTTTAAACAATCTTATAAAAGAGATAAATCAGCCTGCACTTTTCTGGCTTGATGGCCATTATTCAGGTTTTGAAACAGCAAAAGGAAAAATTGAAACACCGGTTATGCAGGAACTTGAAATTATTTTATCTTCATCATTAAAGCATATAATTCTTATTGATGATGCGAGATTATTCAATGGTGAAAATGATTATCCACGGATTGATGATTTAAAAAAATTTATCATACAAAAGAAAAATGATTACAACTTCATAGTTGAAAATGATATAATCGGGATTTCCCCTAAAATATAAATTCTTTTATAAAGAGGATTAATTGCAACAGCTTAAAACTGCTTTAGTACATGAATGGTTAACCAATTATGCAGGCTCTGAACGAGTAGTTGAATCATTTAATAATATTTGGAGTGATGCACCTGTATTTACTTTAGCAGATTTTCTAAATGATGAAGAGCGGCAGATAATTCTTAAGGGGAAAAAAACAAACACATCATTTATTCAGAACCTTCCTTTTGCAAAAAAATCTCATAAAAATTATCTGCTCTTATTTCCCTATGCAATTGAGCAGTTTGATCTTTCCGATTATGATGTAATAATTTCAAGCTCACATGCTGTTGCAAAAGGAGTATTAACAAATTCTCAGCAGCTCCATATTTGTTACTGCCACACACCAATCCGTTACGCATGGGATTTGTATCACCGCTATCTTAAAGAAGCAAATCTTAACCGCGGATTAAAAGGATTGATCGCAAAAAAAATTCTTCATTATATGAGAATATGGGATTCAACCACTGCAAACAGGCCTGATTATTTTATTGCAAATTCAAATCACATAGCCAAACGCATTAAAAAAATTTACAATCGTGAATCAACAGTAATTTATCCTCCTGTTGATGTACATAAATTTGAAATGGTTTCAGAGAAGGATAATTATTATCTGACAGCTTCACGCATGGTGCCGTATAAAAGGATGGATATGATTGTTGAAGCATTTTCAAAAATGCCTGATAAAAAACTTGTTGTAATTGGTGATGGTACAGAAATGCCAAAGATTAAAGCAAAAGCTGCAGCAAATATTGAAATACTTGGCTATCAATCATTTGAAACACTGAAACGGCACATGCAGAAAGCAAAAGCATTTGTATTTGCCGCCGAAGAAGATTTCGGCATTGTGGTGGTTGAAGCAATGGCTTGCGGCACTCCGGTAATTGCATGGAATTTCGGGGGGACCGCTGAAACTGTAGTTAATGGTAAAACCGGGTTCTTTTTTGAAGAACAAACCATTGAATCGCTTATTCAAGCAGTTAATAAATTTGAAATGCAGAATAATATTTTTGATTCATCTGTAATAAGAAAACATGCTGAACAATTCAGCCGCAAAATTTTTGAAGATAAAATAAAATCTTTTATTGATGAAAAATGCAAATATCATTTTAAATTATGAAGAACAGGAATGATAGTTAACAAACGTTCACTTTATTTTTTAAGAGTTTTTGTTGATTTGATTTTGCTGAACGCCGCTTTTTTTATTGCAGCAGCAGCGGCTCAATCGCTTAATTTACTGCTTCAGCGTGAGCACATGTTTCTGCTTGAAATGGGGTTAAACATTCTGTGGTTTTTTACTTCAAGCATTATAAACTTTTATGATGATCTCAATTCACGTTACTTTGCTTTTCAGTTTATAAATATCATTAAAAATGCAATTGTTCAGGCGCTTGCAGCGATTATTTTCATCTTTGCTTCAAAAGAAGATTTATTCACCAGAAATTTTCTCATTTACTATTCCGGTTTATTAATTCTTTTCATCACGTTCCGCTATATAATATTCAGGAAAACTCTCAAAGTATTACGCCGCAAAGGAAAGAACATCCGCAGCCTTATAATTATTGGTTCCGGTGAAGTTGCTGTTAATTTCTATAATATTTTAAAAGATCATCCGGATTTTGGCTACAGCTTTGTTGGCTTTGTACATGAGAAAGAAGAACCTGAATCAGGAAATAAAAATCTCGGAACTATTGATAATCTTAATGAGATACTGCAGAAAAATAAAATTGAAGAAGCAGTTGTTGCTGTATCCGATTCTTCACCGCAGATAATGGATACGATAATTAAAATATGTAATCGTAACGCAGTTAAAACACATATCATTCCTGATTATTTCAGATACATGTCAAAGCGTTTCCGCGTCAGCATGCTTGGTGATTTTCCAATTATTACAGTACGCGCGGAACCTCTTGATGAAGTTCAGTGGCGGTTTGTTAAAAGAACTTTTGATATCATTTTATCTCTTTTTGTTACTGTGTTTATTCTTTCATGGTTAATTCCGATTCTGGGATTGATTATTAAATTACAATCCCCAGGTCCCGCAATTTATGTTCAGGAAAGGATTGGAGTAAGAAGTAAAAGATTTAAGTGTTATAAATTTCGTACAATGCATGCAGATAATACGCATGAAAAAAAATTTACGCCTGCGATAGCCGATGATCAAAGGATAATTCCTGTTGGCGGCTTTTTAAGAAAAACAAACATTGATGAACTTCCTCAATTTTTGAATGTGCTGAAGGGAGATATGTCTGTTGTTGGTCCGCGCCCGCATTCCATTCCTTATGAAGAAAAGTACAAACAATTTGTTGATGAGATCAGAATGCGGCAGAATGTAAAACCTGGAATAACTGGCTGGGCGCAAATTCATGGTCTGCGCGGAGATGTACTTGATGAACGTGAAAACACAATCAGAATTAAAAAAAGAGTTGAGTACGATCTCTGGTATATTGAAAACTGGTCTCTCTGGCTAGATATTCAAATAATTTTATTAACAATCTGGAAGATGATTAGGGGAGAATCAAAAGGGTTGTAAAATTTCCCTGTAAATATTTTCAACCGGAAATTATTACGGACCAGATAAGTAAATCTTACAAATATAACATTGCTGCGGATTACTTTAACCGCATTTTCACAAGGTATAATAGTTGTTATATATGATGGATAATTAATTTTAGGATTGTTTTATTCATTTATAATTAACAAAGTTCTTGACATTACAGACTGTTGAAACTAATTTTCTTAAAGCTTAACTAAAAAATTCTCACGAGAAAATATATGTTCCTTTCCAAAAACTACTTTCTTTACCTTACCACAATTTTACTTTTAACTTTATTAATTGGATTCGGCTGCAAAGAAAAAAGTGATGTTGTTGGCGAGGATGATGAAACCGGGATCATTAGTTTGAGCGGACAAATTATTAATAACATTTCCGGTATTCCTATTGAAGAAGCAACAATTGTTATAACCGGAACCGGAGAAACTATCACTTTGAAGAGTGATTCTCAGGGAAAATATTCCTATGAGTTTGAATCTTCTTCAAATGCTAATCTTGTTCTTATCACTTACAAAGAAGGTTTCTATAACGATACAACAAACATTTTTGCAGCTAAAGGAAGCACTTTAAATGTTCCCTTAATACAATTGGAACCCATTAACACCGGTTCAGAACCATCCGGCTATCCTGTAAGTATTTTTCTGCAATCACAATCAGCGTTAAGTATAGGAGTTAAAGAAAGCGGTTCGGAAGAAACAGCGCGCTTGGTTTTTGTTGTTCAGGATTCCGCAGGAATCCCGGTTGATCTCGCACATTCAGTTGATGTTTATTTTCGTTTTGGTTCTGCACCTGGAGGCGGTGAGATTTTAAGTCCAAATGTTGTAAAGACCAATAACTTTGGGCAGGCAATTGTTAATCTTACCAGCGGTACAAAAGCCGGTACGGTTCAGATAATAGCAGAGATTGATGTTAACGGTACAATTATCACTTCTCTTCCTGTAAGTATAGCAATTCACGGCGGCTTGCCAGATCAAAATCATTTCAGTGTTGCTTCTGATAAACTGAATTTTCCGGGTTATAATATTTTTGGATTAACAAACGGAATAACTGCATTTGTTGGAGATAAATATTCCAATCCCGTCAGAGTAGGAACTTCTGTTTATTTTTCATCTACCGGAGGAATTATTGGAGGTTCCGGAACAACGGATGAAATGGGCAGAGCATCTGTAGATTTAATGTCTGCGAAACCTCTACCTGATCATCCTATATTCGGTCCAGGTTTTGCCACAATAACTGCAAGCTCATCAGACGAAAATCAAAATATTGTTAGTGATCAAACGATCGTTTTATTTTCCGGCATTCCTCAGATTTTGGTTTCACCCGCTTCTATAAATGTACCAAACGGCGGTTCACAATCCTTCAATTATACTGTAAGTGATCAAAACGGAAATCCCTTGGCAAGCGGAACAAGCATTTCTGTTTCAATTGAAGGTGAGAATGTTGATGTACAGGGAGATACAGATGTTTCTATTCCTGATACTCAAAGTAAAGCATGGACTCAATTTGGTTTTACTGTTTTTGATACTGCAGATACAATTAATGTAGCAAAATCAGTAACAGTAAAAATTAAAAGTACCGGGCCGAACGGAGATGCATCAGCAGTAATTTCCGGCGTTGCAAGATAATATTAATTAATTCAGCCGGTATTATGACCGGCTGAATCTTTCCTTTTCATTTATCATTATACTTTTCAAAATATTTAAACAGATTATGAATTTACTTTTTAAAAAAATTTTTAAGTATTTACTTCCAATTGCGGCTGGCGGAATTATTGGTTATTCATATTATTATTTTATCGGCTGCAGCGGAACATGTGCAATTCAAAGTAATCCTTATCTTAGTACAATTTATGGAATGGCAGCAGGCGCAATTTTTATCTTTCCATCAAAAGAAAAAACTGAATCACTTAAATAGTGAAACGTTAGTTTCAATTTTGTTTTTACGAATTAACGCTTCTAAAAAATAATAATCGGTGTAGTTGATTGGCGAATCAACCTCAAAACCATGGGGTATACTTCCCACAGAATGCTTTAAAATAAAATTATTATTCTCACCAGGTTCTGCCAGATATTCCGGAGATGATAGAGAGTTTAAAATTTTATCAGCAAATAATTTGTACTGGTTTCCATTTTCACTATACGTACTTAACTCAAGTAACGCAGATGCCGTAATTGCAGCGGCAGATGCATCACGAGGAATTTCATCAAATGAATATCTCTCATAATTCCATTGGGGAATAAAGCCAGACTGATCAGCATTGTAATCCCAAAAAGGAATTTCATCTTCAGGCATATTGGGGTGATTAATTATAAAATCAGCAATGTTTTCTGCTTGTTCTAAAAATTCCTTCAATCCTGTTTCCCTGTAGCAGATTACAAATCCATATAAACCCCACGCCTGCCCTCTTGCCCATGATGATTCATCAGAAAATCCCTGTGCAGTTTCTTTTGCAAGTACTTCTCCCGTGTATGAATCATAACAAACAACATGGTATGAGCTGAAATCATCACGATAGTGATTTTCCATTGTTGTGCGTGCATGAGTTATTGCAATTTCTTTATACTTTTCATCTCCAGATAATTCAGATGCACGGAAGAGCAGTTCAAGATTCATCATGTTATCAACAATTACAGGATAGTGATAAACATTTTCACCATCCCAGGATTTAAAAACATTCCATGATTTTATTGCACCAACAACAGGATTAAATCTTGATGAAAGTGATTCAGCTCCGTTAATTATTATTTGTTTGTATTCCGGATATCTCATTAAACGCAAACCATTTCCAAAGCTGCACATCAGCATGAATCCAACATCGTGATGATCCTTCAGGTATTGCAAATCCTCCAATGCTTCGGTCCATCGTTTTGCATCATCAATCCATTTTTTATCGCCGGTTAATTCGTAAAGATTCCATAATGTTCCGGCAAAAAATCCGCTTGTCCAATCATATATATCAACATATTTCAACTCACCGTTTTCATCTGTTGATCTGGGAATAACTGCAGGATCATTATTATTATTTAATTGGTTTGAAACCTGGATTTCAGCGCGATGAACAACTTCTTTCACAGAAAATTTTTGTGCAAAGCAGATAGAATAAAACAGAAATGTTAGTAATAGAATTTTCATGATTTATATTTTTTTAATGATTATCCGTTATTAAAATTTTTATTACTTCTTTTAGTTGAGAAGTTTTTAATTTCAATCTGAGTCTGTTCAAACCTTCCGGCCATGCTTTCTCAAGCCGTTCATCGTTTATATTAACTTTTTCAAAAGAAGCCTCAAGCTGCTTATTATCATAATTCATCCGGATTTTATCGCCTAGCTTTATTTCATCATTCAGAATTTCAACAGAACGATTTGTTAAAAAATTTAAATAAGTATCTCCATTAATTTCAGCTAACTCATACTGTTCAATTATTTCAAGCCCGGAATTTTTTACAAAGTTAAAATCTCTTTGCCATCTATTAACTTTAGCTTCGTCAGGATAAGCCTTTGAAATATCCATTGAAAATTTCACCAGATTATCCGAAGAAGAATAACTAACATTCTCAGCAAAGAAATTTTTTCCTTCGCGCTGCATTGTATTGTTTATTGTTGGAAGATTATGATACGCAGACTGCATATTCCATAATGTATATCGTTCCCCGCTGAAAGTTTGTCTTGTATAAGTTCCAACGCCTGCATCAACAAGAACAGGTTCACCATCATAATAAAGAATAAAATTTCCTACATCGTTATGATTATGGCTTTCCTCATTATGCCCGCCTTTAGCAGCAAAGAAAAATCCTTTTGTACTACCTTCAATCTGGCGCGCACCTGCAGCCTGAATATCAGCAAGATAAAATCCATCAATCAATGGCTCAACTGGTTTTTCAATTAAAATTTCATTAAGTGTGAATAAATTTTGCAGAATCTCCGCAATCGGATATGAAGTATTTTTAATGCGCTTTATGTATTCATTATTCTGTGCTAAATATGCTCCAAAACCTTTTAATCCAGGATCATTAATTCTTTTTCCGTAATGATAAATGAGACCAGGCGGAAGATTAACTTTGTTTAATGCATCAGCAAAATTAATGAAGTATCCTCTGCCAATGTATACCTTATAAATATAACTCCCCATATTTTTAATTAAACTGTTTTCAAAAATATTTATTCCGCCGTTGGTTATTTTGTAAAGCAGATCAAGACTTTGAAACATTTTTCCCGCGGCATGCTGCCAGTAACTTGGTCCTTCATCGCAGCCGCCGTCATCTTTATAATAGTTGATAAATTTATCAAGCGAACTCATAATCTTATAAATGCCATTAACTTTTTTATCTCTATCTGTTTCAACCAGAAGGATGCAATTCAGCACATTAAAATTGATCCATGGATTCCAGTTGTTTGCAAATTCAGAATTAAATCCCATCCACCAGAAATCATTGCGTGTGTAATATGGCTGGAGAATTTTCCTTTGAATTTCGTATTCTATTCTGCGTGAGATGAAAGGGTTAACTTTATCAAATTCATTCTTAAAAAAATAATTTACCCATGAAAGCAGATAACCAATATTTGCTGCGCCGAGATCAATTGTTGGATCTTCAACATCCGGTAAACCTTTCCCGGATTTCTGAAGCCAGAGATGAGCTGATAATCCCCAATAAGTTTGTTCACAAAAAGACCAGACACCGTTAATAATCTGATCAATAAATCTCCCCTTGCCTTCACACAATTCTGCTAAAACAAAAATCTCAAGGTTATTCCGTTTCTCGTTGTAAGGCACTTCAAATATTTTTCTGCTTCCGCTTCTCTCATATTCAAGATATTGCGCCGCTGATGGAGTGAACCATTCATATTCAATCAATTTTTCTGCTTTATTAATAAAGCTGGATCTGAATTCTTCCGGAATTTTTTCCCATTCATTTCTTTCATCATAGGAAGGCAAATCAATCCATTCATTTCCGGGAATTAATAATTTATAGAATTGCTCAGCAGTTATGCTGCGTGTTAAATGGGTTCTTTCTGCAGAAAACAGTTTTGTATTTGATATAATCAGTAAGGAAATTAGAAATGAGAACAATATTTTCATGATTAGCCTCTGTTCCTCACAACAAATAAAATTTTGAATTACAAAATAAGCGAAACGGGAATTTTCTTTTTTAAAATTAAAAAAGAATACCACAAGACTTTGTTGAAGTATTTTTGTTTTGATTATAAATGAATTCTTATTAAAAAAAGAAGAAATGTTCTGCTTCCGGAGATAAGCGGAGCGGCAGTAGTTGAGTTATTATTCTACTAGCTTTGGGCGCTAAAAAGAAATTAACTGCCGCTCCTAAAAAATTATAATTTATTTTCACTGTTCACTTCATTCCATATCAAAACATGTTTTGTTTCTTTTAAGAATATGGAACCGATAATTACTGTTAATAATGCAACGCCAATTGGATAAAAAAGTCCGGCGTATATATTTCCGGTTTCAGCAACAATCCATAAACCAACCACCGGAAGCAATCCGCCGAAAACTCCGTTACCAATATGATATGGCAGAGATAAAGCTGTGTATCTAATTTTTGCAGGAAATGCTTCAACAAGATATGCAGCAATCGGCCC
>Ga0079224_100003417_pt1 | contig 20051 bp, 15 predicted proteins | sample Stecom2015_FD_80414 | JGI IMG/M metagenome (GOLD analysis project Ga0079224, IMG submission 80414) | Agricultural soil microbial communities from Utah to study Nitrogen management - Steer compost 2015 | ecosystem: Environmental > Terrestrial > Soil > Agricultural land | place: USA: Utah...
GCCTGGGCGGCCGGAACCTCTGCCTCCGGCTCGGCCTCCACCGGAGCGGGCGGAGGCGGGGGCGGCGAGACCTCGCTGGCGGGCGCCGGGGCCGCCACGGGCTGCGTCAGGTCGACGCCGACCGCAGGCGGGGCCGCGTGGTCGCTCCCGTTGGCGGGCGCGGTCGCAGGCCCGGCCGGCGCGCGGTCCTCCAGCTCGACGACGCCGAGCTCGACGAGGTCCCGCACGGCGCGGCTGACCGGGAGCTCGGGCAGCGACAGGGCGTGGCCGAGCGCCCGGACGGTGGTGCCGCCGGCCACCGCCACGAGCGTGGACCACTGCGCCTGGGGGATCGTCACCGCCTCCGCGGGGAGGCTCCGCCGGAGGGTGACGTAGGCGTCGAGCGAGGGGACGACCGACTCGATCTCGCGCCACTCGCGCAGGAGCGCCTCGGCCCCTTCGAGGAGCTCGCCGACGTCGCGGGCCGGGCCGCTGGCCGCCGGGGCGGCGTCGGCCGCGAACGCGAACGTGCCGTCCTCGAAGCGGATGAGCTCGAAGAGGGCGTCGACCGGCTCGGTGGCCAGCGGGGCGTGCGCCGCCTCGACGCCGACGACCTGCCCGCCGTCCAGGTGGACCGTGCCCGAGCCCCGCTGCCCCTCCAGGCGGAGCTGGCCGGTCTTCTTCGTGGTCGCGAGGAGGTGGAGGACGTCGGGAAGGGCGAAGGTGTCGAGGGTGCCTTGAAGCGCCACGGAGCCTCCTGGGTTCGCGAGTGGGTCCAATGCCCTATCGGCAGGTGCCGCTGGGAACTTCAGTCCTGATCTGGAGAACGGTGCAGAAGGGACGAGAGGGCCGCCGCGCTCATCGCCTCGAGCGGCGGCTCCTCCCCCGTCCAGATGCGGAACGCGTGCGCCGCCTGGTGGATGAGCATCCCCAGCCCGTTCACGGCCACGAGCCCACGGGCCCGGGCCGCGGCGATCAGCGGGGTGACGGCGGGGTGGTAGATCAGATCGACCACCACCTGCCCGGCCTGGAAGCGGTCGGGGTCGAGCGGGAGGGGCTCGTCGGCGCCGTCGGCGCCGGCCACCACGCCCATCCCCAGGGGGGTGGCGTTGACCACGAGGTCGGTGTCGCCCACCTCGTCGGGCGTGCCGACGCGCGCCACGTCGGGGGCGAGGGCCACGGCCCGAGCGGCGGCGTCGGGCGAGCGGTTCACGACGACGACGGAGCGGGCGCCGGCGCCGGCCACCGCCCGGATCACCGCCCGGGCGGCGCCGCCCGCGCCGAGGATCGTGACCGTGCGACCGGCCAGGTCGAGGCCCTCGTCCATCCGGAGGCTGTCCACGAAGCCGGGCCCGTCCGTGTTGTGGCCGACGAGCTCGTGGCCCGCCCGGTGCACGCAGTTGACGGCGTCGAGGGCCTCGGCGTCGGCGGTGAGGCGGTCGAGCGCGGGGATCACGGCCGCCTTGTGGGGCATCGTCACCGAGACGCCCTCGAGCCCGAGCGCCCGCACCCCGCCCATCGCCAGCCCGGCCGCGCCCTCTGGCACCTCGAAGGCCAGGTAGGCCCAGTCGAGCCCGGCGGCGGCGAACGCGGCGTTGAAGATGGCGGGCGACAGGGAGTGGCGGACGGGGTAGCCGATCACGCCGGCGGTGCGGGTGTGGCCGGTCAGCTCCCGGCCCGGCGGCGCCGTCACGTCAGCCGCACCCGAGCCCGGCGTCCGCGCAGCGCTGCTTGGCGGCCAGGAACTCCTGGTAGCTGGCCGTGAAGAAGTGGTTCCCCTCGGCGTCCTGGAGCACGTAGTAGAGCCAGTCGCCGTCGGCCGGCTCGAGCGCGGCAGCGATGCTGGCCCGCCCCGGGTTGGCGATCGGGGTGGGGGGCAGGCCGGCCACCTTGCGGGTGTTGTAGGGGGAGTCGCTGTCGAAGTCGATCTGCTCGCGGCTGCGACCGGCCAGCTCGGCCTCGTACCGGGAGGTGGCGTCGATGCCGAGGGGGATCCCCTGGCGCAGCCGGTTGTAGATGACCCGGGCCACCTGGGGGCGCTCGGCGTCGACCTTCGTCTCCTCCTCGATCAGCGAGGCCACGATCAGCACCTCGTAGGGGGTGAGGTTGAAGCGCTCCTGGGCCGACTCCACGCCGAGCTCGGCCATGGTGCGATCGAGCTGGGCGACCATGAGCTGCAGGACCGAGAGCTCGTCGTAGCCCTCCCCCACCCGGTAGGTCTCCGGGAAGAGGATCCCCTCGTTCGAGGGCTGGTCCGGCGGCTGGTAGGCGGAGCGGACCTGGCCGCTGTCGAGCAGCTCCTGGAGGACGGCGGCGTCGAGCCCGAGCCCCTTGTCGGGGTCGGCCAGGCGGGCGACCGTCTCCGACACGGTGAGGCCCTCGGGCACGGTGAAGCTGCGCTCCTCGGGCGGGAGCGGCCCGGCGCTCAGGAGCTCGACGACGTCGCCCATGGCGCTGTTGCGGGGCAGCTCGTAGCGGCCGGCCTGGAACGGGCCGCCGCCGTTGATGCGCAGGTACCAGCGCCAGACGAGGTCGCTCGTGATCACGTCCGCCTCGGCGAGGAGGCGGCCGATGTCGTCGGCGGTGGCGCCCTGGGGCACCTCCACCTCGACGACCTCGCCGGGGCCGCCGGGCGGGTCGATCTGGCGGTTCACCCACAGCCCGACCCCGCCCACGGCCAGGAGCAGGACCACGACGACCGAGCCGACGACCAGCACGGCCCGCCGCCCGCGGGACGACTCGCGGCGCAGCTCGACGTAGTCGTCGTCCGCCCAGGCGTCGTCCTCGTCGTCCCAGCCCTCGTCCCACTCGTCGTCGGGCCCGGGCAGGTGGCGCCCGGGGGCCGCGTCCTCGGCCCTGGGGGCCGGCCGGGGGTCGGGGCGCACGGGGCGCGGGTCGGGGCGAGGGCCGGCCGGGGCGTCGGAGCGGCCGGGGTCGGCGTCGTCGGGGAGGGGTGGGCGGTCGCTCATCGGGTGTCCTCGGCGGTCTGGCGGCGGTGGTCGAGCCAGGCCTGGAGCAGCACGGATGCTGCCACCTTGTCGACCACCTTGCGGCGGGCAGGGCCCTTCAGGCCGATGGCGGCCAGGTCCCGCTCGGCGGTGACGGTGGTGAGGCGCTCGTCCCACAGCTCCACCGGCAGGCCGGTGGCGGCGGCCAGCTCGTCGGCCTCGGCCCGCGCCGCGCGGGCGGCCGGGCCCTCGCCGCCGTCGAGCGAGCGGGGCAGCCCGACCACGAGGACCGTCGCGCCGGCCTCCTCGGCGAGCGCCGCGATGCGGCGGTGGTCCCGGCGCCGATCGCCGCTGCGCTGGACGACCTCGTAGGGGGTGGCGAGGGTGCCGGCGCTGTCGGAGAGCGCCACGCCGATCCGCTTCGCGCCGAGGTCGATCCCCAGCGCCCTCACGAGGTGGCGGCGCCGACCGCGGCCCGGACCGCGTCGAGGGCGGGACCGATGCCGTCGGGGTCCTTGCCGCCGGCCACGGCGAGGAGCGGGTCCTTGCCTCCGCCGCCCTTGATGAGGCGCTTGGCGTCCTCCAGGAGCTCGGACGCGTTGAGCCCGCTGTCGGCGGTGACCGCGGCGACGAGCGCCGCGCCCCCGCCCTCGGGGGCGGTGCCGAGGACGACCCCCCGGATGCCGGGCCGGTCCCGCAGCGCGATGGCGAGGTCGCGCAGGCCGTCGCGGTCGACGCCGTCGACCCGCTCGACGACCACGCCGTCCACGGCCCGGCCGGCCAGCTGCTCGGCCTGGTCGCCGGCCAGCTGCCGCTTGAGGGCCTTCACCTCGTCGCGCAGCGCCTTGATCTCCTCGAGGCGCTTGCGGGCACCGTCGACCACCTCCCCGACGGGCACGTTGAGGACCGCGGCCAGCTCCCGCAGGACGGCCTCCTCCTCCCGCAGGCGCTCGATCGGGCCGGTGCCGGTGACCGCCTCGATGCGGCGCAGGTTCGAGCCGATCGAACTCTCGGACACGATCTTGATCGGGCCGATGTCGCCGAGGGCCCGGACGTGGGTGCCGCCGCACAGCTCGATCGAGTTGCGGCCGGCCTCGAGGACCCGGACCACGTCGCCGTACTTGTCCCCGAAGAACGCGATCGCGCCGCGGGCCATGGCCTCGGCCTTCGTGGTCTCGTAGTGGCGGACCGGGTCGTTGCGGAGGATCTCCTGGTTGGCGAGGTCCTCGATGGCCTGGATCTGCTCCTCGGTGAGGGCGTCGGACGGGCCGAAGTCGAACCGGAGCCGGTCGGGCGCCACCAGCGAGCCCTGCTGCTGCACGTCCTCGCCGAGCACCTTGCGCAACGCCCAGTGGAGGATGTGGGTGCCGGTGTGGTTGCGCCGGATGGCGTCGCGGCGGGCCCCGTCGATCGCCGCGGTGGCGACCTGCCCGGCCTCGATCTGGCCGTCGATCACCCGGACGTGGTGGCGGTGCAGCCCCGGGAGGGCGTAGGTGGTGTCGAGCACCTCGGCGGTGCCCGTGTCGGTGCTGATCGTGCCGGTGTCGCCCACCTGACCGCCCGACTCGGCGTAGAAGGGCGTGCGGTCGAGAAACACCGAGGCCGTGCCGTCGTCGCCGGGCACGACCGCGAGCACGGTGGCCTTGGTCTCGTACTCCTCGCGACCCACGAACTCGGTGGGGCCGTAGCGGTCGAGGATCTCCTGGAAGGACGTGAGGTTGCTGTAGTCGTGCCCCGCCTTGGCGCTGGCCTTGGACCGCTCCTGGGCCTCGGCCAGGGCCGCCCGGTAGCCGGCTTCGTCGACCTCGATGCCGAGCTCGGCGGTGATCTCCTGGGTGACCTCGAGCGGGAACCCGTAGGTCTCGTAGAGGTCGAAGGCGACGGGGCCGGGCAGCGGCTCCCCCTCGGGGAGCTCGGCCAGCTTGGCGTCGAGCAGCGCGCTCCCCCGCTTGAGGGTCTGGCGGAAGCGCTCCTCCTCACGGGAGATCACGCCGACGATGCGGTCCTGGTCCGCCCGCAGCTCGGGGTAGCCGTCGGCCATGGCGTCGATGACGGCCGCCACGAGCGGGCCGGTCAGGTCGGACTCCCGGCCGAGCAGGTAGGCGTAGCGCACAGCGCGGCGGATGATGCGGCGCAGCACGTAGCCGCGGTCCTCGTTCGAGGGCACGATCCGGTCGGCCACGAGGAAGGTCATCGTGCGGCCGTGGTCGGCGAGGATCTTGAGGCCGATGTCGGTGCGCTCGTCGGTGCCGAGGCGCTTGCCCGTGATCGACTGGGCCACCTCGACGAGGCGGTTCAGCGGATCGACGTCGTAGACGGTGTGGGTGCCGTTCAGCGCGGTGAGCATCCGCTCGAGGCCGGCGCCGGTGTCGATGCCGGGCTTGGGCAGGTCGCTCAGGCTGCCGTCGGGGCCCCGGAAGTACTGCGGGAACACGAGGTTCCAGATCTCGACGTAGCGGTTCTCCGCCGCCGGGTTCTCCGGGCCGCCGTCGGGCCCGAACTCGGGGCCGTAGTCCCAGAAGATCTCCGAGCTCGGCCCGCACGGGCCGGTGTCGCCCATCTCCCAGAAGTTGTCCTTGTCGAGCCGCTGGATGCGCTCCCGGGGGAAGCCGACCGCGTCGGTCCAGATCTCGGCCGCCTGGCCGTCGCTGACGTGGACGGTGACCCACAGGCGGTCGGGGTCGAGGCCGAGCACCTCGGTGAGCAGCTCCCAGGCCCACGGGATCGCCTCGGCCTTGAAGTAGTCGCCGAAGCTGAAGTTCCCGAGCATCTCGAAGAACGAGAGGTGCCGGGGGGTGCGCCCGATGGCGTCGAGGTCGTTGTGCTTGCCGCCGGCGCGCACGCACTTCTGGATCGAGGCGGCGCGGGGCGGGTCGTACGGCGAGGGCTCCTCGCCGAGGAAGATCGGGACGAACTGCATCATCCCCGAGTTGGTGAACATCGGGGCCGTCGGGTGCGTGGGGATGAGGCTCGCCGCCGGCACCAGCGTGTGCTGGCGGGCCTCGAAGAAGTCGTTCCACGCGCGGCGCAGTCCGTTGGCGTCCATGGTGCTCCGAGTCTACGGGGGGCGGGGCGGGGCTCCCGAGCGGATCAGGCCCGCCAGCTCTGGCCGGTCTCGGCCCGCAGCTCGGCCTCCCGCTCGCGCATCGCCTCCCGGCCCTCCTCCACGGCGGCCCGCAGGTCGCTGCCGAAGGACCGGATGGCGTCGGCCAGGTCGGCGCTCATGCGCTCCGGGGTGTACCGCGACGCCGTCTCCCGCACGAAGCGCATGAGCCAGAACGACACGCCGAAGCCGAAGCCGGCGCCGACGATCAGCCAGAAGAGGCGCCGGAACATCAGCGGCGGGCCCGGGCCCGCCGCAGGCGCGCGGCGGCCCGGCCGGTGCCGGTGGCGAAGGCCATCGTCTTGATCACCGGGTTCGAGAAGGCGAGGTAGGCGAGGCGCGACGCGGAGTCGACGGTGCCGCCGATCGACTCGGCCGTGCTGATCACGCCGCCCAGGCGCTCGAGCTCGGCGTTGGCGCTGCGGACGGTGGCCCCGAGGTCCTCCATGACCGGCACGGTCTCGGTGCGGAGGAGCTCGACGGCGTCGCGCACGGCGCGCAGGGTCTTGGTGATCGACACCAGGGCCACGCCGAGGAGCACGACGGCCACGACGCTGGCGATGGCGACGATGAGGGCGGCGAGCTCGGTGGCGCTCACCGGTCGGCGTCCGTTCGTCGTGCCATGCGGGTGCGGATCTCCTGCTCGAAGCCGTGGGGGGAGGGGTCGTAGTACCGCCGCCCGAGGACCTCGTCGGGGAGGTGCTGCTGATCCACCCACCCGGCGGGGTCGTCGTGAGGATAGTCGTAGCCGACACCGTGGCCGAGCTTTGCCGCCCCCCGGTAGTGCGCGTCCCGCAGGTGCATCGGGACCTCCACCGACGGGCCGTGGCGCACGTCCTCGAGGGCCGACCAGATGCCCACGGCGGCGCGGTTCGACTTGGGGGCGGTGGCCAGGTGGACCACCGCCTGGGCGAGGTTGAGCTGCGCCTCCGGCAGCCCGACGTGCTCGACGGCCTGGGCCGCGGCCACCGCCACCACGAGGGCCATCGGGTCGGCCATGCCGACGTCCTCGCTCGCCGCGATCACGATGCGGCGGGCGATGAAGCGGGCGTCCTCGCCCGCTTCGAGCATCCGGGCCAGCCAGTAGAGGGCGGCGTCGGGGTCGCTGCCCCGCATGCTCTTGATGAACGCCGAGATCACGTCGTAGTGCTCGTCGCGCCCGTAGCGCAGCGCCTTGGTCCCGAGCGCGGCCTCGGCGTCGGCCAGCCGCACCCGGGGTCTCGGCAGCGAGACATCGTCCCGCCCGTCCGGCCCGCCGTGGCCGTCCCCCGCGGCGGGATCACCGGCCCGGACGTGCTCCCAGCGGGCCCGGGCGATCGCCACCGCCACCTCGAGGCTGGTCAGCACGTGGCGGCCGTCGCCGTTGGCGTGACCGGCCAGGTGCTCGATGGCGTCCTCGTCGGCGTCCACGGCTTCGGCCTGCAGGCCCTTGGCGATCAGCTGGCGGGCGGCGTCGGCGTCGAGGGGGTTGAGCCGGAAGAGGGTGCTGCGCGACAGCAGCGGCGGGTTGACCTCGAAGAACGGGTTCTCGGTGGTGGCGCCGATCAGGGTGATGAGCCCGCTCTCCACGCCCGGAAGGAGGGCGTCCTGCTGGGCCTTGTTGAAGCGGTGGACCTCGTCGAGGAACAGGATCGTGCGCTGGTCCCGCTCGCCGAGGCGGTGGTGGGCCCGCTCGAGGACGTCGCGCACGTCCTTCACGCCGGCGCTCACGGCCGAGAGCTGCTCGAAGAAGCGGCTGGTGTGGGTGGCGATCGCCTGGGCCAGGGTGGTCTTGCCGGTGCCCGGCGGCCCCCAGAGGATCACCGACGACAGCCGGTCGCCCTCGATGAGCGTGCGCAGGGGCTGACCGCGGCCGAGGAGGTGGTCCTGGCCCACGATGTCGTCGAGCCGGCGGGGTCGGAGCCGGGCCGCCAGCGGCGCGCTGCGAGCCAGCACGTCCTCCGCGGCAGCCGAGAAGAGGTCGTCACCCATCGCCATCGCCGAGCACCCTACCCGCCCCACCCTTGCCACATGAACTCTCAACCCCTTACAGTCCCTCTCACGCTTCCCCCACCAACCGAGACAAGATCTGTGCGAGTTTCCGTGCGCTCACCGCATGCGATCGCGCACAGCTCTCGTGATGAAGGGGAGCCATGGGCGTCGACAAGACCCTCCTCCGCCTGGACGAGACCGCACGCCGCCAGCACGGGCTGGTGACGAGCGCACAGGCGGTCGCGATCCTCGGGCCGCACCGCAAGGCCCGGTGGGTCCACCAGCGCAAGCTCACGATGGTGCAGCCGAGCGTGTTCCGCCTCACCGGCGCACCGGAGACCTGGCACCAGTCCCTGACCGCCGCCGTGCTGGCCGCGGACGGCGTCGTCTCTCACCGCTCCGCCGCGGAGCTGTGGGGTCTGCTCCCCTCGGCCGGGTACGTGGAGGTCTCCATCCACCCGGGGCGCACCCCCCGTCTGCAACCTCCGGCGATCGCGCATCGCATCAAGGACCTTCACCCCGAGCTGGCGAAGGAGCGCGAGGGGCTGCGCATCACCGATCCGGTGCGGACGATCATCGACCTCGGGCTCGTCGTGCCCCGCACGGTGGTGAGCGACGCCCTCACGCGAGGCCTCACGCTCGGCCTGCTCACCCTGGAGGACGTGGGACGGCTGCGCGACGCGCTCGGGCGCCAGGGGCGCAACGGCACCGGGGTGATCCGCCACATCCTCGAAGCCCGCTCGGCTCAGCCCGGGGTCGAGGAGAGCGTGCTCGAGCGCCGGTTCCTCGACCTCGCCCGACGGGCGGGGCTGCCCGCCCTCGTGGTGCAGCACGAGGTGTGGGACAAGGGCCGGTTCGTCGCCCGGGTCGATGCTGCGTACCCCGACCGGAAGATCGCCATCGAGCTCGACGGCTACGGCCCGCACAGCACGCCGGAGGCCTTCCAGCGGGATCGCACCCGCCAGAACCGCCTCGTCGCCCTCGGCTGGACGGTCCTGCGCTTCACCTGGGACGACGTCGTCAACCGACCCGACGAGGTGGCCCGGGCCATCCACGACGCCCTCGAACGGGCTGCCTGACGACGAGATCTGTGCGTGGTTCCGTGCGCTTGGCGCACGGGAACCCGCACAGATCTCGTTCAGGTGGGGGGGAGGACGACCTTGAGGGCGAGGTCCTTGAGCTGGGCGTCGTCCACGGGGGTGGGGGCCTTGGTCATCGGGTCCACGCCGGACTGGGGCTTGGGGAAGGCGATGACCTCGCGGATGTTCTCCTCGCCGGCCAGGATCGCCACCAGGCGGTCGATGCCGAAGGCGAAGCCGCCGTGGGGCGGGGCGCCGTAGCGGAACGGCGTGAGGAAGAACCCGAAGCGGCGCTGCGCCTCCTCGGCGCCGATGCCGAGCAGGTCGAAGACCCGCTGCTGCAGGTCGGGCTCGTGGATCCGGATCGAACCGGAGCCGAGCTCCCAGCCGTTGAGCACGAGGTCGTAGGCCCGGGAGCGCACGCTCATCGGGTCGGTCTCGAGCTTGTCGAGGTCGTCCTCGTGGGGGCGGGTGAACGGGTGGTGCGCGGGCAGCGGGGTGCCGTCGGGAGCCCGGCCCACGAACATCGGGAAGTCGACCACCCACACGTACCGGTACGGGCCCTCGTGGACCGGCGGGCGACCGAGGTCGTTGCGCAGCGTGCCGAGCACCTCGCAGGTGGTGTGCCACTCGTCGGCCACCAGCAGCAGCAGGTCGCCGGCCTCGGCACCGAAGCGCTCGACGAGCGCCGCTTGCTCCTCGTCCGAGAGGAACTTGGCCACCGGGGAGTCGAGGGCGCCGCCCTCCCCCACCCGCATCCACACGAGCCCCTTGGCGCCGAGCTGCTTGGCCCGGTCGGTGAGGGCGTCGAGGCGGCTGCGCCCGAAGTCCTCCGAGGCGCCGGGCACCCGCAGGCCTTTGATCGCCTCGGCGGCGGCGAACGCCTTGAAGCCGGTCTGGGCGAACACCTCGGTGAGCTCGACCAGCTCCATCTCGAAGCGCAGGTCCGGCTTGTCGGACCCGTAGCGGTCCATCGCCTCGTGCCAGGTGATGTGCGGGATCGGGTCGGGCCGCTCGCCGGTGACGGCCTCGGCCGCGTCGAGCACCGCCTCGGAGATGAACGCCAGCACCTCGTCCTGGGTGACGAAAGACGCCTCGGCGTCGAGCTGCATGAACTCGTACTGCCGGTCGGCGCGGAGGTCCTCGTCGCGCAGGCAGCGGGCGATCTGGTAGTAGCGGTCGACGCCGCCGACCATCAGCAGCTGCTTGAACAGCTGCGGCGACTGGGGCAGCGCGTAGAACGACCCCGGCACCTGACGGGACGGCACGAGGAACTCGCGGGCCCCCTCCGGGGTGGAGGGCATGAGCATCGGGGTCTCGACCTCGACGAACTCCTGGCGCTCCATCGCGGCCCGGATGGCGGAGTTGACCTTGGCCCGGATGCGCAGGTTCCGCTGCAGCCGCTCCCGACGCAGGTCGAGGTAGCGGTGGCGGAGCCGGATCATCTCGTCGACGTCGTCGGCTCGGGCGTCGATCGGGAACGGCGGCGGCTCGGCCACCGACAGCACCTCGACCTCGCAGTCGCCCACCTCGACCTCACCGGTGGCCAGCGCCGGGTTGGCGGTGCCCTCGGGCCGGATGCGCACGGTGCCCGTGATCCGCACGACGTACTCGCTGCGCAGGTCATGGGCGCCGTCCACCACGCACTGGACGACGCCGGTGTGGTCGCGCAGGTCGATGAAGGCGAGGTGCTCGCCGTGCTCGCGGCGGCGGCTCACCCAGCCGCACAGCGCCACCTGCTCCCCCGCGTTCGCGGCCCGCAGCTCCCCGCAGCGGTGGGTGCGCATCGGCTCGGTCTGGTCGGGCATCACAGGTCCTCGGGCTCGGGGGCGGGGTCCACCACGATCCCACGCGGCGGCCTCCCCGCCCAACGTGATCGGGCGGTGGGGCGGCCTACTCGCCGGGGTCGCCGACGAGCGGCGCCGCCGGGGCGTCGAGCCGGCCCCGCAGGTGCTCGACGAGGTCGTCCTGGGCGACGGAGACCTGGTCGCCGGAGCCGAGGTCCCGCACCGACGCCGTGCCGGCGGCCACCTCGTCCTCGCCGACGATGACGGCGAAGCGGGCCCCGCTCTTGGTGGCGGCGCGCATCTGGGCCTTCATGCTGCGGCCGTCGAAGGCGCGGTCGGTGACGACGCCGGCCTGGCGGAGGCGCTGGGCCAGCACGACGGCGGTGCTGCCGCCGGCCACGTCGACCACGAACGCGTCGACCCGGCCGTCGCGGGCGCCGAAGACGCCCTCGGCGTCGCAGGTGAGCAGCACCCGCTCGATGCCGGACCCGAACCCGATCCCGGGCGTGGGGGGCCCGCCCAGCTGCTCGATGAGCCCGTCGTAGCGGCCGCCGCCGAGGATCGTGGACTGGGCGGTGCCGAGCGCCGAGCTCTGGAACTCGAAGAGGGTGTGCGTGTAGTAGTCCAGGCCCCGCACGAGGGTCTCATCGACCTCGAAGTCGATCCCGAGGGCGGTCAGGCCGGCCTGCACCCGCTCGGCGTGAGCGATCGACGCCGCGTCGAGCGTCTCGGCCATCCGGGGCGCGTCGGCGAGCACCGCCCGGGTCTGGTCGCGCTTGGAGTCGAGGACCCGCAGCGGGTGGGACTCGACCTTGGCGGCGTCGTCGGGGGCGAGCTCGTCGACCCGCGAGCGGAGCCAGCCCCGCAGGACCTCGGCGTAGGCCGCCCGGTCGGCGGGGGTGCCCATGAAGTTGACGACGAGCCGCCACTGCCGCAGCCCGAGGGCCCGCAGGTAGGTGTGGCCGAGGGCGATCACCTCGACGTCGACGTCGGGGTCGGCGGAGCCGATGCACTCCACCCCGACCTGGTGGTGCTGGCGGAGCCGCCCGGCCTGTGGCCGCTCGTAGCGGAAGGCGGGGGTGGCATACCAGACCTTCCAGGGGACGTCGGGGCGGTGCTCCACGAAGGCCCGGGCCACCGGGGCCGTGCCCTCGGGCCGCAGGGCGATGTGCCGCCCGCCCTTGTCCTCGAAGTCGTACATCTCCTTGGTGACGACGTCGGTGCCCTCGCCGAGGCGGCGGAAGACGCCGACGTCCTCGAACATCGGCGACTGGATCAGCCCGTAGCCGTGGGTGCGGGCCACCCGCGCGAACAGCGCGATGAGGGCCTCCCAGCGGGCCGACTCGGGGGGCAGCACGTCCTGGGTGCCCTTCGGCGCACGGAACTCAGCTCGGCCAGACACGGTGGGCGAGGCTACCGGCCTCCCGTGATCGGCCCCGAACCGGATCGCCAGGGGTAGGTTCGCGCCGTGCTGCGCCGACCCCGCCCGCACGGTGGTGCCGAGCGACGCCGTCGCCGCCCGGCCGCCCCGAGGTCGCTCCGGCGACCGGCCGGCCTCGCCCTCGCGGCGGCCTGGGCCGTCGTGCCCCTCCTCGTGGACTTCGACGGCCTGTCGCCCCAGGGGCACCGGATGCTGGCGGTGTTCGGCGCGGCTGTCGTCCTGTGGGTCAGCGAGGCCATCCCCCTCCACGCCACCGCGGTGGGGATCATCTTCGCCGAGATCCTCCTCGTGTCCGATCAGGCGCTGGTCGACCTGCCCGCCAGATACGAGGCCCCGCCCTTCGCCGACTTCTACGCCACGCTGGCGCACCCGGTCCTCATGCTGTTCCTCGGCGGGTTCGTCCTGGCCCAGGCGGCCACCGCCTACGGCCTCGACCGGAACCTCGCCGGGGTGCTGCTGCGACCGTTCGGGCGACGACCCGCGGCCATCCTGGCCGGGCTCATGGGCATCACGGCGCTGCTGTCGATGTTCATGTCGAACACGGCCACCACAGCGGCGATGATGGCGGTGGTCCTGCCGGTGGCGGCCGGGCTGCCGGCCGGTGACCCGCTGCGGGCCGGCCTGGTCCTGGCCGTGCCGGTGGCCGCCAACGTGGGCGGGATCGGCACCCCGGTGGGCACGCCCCCGAACGCGATCGCCATCGGCCTCCTCGCCAACGAGGGCGTGAAGGTCGACTTCCTGCGCTGGACGGCGATCGCGGCGCCGGTCGCGCTGGTGCTGCTGGCCCTCGCCTGGCTCGTGCTGCTCCGGCGCTTCCCCACCGAGGTCGACGAGGTGGCGCTCGACGTGGGCGGCGAGTTCGACCGCTCCCGCCCGGCGGTGATCCTCTACATCACCTTCGCGGTGACCGTGGGGCTGTGGTTCACCGAGCCGCTCCACGGGATCGAGACCAGCATCACCGGGTTCCTGCCCGTCGTGGTCCTCCTCGCCACCGGCGTGTTCACCACCGACGACCTCCGCTCGATCAGCTGGGACGTCCTGTGGCTCGTGGCCGGCGGCCTGGCGCTCGGTGCCGGGGTGGCGGCCACCGGCCTCGACGACTGGGTGATCGACCTCGTCGACTGGTCCGACCTGTCGTCGGTGGCGCTCCTCGCCGGCCTGTCCCTCGTCTCGCTGGCCCTGGGCACGGTGATCTCCAACTCGGCCACCGCCAACCTCCTCCTGCCGATCGGGATCTCCCTGGCCGCGTCGGGGGCGGTCGATGCCGAGCCCCTCCTCCTCGGCGCCGTCGTCGCCATCACCTGCTCGCTCGGGATGGCGCTGCCCGTCAGCACGCCGCCGAACGCCATCGCCTACTCGACCGGCCTCGTGAACACGGCGCAGCTGGCCCTCGTCGGCGTCGTGGTCGGCCTCGCCGGGGTGGCGCTCGTCGTCCTGGTGGCCCCACCGGTGTGGGACCTGCTGGGCCTGGTGCCGTGACCGCCCCGCACCCCCCGGTGCGGATCCTCGTCGTCGAGGGCGACGGCGAGGTGCGGCGACGGCTCGTCGCCGACCTCGAGGCGCTGCTCGACGAGCGGGCCGAGGTCCGCGCCGTGGCGACGGCGGCCGAGGCGCTGGCCGCCGCCCACCGAGCGGTGGGCGACGGCGGGCTGCTCCCCCTCGCGCTGATCGAGCGGACCCTGCCCGACGGCAGCGGCGGGGCGGTGGCGACGCAGCTGCACGAGGACCCGGCGCTCGCCCCCACCCGCAAGGTGCTGCTCACGAGCGAGCCGTCGCTCAAGGACGTCGGGTCGGCGCTCTCCCACGGCGCCGTGCACGGGATGCTCCACCGGCCGTGGACGCGCACCGGCCTGCGCGAGCACGTCGGCGCCCACCTCCGGCCGCTCGCCGCGCAGCACCCCGTGCTCGCCGAGCGCTTCGGCGACCTGCTCGAGGCCGCGGCGGGGCCGCCGCGGCCCGCCGACGTCGAGGCCGTCCCCGACGACGTGGCCTCGGTGCTCCTCGACCCCACCATCGACGACGCGGCCATCGAGCGCCTCATGGTGGAGGTGCTCGACGCCGCGCTCGGCGAACCGCCCCGGCTGCGGGTGGCGCCCGGCGCGGTGCTCATCGAGGAGGGCGACGACGTCGGCGGGATCTACGTCGTCCTCGACGGGGAGGTGGCGCTCAGCCGCCACGACGAGGGCGGCCGCCACCTGCTGCACAGCGCGTCGACCGGCCCGATCCTCGGCCTGCTGTCGCTCACCGGCCACAAGCGGGCGTTCCTGCGCTGCGAGGCGGTGACCGACGTGCTCGTCATCCCCCTGACCGTCGAGCAGCTGAGCCGGGCGCTGGCCGCCGAGCCCCGCCTCGGTGCGCTGCTGACCCGGGTGCTGCTGACCTCGCTGGCCCGCCGCCTCCGCCGCGCCGACGAGCTCCAGGTGGAGGTGGACCGGCTCAACCGCGACCTCGCCGCCGAGCGCGACGAGCTGAGCGCCGCCCTGCGGTCGCTCGCCGAGGCCGAGGCCCAGCTCGTGCACCAGGCTCGCCTGGCCACGCTCGGCGAGCTGGCCGCCGGCGTGGCCCACGAGCTCAACAACCCGGCCGCCGCGCTCCAGCGGGCCAGCGAGCACCTGGCCGAGGACGTCCGGACGATCCTCGGCCCGACCTCCCCGGTGGCCCGGGCCTTCGACGCTGCGCGCACCGAGCCGCCGATGAGCACCGCCGACGCCAGGGCCGGGCGCCAGCGCCTCGCCGACGAGCTGGCCGCCGCCGGCGTGGAGGACCGCCGTCTCGCCGGTCGCCTGTGGGCGGCAGGCCTGCGGGACCTCGAGACGATCACCGCCACCCTCGGGACGGTCCGAGGCCGGGTCCGGCGGCGGCGCCAGCTCCCCTCGGCGGCCGAGCTGGCCGAGCGGCTGGGCCCGATCGAGGCTGGGGCCCGGGCCGGCACCGCCGTGCGGGGGATCCAGCTCGCCACCGAACGGGTGCTGGCCCTCGTCGGCGGGCTGCGGGCCTACCTCCGCGGCGGCGAGGCCGACGAGCCGTTCGTCGACGGGGTGGACCTGGCCCAGGGGCTCGACGACGCCGTCCGCCTCCTCGGGCACCGCCTCCGCCGCGCCACGATCGAGCGTCGCTACGCCCCGGCCCCCGCCATCACGGGCCAGCCGGGGGCGCTCCAGCAGGTGTGGACCAACCTGCTCGCCAACGCCGTGGAGGCGGGCGGCGACGAGGTGACCATCGAGGTGGCCGTGGCGCCGGCCACCACCCCGGAGGGGGCGCCGGCCGTCCGGGTGACCGTCACCGACGACGGGCCCGGCATCCCCGAGGGGTTGGCGGAGCGGATCTTCGAGCCGCGGTTCACCACCAAGCACGGCCAGGTCACCTTCGGCGTGGGCCTGGGGCTCAGCATCAGCCGCCGGATCGTCGAGGCCCACGGCGGCACGATCTCGGTCGAGTCCACGGCCGGGCGTACGGTGTTCACCGTGGTCCTCCCGGTCACCCACCCCGCCGAGGCCGGTCGATGAGCGAGCTCGTCGTGCTCGTGGTCGAGGACGAGCCGGAGGTGCGCGACGCCCTCGTGCGGGACCTCCAGCCCCTGGCGGCCAGCGTGCGGATCGAGGTGGCCGACGACGCCGAGGACGCGGAGGCCGTGGTGCGGGAGGTGGCCGAGGCCGGCGACGTGCTCGGCCTCGTGCTGGCCGACCACCGGCTCCCCGGCCGCACCGGCGTGGACCTCCTCATCGACCTCGCCGAGGACCCCGACCACGTGGGGGTCACCCGCAAGGTGCTCGTCACCGGGCAGGCCGACCACGCGGACACGATCCGGGCCGTCAACGAAGCCGGGCTCGACCACTACATCGCGAAGCCGTGGGACGCCGAGGAGCTGCGGGCCGTGGCGCGCGCCGCGCTCACCGACGCCGTCCTCGACGCCGGGCTCGACCCGCTGCCCTTCGTGGCCGACCTCGACGGCCCCCGCCTGCTCGAGGCCTACCGGCGCCGGGCCAGCGACCGCTGACGGGTCGGCGACGCCCCGACGCCTCCAGCGCTACCGGACGGCGAGGAGGTCGACCACGAACACGAGCGTCTCGTCGGGGCCGATGACCCCGCCGGCGCCCTGGCGGCCGTAGGCGAGGTGGGGCGGGATCACGATCCGGCGGCGGCCGCCGACGCGCATGCCGGCCACCCCCTGGTCCCAGCCCTTGATGACCTGCCCGGCCCCGAGGCCGAAGCTGAGCGGCTCGCCCCGGTCCCAGGAGGCGTCGAACTGCTTGCGGGTCCGCCACGACACGCCCACGTAGTGGACGTCGACCTGGTGGCCGGCGGTGGCCTCGGCGCCGTCGCCGACCTCGAGGTCCTCGGTGACCAGCTCGGTGGGCGGGGCCTCCCCGGCGGGCACGTACACGTGGGGCTTGTCGTCTGCGGGCATCCGGCGAACCTACACCGCTCCCCTACGCTCCCTCCCCATGTCCGCCCCCACGCCCCCCGTCGCCCCCCGCCGACCCAGGACCCTGCGCGCGCACGGCGACGAGCGCGTCGACGACTGGTACTGGCTGCGCAGCGACTCCCGCGACGACCCGGAGGTGCTCGCCCACCTCGAGGCCGAGAACGCGTACGTGAAGGCGGCCCTCGCCCACACCGAGCCCCTGCAGGCCGAGCTGTTCGAGGAGATGAAGGGCCGCATCAAGGAGACGGACCTGTCGGTCCCCTACCGCAAGGGGCGCTGGTGGTACTTCGCTCGCACGGTCGAGGGCCAGCAGTACCCGATCTTCTGCCGCACCTCGGTGGAGCCGCCCAACGAGCTGCCCGCGGACGCACCCGTGCCCGGCGAGGAGGTGGTGCTCGACATGAACGCGCTCGCCGGCGACAGCGACTACTTCGCGATGGGGGCCTACGACGTGTCCCCCTCCCAGCACCTGGTCCTCTACTCGACCGACCACGACGGCTCGGAGCGCTACACGATGCGGGTCCGGGACCTGCGCACCGGGGAGGACCTGCCCGACCTCATCCCCGAGACGACCTACGGCACGGCGTGGGCGGGGGACGACACGTTCTTCTACGTCCGCCAGGACGCGGCGATGCGCCCGTACCAGGTGTGGCGCCACCGCCTCGGCACCGACCCGGCCGCGGACGAGCTCGTGTTCGAGGAGCCCGACGAGCGGTTCTTCGTGTCCGTCGGGCTCAGCCTCACGGAGACGTGGGTGCACATCACCACCGCGTCGAAGGTCACCACCGAGGAGCACCTCGTCCCGGCCGCCGATCCCACCGCTGCGCCGCGCTGCGTGCAGCCCCGGGAGCAGGGCGTGGAGTACGAGGTCGCCCACGCCCCAACCCCCACCGAGGACCGCTTCCTCATCCTCACCAACGCCGACGGGGCGGTGAACTTCGCGCTGATGAGCGCACCGGTGGCGACCCCGGGCCGGGAGCACTGGCGGGAGGTGGTCCCCCACCGTCCGGACGTGAAGCTCGAGGGCGTCAGCGCGTTCGCCGGGCACATCGTGCGCTACGAGCGCCGGGAGGGCGTCCGGCGGATCGTCGTCACCGGCTACGACGACGGTCGCGAGCGGGAGCTCAAGATGCCCGAGCCGGTGTACGACACCGCGCCGGGCACGAACGCCGAGTTCGAGACCACCCGCCTGCGCTTCACCTACACCTCGCTCGTCACCCCCGGGACGCTCTACGAGGAGGACCTCGCCACCGGCGAGCGGCACCTCCTCAAGCAGACCGAGGTGCTCGGCGGCCACGACCCCGCCGACTACGAGACCGGTCGGGCCTGGGCCACCGCGCCCGACGGCACCCGCGTCCCCATCTCGTGGGTGCACCGGGCCGGGGTGCCCCGGGACGGGTCCGCCCCCTGCCTCCTCTACGGGTACGGCTCCTATGAGGCGTCGATGGACCCGACGTTCTCGATCCTGCGCCTGTCGCTGCTCGATCGCGGCTTCGTGTTCGCCATCGCCCACGTGCGCGGCGGCGGGGAGCTGGGTCGACCCTGGTACGAGGACGGCAAGGAGCTGCGCAAGCGCAACACGTTCACCGACTTCATCGCCTGCGCCGAGCACCTCGTGGCCGAGGGCTTCACGTCCCCGGAGCGGCTCGTGGCCCGGGGCGGCTCGGCCGGCGGCCTGCTCATGGGCGCGGTGGCCAACCTGCGCCCCGACCTCTTCGCCGCCATCGTCGCCGAGGTCCCGTTCGTGGACTGCCTCACGACGATCATGGACGAGACGCTGCCGCTCACCGTCACCGAGTGGGAGGAGTGGGGCAACCCGGTCGAGGACCCAGCGGTGTACGAGTACCTGAAGGGCTACAGCCCCTACGACAACGTGAGGCCCCAGCCCTACCCGGCCATCCTGGCCACCGCCGGCCTCAACGACCCGCGGGTGTCCTACTGGGAGCCGGCCAAGTGGGTGCAGAAGCTGCGGGCCAGCACGACGAGCGGCCGGCCGATCTACCTGAAGACCGAGATGGGAGCCGGCCACCAGGGGCCGAGCGGCCGCTACGACACCTGGAAGGACGAGGCGTTCGTGTTCGCCTTCGTCCTCGACGCCCTCGGGATGGTGCCGACCGGCTGAGCCCGCTCAGGGCAGCTGGACGGGTCCGTGGCAGCCGGCCGCGCTCCCCCACCGAGCCTGCACCCGCACCTGCGGGGGCCCGGGGAGGGGGTCGCCGGGCGGGGCCGGCACCGCTGCCTCCCAGGTCCGCACCTCCCCGGGGGCGATCAGCACGGAGGGCGCCGTCACCGGCACCGGCTCGGCCGCGCCAGGGAGGAGGACGGTGAGGGACGTCACCACGATCCCCTGCGGGCCGTGGTTCGCGATCGTCCCCTGGACGGCGACGAGGGGCTGGACCTCGTCGCCGGCGGGGCCGACGACCTCGGCCTCCGCGGCGACGGTGCCGCTCGGGCAGGCGGTGGGGTCGGGCCCGGAGGCGGGTGGGTCGGTCCAGGTGGGCGCCGCGGGCACCGAGGTGACCGCCGTGGTGGTGGTCGCGGGCGCGGCGGTGGTCGGCCCCGGGTCCGGCAGGACCACGGGAGGCTCCGGCGGCGGTGGGGGCACGGCGACGTCGAGCTCGGGCGGGGCCGGGGGCGCGTAGTCGGCACCGAGCTCGCACTCGGGCTCCGGCGGATCGGGCGCGGCGATCGCCGCGGCCACGGCGTCGGCCACCCGGTCGCTGGCGTGCACGATCCTGACGTGCTCCCCCGGGTCGTCGAGCACCGCCCGGGTCACCACCCCGGCGACGGTCCCGTCGCCGCGGAGGGCCGGGCCGCCGCTGCTGCCCCGGTCCACCGGCGCGTCGGAGAGGAGCGCGTCGACGACCTCGCCGACCCCGGCGGCCTGGAGCAGCGAGCCGTAGGAGACGGTGAACGCGTGGTCGGGCCGGGGGTAGCCGAGCACCACGAGGCGCTCGTGGAGCTGGAGCGACGACGTCGGCGCCCACGCCAGGGCTCCGCCGAGCCGCTCGTCGAGCTCGATCACCGCCACGTCGAGCCGCCGGTCGCCGCCGATCACCCGACCCTGGCGCACCTCTCCTCGGCGGGAGCGCAGCTGCGGGGCCGGGTCGTGGGCGATCACGTGGTGGTTGGTGACGAGGTGGCGCTCGTCCACCGCGAACGCGGAGCCCACCCCCGTCCAGCCGCACCCCTCCGTCTCGACCCGCCACACAGCGTCGCCGTGGCGGTCGGCCAGCAGCTCGACGGGGAGCGGCTCGCTCCGCCCCAGGTCACCGTCGCCGGTCCCGCCGGACGCGACGCAGGCGCTGAGCACGCCC
>Ga0079224_100003418_pt1 | contig 20051 bp, 13 predicted proteins | sample Stecom2015_FD_80414 | JGI IMG/M metagenome (GOLD analysis project Ga0079224, IMG submission 80414) | Agricultural soil microbial communities from Utah to study Nitrogen management - Steer compost 2015 | ecosystem: Environmental > Terrestrial > Soil > Agricultural land | place: USA: Utah...
GCGGATAAAACAACGGTGTACGCTAAAAACAGTAAAGAAATTTTTTTTGAAAGCATCTTGATTATCAATGAGAGCGATAAAAGCTATTTTGGGTGGAAAAGGATAAACAACAAGGCATACTGATTAGTGCCTATACGAATCCTATTCAAAAATGATGCACGGGGAACTCGCCTTTTCAGCTGTAGGACAAGAAGACACGTCATTCATCAAATGGCAGAAATCTATTTTTTTCGAAGCATAACATGACAGTTAAAAATACCCTCCAGAAAATCAGTAGGTTATCCGACAGTTATTAGAATCAAATTGAAAGAAATTCTTATGGCATGCATTTTGAAAAGGTGGGGAAAACTAAAATACACTTTCGTTTATGAGAAATACAATAAAACAGCTATCGCATGCTTTTTTACCCTTAGGAATGATGGCCACCATGATGGCCTGTACAGATGATGATATGCCGAAGCATGGCTTCACGAGGGCAGAAATACAAGCTACCGCTACCTCCGCATCAGGCGAAACCCCCGTGACCATTGGTGACTTTACGTTGGAGCATTTCAATGTGGGCGTAAAAGAGGTGGAGATGATGTTCTTGCATCATGACGCTGTGGCAGCTGGCGTAACCTTGGAGAACGGTACCTTAAAACCTAATAGTGATTCTCCTTTAGCCAAATCCAGTGCAGCTCCCAAGCACCTTGTATTGGCCAACGCAGGGGAAATCCAAAACAGCGCGGTGGCTACTGGGGATACTCCGAGTGGGATTTACAACGAAATCAAATTCAACTGGAGCAAAAGTGTGGACAGCTATGGTCCAGCCAAGTCTTTTTTCCTTTCCGGAAAAGTAAATGACCAAACCGTGCACATTTGGCTGGAGAATGAAGATGCCATCTCTGTTCCTGCCAAATCCTCTGCAGGTTATGAGATCTCCGGTAAAGCTGCCTTTATCATCGAATTCAACTTGGACAGAATCCTGGCAAACGTCAACTTCACCAACGCTACAGACTTTGACAATGATGGTATTATAGAAATCGGCCCGAACAATGCGGATGCGAACGGTTCCATTTTTAATGTGATCAGGAACAATATTGCAGCTTCTGTACAATTTGCTGAGCAATAAAATAGACTATCAACAGGAAGCAAAAAAAGGAGCCGCTGAGTTACATCAGCGGCTCCTTTTATTTTCGTTGGGCGTTGCCCCTCTAGACATGCAGGGCGCGGTTGTCAGTAGCGGCCAAGCAAGCCTCCTTGAAAGCTTCTGAATAGGTCGGGTGGGCATGCGACATCCTGGCGATATCTTCGGCAGACGCCCGGTACTCCATGGCTACCACCGCTTCTCCTACAATATCAGCAGCTCTTGGCCCAATGATATGAACACCCAGAATTTCGTCTGTCTGTTTGTCAGCCAACACTTTTACCAAACCGTCGATATCCCCCGAAGCTCTGGCACGGCCGGATGCCATAAAAGGGAATTTGCCGGCTTTATAGGCAATTCCTTTTTCCTTCAACTGCTCCTCTGTATAGCCTACTGAAGCCACTTCCGGCCACGTGTACACTACGCCCGGGATAAGCAGGTAATTGATGTGCGGCTTTTGTCCGGCAAGCTGCTCCACCACCAAAACCCCTTCTTCCTCCGCCTTATGTGCCAACATAGCACCTTTGACCACGTCTCCAATGGCATAGATATTATCTACATTGGTCTGCAGATGATCGTTAACCTCTACTTGCCCGCGGTCATTGATGACTACACCAGCAGCCTCGGCATTCAGTCCCTCTGTATACGGTTTCCTTCCGATAGACACGAGTACATAATCGCCGCTTAAGCTTATCTCTTCACCTTTGCTATTTTCCGCTTTGACAATGGCTTCGTTACCGGTATTTTCTACTGCAGTTACTTTATGTTTTAGATAGAACTCAAAGCCTAATTTTTTCAGCACCTTCTGCAGTTCCTTCCCCATAGTCCGATCCATGGTGGGAATGATAGAATCCATATATTCCACCACAGAAACTTTAGCTCCTAGGCGCGCATATACCGACCCCAGCTCCAAACCGATCACCCCTCCGCCAATAACAACCAAATGTTTGGGAATCTCTTTCAGATTTAAAGCTTCCGTAGAGGTGATTACCCGATCTTTATCCAGTTGGATAAAAGGCAAAGATGCGGGTTTGGAACCTGTTGCAATAATGATGTGTTTGGCGCCAAGTTCTTGGGAACTTCCATCTTCCTTGGTCACTTTCACGGTGTTTTTGTCAACAAAAGACCCGAGGCCATGGTAGACATCCACCTTATTCTTTTTCATCAGGTATTGGATGCCATCCACATTTTGTTTGACCACTTCTCCTTTTCGGGCCACCATTTGCGCCAAATCGACCTTAAGATCACTAAGCCCAATTCCATGGCTGCTAAAGGCATGCGCCGCATTATGATAATGCTCGGAGGAATCCAGCAAGGCTTTGGAAGGAATACATCCCACGTTCAGGCAGGTTCCTCCTAATGTAGGATATTTTTCGATCAAAGCTGTCTTCATTCCAAGTTGGCCAGCCCGAATGGCAGCCACATATCCTCCGGGTCCGGAGCCGATAACGATGAGGTCGTAGTTCATATTCTTTTAGTAGAAGGCGTTCGTATAGATCACTCAGCGCCCGATTTAACAATAATTTTAAAGAAGACCCAGCAGGACATAAATCTATTAAACCACAGTCGGCTCTTCTAAATTAATAAAAGAGCCGACTGTATCGCCCACTAAACCCCTAACAACAGCCTAGCGGGATCCTCTAGCAACTGCTTAATTCTAACCAAGAAGCTCACTGATTCCCGTCCATCAATAATCCTATGGTCATAAGAAAGCGCCAGATACATCATCGGACGGATGACCACCTGACCATTTTCCGCCACCGGTCTTTCTACAATGTTGTGCATGCCCAAGATGGCCGACTGGGGCGCATTAATAATAGGGGTGGACATCATAGAACCAAATATCCCGCCATTGGTCAGGGTGAAGGTTCCTCCGGTCATCTCCTCTATGGTCAGTTTTCCGTCTCTTGCTTTAGTAGCTAGACGAACCACTTCTTTTTCAATTTGATCAAAACTTAGACTTTCGGCATTGCGGATCACCGGTACGACCAAGCCTTTAGGCGAAGACACGGCGATAGAGATGTCACAGAAGTCGTTGTACACGATCTCGTTACCATCTAACTGTGCATTGACGGCTGGCCATTCCTGCAAGGCCATACAAGCAGCCTTGGTGAAGAAGGACATAAAGCCCAGGTTAGTATTGTGCTTTTCTTTAAAAGCATCCTTATACTTCTTCCGTAGATCCATGATTGGCTGCATATTGACCTCATTAAAAGTCGTCAACATGGCCGTTTCATTTTTAACGCTTACCAGTCTCTTAGAAATGGTTCTTCTTAGGGAAGACATTTTCTCTCTTCTGGTGTCCCTAGATCCGGCAGCCTTTGGTGCTTCTGCCTCTTGGGTTGGGGCCTGTGCTTTTGCCGCCGGCTGAGTGGTAGGTTGGGCAGTTGGCTTTTCCACTATCTTAGCATTTTCCGCATCTTCCTTGGTGATCCTTCCGTCTTTGCCGGTTCCTTTTACCGTCGCTGGGTCGATTCCTTTTTCTGCCAATATTTTGGCTGCAGCAGGTGAAGCGTGACCTGTAGCATAGGTTTCTTTATTTGCTGCTGGCGTGCTGGCTGACCCTTGAGCGGACGGGTTTTCACCGGAGGTTGCGGACACATTCCCGCCTTCAGTCACCTCTATCCTACAGATCAAGCCGCCGATCTCAATGGTATCTCCTTCCTTGGCGACATGTCTGAGAATGCCCGTAGCCTCGGCAGGCAATTCAAAAGTTGCTTTATCCGAATCAACTTCGGCAATGATATCATCGAGCTTTACAAAGTCCCCGTCTTCTTTTAACCAGGTAGCCAAGGTAATCTCGGTAATGGATTCGCCCACGGCCGGCACAATCATATCCTTAACTTCCCCAGAAGGAGCGGATTCAGAAGTTTTGGAAGTATCTGCTACGTTCTGCGAACCCGTTTCTGCGGGTTTTGAGGATGAGGCTCCCGCCGAGACACCATTCGGGTCAATGGTGCATATTACTGCTCCGATCTCCAGGGTATCTCCTTCTTTGGCATGGGTTTTTAAGATTCCCGCAGCCTCTGCGGTCAATTCAAAAGTGGCTTTGTCCGACTCCAGTTCGCAGATGACTTCATCCATCTCCACATGATCGCCATCTTGCTTAAACCATTGGCCAATAGTGACCTCAGTGATCGATTCCCCTACAGTAGGAACTTTGATTTCTACGCTCATATTTTCTTGTTTACCCCCGGATCGCGATCCAAGGTTAATTTCACATTTAAAATTATAAAATTAAACCCATTTTCTCCTTAGTAAAGAAGGTTTTGGGGGTATTTATTTGATTCTTAATGCCTTGTTTATAATTCCTTTTTGCTCTTCCAAGTGCACCTTCATGTAGCCGGTAGCTGGGGAGGCGCTGTGCTTTCTGGCGATCACGTCCATTTTCAGGTATTTATACAACATACGGACAATATATGTCCAATACCCCATGTTTTCCGGCTCTTCCTGTACCCAGATTACCTCTGCGTCCTTATATGTCTTGAGGGCTTCAAGAATTTTGTTTTTTGGGAGCGGGTGCAGTTGTTCCACACGGAAAATGGCTACATCGTCGATTTTCTCCTTCTCCCTGGCATCAGCAAGATCATAGTAAATTTTACCCGAACAAAGGATCACCCTCGTCACCTTTTTAGGATCAACCTCCTCGTCCAAGATTAATTCCCTAAACCTTCCATTTGTAAATTCCTCCATAGGAGAGACGACTTTCGGGTGTCGCAACAACGATTTAGGCGACATTACCACGCATGGTTTTCTGAACTCCCAAGTCAATTGTCTTCTTAAGAGGTGAAAGAAGTTGGAGGGCTCTGTAATGTTGGCTACTACCATGTTGTATTCCGCAGAAAGCTGCAAGAACCTTTCCGGTCTGGCATTGGAGTGCTCAGGACCTTGACCCTCATAGCCATGGGGCAACAACATCACCAGACCATTCATCCGCTGCCATTTTGACTCTGCAGAAGAAACAAACTGGTCGATCATCGTCTGAGCACCATTGGCAAAATCTCCGAATTGTGCTTCCCACACGCAAAGCGCATGGGGATTAGCCATGGCATAGCCATATTCAAAACCTAATACGGCGTATTCCGACAACAGCGAGTTGTAGATATAAAACTTGCCTTTCCTATCCTTAAGGTTTTTTAGCGAGTTGTATGGCTCATTGGTATTGGCATCATGCAATACAGCATGACGATGTGAGAAGGTACCGCGCTGACAATCCTGTCCCGTAATCCTCACCGTTTTGCCCTCCAGCAAAAGTGATCCATAAGCTAGCAGCTCTGCTGCGGCCCAGTTAAGGCTCTTGGAGCTATAGAACATGTCCTTCCTCTGCTTTAGCTGCGCTTCGATCTGCTTGAGTGGCTTAAAGCCCTTCGGCAGCGTAGTTAAACTTTCCGCTACTTTCTTGATGCTTTCCTCACTGATCCCAGTCTCAGGCGACTGCTCAAAATCCTCAGGCTTAGCCCATCTCAATTGCTTCCACTCTTGTTCGAATTTTGTAAATTGGTATGGCAGCGGTTTCTCCTTCACCAAGTTGAGGCGGTCCTGTAACAACTGCCGGAATTCCTGATCCAATTGCTTGGCAATCTCCGCATCAATGTCCCCCTTTTCCATGAGCTGCTTGGCATAAATCTCTCTTGGATTGGGATGCTTGGAAATGACGTTGTACAATTCCGGCTGCGTGAATTTAGGTTCGTCTGCTTCGTTGTGGCCATGTCGTCGATAACATACCATATCAACAAAAATATCCTTGTTGAACTTCTGCCTGAATTCAATAGCCAATTTGGCGGCAAAAACCACTGCTTCAGCATCGTCCCCGTTCACATGGATTACCGGCGCATCAATGATCTTAGCGACGTCGGTACAGTAAATGGACGATCGTCCATCATCAAAATCCGTGGTAAAGCCGACTTGGTTGTTGATCACAAAATGGATGGTCCCTCCGGTATTAAAACCTTTGAGGTTGGCCATCTGGGTAACTTCATACACAATTCCTTGACCGGCGATTGCGGCATCCCCGTGGATGAGGATGGGCACCGCCTTCTTCTTGTCTCCTTGATGCTGAGAATCTATTTTCGCCCGGATAAAACCTTCCACTACCGGATTCACTGCCTCTAGATGGGAAGGGTTAGGTGCGAGCTTCAGATGTACTTTCTTATTGTTGATGCTGATAATGTCACTTGCAAAACCCAGGTGATATTTTACATCGCCGTCACCCATGGTCAAGTCGGGTTTTGCAGTGCCTTCAAACTCCGAAAAAATCTGCTCATAGGTCTTGCCCATGATATTGGCGAGCACATTCAACCTTCCACGGTGGGCCATACCAATCATGAACTCCTCCACGCCCAGATCTGCTCCGATGTTGATCAACGCATCCAGGAATGGGATGGTACTTTCCCCCCCTTCGAGTGAGAAACGCTTTTGTCCTATATATTTGGTATGAAGGAAATTCTCAAAAACAACCGCTTCGTTGAGCTTCGACAATATTCTCTTCTTGATCTCCAGCGACGGTGAAAACTCCAGGGCTTCTTTCTCAATTTTGACCCTTAACCAATCTAGCATTTCCGGGTCACGAATATATAGGTACTCAAAACCCATCGGTCCCACATAAATCTTCTGCAGGGCCTCAACTATTTTGCTGAGTTTGGCCTTGCCAATGCCGATTTCTTCCCCCGCCTGAAACTCAGTATTCAGATCAGCTTCATCCAGTCCAAAATTCTCAATGCCGATCAGCGCTTTCCTGTCCACCCTTTCCCTTACGGGGTTGGTATTTGACTTTAGATGCGCTCGCGAGCGATAAGCATGGATCAGCGCCCTGACTTTGATTTCTTTGGGCAGTTGCTCCACGTCCATGATCGTTCCTTTGGTAGCCAGATGTCCGTTTTCGGCTGATGCCACAGACACTACAGGAGCTTTAGCGCCGTTGTCTCCTTCCCCAAACTGGGTAATCGCGAAGTCGAAACCGTCAAAGAAAGTCTTCCAACTTGGCTCAACGGAGTCAGGATTTTTTCTGTAATCCTGATAAAGCTCATCAATATAAGCTACGTGGGCATTAGAGATATATGAATATTTATCCATGATTATTTTATTCTACCGTAAAGATAGATGAATTAATTACAGTTAGAAAACTCGATATTCGTTTAGGCAAATATCACGTATTTTTCGCTCTTGATCAGGTACGATGAAACCGATAGGAAGGTTGGTTGTTGACCAGGAATCTCCAGAAAGACCATATTTTATTTTAACGACCTTCGGATTAGCTCAAACCCTATGCCACGGGCCGCCAATCACTTGTGTTTGTAAGGAAAATGGAGCGGATGATATAAAAAACGGAAGCCTGACTGCAACAGCTTATCCGACGAGACCTTTTTCCATGGACTGACCTCCGGCTGCTCATAACTCGTCGGCGGAGGGAAACCAAATATCCTCGCGTTCTTCTCATAGACCTCCCTGCGCGATGGATGATAAGGGGCCACTCCGTTGTAAGTGTCGTTCCACAACCCTTTTTCAATAATCCAATCCACTACTCTCACCGCATCTTCCCGATAGATGTAATTGACTGGAGCATGTCCCACCACCCTTTCCTTGTTGGACACGTATTGACCCGGGACCCGGTTGTCCCCCAACAATCCTCCTAAGCGGACGACAGTCAGGTCATAGGATTTATCTCTCCACATGAGCTCTTCAGCTTGAAGAAGCGTCGAATTCCCGCCAGCATCGACGGTAAGCTTGTCTGATTCGAAGGCTTTCTGGTTCAAGTCCGGATATACAGAGGTCGCACTGATAAAAATAATTTGAGGGATTTCTGACTTTTCCGCTATCATACGGAGATATGCGATCTGCTGAAGATAAAAGTCTCCCATAGCGGTTCGGCGTTGGGGAGGAATATTGATTACCAAAATATCTGTCAGAAACAGGTCTTCAAAACCCTGCCCTTGAGGATCCGGGTTTAAAAAAAAGGGATAAGCATCTATCCCTTTTTCTGCAAATGTTGAAATTTTCTCGGTGGTAGTGGTGCTCCCTTTGACTTCGAAGCCCTTCAGGAGCAGGTGATCCGCAAGCGGTTCGCCTAACCAGCCCAATCCAATAATACTTACTCTCATGACTTCTTGGGAGCGGTACCAAATACGTAATCCCATATCGGTACGCTCACCCCGAAAGCGACGTCAGGATCTTTGTAATGGTGGATAGCGTGATTCACCCAGAGCACCTTAAGGAAATTCTTTGGCGGTTGATAAGCATGGACGATATAGTGTACTCCCAAATAAAGCGCATAGCCGATCAAAAAACCCGGGAGAAAATAGAGAGCATAATCTCCCATTAGGAAAGTAAACAGATAGTACAAGATAACGGCGTACAAACCTGATACGAAGGGCGGCATGGCCAGTCTGTCTTTATCTTTCGGATAATCATGATGCACACCATGAATGGTATATTGAACCTTGTCTTTGACTTTGTTGGTAGGCAACATGTGATACAGGTATCGGTGCATCATATACTCGACAAACGTAAAAGAAATGAAACCTGCCACCACCAACAGAATCCCCACTCCCGCAGCGATCGAAGTGTTGGAAATCCCATAGTACAAAGAATATCCGCCCACAGCTAAAAACAAGGTAATAGGAATCAAAATATGGGTTCTGCTCAGCCTTTCTAATACCGGATTCTTGAACATATGTGCAGACCCATGATTATCCGGCTTATCCAATCTTCCAATCTTTTTCATCTGATAATAATTTTATTTAATAAAAACCCTCTAAATATAGATTTTTAAGTTACTACTGACTGCTCCTAAATAGACCGCTGAGACCCCTGCAAAGTTAGGGGTTTTAGTTTTAACTGGCATCAATATCATCAAGTATAAAATATGATCTAAATCAGGCTGGGTTTGATTCGCGCCTTGATTTTATCAATGGTTTTAACGTAATAGGCCTCGTAGAGAGGAAGAATATTGGCTACGTCAAATTGTTTGGCCCGTTGCAGTGCCCGCTCTTTAAAGCCGGGGAGGTTCTCTTCCGAAAGGATCTGCAAGGCTCTTTCGGTCATCGCCTCTACGTCTCCTACCTTACAGACAAAGCCCGTCACCCCATCGATATTCAACTCAGGAATCCCACCCGCATCCGATGTTAGCAGCGGCACCTCACAGGCCATGGCTTCCAACGCCGCCAGCCCAAAACTTTCTTTTTCTGAGGGCATCAGAAAAAGATCAGCTACAGACAGCACTTCTTCTACGGCTTCCAACTTGCCTAAAAACCGGACGTCGTCGAATATATCCAAATCCCGGCACAACCGTTCCATCCTATCCCGCTCCGGACCATCACCTACCAAAAGCAGCTTTGCCGGAATCACCTTTCTGACCTCATGAAACACTTTGATCACATCTTCTACCCGCTTTACCTTCCTGAAATTAGAGGTATGCACAAGCAATTTTTCACCCAAAGGACAAATGGCCAGCTTGAAGTGCTCTTTCTTCTGCTTCTTAAACCGATCCATATCTATGAAGTTGGGGATTACCTCGATCTCTGTCGTAATGTCGAAATGTTGGAAAGTGGCTTTTCTTAGATCTTCGGAAACCGCTGTCACCCCGTCCGACTCATTAATGCTGAAGGTCACTACAGGCTCATAACTGGGATCTTTGCCAACTAACGTAATATCTGTGCCGTGGAGGGTAGTTACAACGGGAATCTGAATGTTCTGGCTTTTCAATATCTGCTTCGCCATATAGGCGGCCGAGGCATGTGGGATGGCATAATGTACATGTAGAAGATCTAGCCTTTCGTACTTTACAACGTTGACCATCTTGCTGGCCAAGGCGAGCTCATAAGGCATGTGGTCGAAAAGAGGGTAACTCTTAATATCAACTTCATGATAAAACAGATTTTCGCTGAAAAAGTCCAGTCTGGTGGGCTGCCTGTAGGTAATAAAGTGAATTTGATGTCCTTCTCTGGCCAGGGCTTTACCCAACTCCGTAGCTACTACCCCACTCCCACCAAAAGTAGGATAACAGACAATTCCGATTTTCATATGCCTCGTTCGTAAACCAATCCTTTCCGATAATTAGTATAAACACGGCAACGACTTACTTTTGTTCACTTAAGAAAATATTTTTGTCCAACCCTGTAAGAGAACGGTATATGGTGTTATGTATCTCGGCTCTGATGTTGTCTTTAATCAAACTGTTGTTATTGGCGTCTGGGTATACCCGGTTGGCTAAAAATACGTAAATCAGGTTATGGTCTGGATCCGCCCATACAGCCGTCCCCGTAAAACCGGTGTGACCGAAGGAATTCTTCGATGCTAACACTCCCGCATTACCCCCCTTGTCCCGTTCCAAGGCCGGTTTATCCCACCCCCATGCACGCCTGCTTTGGGTCGATTGCCTATCGGTGAAGTTCTTGATCGTCCGCTCTTCCAATAAATCCCGACCGCCATAGTTCCCATTTTGCAACATCATCTGCATGATGACCGCCAGATCATTGGCTGTACCAAACAAACCTGCGTGACCTGCCACGCCCCCCAACATGGCAGCTCCCTGATCGTGAACATAACCTTGCACCAACCCTTTCCTAAAAATCCGGTCCCTCTCCGTGGGAGCAATTCTCTCTTTCCCAAACTTATCCAAAGGATGGTAAGTAAGGCTATATATACCCAAGGGGTCATAAAAATTTTGTTCCAAGAATTGGTCGATAGGCTGATTGACAATCTTCTCAGTCAGCTTTTGCAGGATCAACATTCCTAAGTCCGAATACAAATAAGTGTGCTTGCTCCTGCCGGTAGGCAACCTTCTTAAATCGGACTCTATGGTCCACTTCCACACGCTGTCCGGCAAGGCATCCATAGCATACATATTTTCAGCCACCCGCACACTGTACCCTTCATCTGGCTGGGTTTTATAGTAGCCGCTCTTCCAATGGCCGCCCTCTAAGGTCTTTGCAAAATGCGGGATGTAGGGCAGCAAGCCCGCCTCGTGTGCCATAATGTCTTTGATTTTCAGGCTTCCCTTATTGGTGGCCTTCAACTCGGGCAGATAATCCCCTACCGTGCGATCCATATCAATAAGCTGCCTGCTTTCCAAAAACATCATCACCTGTGTCGTCGCCACTACCTTGGTGATGGATGCCAAATCATAGATGGTTTCTGTGGTCACCGGCGTGGTTCTCTCGTAATCATAGTAGCCATAAGCTTTTTGAAACACGACTTGCCCGTCCTTGGCTACCAAGATTGTCCCTCCTGGAGTCGACTTTTTAGCAATGGCTCTTGCCATCATCTCATCAATTTCCGCCAAGGTGTGACTGTCCATACCATGGTTTTCCGGCATGGAATAGCCCAAACGGTTGATGCTCGCCATGTACCCGCCGCTACCGGCAGGCAGTTTCCCGCTTACTGTAACCGGCAACACGCCTTGGGCGGCCCTTCCTCCAAAGATGATCTGGGGTGCCAGCTTTTCCGTAAGGTCATTCTCCTCATAAGCCACAAGAAGATGCGGCATATCATCCAAGAACTTGGCTGCATAAGAATTTCCGAAAAGCACCGTGATCACCGTGTGTTTCTCACCAAGCGCTTTGATAAACTCTATAGTTTTGGGATTTACTCCGAAGTCACGCTTGGGGTTGTTGGTAATCCCCATCAATCCCACCACAATGGTATTGTGTTGCTCAAGCTGTTGCTCCAGTTCTTTTAATGCGGCATCCCCGCTGTTCTTTTTAAGTTCAAAATGATCAAACTGTCCGTATTTGCTGAGGTGTTTTCTGAAGACCTCGCCATCTCCACCAATCGTGACCGAGGCCATCTTCAACAATTCAATATTTTTTAATGGGAGAAAGTGGTTCTCATTGGTGGCGACGGTAATTGCCGCTGCATATAGCTCCTCAATGGACGCTTTTGTGCCGAAACTATTGATCCTTTCCACCAATTTGTTGGTGTTGACTATCTGAGGACGATGGAGACCAGCCCAATATTTTGCTTTAAGAATCTTTCTTACCCTCAGGTCAATCTCATCCCGACTAATTCTCCCCTGCTCTACCGCTTCCATGATCAGCCTCTTGGACTTTGGAACATCTTGTGCATACAATAGGACATCATTTCCTGCCAATAAGGCCAGCAGGTCTACTTCACCAGGTTTGTGCAGATTGCTAACGCCTTTCATATTCAAGGCATCGGTGAAAATCAGACCGTTAAAATTCATTTCCTTTTTGAGCAAATCGGTCACCACGCTTTTTGACAAGGTCGTAGGGAAATTCGGCTTGCTACCCAAACTCGGTACGTGCAGGTGAGCTACCATCACGCTCATCAGTCCTTCATTGATTAACTCCCGATAAGGGTACAAATCGATATCGACTATTTGCTGTCGGGAATTATTGATAACGGGCGTCGCATAATGGGAATCTACATTAGTGTCGCCATGCCCGGGAAAGTGCTTCGCATTGGCCATGATTCCAGCATCCTGTAAGCCGTTCATATAGGCCAAAGAGTGGCGCGCCACTAAACTTTTCTCTTCCCCAAATGCGCGGTATCCAATTACCGGATTATCCGGATTGGAATTGACATCCACCACCGGGGCAAAATTGATATGCATCCCCAGCTCTTTGAATTGTCCCGCAATCTCCTGTCCCATCTTATACACTAGACGGCTATCCTGAATGGCACCTAAGGTCATTTGCTTAGGAAATTGCATGACACTGTCCAGTCGCATACTTACTCCCCACTCGGCATCCATGGCAATGAACAGGGGCGTCTTAGTGATAGACTGAAAATGATTGGTCAGATGCGCCTGCCTTACCGGTCCACCTTGGAAGAATATCAATCCGCCAATATTTTCCTCCTTTATCAGTTTAGAAAGCTCCTCCTTATGTCGGTTATCTTTATTTGAATAAGCCGCGACCATAAACAACTGCCCCAACCGCTCCTCAAAAGTTAGCGTGTTAAACACGCTATCCACCCATTGGGCCTGACTTCGACTATCGTAACTTTCCAGGGGGTCGACTATCTTAATCGCAGGAGGAACCTCTTCTTTGGCAATCAACAGATTCAAACAGAACAAAAGGACAAAAAGGGCTACTAAAACTTTTTGAACCATGAAATCGTTAGATTTTTATTGCAAAATAATTAAAATACCTTTGTGTTGGCATTATCGTTAATTTCAAACATACACAAAAACCCTCTTTTTTTCCTACCAAAAAAGGATAATTTAGTGTATGTTTATTTGAAAGGAACTACTATTAGTATAAACAACTGATATTCAATCGTAGAGTTCCTTCCACACGCCTAATAACAACGGGTTTTCCATGAAGATCGCGGGCGGCCAATTATTAAAGAAAAGAAAGAATGAAACTCCCGACTATAGTAAAATTAGGAAAATACCATCGATTCAGTCTGACCCCCCGGCATTACGACCCTATTAAAGAAGAAATAGAGGAGCGCACAAGAGCCATTAGAAGAGAGCTTGAAGAAGAGGGTCTCCTTAGTGCAGAAGATGAATTTGACCCAGGCTATTCTACCACCCACCGGTCTGCCATTAGAGGTTCTTTTAGATCCAGAAGTAAAGTCAAAAAGAGTTCTTTGTTGGATAACGCTGGCTTACTTCGACTACTTATTTTTGTAATTCTTTTAGGAGGGCTGGGAGGCTACCTGTACCTTGGTAACGAAATTCTCTACTATATCTTCTATTTGGCAATGGGCGGTGGTATGTGGATCGTTTTGAAACGGCTAAAAACCAAAGGGAGGAGAAATAGAAATGAGTGACGTTATCCAACTGCTGCCGGATGCCATTGCCAATCAGATCGCGGCAGGGGAAGTGGTGCAGAGGCCAGCTTCGGCATTAAAGGAACTTTTGGAAAATGCGGTCGACGCAGGGTCCAAAAAGATCCAGGTGATGGTAAAGGAGGCAGGTAAAATGCTCATACAGGTCATTGACGATGGCAAGGGCATGTCCATGACAGATGCTCGCATGAGTTTCGAACGACATGCTACTTCGAAAATCCGCGCGTCCGCTGATCTTTTCGCCATCAGAACCTTTGGGTTTAGGGGTGAAGCTCTGGCTTCCATTGCCGCTGTAGCACAGGTGGATATGAAAACCCGAACCACAGAGGCTGAACTTGGAAGTCACATTTGCATAGAGGGATCTGAGGTCAAAAAGCAGGAACTGACCACTTGTCCAGTCGGCACCTCAATCGCCGTAAAAAACCTGTTTTTCAATGTACCCGCAAGAAGGAATTTCCTCAAGTCAAATGCGGTAGAGATGAGGCATATTGTTGATGAATTTCAGCGCGTGGCTCTATCCTATCCCGAGATTGCCTTTACTCTATATCAAAACGATATGGAGCTTTTTAATCTGACGCCAGGTAAGTTAAGCCAAAGAATCGTGGGATTGTTGGGGAAAGCCTATCAAGGACAACTGGTCGCCTGCGAAGAAAACACACCTTTGCTCAACATCAAAGGCTATGTAGGGAAGCCCGAGCAAGCGAAGAAGACGCGCGGAGAACAGTTTTTCTTCGTCAACAACCGATACATCAAGAGCAATTACCTCCACCATGCCGTCTTAAGCGCATTTGAAGGGCTCATTTCCTCAGACCAACACCCCTTTTACGTCCTGTTCTTGGATATTGACCCTGTCCATATCGATATCAACGTCCATCCCACCAAAACAGAGATTAAATTTGATGACGAAAGAACTATCTATGGACTTGTTCGTTCGGCGGTCAAGCAGTCTTTGGGAGCCCATAATGTGGTCCCAACCCTAGATTTTAGTTTTGATGTCAATTTTGCCGAGAACTGGAAAAATGACGAAGCGAAAAAACAAGAGGTCAGCAGGGAAAACAGTTACAAAACATTCAGCACCCCTACATTCAAAAAGCCAGATCCCACCGGCTGGGAAAAATTATTTGAAGGCAACAATTCTGCTGTGGAATTGGATCGCTTGGATAGGTCCCACGCAGAAGATGATACAGAACTGCTTACCTTTTCCAGCAAAGCAAATACCTCTGACAAAAAGGAGCCTGTGTCCAATCCCGGCGAGACAGAAGATACGGGAGCTACCTTTCAGGTGGGTTTGGCTTATGTCGTGGCACAGATGTCATCTGGTATGTTGATATTGGATCAGCAGGCGAGCCACGAGCGTATCCTTTATGAAAAGTTTAAGCGGCAATTGGAAAACTCATCCGGCGCCTCCCAACAGTGTCTTTTTCCACAGAATATAGATCTTAGTCCCGCAGACTTTTCCCTGGTGATGGATTTAAAGGAAGAGTTGACTAACTTGGGCTTTCTTGTTGCAGAGTTCGGCCAAAATGCGGTGCTGATCAACGGTGTGCCCGCGGATATTACCATCAATAATGAAAAGGCGTTGTTCGAAGCATTGCTGGAACAATACAAGCACTTCAAATCCGAACTCTCTTTGGATAGAAAGGAAAACCTCGCAAGGTCCCTCGCCAAAAAGTCATCGCTGAAGCGCGGCACCAAATTAAACAGCCGGGAAATGGAAACCTTGGTTGGCCAATTATTTGCCTGCCAAAATCCTAATTATGGCCTTTCGGGCAATAAAACGTTCATCAAATTGGACACGAATAAAATTTCTGGTTTTTTTTCTTAACAAGCTATGTTTAGAGCACTTACTCCGGTAGTTAAAAATTTATTGCTGATCACTATCGGCTTTTTTGTCATTACCTCCTACTTTCTTCCCCATCTACAAGGGATGTTTGCCCTGTATTATATAGAAAGTGAACGTTTTCTGCCGTTCCAGCTGCTGACCTACATGTTTATGCATGCAGATTTCTGGCACTTATTCAGCAACATGCTCGGTCTTTTTATCTTCGGTCCCTTATTGGAGCAGTTTCTGGGGCCCAAGAAATTGTTCACGCTTTGGATGGTATGCGGAGTGGGATCAGGTGTGCTTTATTCGGGATATACCGCTTACCACATGAACGCATTGGATAATCAAGTTGAAGAATTTCGGAACGATCCTGATCCTGAAGTTTTTAACCGTTTTGTTTCCGAAAACCGCTACCTATTTGGAGCAGGTATTTACGATTTAATAGATGATTACAGCAGAAATCCAGAGAATGAAAGCCTCCAAGAACGAGCTTATCAGAATATGGCCGGAGTTTACCAACTCAAGTCCAATATTCCAATGGTGGGCGCTTCCGGTGCCTTGTTTGGCGTACTGATTGCCTTCGGCATGCTCTTCCCAAATACGCAGTTGTTCCTGCTCTTTCCCCCCATGCCCATTAAGGCAAAATATTTGGTGCTATTCTATGGCTTGTATACAGTTTATAATATTTTTGTTAACAACCCCACGGACAACGTTGCGCATTTTGCCCATCTGAGCGGCTTGATAATTGGTGCGGTATTGGTATTATTTTGGAAAAAGAGCAGAACAAGTTTTTATTGATATGTACAGCGGATTCTGGTATAATTTAAAAAACGCCTTCAACCATCGAAACAATGGCCTCTATAAGATTTTGGCCATTAACATCCTGTTGTATTTTATCGTCATGGTGGTACGGGTTTTCTTGAGTTTGGGAGGCGCCGCTGACCTTTATCGCCAGATGTTGTCTTATCTCATGATGCCCGCGTCTATCCCTTATTTTCTGTCTCAACCCTGGACGCTCTTTACCTATATGTTCCTCCACGAGGGCTTCTTCCATATCCTTTTCAACATGCTGTTCCTGTATTGGTTCGGTTTGTTAGTCAATGAGTATCTGGGGAGTAGAAAATTGGTCAACCTGTACATTTTAGGCGGCCTAGCGGGAGGCTTGTTTTACCTGCTGATCTACAATCTGGCACCGTTGTTTACTGATCAGGTCGACAGTGCCTTGATGCTTGGTGCGAGTGCCGGGGTTTATGCAATCGTGGTAGGCGCTGCTACCCTGTCCCCTAACACTGCATTTCACCTGATTCTGTTAGGTCCGGTCAAGATTAAATACATCGCCATTTTTTACGTCCTGGTGGCTTTCGCCAATTCTAGTGGAGCCAATGCAGGAGGCGAGTTGGCACACCTTGGCGGAGCAGCCTTGGGGTTCTTTTATATCCGTCAACTCCAGCGGGGCAGCGACCTGGGCCGCCCGGTACAGTGGGTCGGCAGGTTGTTCGAAAACATTTCGGCTAAAAAGCCCAAGGTGAAAGTGACGTATAGGAAAAAAGACGCTGAGCACTATAGATCCGCTGAGCCTACCGGGCAGGTAAACGTCAGCACACAGGAGGAGATTGACAAAATTTTGGATAAAATCGCGGAGAAAGGCTACGACAACCTTACCAAAGAAGAGAAAAGAAAGCTTTTTGATTTCAGCAATAAGTAAAAAACCCGTGACGCCCATTTTTTAGCCACACCCTGCCGGTCTTCTTATTTTGTCCGTACGGATTTTCGATGTATATTTCTTAATAAACCCAAAATCCATGACACATCGAAGAGAATTTTTAAAAACGTCCTTGTTGGCCGGCAGTGCCATGATGTTACAGCCCCTTGCCCAAGCCGGCACCGCGTCAGTGGACAATATTGAGATATCCTTAGCTGAATGGTCTCTGCAGCGGTCGATCAGGGCCGGACAATTCACCCATCTTGATTTTGCAGCCAAGGCCAAGGAAGAATACGGCATCAGTACGGTGGAATATGTGAACGGCCTGTTTGGCAACTCCCACACGGACTTTAAGGAAGCGGGACAAAACCCTGCCTACCTCAAAGAGATGCTCACCCGGAGCAAAGATGTAGGCGTGACCAATCACCTGATCATGGTGGATGAAGAAGGACCTTTGGCAGGGGTGGACGAAAAAGAAAGGCTACAGGCTGTGGACAACCACAAGAAATGGATTGAGGCGGCGAGATTTTTGGAATGCCGGACGGTCCGCTTAAACCTCCACGGGGAGGGCAATATGGAAAGAAAAAAAGCAGCCTCCATTGATTCCTTATCCCGGCTCGGGGAGTTTGCCGGAACGATGGGCTTGAACATCGTCGTAGAAAATCATGGCGGCGACTCCTCCAAGGGCTTTTGGCTCGCTTCTATTATGAAGGAAGTAGGCCGTGACAACGTCGGTACGTTGCCGGATTTCGGCAATTTCTGCATCAGCCACCCTTGGGGCACGACGCAGCCTGAGTGCGAAGAACAATATGACCGCTACAAAGGCATAGAAGAGCTGCTTCCGTTTGCGAAAGGCGTAAGCGCAAAAACCTATGATTTCGATACCAATGGGGAGCAACCCAAAATGGATTATAAAAGGCTGATCGGGCTGGTCAAGCAATCCAATTTTAGCGGTTATATCGGTGTTGAATACGAGGGCTTCCACCAGCCGGAAGACGAGGGAATCAGAAATACGATAAAGTTGCTGAAGCGGTACTTGTGAGCAATTGGAGAACGTCGAAGTTCTCTCAACCCAAACAGATTCGGATCTAACTTTAATACTGAATAAATACGACGACGAAGGGAATTCCCGCCGCATCCTCCTTCCGTAAGATCCAATAACCAAAAATGCCGAAGATTGGGTATTTGAATCAGCTATTCGATTTTTTAATTTTTCATCCTTTTGGGAAAGAAGGCATCTATTTTCCTAACAATAGGCTTTTCAGGTAAACACTTTTAGAAATCATGGGTATGAGACTCTCGAAAAAAGGTTGGATGGTTTTATCCACGCTCGCCATCATTGCGCTAGGCTTTGCCTTTTATTTTTTGGTCTATGTCAAACAAAGAGAGTCTGAAATCATAGCAGAAAAAATGCGGGTATTGACGCAGGTCAAAGCGAACATTGGGGTGCTGATCAAGAATGAAGGGGAGATCGCCTTTTATCAAAAAGAAGGAATGGTTTTGGAACGCCCGGCACTCTCGCAGGTATGGGAACAAATCACCCAAGCTATTAAAAAAGACTTTCTTGGTGGGACATTTGACACCTCTTCCGAAAATGGGTTTCAGGCGCGAGAAGACAGTGCCACATGGGTCGACAACCACATGTCCTACAAGAAATCTTATGCGGACTTCTTTGGCAAAGAATTGATCCTTAGAAAAGACCAATTTGAATCCATCGCCATAGTCAGCCTAGAAAAAAATTCAGGCAGCACCCTTTTTACCAACCACCTTTCCGGCAATATCAGTTTTGGTGACTCTACCGTAGCCTATATCCGATCAAAAAGTATGTTTGAGTGGGATTCGGGAGATGACCGTTATAGGGTTTTTACCAACTTTCTAAGGGAGCAAGATAACAAGCAAATCTACCTTCTGGGATTTGTAAAACGTTCGGAGCTAAACCGACAAGCACAAGAAGTTTCTGTTTTTACAATTACTACAGCACTTATAGTCGTCACCCTGATGATCTTGGGATTGCCCCTTTTAAAGCTCCAGGTGATGAGCAGTGCGGAGCGTTTGGGGGCTAAAGATGTTTTTTTGGCGGGAGCCTCCTTGGTGGTAGGACCAATGGTGTTAATCCTGTTCTATTTACTTTTTAGCACTAATGTTTTCACGGATAAGGAGAAGGAAAAGGAGAAGCTTGAGACGTTAAACCATAAGCTGGCTGAAAACTTTCGAAGCGAAATATCGCGTGCTCTAGGTCAGCTTAATATTGTAAAAGCGGAAGTTAACAACAACCTCACTTTTCCCTTAGACCATCAGAAAATAGCTAAAGCATTAGGTAAAAAACTAGAAGAGGTTTTTTTCATGGAGGACAAGCAGATCATTTTTAACAACTTCTGGACCCATCCCATCTGTCGTGATAATTTCCCCTACTTCAACTCCATCTTCTGGGCAACGAATCGTGGGGAAGTCGCCCTCTATTTGTCCAGTGAAAAAGATCCGCAGCGAATCAATTCACTGAGCCACAGGAGCTATGTCATGGATATCATACGGGATCAAGGCATCTTGTTTGATGGAGACACTATTGCCTTTGAGTCCATTCGATCGGTTACGGACGGCAATTACGAGCTAGGGCTGGGGATCCCAAGCGGAAACGCCGCCTACCC
>Ga0079224_100003419_pt1 | contig 20050 bp, 18 predicted proteins | sample Stecom2015_FD_80414 | JGI IMG/M metagenome (GOLD analysis project Ga0079224, IMG submission 80414) | Agricultural soil microbial communities from Utah to study Nitrogen management - Steer compost 2015 | ecosystem: Environmental > Terrestrial > Soil > Agricultural land | place: USA: Utah...
AACTACAACGTGATGGGTGTTGCCAAGGCCGCCTTGGAGGCCAGCGTACGCTACCTCGCCAGCGACCTGGGGGCCGAAGGAAAAAGGGTCAACGCTCTTTCAGCTGGCCCCATGCGCACCCTTGCGGGATCAGCCATCGCGAACGCCCGCTTCACCTACGGCTGGAGCCGCGACCAGGCACCGCTCAAGCGCGCGGTGCTGCTGGAAGAAGTGGGCAAGGCTGGGCTCTACCTTCTCTCGCCCCTCTCTGCGGGAGTGACCGGGGAGGTTCATTTCGTCGACTGTGGCTATCACGTGGTCGGCATCCCTTCCCCCAGCCGCATGACCGACGTAGAGGTGGACAAGGCACGGACCAGCGGTTGAGTGCTGCCGTGCGAGAGATGTTGCCACTTTAAGATGGGCGGAGGATGATGCGGCAGCTCTCAACAGTGGCCAGGGCCCACTATGCCGCATCAGCACTCCAGCTTGCATCCGGAAGTTGCATCGTTCCTCACGCAACATCCTGACACCCTTGCCGTCGACCTCCTGCTTGCCGACCTTTCCGGCGTCATCCGGGGAAAGCGCTACCCGGTAGAGGACCTTGCCACAGTCTGGCGCTCGGGCGTCAGCTTCCCCGCCTCGGTCTTCCTGCTCGACACCTGCGGACGCAGCCACGATCCCGGCGGCAAGGGCTTTTCCGACGGTGATCCAGATGCCATCGCGCGCCCGATCCCGGGCACCCTGAAACCCGTACCCTGGGCGAAGCGCCCGCTCGGGCAGTTGCTCCTGACCTTCGAAGACGGCAAGGGCAACCCGCTTTCCTTTGAACCCCGCAACGTGCTCGCCCGCTGCCTGCGGAAGATCGAGGAACTGGGCTTGAGGGCGGTCGTCGCCTTCGAGCTGGAATTCTATCTCCTCGACAAAGAGCGTACCGGAGGCTACCTGCCGCAGCCGCCGCTCTCCCCCCTCACGGGAAAGCGCGAATCCGGCACCCAGGTCTATGGAATGGACCAGGTCGACGCCTTCGAGGATTTGCTGGAGGACATCACTCAGGCCTGTGATCTTCAGGGCATTCCCACCGGAGCCATAACGGCCGAATATGCTCCGGGCCAGTTCGAGATCAACCTGCGGCATGAAGAGGACCCTCTGGCCGCAGCGGATCACTGTGTTCTCTTCAAGCGGGCCGTACGCGGCGTGGCGCGCAAGCATGGCTACCAGGCCACCTTCATGGCCAAGCCCTACCCCGAGGAGGCTGGCAGCGGCCTCCACTTGCACGTCAGTCTCTTCGACGATACCGGCAATAATGTCTTTGATGGAGGCAGCGAACCGGCCAGCGACAAGCTGCGCCATGCGATCGGGGGCATCCTGCATCTCCTGCCCGAATCCATGGCCTTCCTGGCCCCCAATGTAAATTCCTATCGCCGCTTCGCGCCCAACATCTTCGTGCCGATCTCCCGCTCCTGGGGCTTCGAGAATCGCTCCGTCGCGCTCCGGGTGCCGATCGGAAGCGGCCGTTCCCGCCGTATCGAGGCGCGCGTGGCCGGAGCCGACGCCAATCCCTACCTGGCCCTGGCGACGACGCTGGCGGGCATCCATTACGGCATCGTCAATCGCATTGATCCCGGCCCGCCTCACGAGGGCAACGCCGGTGAGACCTTCGACGACGGCCTGCCCTGGCGCCCGCGCCGCGCACTCGAGCGGCTTCTCGCCTCGGAGATCCTGCCGGATTACCTCGGCAGCGACTATCCAAAGCTCTACGCCGCTTGCAAGGAAGCGGAATACGACGAGTTTGACTGGCTGATCTCGCCACACGAGTACGACTGGTACCTGCAGGCCGAGTGAAGCGCCTGAACGGTGGGGATCACTGCATCAGGCTCATCTGATCGGCCTCGACCTTCTCCCAGAACTCCTGGATCGAGCCCTGGAACTGCACGCGGCCGCGCTCCAGCACATAGCCTCGAGTGGCGATCCGGGAGCAGAAGCGCAGGTTCTGGTCGGCCGTGATCAGCGTGATCCCTTCCGCCTGCAGCCGCTTGATCACCTGCACGAGCTGGTTGACCATCACCGGGCTCAAGCCCTCAGAGGTCTCGTCCAGCATGATGATGGAGGGGCGCTGGATCATTGCCCGGGCGATCGCCACCAGCTTCTTTTCGCCCCCGCTCAGCACGCCACCGTTGCGGCCGCGCAATTCGCCGACCAGGGGGAAGATCTCGTAGACCTCCTCGAGCGGGCGCGGCTGGCGGCTGCGAGGGGTGAGCTTCTGGGCGAGGATGAGGTTCTCCTCCACCGACAGGTGCGGAAAGATGCGATGGTCATCCGGCGCCAGGCTGATCCCCAGCTTTACGATCTCGTGCGTCGGCAGGCCGGTAATCTCCCGCCCCTGGAAGCGCACTTGCCCACTCTGCCGGATCGGCGGGCGCAGCCCCATGATGGTGCGCATCAGGGCAGACTTGCCGGCGCCGTTGCGCCCCAGCAAGGCGACGGTTTCCCCGGCCTCGGCCGTGATCGAGACGTGGCTGACCACCTCCACCTTGCCGTAGTAGCTGACCAGGTCCTCAACCTCGAAGAACGCCATCACACTTCCTCGCCCAGGTAGACTTCGCGCACCGCCTCATTGGCCTGGATCTCCTTCGGCGTCCCCTCTGCCAGAACCGCCCCCCGGTGCATCACCGTCACCTCGTCGCAGAGCTGAAACACCAGCTGCATGTCGTGCTCGATGATGACGAAGGTCGTGCGGCGGGCCGCGGCCAGGGAGCGGATCAGCTCCAGCATCTGGTCCCTTTCCCTGGGGCTGACGCCCGAGGTTGGCTCATCCAGGAAGCACAGGCGCGGTTCGGTGGCGAGCGTCACCGCAAGATCGAGCCGTCGCTGCTGTCCGTGGGAGAGCTGCTCTGCCCGCCTGTGCCGGAATTCCCACATCCCGACCTCGTTCAAGGCACGCTCCACCTCCTCGCGCGCCTCCCGAGCGGACGGCGTGAGGAAGCGCAGGTTGCGCCTTTGGCGCGTGATGCACGCAATCTGCACGTTCTGAAAGACCGTGAGGCGCTCGAAGACGTCGACCACCTGGAAGGTCCGACAGAGGCCGCGCACCACCCTTTCATGAGAGGGGAGCTGAGTAATGTCCTGCCCGTCGAAGGTGATCGAGCCGGTGTCCGGGAGGAGATGACCGGTCAGCAGATGGACCAGCGTGGTCTTGCCGGCGCCGTTCGGCCCGATGATGCCCCGGATCCGGTTGGCCGGGATGTCCAGGTCGACGTGGTCGGTTGCGGCCATGCCGCTGAAGGTCTTCACGAGACCACGGGCGCTGAGAAGTGGTGCCACCGCCTAGTCTCCCTTCTGCTGGGCCTGGAAGCGGCCCAGGACGCCGCCCCGAAATCCCAGCACCAGCGCGATCACGATGATGCCCATGACCAGCATCCAGTACTCGGTGCTGCGAACCACCACTTCCTTGATGCCGATGAAGAGGACGGAACCGACGATCGGCCCGGCAAAGGCGTAGATCCCGCCGATCAGCGACGCGAGAACGGGTTCCGAGGAATAGATCCAGTGAGAGTAGATGGGCGTGATCGTCCGCTCCATGGGGGCCAGCAGCGCGCCGGCCAGTCCCGCGTAGAGCCCGGCGATGACGAAGGACCAGAGGCGGTAGCGACGAATGGGAAGCCCCACGAAACCCGCCCGAACGGCGCTGTCACGCACCGCCTGCAGCGTGAGACCGAAGGGCGAGTTCACGATACGGTGCATCAGCCAGACTGCCAGGATCGTGACCACCAGGACGAAGTAGTAGTAGCTGGAGAGCGCGCTGAGATCGATCGAGAGGAAGGGAAGCTCCAAGGATGCCCGCGGCACCCCGGTCAGGCCATCATCCCCGCCGGTGACCGCGCGCCAGCGGGTTACGATCGAGAAGATCATCATGCCGAAGCTGAGCGTCAGCATGGTGAAGTAGATCTCCGTCAGGCGCACGGAGAGGTAGCCGAGGATCAGCGCGACCAGGCCCGCAGCCAGCACGCCGCCGACAATGCCGAGCAGCAGGGAGGGAACTTCGAGCAGGATGAGGGCCGCGACGTAGGCACCTACGGCGAAGAAGCCGGCCTGGCCGAAGGAAAGCAGCCCCGTGTAGCCGAGCAGAAGGTTGAAACCGAGGGCAAAGAGCGACAGCAGCATCACCTGCATGATCAGGTAAATGCCGAAGTTCCCCGCCCAGAAGGGCGCCACGGCCAGGGCAAGCAGAAGCAGGATCACGCCGCCCCGAAGAAGGTTGTGCGGGATTGCCATGTCAGCGCCCTCCCAGCAGGCCCTGGGGCCGCAGCAGCAGCACCGCAGCCATCACGACGTAGGGCAGGAAGAGCTCGAAGAGGGGAAACAGCATCGTCGAATAAACCGTCAACATGCCCACCACGATCGCACCGACGAAGGCGCCGCGGAGATTGCCCAGCCCGCCGATCACGGCAACGATGAAGGCCTGGATGATCATGGCGGTGCCGAGGCCAGGGGTGACCGGGCGCATGGGGATGGAAAGGGCGCCCCCGAGGGCTGCGAGGCCGGCGGCAAACATGAAGACCACCATGTAGAGGCGCGGCACATTCAGCCCCAGCATGCTGCCCATTTCCCGGTTCCAGGCGGCCGCCCGAACCTTTCGCCCCCACCAGGTCCTGTCAAACAGCAGCCAGATGCCGACCGCGACGGCGACCCCCACGAAGAGAATGAAGAGATTGTAGATCGGGAAGGGACGCCCGAAGAGCGGCACACTGCCGGTCAGGAAAGGCGGCATGGGCGGGATCATGAACATCCCGCCCCAGGCCATCTTCACCAGGTCGTCAAAGATCAGGACAAAGCCGAAGGTCAGGAGGAGCTGAAAGGGGAGATCCAGGGTGTAGATGTGTCTCAGGAAGAAGCGTTCCAGCACTGCTCCCAGCAGGGCGACCGAAAGCGCACTCAAGAGGACCGCCAGCCAGAAGTTCAGACCCAGCATTCCGTAGAAGGTAAAGGCCAGGTAGGCGCCGATCATGAAGAGCGCACCGTGGGAAAAGTTGAGTATCCCGAGCACGCCGAAGGCGATCGAAAGTCCGGCGGCCAGGAGCCACAGGTACATCGAGTAGGTAAGGCCGATCAGGCCCTGATAGAGGTAGATCTCCACGCAGACCCCCCGGGAAAGGCGATCCGGCCGCAAGGATCGCGTCGATCGCCGTCACATGTCCGACAGTGCAAAGGTCTGCAGCGGCACCGCAGCATCAGGCTCCGGCTCCGCCGCAATCTGGTTCTGGCAGGAGGTGCGGGGCCGCGGCAAGGTCGCGACCCCGCGGATTAACTTCAATACTCAAGCGCTTCGAAAGGCGGCCAGCGGTAGTATTCACGGGGATCCTCGATGAAGAGGTCCGCGCCCACCACCGGCATGGGATAGTCGTCGAGCTTGACCACGCGGCCCGCCGGCACCGTGTAGATCGCCTGATGGTCTTCCGCGCGGTAGTTGCGCACGCCGGCCGGCGTCCTGATGCTCATCCCCTCCATCGCCTCGATTACTTCGGCGGTGTCGGTGCTGCCGGCGGTTTCCGCCGCTTGCTTGAGGGAATAGACGGCCGCATAGGTGCATTCCGCCGAGTAGTTGGGGAAGCGCCCCCAACGCTTCTGGAAGGCCTCGTTGAAGGCCTGGTTCAGGTCGCGCGTCTCTTCCTCGCTCCAGTTGAAGATGTAGCGCCCGGTGGCCCAGAGCTTGCCGTTGAACTGGTCGATCTGGCCGGCAATCCCCTCCAGCACGTCGACGGAAGCCCCCATCGCCTGCCACCAGGCCTCGAGCTGCTCGAAGGCCCCCATCACGAGGGCGGCCCGCAGCAGGCTCACCGCCTCGCCTCCCCAGGGAGTGGCGTAGATGGCGTGCGGCTCGGCTGCCAGCACCGAGGAAACGTGCCCCGAGAAGTCGATGGTATGGAAGGGCGCCCAGGCTTCGGCGACGAATTCCACGTCCGGCCGCAGCTGTTGCAGGGTCTGCTTGAAGAGCGCCCAGTTCGCGTGGCCATACTCGTAGTCTGCGCCGATGTTGGCCCAGCGCGTGATGTCTTGCCGTTGGGCAAAGAGGTGCGCCGCAAGGATCGATTCCTGGTAGACCGGCGCAGAGGCACGAAAGATCTGCTTGATCCCCTGCCCCGCAACGAGCTCTTCCGTCAGGCGATGAGTGCCCGCGTGGGTGAAGACGCAGATGCGGTCCAGCTCGGCAAGGACCGGCCCCATGGCCAGTGCGGACCCGCTGGAGTCCACCCCGACCAGGAAGTCCGCCCCCCAGTCGTCGACCTGGACCCGGGCGTTGCGGGTGGCGACGTCGGGTCGCAGCTCCTCATCGAGGAAGTTCAGCTCGACCGGCCGCCCCAGGATGCCGCCCTGTTCGTTGATTTCCTCAATCGCGAGGGTCGCGCCCATCTGGATCTGGCGCCCGTAGTCGGCATGGGCGCCAGACAGGGCCCCTTGCCCCCCGATCCGTACCGGCTCCTGGGCCCGGGCCCCGCGAATCCCGTACTTGCTGAGGTAGGCCGTGGCACCGATGGCCCCCGCCCCCGCCAGGAGTTTCCGTCTGGTGGTCTTCATAGGTCTCTTCCTCCCCATGCATCTGGCAAGCGAGTTGCCTGTTGGCGGCTCGGGCCGCTCATTAATACCAGCTACTATTGCGCCTTATTCACAACAGGACAAGGGCAAGCAAAGGATCGTTCCTTCCGACGAAACCTATGCAAATCAACCGTAATCACGACACTGGATGATCATTTTGACTAGCGGGAGAGGGATTGGCAAAGCACCCTTCATTAAAGAATGAATGTGAAGTCCCCTTTGGCACATCCAGGAAGGGAATGGCTGTCGAAGGCTCACGTCCGGAAAGGAATAGTGAGCCAGCAGAGACTGCAGGTGTTTTTTCTTCTTCGAAGCTCTAACCTCTCCCGGTGGCGGCGGTCCACCAGTGTCGCTCGAGCATCGTGGAGACGGAATGGCGCTATGGATGAAGTGACGGCTATCCCCCACTGCAGCCACTGGGGTGCCTATCGGGTGGTACTACGCGATGGCGTGATCGCGGGTGTGGAACCCCATCCCCAGGACCCCGCCCCCTCCCCCATCATGAAATCCATCACCGACTGGCTCGATCCCGAAAGACGAATCCTGCAGCCGATGGTTCGGGAAAGCTGGCTGGAGGCGCATCGGGCCGGGCGTCTGCCCGACGGCCGGGGGCGGGGCCGCGATCGCTTCCTACCGCTGTCCTGGGCGGAAGCGGTAAGGCTGGTCGCCGGAGAGATCGAGCGGGTGCGGCAGGAGCATGGCAACGCCTCGATCTTCGCCGGCTCTTACGGCTGGACGAGCTGCGGACGCTTTCACCACGCCCCCACGCTTCTGAAGCGCATGCTAAACCTGGTGGGCGGCTATACCGGCCACCGGGACACCTACAGTATCGCTGCCGGGCCGGCGATCCTGCGGCACACCTTGGGCAGCGATGATGCCTGCGTCGGGAAGGCCACGACCTTCGACACCATTGCCAGGCATAGCGAAACACTGCTGGTCTTCGGCTCCTTGGCCCCGCGTACCGCCCAGATCGAAGCTGGAGGCATTGCCCGGCACGATCTCGAGGACAACCTCGAGCAGATTGTGAAGGCAGGGGTGAAGGTCGTTCACGTGTCACCCCTGCAGGACGATCTGCCCGAATGGATGGGCGCGGAATGGTGGCCCATCCGGCCGAACAGCGACACCGCCCTCATGCTCGCCCTGGCCCAGGAGGTCGTTCGGATGGGGCGGCACGACCGGAACTTCCTGGAACGCTATACCAGCGGCTCCGAGCTCTTCCTGGACTACCTCGCTGGCAAGCTCGACGGCCAGGAGAAGACCGCCGCCTGGGCCGCGGAAATCACGGGTCTCGATGCAGGGGCGATCCGTCACCTCGCGCGGCGCCTCTCCGAGACCCGCAGCATGATCACGGTCAGCTGGAGCCTGCAGCGCGCGCAACATGGAGAGCAGCCCTACTGGGCTGCCCTCGGCCTGGCCTGTCTCCTCGGGCAGATCGGATTGCCCGGCGGCGGCGTCGGCTATGGCTATGGCTCCCTCGGCGGCATGGGTGCAGCCATTCCGCTCTCCCGCTCTCCCGCGATGTCGCAACTGCAGAAACCCATCGACTCCTTCATCCCCGTCGCGCGGGTTACCGAGCTGTTGGAGAACCCGGGCGGACATTTCGACTATGAAGGCAAGACCTACAGCTACCCCGATGTTCGCCTGGTCTACTGGGCCGGCGGCAATCCCTTCCACCATCACCAGGATCTGAACCGGCTGGACCGAGCCTGGCAAAGGCCGGAGACGATCGTGGTCCAGGATCCGATGTGGACCGCGACCGCCCGACGCGCGGACCTCGTTCTGCCCGCCACCACCTCGCTGGAACGAAACGACCTTGCCGGCAATCGCCGCTGCGACATGATCCTTGCGATGCACAAGGTGGTCGAGCCACTGGGGCAGGCCCTTTCCGATTACGAGATCTTTAGCTCCCTGGCCGCGGCACTAGGGGTTGAGGACGCCTTCACGGAAGGCCGCGACGAAATGGAGTGGGTGCGCCACCTCTACGAAGAGGTGCGCGAGGACTGCCAGAATCGGCTCGATTACGAACTTCCGGACTTCGAAACCTTCTGGCAGGAAGGCAGTGTGGAACTCCCGACGAAGCGGGAGCACACCTACCTCGCAGACTACCGCGCGGATCCCCAGGCCCATCCACTCAATACGGAAAGCGGCCGGATCGTGCTCGGCAGCCGGCTTTTGGCGGGACGAGGCTATCGTGACTGCTTGCCCTACCCTGCCTGGATAGCTCCCCGGGAGTGGCTGGGCGCGGAGCAGGAGGGCTTTCACCTCCTCTCGAACCAGCCGCAAGGACGGCTGCACAGTCAATTGCACTTCGGCCCCACGAGTCTGGCCGAGAAACGAAAGGGGCGCGAACAACTGAAAATACATCCCGCGGAAGCACAGAAGCTTGGCATCGAGGACGGCACGACGGTCAGGGTCTGGAACGAACGCGGCGCCTGCCTCGCCACCGCCACCTTGAGCGAGAAGGTGGCGCCGGGAGTGGTGGTCCTGCCTACCGGTTCCTGGCTGACGACCTCCGATAACGACGGCCTCGAACTGTCCGGCAATCCGAACGTGCTGACGCTCGATGTGCCCAGCTCCAGCTTCGGGCAGGGCTGCGCGGCCTATAGCAGCCTGGTGCGGGTGGAGCCCTGGAATGGTCCGGCGCCTGATCCTATTCGGCAGTATGACGAGGGCCGCCGCCGCCAGCTCGCCTGCTGAACCCTCACGCTGGAGATCCCCACCGCATGACAGAGAAGCCCATCAGCCGCTTTTCCATTCCCAAGCTTGCCGATCTACCGCCGGACATCGCGGAAAGAATCCTGGCGGTTCAGGAAAAGTCCGGCTTCGTCCCCAATGTCTTTCTCCTCCTCGCGCGGCGACCGGACGAGTTCCGCGCCTTCTTTGCCTATCACGATGCGCTCATGGAGCGGCCGGGGAAGCTGTCGAAGGCGGAGCGGGAGATGATCGTGGTGGCCACCAGCAGCGCCAACCAGTGCCACTACTGTGTGATTGCTCACGGCGCCATCCTGCGCATCCGCGCCAAGAATCCGCTGATCGCCGATCAGGTCGCGGTCAATTACCGCAAGGCCGACATCACGCCGCGGCAGAAGGCTATGCTCGACTTTGCCCTCAAGGTTTCCCGCGAGGCGGAAAACATCGAGGAAGACGATATCGATGCTTTGAAGGCGCATGGTTTCGAAGAGGAAGACGTCTGGGACATCGCCGCCATCGCCGCCTTCTTCGCCATGTCGAACCGGCTCGCGAATGTGACCCGACTGCGGCCCAATGACGAGTTCTACATGCTCGGGCGACAGCAAGACCGGAGGTGAGAAAATGCTGTCCAGCGATGACTTCGAAGCCATCGTGATCGAAGAGGTGGAAGGAAAGCCCCGCAGCCGCCTGACCAGGCTGTCCCTCTCCGACCTCCCGGATCACGACGTTCTGGTCAAGGTCGACTACTCGACCCTGAACTACAAGGACGGCCTGGCGGTCACGGGAAAGGCAAGGATCGCGCGGAAACTGCCCATGGTGGCCGGAGTCGACCTGGCCGGAACCGTGGTCGAGTCTCGCGCTCCGGAATGGAAGACGGGGGACCGCGTCGTGGTGAATGGCTGGGGTCTTTCGGAAACTCACTGGGGCGGTTACAGCCGCTATCAGCGCCTGCGGCCGGAGTGGCTGATCCGCCTGCCCGAGCCCTTTACGCTTGAGCAAGCCATGGCGATCGGCACCGCCGGCTATACGGCCGCCCTTTGCGTGAAGGCGCTGGAAGATTGGGGACTGCCAAAGGACCGGGAGATCCTGGTGACCGGTGCGGCCGGTGGTGTTGGCTCGGTGGCGGTGGCTCTGCTCGCGGCGCGCGGCTACCAGGTGACAGCTTCCACCGGACGCGAAGAAACTCATGATTACCTGCGAGAGCTGGGCGCGAGCAACATCCTCCCCCGCGAAGAGCTTCAAGGGGAAGGGCGTCCATTGCAGAAGGAGCGCTGGGGCGGCGCAGTGGATAGCGTTGGCTCCCGCATTCTCACCAACGTGCTGGCTCAGACCTGCTACGGCCGCGCGGTCGCGGCGTGCGGACTGGCCGGGGGCAGCGACCTTCCGGCCACCGTGCTACCCCATATCCTGCGAAGCGTGACGCTCATCGGGGTTGATTCCGTCATGGCACCTCGGGCGAAGCGGGAGGAAGCCTGGCGTCTCTTGGCAGAAAGCCTTTCCACGGCGCACCTGGCGAAGATGACCCAGGTCGCGCCCCTGTCTCAAGTCCCGGAATTGGCCGAGGAAATTCTCGCTGGCAAGATTCGCGGCCGTGTCGTCATCACGCTTGAGTAACGCGCTTTCGGACGCCTCGGCCGACGTAGCGACGTCCCCGGAGGAAGCTGCAGACCCCTTCTTGAGCTGGCGCGGGCCTGGGGAGCGGTTGGCTATCGCTCGCGCCCGCTACTTTGGCACGCTCAGGAGCACCCGGCACATTTGCTCTTCCGCCCCTTCCGACAGCCTTCGGCCCGGGCAGTTCATGATCCCGCATTCATGATCCCACAGCGCCTCCTTATCCTTGGCGTGCTCTGCCTGACCGCAACGGTCAGCCAGTTTTATCGAGCCGCAAACTCGGTACTTGCCGCCCCTGTCATGGCCGACCTGGGGCTGCCGCCCGCGGCCTATGGGACCATGACGGCTTCCTTCTTCTTCGCCTTCATGCTGACCCAGTTTCCCGCGGGCGTTTTCTTCGATCGCTATGGCCCGCGCCTCACCGTCAGTGGCTTCATGCTCTTCGCGGTGGCGGGCGCCCTAATCTTTGCCTTCGGCCAGTCATTTCTGGTCCTGACACTTGGGCGGATCATGCTTGGCATCGGCTGCGCCACCATCGTGATGGGCGCCTTCATGGTCATCTCCTTCTGGTTTCAGCCGAAACACTTCGCCCTGATGTCTTCCATCATCATCGCCACCAGTCACCTGGGAAACCTGATGGGCACGGCCCCGCTTGCCTACGCCGTCGAACAGGTAGGCTGGCGGGCCAGCATCGCAACACTCGCGGCTGTCACCCTGGTATTGCTTCTTCTCGTCTTTCTCGTCGTGCGGGACGGCCCGGCAGGTCGCCCCAGAAAACGGCCGCAAGGCGGATGGCTGGAGAGTCTTCGGGGACTTCGCCAGGTCTTTGCCATGAGGGATATCCAGCGGGCCGTCATCCTGGCCATGACCTGCTATCCCAGCATGATCACGATATTGGGGCTTTGGGGCGGCCCCTATCTACAGACGGCCTTCGGCCTCACTTCCCTTGAAGTCGGCAAGGTCCTGATGGTCATGCCGGCCAGCAGCGTCGTAGGTGCGCTTTGCTTCGGGCCGCTCGATCAGCTTTTCAACTCCCGCAAGGCGGCCGCCCTGAGCGGTGTCCTTCCCCTGGGGCTGTTCTTGATCCTCCTGGGGCTCTATCCAGCTGCGTCACTTACGCTGGTAGTCGTGCTGCTGGCAGCGATAGCCTTCTGTTCCGCAGCCGGCATGCTGATTATCGCTCATGGGCGTGGCCTCGTGCCAGACCACCTCGCCGGGCGTGCCATCACCACGATCAACGTCGGTGTGATCGGGGGAGCCGCGCTTTTTCAGTTCGCGAGTTCCCTGCTGCTGGACTTCTTCATCGGACCCGAGGAGACGATCAGTCTCTTCGGCTTCCGCCTTCTCTTCACACTCATGGGGCTGCTCGTGCTTCTGGCAGTTGTCATCTACCTGCCCGCGCGAGATGTGAAGCCAAGGCAGCTCCAACGCTCCACCTGAAGTACAAGCCTGCGCGCTTTGGACGGGAGCGGCCTTTGATCCGCAACCAGGTGGTTCAGACCAAAGGCCAGGTCTCCCGTGAAATAAGCTAGATTAGTCCCTCCTCCTTGAGGAAGTCGTGGGCTACCTCTTCGATGGAGCGCCGCTCAACATCTACATAGCCGTTCAGGCGCTGCATCACGCTGTCATCGAGCCTTGTGGAAAGAGACTCGAGGATCTCCTTCAACTCGGGCATCTCCTTCAAGGTATCTTCGCGCACGACTGGGGTGAGGGCGTAGTTCGGGAAGAACTCCTTGTCGTCCTCCAAAAGCAGGAGATCATGGGCAGCAATCTGTCCATCCGTCGCCTGGGCGGACATGACGTCAAGATCGCCGTTTGCCAGAGCGACATAGGCCAGGCCGATATCCATCGGTCGAATGAGACTGCGCTTCACCTGGAAGTCGTAGGTCTCCTGCAGGCCAAGAAGTCCGTCGTTGCGCCGGGGAAACTCCGCGGTGGTGCCCAGCAGAAGCTCCGCTCCTTCATTGTAGGCCGCCGCCAGATCCGAGATGGTCCGCATGCCGTCGGTCTTGGGATTGTCCTTGCGGATCGCCATGGCGTAGGTGTTGTTCGCAGCCGAGGGCGCCAGCCACACAAGGCCCTTCTCGGCGTCCAGCTCCTTCACGCGCTGATAGGTTTCCTCAGCCGAAAGCATCTCCGTCACGTTGTTGAAGACGATCAGGGAGGTGCCGGTGTATTCCCAATAGAGATCCACCTCTCCCCGCTCCAGGGACGCGCGCACGATGGTCGTTCCAAGCCCATCCCTCTTGGTAACGTCATGCCCGTGACTTTCCAGCAGCTGTCGCGTCATCTCGGCGAGAATGAGCTGCTCGGTAAAGTTCTTCCCCCCGACGACCAGGCTCGCCGCCAGGGCTGCCGGAGCCAGTCCCGCCAGGAAAATCAGTGAAAGGATCCCGGCCAGAATTCTTCGCTTCAATGCCATCTACTCCTCCGTCAGCCAATTAGTCTCAAGAACGCACGGGATTGATGCCCCGCGGAACGGCGTAGTACTGGATCTTCCCCACTACGAAGTCGGTAAGGACCGCGATGACCGCTGTCGGAATAGCTCCCGCCAGCATCATCGCGATGTCGTTCAGCGCAATGCCGGTGAAAATCAGCTCACCCAGGCCCCCCGCTCCGATCAGGAAGGCGAGGGGCGCGGTACCCACGCAGACTGCAAGGGCGGTGCGAATACCGCCAATGATTACGAAAAGCGCGTTGGGCAGCTCGACCTTCCAGAACACCTGCCATGACGTCATGCCCATCCCCCGCGCAGCCTCGACCAGGTGGGAGGGCACCGCGCGCAATCCGGAATAGGTATTACGGACGATGGGCAGGAGGGTGATGGCCCAGAGCCCGAAGACCGCGGGCAGCGTCCCGATGCCCAGAAACGTCATGGAAAGGGCCAGAATCGCCAGTGTCGGTATGGTGGAGCCAAGGTTGAAGACCTGGAGCAAAAGCTCCGACCAGCGGCGAAGGGCAGGTCGCGAAAGCAGGGCGCCGGCAGGCACCGCGGTTAGAATGGCAAGCCCTCCCCCCCAGGCCACCAGGGCAAGATGCTGCCAGCCCAGGTAAATGATGTCTTCCTGAAACCACAGCAGATCACTCGCCAGCCCACTTTCAATGAGCCAAATCGCGATGGCCAGAACGACCGCGATCGGAAGGAGCCGTGGACTCAAGCGCTCCCACAAGCCCCTGCTCATCGAGCCTGGAGAGGATCCTGCTGTCCGACGTGCCTCTATGTGACTCATATAGAGGCCTCGCGCCCTGACACTGCGGCGACCACTTCACGCCAGGTCAGCAAACCGACGAAGCGCCCCGCCTCATCCGCGCAAATGGCCAGCGAAGTTCCCTGAGCCAGCATCGAGGAGACCGCCGTACGCAGGTCGTCGCCTGCCTGGACGACGGGCTCGGCCGCCTGCATGTGCGCTTTTACGGGCCCTTCCGAGGGAACAAGCTGGAGATCCTTCACCATCCCGATGGGACGCCCGGCGTCATCAAGACAGACCGCCACCTCCCTCCCTGGGTGCTTCGAGCGCGCTTCCAAGTTTGCGACGGGATCCTCGGGTGAGACGGTCACGACATCTCGCAGCATGGCCGAAGCCACGGAGATCACCGAGAGGCGCTTCAGCGCGCGATCACTGCCCAAGAAATCTTGAACGAACTCATTGGCAGGCTCTGCCAAGAGGTCAGAAGGCGTGGCATATTGCTGGAGCTTGCCGCTTCTGAAGATGGCGATACGGTCGGCCATCTTGATCGCTTCGTCGAGATCGTGGGAAACGAGGATGATCGTCTTCTTCAAGCGCTCCTGCATGCGCAGGAACTCATCCTGGATCCCCGCCCGGTTGATCGGGTCGATGGCACCGAAGGGCTCATCCATCAACATGACCGGAGGATCGGCCGCCAGCGCCCTGACGACGCCAACGCGCTGTTGCTGACCGCCGGAGAGCTCGTTCGGAAAGCGATCCATGAAGCTGTCGGGCGCCAGGCCGACCATCTCCAGCAATTCGGCGGCTCGTGCTCGCGCCCTGCGGCGATCCCAACCAAGAAGATCGGGTACAACGCAGATGTTCTCCCCGACCGTCTTGTTGGGAAAGAGGCCGATCTGCTGGATCACGTAGCCGATGGAGCGGCGCAGCGTGATCGGATTGACCTTGCCGGTGTCTTCGCCATTAAGAAAGACGCTACCGCTGGTCGGCTCGATGAGCCGGTTGATCATCTTGAGCGTTGTCGTCTTCCCGCAGCCTGAGGGACCCAGGAATACACAGATCTCGCCGGCAGGAACCCGCAGGCTGACTTCGCAAACCGCCGGAACCTCGCCCTGGGGCCCCTCGAATATCTTGGTCAGGCGATCGAGCTCTATCATGCCGGCCTCCCCGCCAGGCCCTTCGAGGTCAAGGCCCGTTGCAGAAGAGCAAGTGCCAGGTCGGCGAAGATCGCCAGCAGGGAAACGGCGATAGCCCCCGTTACCAGTTGGCGCGGGTCGGATTGACTGATTCCGCGCGAGATGAAGGTTCCGAGCCCGCCTGCCCCGATATAGGTCGCGATGGCGGCAATCCCGATGTTCATGACGACGGCGACCCTGACGCCAGCCATGATCACAGGTAGCGCCAGAGGAATTTCCACCTCCCGCAAGCGCTGCATGCGGCTCATTCCCATCCCCTTGGCCGCTTCGCGCAGCGCGGGATCCACATCGGCAAGCGCCGTGTAGGTGTTCCGGATGATCGGGAGCTGGGAATAGAGAATGATTGCAATCACCGCAGGCACATAGCCAATTCCATGCCCGATCGGCGCAAGCAGAGGGATCATCAATCCAAAAAGGGCAATTGAGGGTATGGTGATCATCATCGAGGCGGCATAGAGCACGGCGTCAGCCAAGGCTTTCGACCGCGTGATCGCGATGCCAATCGGCACTGCAGTCATGACCGCGATTCCGACCGCAACCGAGACGATGGCGATATGCTCCAAGGTCCGGTCGGCGATGACCGTGCGGTTGTCGATCATGAACTGCAGTACTTCCATGGGAAATTCTTGCCCTCAAATCCTTTCGTAGAGCTCGGGGAAGCTGTCGCGACAGTAGCGAAGGGGCACCGGCCTGGAAGTTTGCCAGGCTACGACCTCGGCGCCGGCAAGAAGTGCGGCGGCTCCCGCACTCTCCACCACCGCGCCCCCGTAAAGGCGGTTCGCCAGGTTGAGAATGGCGATCTGGTGCATCGTCAGCGTGCCGCTGCCACAGGCATCCTTTACCAGAATGACCCGGAATCCCTGGTCCACCGCCTGGCGCACGCTTGCGTCGACACAGGCTTCGGTCCAGACGCCGACGACGAAGAGCCACTCGATATTTGCCTTCTTCAAGTGGGCCGCCAGCCGGCCATCGCCAAAGGCACTGGCTTCACTCTTGAAGAAGAGCGCTTCCCCCTTGCGTGGTGCGACTTCAGGGCAGATTGCCGTCCAGGGATCTCCCCGCTCGCTGAAGGCCGACCTTCCATCCGGGTCCAGCGGATGTAAGGGCCGGGTTCGCGAGATCGTCTCCCCATCCACCACATAGGCAGAGTGGATGACTGGTACGCCCTGCCCGCGCGCCACCTCTTGCAGGCTTGCGACGCGCTCGAGGACAGCGCTGAAGTCCTCCACCAGATAACGCTGATCTTGCCGATGTTCTTCCTGAAGGTCAATACACAGGAGCGCCGCCCTTTCCGGCGCAATAGCAAGCTTCGATCTCATCACACCTCAGGCGTAAGGAAATCTTCTTCGTAAGGAAAGCGGGAGATTAGTTCCGTTCCACTCTCAGTTATCAGAATTTCTTCTTCTAGTTTCACGCCTTCCCCCCCGTTCTTCTCGCCGATATAGCTCTCGACACTGACCACCATCCCCGGCTCTAGCACGCCATCGCGGCCATAGGTTTCATAGTCCATGGCATGGGCGATGAAGGGCGTTTCGCCGTGCATGCCAACGCCGTGCATGACCGAGGTGTAGCGCTGCTCGACAAAGCGATCGGGGATCTTCCAGGCCTTTTCCGCTACCTCGCGAAAAGTCATGCCAGGCTTCACAATGCCGATGTTGTGCTGCACCTGATCATAGGCCATGCGATAGAGCATCTTCTGATAGGTCGTCGGCTTGCCCGGGCCGCAGCGGAAGGTTCGCGAAAAGTCCGAGTAGTAGCCGTAACAACCGATCGTGTCGGTATCGAGCGCTACCAGTTCCCCTGGGCGCACTCGCCGTCCGCTGGCCTCGTTGAACCAGGGGTTGGTGCGCTGCCCAGAGGTCAGCAAGCGCGTCTCGATGAATTCCCCGCCCTGTCGGATGACTTCGTGGTACATGACGGCGAAGAGTTCATTCTCTGAAACCCCCGGGCGTATCGCCTCTCTGACGGCCGCAACCGCGGCCTCGGCGCCGGCCATGGAGGCAACTAGACACTTGATTTCTTCGGGCGTCTTTACCGCGCGAACGTTCAGGATTTCACCCTGGCAGTCCTTCACCTCGCATCCGAGCGCCTCCAGGGCGACCGCGTGCAGATGCTGGCAGCGGTCGAGGCCGATCTTCATCGAGCCGCCGCCATGGCTCTTGAGCAGATCCGCTATTTCCGTGGCAAAGAGGCGCGCCGTTTCATCATCACGGCCAGAGACCGAAGACCAAACCAGCTTCGAAGGTCGGGCCTCGTCTACCGTCTCGAGAACCTGAGAGACGTGGTAGCTCTGGGGATATTCGAAAAGAATGATCGGGCCTTCGGTCGGCACAAAGAAGTAGCGCGTCGAGTTGCGCAGGAAATAGCCGAACATGTTGCGCGAACCGGTGGCATAGCGCTGGTTATAGGGGTCGAATAGCACGACCGCGCCATAGTTCTCGCGCCGCATCCAGGCGCGAAGCCGCTCAAGGCGCTCCCGCCTCAAGGCCTTGGCATCGATATAGGAAGGCTCGGTATCCGAGAGCCACATGCCGTTGGAGGGGTCCGCGCTTGCGGGATGGCGCATGCGCTGAGAAAGATCCAGATCGTCGAGTCTGTCCGGATCGAAAGCGACAATGGACATGCTTCACCTTTCAGCAGGAACAGCTCTCGGCGGTGCGGTTTTAGGCCTCACCCACCAGCTGCCCCAGCACTTTACGATGCTGCCGATCACGCGCGGTCAGAAAGATTCCGATCGGGCGCGATCTACTGAGAAGGAAGATATCGGAGTTACGACCCGCCATTTGTGCGGGATTCCGCGGATTCTGTGCAGGAATCAGCAACTACTGCAGAGATGCCAAAGGTGACGGATGATCTCGGGAGACATTTCGCAGGCTGCGCGGCGTGAGGCCGAAGTGCTCCTTGAAGGCCCGCGCAAAGCTGGAAGGATCCGCAAAGCCACAGGCCAGTGCCACTTCATTTACCGGCAGGCTGGAATGCGCCAGCAGATACCTCGCCCGCCGCAGGCGAAGGCTGCGGTAATAGCGGCTCGGTGAGGTGGAAACTTCCCGCTGGAAGGCTCGCTCGAGCTTATCCAGGGAGACCTTGAGCTCTTGGGCGAGCTGCTCCACGGTCAGGCGCTCTTCCAGCCTGTCTTCCATCAAGCCCACAGCCGCCAGCACCAGTTCGTCCTTGATGCCCGTACGCAAGCGCAGGGGCATGAGGCGTCGATCGATGCCGGGGCGCAGCGGACTGTGGACAAACCATTCCGCCACTCCAGCGGCAAGCGCCCCACCGTAGTCCGTCGCGATCAATTCCAGCATCATGTCGAGGCCCGCGACCCCGCCAGCAGAGGTAAAGCGCTGTCTGTCGATCACATAGAGGTCCCGACGCATTTCGAGGTGAGGAAAGGCCTCCCGGAAAGCCGGCTGGCTCATCCAGTGCAGCGTGCAGGCAAAATCGTCCAGCAAGCCCGCCCGGGCCAAGAGAAAGGCCGCATCGGCGACTGCGCCCAGGTGCGCTCCCTTCCGCAGGGATCTCCGGATCCATGCAAGAGCGTCATTCGCAACCAAGAGATCGGCATTTCCGCCGGAACAGACGACGATCCGGTTGACGGGCGGCGCTTGCCGCGCGGCAAAGTCCGGTTCCAGCCAAACGCCGTTGGAGGCAGCAACCCGCTCTGCCTCTTCCGCCACGGTGATCCAGGAATAGAGCTGGCGTCCAGCGATCCGGTTGGCAGCGCGCAGTGGCTCGATGACCGCATTGAAGGCCATCATGGGGAATTCCGGAAAGACCAGCAGCGCGAAACTTATTACCTCCTCCGACTGGAAGGGGCAGCTGCTCGTCTTTGAAATCTTGCCTCGCAACATCCTCCCCCGCTCTTCCTCAGGCGCGATGATGCAGCCTCAAGCGGAAAGCAGGATATTCGTCCCATTCACCAGGAGAAAGATCGCAAAGGCCCGGCGTAGCCAACGTGGCGTGATCGAATGCGCGATGCGCGCCCCCAGAGGGGCGAAAAGACTGGTCATCGGAATGAGTAACAGAAAGGCCGCGATGTTCACGTAACCCAAGGTCAAGGGTGGCATGCCCTCGCTCTCGCCGAGGCCATTGAGAATGAAGCCAAGCGCACCGGGGACGGCTATGAAGAGGCCGATCGCTGAGGCTGTGCCGACCGCCTTCAAGGCGGAGACGGAGCAGACAATCAAGGTTGGCACGGTGAAGGTGCCTCCGCCGATGCCGATCAAGGTGGAAAGCCCACCGATTGTCGTGGCTGTCAAGGCCTTGGCGATCCCCTTGGGGGGTGCCTTGGAGACCACGTAATCTTCCCTGACGAAGGCCATGTAGAAGGCGACCAGGAGAGCCATTACGCCGAAAACGGTCTTAAGGCCACTGGCGTCCAGAACCGCTGCCACCAAGGTCCCGCATATCACGCCCAGAACGATCCAGGGCGACCAGGACTTGACGATCGACCAGTCGATGCTGCCGCGCTTGCGATGGGCCCGCACCGACATGATGGAGGTGACGACGATGGTTGCGAGGGAGGTGCCGACGGAGAGGTGCATGGCATGTTCCTCTGCCACCCCAAGCAGCGTGAACATGTAAAGCAGCACCGGCACGATGATCATGCCGCCCCCGACGCCGAGCAGGCCGGCCATGACGCCGGCAACCGCACCCGCGACAAGAAGCAAGGCAAAGAATTGGGCCAGAAGGCCTAGATCCAGGGCTTCCATGCCGGGCCCACCTCCGCACGCCGCAGATCGATCCTCTGGTCAGGAGCTCCTGCGGCGTTACCCCCGGACCGTCCCCCTCAAGCCC
>Ga0079224_100003420_pt1 | contig 20049 bp, 15 predicted proteins | sample Stecom2015_FD_80414 | JGI IMG/M metagenome (GOLD analysis project Ga0079224, IMG submission 80414) | Agricultural soil microbial communities from Utah to study Nitrogen management - Steer compost 2015 | ecosystem: Environmental > Terrestrial > Soil > Agricultural land | place: USA: Utah...
GGGCTGCCACGCGCGCAGCAGATCATGCTGCAGGTGCGGGTGTGGGATGTTCAGATCGCCCAGGAACCCGGATTGCGGACGGCCATCGGGCATCACCCCGAGGCCTACGCCGAACCGTACGGCGAGACCGATCCCGATGCCGTCAAGGCGCTGACCGACGAGAAGTACGAATTCCTGGGGGAGTACTGGCTCCAAGGCGACAACATCTACCGCAGCATCTACGAAGACGAGCCGCCATCGGTCGAGAGCCTGCGCAAGATCGACGAGGAGTACGGGGGTCTGCGCCAGTTCAACATCTGGTATTTCGACCCCAGGTTGTTCGATCTCGACGCGCCGGAGACATGGGCCGAACAGGCCGACGAACTGTTCGACCTGATCGAGCCCTACGTCGAGCAGTACCGTGCGGCTGGGTTCATCGACGAGGCATACCTGTACTGCTGCGACGAGACGCGTGCCGAGCACACCGAGCTGATCGAGTTCGTGTTGACCAGGTTCGAGGACCGCTTCCCCGACGTCACCATCCTCACGACCGCCATCGACGACCAGATGGGCCGTCAGAGCGGCTTGGACGAACTGATCGACTGGTGGGTGCGCGACGTCCCCTGGTACGACCCGCAGATCATCGCCGAACGCCACGCCGCGGGACAGGAGGCCTGGTGGTACCTGCACCAAGCCAACGCCAACCCGACGCCGAACGTGTTCGTCAATTACGACCCGGGCCAGCTGCGAAACCTGCTCGGGCCGATGTCGCACCAGGCCGACATCGACGGGTTCCTCTACTACCGAGTTGATCGCTGGTACGGCAAGGGCGTCATCGACGACGGGCCCCTGAGCTCGTGGGAACCGCGCACGTGGGGCAACTGGTCCGGCGACGGGTCGTTGTTCTACCCCGGACCGGACGGCCCGATCCCGTCGATCCGGCTGGAGAACATCCGCGACGGACTCGAGGACTACAACCTGCTCGACTCGCTACGCGCGGCGATCGCCGACGCGCCGGCCGATGCCGACCCTGACCTCATCGCCCGGGCGGAGCACCTCCTCGGCGCCACCGACGTGGTCACCGACAACTTCGAGTACGTCTCCGAGCCAACGGCCTACCGCGCCTGGAGGGAAGACGTCGCCGACATGGTGGAGCAACTGAGCTGAGGCCGGCTGGACACCGAAATCAGGCGAGCGCTTCCACCCACTCCGCGAGGAGCATCCGAGGCGCCGTGTACGCGACGATGACGCAGACCCGGAGGTGCCGGACCATGACCGAAATCAGCCGCATCGATGAGAACGCCGGTTCAACCCACCGCTTCACCGGAGCCACGCGCCGTGAGTTCCTCCGCCGAACCGGCTGGACGTCACTCGCCGTGGGGGCCGTGGTGGCCGGGCTGGGTGCGCCGGCCCATGCCGCAGGCGGCGTCGATTACCTCGCTCGTCGCACCTTCGACGACTGGGACCACGAGTTCCACACCGCAGGCGGATCGGGTCAGCCGGGCGAACCCAACGACGATGCGACCGCGACTGGATCCGGAGCGTTGTCCTGGGGCCAGTCGTACGTACTGTCCGGACTGATCAGAATGTACGAGGCCTACCGCGACCCGTACTACCTGGACCGGTTCGTCGAGAACGCCGATCTGGTGCTGTCGGTGCGCGACAGTGAGCGTGGCGTGACCAACTATCTGGGCGAGTCGTTGCCCGCCTGGCGCGCCAACCATCCCTATACGGTGGGCGCCGTCGAGCTGACCGATGCCCAGGGCCGAGCGACGCTCGAGGTCCGGATGGGCCGGGTCTACTGCGACTCCGGCACGGTGACGGTGCGTCCGGCAGGTTCGCCGGGCACGTTCAACCTGCACGTCGTGCACGAGCAGAGCGGGAGCCAGCAGACCTTCAGCGACCTGTCCATGGATCCGGCGAGCCCCAACTACGTGGTGCGCCGGCTCTACGACGCCTATCCGGGTGCGGTTCTGGTCACCGCGCGTGATCTGCGCACGTCGCCCGACGAGGCCGGTGACCCGCTCGAGGGCCAGTACGCGATGTCGTCGTTGCCGGGGATCTTCGCCGTTCACACCGGGATGATCACCTACCCCATGGCGTCGTTCGTCCGGATCGTACGAGCATCCCCGACGCTACGAGCGAATCCTCGCTACCGCGCCAAGGCGGAGGAGTACCTCACCGCCGTACGCGCCGCCGTGGCGGTGCATGATCGCGAGTGGCGGGAGAACGATCTCGGCGAGGGCTATTACGTCTGGCTGAAGGGCTCGCCGCAGCAGTGGGACGGCTGCGAGCAGCCGATCAACCAGACCCTCGGTCTCGGGCAGACCATCGCTGAGCTCGCGATCGCGACGGGAGACCAGACGTATCGGCACCGGGCCGAAGCGATGGCGAGGATGTTCAGTGGTCAACTGACGGCGGATGCGGGCGGCGCCTACCTCTGGCATTACTGGCCCACCTTCGGCCATCTCTATCGAGGCTACGAGAAGACCGGATCACCGGAGACCGACGTGTCCGCGTACAACCCGAACATGCTCAGCCGCGCTACCCAGTACGAAGACATCTCTCATGCCGCCATCAGCGTCGACTTCGCCGTCCTGGCCTTCCGGGGGCACCTGGGATTCACCGGGCAGCACATGGCTCGACTCGCGCGTACGTTCACCCAGAACGTCGCGACGACGAGCGAGGGCGCGGCGACGGCCTGGACCCGGGTCGACGGCACCGGCGGCCCAAGCGCCAACTACGCCCATCAGGCGCCGCGCTGGGCCCCGATCGCGTGGTGGGACAGCGAGGTGCACCGGCACGCGCTAGCGATCTACGACCACTACCTGCCCACGCCGGAGAAGATCGGCACCGAACGCAACGGCTTCGGGTGGTTGCTCGGCAACATCGCCCACCTGCAGCATTACGCCCAGCGCCGCGATTGACCGGAGCACCACGGCAGCACGACGCCCCCGCAGCAGATCTGCGCTGCGGGGGCGTCGTACGTCCGGACGGCTCCAGGTCAGTCGATCGAGTACGTCTGCACCGGCGTGGAGTTCCACGCGTCGTCGATCGCTCGGTATTCCAGGTGCTGGCCGCGGCGCACGACGATGGGGCGCGAGTACTCCGTCCACTCGCCGCCATCGACGCGCACGTGCACCGTGGGGTTGTCGCTCGTGTCGTCCTCAGCCTCGAGGAACACCACGGCGGTGTGCCTCGGTTCGGCCGGGCGGACCGTGGCCGACACCTCAGGCGCGGTGACGTCGTCGGGCATCGTGTAGCGCATCAGGTGCGTGCCCGCCCCGACGTAATACAGATCGCCGTAGCGGTCCCTGGCCAGCTCATGGAGACTGTCGGCCGCCTCGTCGCTGTCGCCGCCGGCCAACACGGTGACCTCTTCGGTGATCTGGTCGATCACGAACAGCCGGTTGGCGCTCGACCCGAACAGCCGGCCGTGATCGACCAGGAGCCGGTGGTCGTCGCCGTACCGGTCGGCATCAGCGTCGGGATCGGTCTCGGGCGCGATGTGGATCGTGCGGATCGTCTCGCGCGTCTCCAGGTCGAACTCGAACACCGTGGCGTTGCCTGCGATGCCCCACAGGTCACCGTCGGCGTCGAGCGTCAAGCCGGATACCGTCGGCTCGCCCGGGACCGGGGAGAGGTCCCACAGGGTCTCGGCGGTCTCGGGGTCCCAGGCGAACAGCCGGGCCTCCTCCGTCACCGGATCGATGCCGTAGCCGCCCTGGATCGACGTTCCACCGAGCAGGATCCCGTCGTGCTCCACCAGCGACACCGGCGTCTGGTTCTCGATGACGTGGCGGTACACCTCGTGGGTGCCTTCATCGGGTTGCCACAACGTGATGGCGCCGCCGTGCCGTCCGCCGGTCGGCACGGACGCGACGGCTACGGTGCCGGGAATGGTGTCGCTGATGTCGACGAAGGCCTGCGGCCGGCTCTGCTCGTCACCGATCGGCAGCATGTCGTCGGGGTTGGTGCCGTTTTCCCAGGGCTTGGTGGTGTCGTAGTGATACAGCGCGCCCTGCGGGTACCGCCCGAAGACGAGCTGGTCGCCGTAGGTGCCGAAGCCCTCCACTTGGCTGGTGCCTGGCAGCAGGTCGAAGCCTTCCTCGTCCGGGTTGTACCGGCCCATGCCGGGCGGACTGAGGTACGCGCCGGTGTAGACGTTGCCGTCAGGCCCGGTGCCGAGGCTGATGATCTGGGCGCCGGCGCCGAACAGGTCCGGAACCTGGTACGAGCCCTTCTTCGTGGCCAGGTTGTACCCGTACGTGCGGCCTTCGTTCCAGTACGTCAGGGCCAGCCACGGTCCGGTGCCGTCCCGGTCGATCCACGCCCACGCCTCCGGTGTGGCGTTCGGCGCCCAGCCGGTGCCGGTCAGCTCGCCGGTCTCCAGGTCGTACCGGGTGATCTCGCCGTCCAGGCGCAGGTAGACGCCGGTGGGGTCGTCCGGGCCGACGGGGGAGACCCGTGCACTGGCTCCGGGGAAACTGTCGATCCACTGCCCGGTGCCGAGGTCGAGCACGTGCATTCCGTCGGAGCTGACGAACAGTAGGTTCTGGCGCAGGTCGATAGCCGTGACGTTGGTGGCCGCATGGCCGTCGGGCATCGCGATCTCGCTGAACTCACCGGTGGCGCGGTCGAACTCCAGGAGCTTGGCGTTGGACTGCGTCCCGACGTAGACGGTGTCGCCGGCCGGTGCGATGGCTTCGATGTACTGCTCCCCGGCCGCCGCTTGGCCGTGGTCGGTGATGTCGCCGGTCTCGGGGTCCAACGAGTACAGCCGACCGCCGGGGTAGGTGCCGAACCAGACGGTGTCGTCCTGGCCGACAGCTACCGACCACACCCGCTGACCTTCCGGGGCAGGGCCGAGGTACTCCACCTCGGCCGCGCCCGGCACGTAGCGGTAGAGGTGGCTGATGTCGGAGGTGGCGAAGTAGATTGTGCCGTCGACGGGGGACTGCCCGAGGGTGCGTTGGCTGCTGTTGCCGTACGGGACTCTGGTCTGCAGCACGTTCTCGTTGGTGCGCAGGTCCACGACGGTGAACTCCGCGGTCGTGGTCGGATTGCCCGACACGACGTAGTAGCCGAGCGGTTCGCCGTCGGGGCCTTCCCCGATGGCGGAGCTGAGCACCTGGGTCTTGTGGACCGGTTCACCGAGATCCGTGATCGGGCCGTCGGTGCTTGGTCCGTCGGCTTCGACGGCGGCCTCGGCGCTGATGTGACCGGCGCCACCCGTGGCACTCGGGTGGCCGGAAGCCGCGCCAACCGTGCCGGCGGCAACGGCGACAGCTGACGCGACGGAGAACAGGACTCGTGCCATGGTCGGCATGCAGGATCCCTTCACTCGATTTAGGCCCTGACCGAAATGATGGCATGAGTGTTCACGGCAGGGCACGCCGCCGTCAAGACTCGACCACGTACGATTCGGCCTCGGGCGCCATGTGGTCGGGGACGGCACGTGCACCAGCGCCTCGGATTGACAGACACTCGCGCCAACGCCCGGAGATCGACCAATGCGGAAGCTGACCTACTTCATCGCCTCGACCCTGGACGGCTTCATCGCCGGTCCGGACGCGTCCGACCCGACCGGCGTCGGTGGCTTCTGGCCCATCGCCGACGACTATGTCAGCCACCTTATCGAGACCTTCCCCGAGACGTTGCCGGGCCTGGCCAGGGACGCGCTGGGTGTCACCGCCGAAGGGACACGGTTCGACACCGCCCTGGAGGGGCGGCGTTCGTACCAGGTCGGCCTCGACGCCGGCGTGACGAATGCGTACCCGCACCTGCGCCACATCGTGATCTCTGGCTCCATGACCGAGAGCCCCGATCCGGGCGTCGAGTTGGCCGATGATCCGGTCGCGACGGTGCAAGAGTTGAAGCAGCGGCCCGGTCGGGGCATCTGGCTGGTCGGCGGCGGTGAGCTGGCCGGCACCCTCAGCGCCGAAATCGACGAGCTGATTCTCAAGATCAGCCCACTGACGATCAACACCGGTGTCCCGCTGTTCGGTCGCAATGCCGCATTCGACCCCCGCGTCTGGACGTTGATCGAGCACACCGTCCTCGACAGCGGGACGTTGTTCCTCACCTACACCCGACGCGGTGAGTGAGCGGTTCACCGCCGGGCACACATGGGGGGACCCCGTCACCGTTGCCGGTAGCGGGGCCGCTGTTTCCTGCGGGTCGTCGGTCTACCTGAAGAGCACGACGACCTGGTGCAGGGACAGGAACCCGGTGATGACGACTCCGATCGCGATGGTCAGGATCTTGGCCGCGTTGCGCGCGATTCTGACGGCGATGGCGGTGCGCCTCTCTACGACCTCCATTCTCACTGCGACCGGGTCGCAGTACAGGCGGATGGTGGGTCGTTGCCGACCGCGGTAGCTGGGCATCGGTTCCTCCCGATGGGCTCGGGGTCCCCGAATGCCGCGGCTAACGGTCACCCGGGAACCGATGGTGCTGGTTGACCCGGGTGGGCTCCAGTGTTGTGTTAGACCACCAGCTTCATGCCCCCGTGACAGCTCGTCAAGGGCCGGTAGGCTTAAAGATGCCGGCGGAGGTGCGGCTAACACCGACGATTCCGGTGACGCCCCGGCGCGGGCTATAGCTGGGCTGCGCCGGGGCGGTCTGCTGCCTGCGACATGACGTCCCCGCCCGGTGCTCGAGCCTGTGGGTCATATGCTTTCGCGTGGTCGCCACCGACCGGGGGAGCAGGACCGGTCCCCGCGCATGGTTGTGACGCCTCGCATTGACTGGATGATGCGTGTCTGTAATCCCCCCATGAAGCGAGTGTGCCGCAGAAGATCGTCGCTGCCTAGATCAACTGGCTGTTCATGTGGATCTACGTGCCAGACGCGGTCCAGGTGGCGTCGAAGCGCTGGACGAGGGCCTTTCTGCCGCTGATGCGCCGTGGGAGGGCGTGATGCTTGAATCTGAGCCGGTGACATGGATGGCAACAGTTGACCGCCGTGTCACCCGTCCTGATCCGTTCCGAGCCGCCGACCGAGAGGTTGCTGACAGGCGAAACGCCTTTGGGCTGGTGAGAGTGTGGCTCCCGCACCTGGACTCGAACCAGGAACCCTCTGATTAACAGTCAGATGCTCTGCCAATTGAGCTATGCGGGACCGGCGCGGCCGAAGAGGCCAACCGACGCTGAAGACTACCAGGGACCGGCCCCGGGTTCCCAATCCGGGCGGGCATCCGGTCGGCGTCGCCGGACCGGGCGCCTCACGGCTCGAGGACGCGCTCGGCGTAGCGCTTCTTCATCAGGGCGACGACGTCGTCCGGGTCGGCGGCCCAGATGTCGGCGTTGAAGATCTCGACTTCGATCGCGCCGTCGTATCCGGCCGCTTCGACCAGCCGGCGGAAATGCCGGAAGTCGATGTGGCCGTCGCCCATCATGCCGCGCGAGAGCAGGGTGTCGGCGGGCAGCGGGGTGATCCAGTCACAGACCTGGAAGCTGGCGATCCGCTCGGCGGCGCGAGCGATCGCGGCCTCGACCGCCGGGTCCCACCAGACGTGGAAGGTGTCGACGACGACACCCACCACGTCGGGCGCGAACGGTTCGGCCATATCCAGCGACTGGTCCAGCGTCGAGAGCACACCGCGGTCGGCACAGTACATCGGATGCATCGGTTCCAACGCCAGCTGGACACCACGCTCTTCGGCGTAGGGCGCCAGCGCGGCGATGGCTTCGGCGACCCGGTCTCGCGCTCCGGCCAAGTCGCGCGAGCCCTCAGGCAACCCGCCGACCACCATGACCAAGCAATCCGCGGACAGCGCGGCCGCTTCGTCGATGGCCCGGCGGTTGTCGTCGATCGCTCGGTCGCGCTCAGGGCCGGGCTCGGCGGTCAGGAAGCCGCCGCGGCACAGCGACGACACCCGCAACCCGGCGTCGGTGACCATCCGCGCGGCCTGGGTCACGCCGACCTCGTGGACCGGCTCGCGCCACAGGCCGATCGACGTGAGCTCAGCGCGCACGCAGCCGTCGACCGCCTCCTGCACGGACCAGCGGTTCGTCGTCTTCTGGTTCAAGGACAGCCGCTGAGGCATGAGTCACCCGATTCCGTACAGGGCGAGCAGCGTGGACATCCGGTGGGCCGCGAGCGGTGGGTCGGGAAACAGCCCGGCGGCGTCAGCCAGCTCGAACGTCCGGACGAGGTGGGGCAGGCTCCGCGCGCTCTGCATCCCGCCGACCATGACGAAACCGGGCTGCAAACCAGACAGCCACGAGATGAACGCGATACCGGCCTTGTAGTGAAACGTCGGCTCGCTGAAGACATGCCGCGCCAGCGGCACCGTCGGGGCCAGGACGTCGTCGTAGGTCTCGAGATCGCCCGCATCGAGCGCTTGCAACGCCGTCGACGCCGCCGGCGCGATGGCCGCGAAGATGCCGAGCAGGGCGTCGCTGGCGCGTGAACCGTCACCACGGATCAGCTCGGGATAGTTGAAATCGTCGCCGGTGTACAGGCGGACCCCGTCGGGAAGCTGGACGCGCAGCGTCCGTTCGTGATCGGCATCGAGCAGCGACACCTTGATGCCGTCGATCCGGTCGGCGTGGTCGCGAATCAACTCCACGACGTGCTTCGTCGCGGCTGTGACATCGTCGGATCCCCAGTAGCCCTGCAGCGCCGGGTCGAACATCGGCCCGAGCCAGTGCAGGATGACCGGCGCGTCGGCCTGGGGGAGGAGCCGATCGTAGACGTAGCGGTAGTCGTCCGGGCGCTCGGCCACCGCCGCGAGCTGGCGACTGGCCATGATGATGGCTTGCGCGCCGGTCTCTTGCACCATCGTGAGCTGGGTCTCGTATGCAGCGGCGACGTCGTCCAGTGAGTGTCCGGAACCGTCCAGATGATCGGTGCCCACACCGGCCGCGATTCGCCCGCCGACCGAGCGTGCCTCGGCAGCACTTCGGCGGACCAGCTCCTGGGTGGCGGCCCAATCCAGGCCCATGCCGCGCTGGGCGGTGTCCATCGCCTCGGCCACACCGAGCCCGTACGACCACAGATGATGCCGGAAGCCCAGGGTGTGCTCCCAATCCACGACCGCTGGCGCGCCTGGCCGGTTGTCGCCCATCGGTTCGGCCACGACGTGCGCGGCCGCGAAGGCGACCCGGGAACGCAGCGGCTGCTCCGGGCGCGACCAGCTGCGAGCCGCGCTCATGGTGTGAACACGCAGCGAGGCGTCCGTTGTCGGCAGCTGCACCGTCGCACCACTCATAGCGACATCTCCGCGAGCTCGACCCGCCGGGCCTGCGCGGAAGACTCCAGGCCGGCAGTGGCCAGCCGGACGCCTCGCGCGCCGGCCAGGAAGTCGTACGGGTGCGGCGCGTCTTCGACGACGTGGCGGACGAACTGCTCCCATTGGGCCTTGAACGCGTTCTCCGGCGGGGTGTTGTCCGGGACCTCCTGCCACTGTTCCCGGTACGGCGTGGTGTCGGGGAGGTCCGGGTTCCACGTCGGACGTGGCGTCACCTCACGCGGCTGGATGCGGCAGCCGTGCAGGCCGGCGACGGCGCTACCGTGCGTGCCGTCGACCTGCAGCTCCAGCAATTCGTCGCGGTGGACACGGACCGTCCACGACGAGTTGAACTGCGCGATCGCCCCGCCGGCGAGCTCGAAGATCGCGTAGGCGGCGTCGTCGGCCGTGGCGTCGTAGGGCTCACCCTGCTCGTCCCACCGGCGCGGTATGTGGGTCACGGCCTTGGCGGTGACCGCCTCGACGCGGCCGAACAGGTTGTGCAGGACGTAGTCCCAGTGGCAGAACATGTCGACGACGATGCCGCCGCCGTCGCTCTTGCGATAGTTCCAACTGGGCCGCTGAGCGGCTTGCCAGTTGCCCTCGAAGACCCAGTAACCGAACTCGCCGCGTACGGAGAGGATCCGCCCGAAGAACCCGCCGTCGATCAGCCGCCGCAGCTTGACCAGCCCGGGTAGGAACAGCTTGTCGTGGACGACGCCGTTCTTGACGCCGGCGTCGCGAGCTCGGCGGGCGAGGTCGAGAGCGCCCTCGACGGTCTCGGAGACCGGTTTTTCGGTGTAGACGTGCTTGCCGGCGTCGATGGCGCGTACGACGGACTTCTCGCGCACCGACGTCAGCTGCGCGTCGAAGTAGATCTGGTTGTTCTGGTCGGTGAGGGCGGCGTCGAGGTCTGTCGTCCACGTGTCGAGGCCGTGCCGGTGGGCGATCTCGCGGAGCTTGTCCTCGTTTCGCCCGACCAGAACCGGCTCGAGCTGCACCCGCGTGCCGTCGCGCAGTTCGACGCCGCCCTGGTCGCGGATAGCGAGAAAGGAGCGGACGAGATGTTGCCGGTATCCCATCCGGCCGGTGACGCCGTTCATCACGACGCCGAGCGACAGTGCTGCCATGAACCCTCCGTTGGTGTGCCACGCGCTCGGAAAGCGCTTGCCCACACGGTAGAGGCAGGCGCTGTCCGGGCGCAAGCTGTCAGCGGCGTGGCCGGTGTCACCCCCGGCCCGCGTCGCTGTGCGGGCTGATCAGGCGGACGAGGTGTCGCGGGTGCTCTGGCGGAGGACGACTTCGCCCTTGATCCGCCGCGTTCGGGGTTTGTCGCGCTCCGCGGCGCTTTGCACCAGGTCGAAGGCGGTGGCGCCGACCTTCTCGAGGGGAAGGCGCACCGTGGTCAGCGCTGGATACACGTCGCGCAATGTGCTGATGTCGTCGAATCCGGCCAGGCCCACGTCGCCGGGGACCTCGACGCCGGCCTCGCGGCAAGCCGCCATGGCGCCCATGGCCATGACGTCGTTGACGGCGAAGACGCAGTCGAACTCGCCGACGCGGGGGAGCAGTTCCTGCATCGCCTGGTAACCGCCGTCGCGAGTGAAGGCTCCGTGCACGATGGCGTCGCGGGGCAGGTCGAGGTCGTTCTTGCGCAGCCCGTCGCGGAACCCGAGTACGCGGTCGCGAGCGGTGAGTAGCTCGTCCGGTCCGGCGAGGACGGCGAATCTGCGGTAGCCCAGCCCGACCAGGGCGGCGGCCAGCGCACGCGCCCCGCGCCGGTTCTCGATGACCACGGTGTCGACCGGCAGCTTGTTCTGCGTGATCGCGACCACCGTGCCGCCGGAGTCTTCGAAGGCCTCGAGCTCACGCTTCAAGGCGGTAGCCCGCGGCTCGTCGTCGACGCGGCTACCGGCCAGGATGACCGCCCGGCTGCGCTGTCCACGCAGCGCCACCACGTAGTCGATCTCGCGCTCGGGCCGGCGTAATGTGCTGGCCAGCGTGACCAGGACATGGTGACCCTCGGCGGCCTCCATGACGCCTGCGGCGATGGAGGAGAAGTATGGGTCGGCGATGTCGTGCACGACCAGTCCGATGACGTTCGTCCGGCCGCGTGCCATCGCCTGTGCCTGGGCGTTGGGGGCATAGTTCAGGCTGGTCGCGGCGTCGACGACGCGCTGACGCAGGGCGTCGCCGACCTTACGGTTGCTGCCGTTGAGTGCGCGCGAGGCCGTGGCCAGCGAGACGCCTGCCCGGGCAGCGACGTCCATGAGAGTGACCGAACCGCGGTGATGCTCCGTCATCGCGTCCCCGTCCTGACACGTGTCCTGGGTAGTGAATATGTGTTCACGATAGCCCGAGCCCGGCAGCGGTGGTGCATATGCTGTCGACGCGTTGTTAATATGTCAGGACATACGTCCTGTGGGAGGAATGCACATGCGGGTGGGGCTGGTCGGCGTAGGTCGGATCGGAGCCGCACATGCTCAGGTCGTACGACGCCACCCGCAGGTCACGACGTTGCGCATCGCCGATGCGGTGCCCGCCCGGGCTCGCGCGGTTGCCCAGGCGCTGGACGCCGAGGCGCTCGAGCATCCTGACGCTGCCTTCAACGACGTCGATGCCGTGATCATCGCCGCCGACACCTCGGCCCATGCCGAGTTGCTGATCACCGCGGCTCGCGCGGGACTGCCCGTGTTCTGCGAGAAGCCGGTCGCGGTCGACGTCGCGGGCACCCTGCGAGTGCTCGACGAAGTGAGCTCCGCCGGCGTGCCGAACCAGATCGGCTTCCAGCGTCGCTTCGACGCCGGCTACGTGGCCGCGCGTGAAGCCGTCCGGTCCGGAGCGCTGGGCGAGGTGCGCCGCGCCCACGTCATCACCGCCGATGCCGCACCGCCGCCACCGGAGTACGTCCCGACTTCGGGCGGCATCTTCCGTGATTGCCACGTGCATGATTTCGACATGCTGCGATGGGTGACGGGACACGAGGTGGTGGAGGTCTACGCCACCGGCGCGAACCGAGGTGCCGAGGTGTTCGGGGCCAACGACGACGTTGACGAGTCCGCGGCGGTGCTGACGCTCGACGACGACACCTTGGCCACCCTGTCCGGCTCGCGGTACAACGGCGCCGGCTATGACGTGCGGATGGAAATCGCCGGGACGGCGGCCACGTACGTCGTCGGGCTCGACGAGCACGCCCCGCTCGTGTCGGCCGAGCCCGCGGTGAAGTTTCCCGCGGGCCCGGCGTTCCGGGAGTTCTGGCCGCGATTCGAGGCGGCCTACGAGGCCGAGATCAACCACTTCATCCAGGTGGCCCGGGGCGCTGCCGCCAGCGCGTGCACGGTCGCCGACGCCCTGGAGAGCTTCTACGTCGCCGAGGCCGCGACCCGGTCCAGGCGGGAACGCCGCCCGGTCACCATCGACGAGGTACGAGCAACGAGCGGGGACGGTACCGACCACCCCGATTCTTCGAAAGGTGCGACATGGACGTCTTGACGATGGGCCGGGTGGGTGTCGACATCTACCCGAACCAGAGTGGCGTCGGGCTGGAAGATGTCACGAGCTTCACCAAGTATCTCGGCGGCTCGGCGACCAACGTCGCAGTCGCCGCAGCCCGGCACGGGCGTCGTTCGGCGGTCATCACGCGCACCGGCGACGACCCGCTCGGCCGCTTCGTCCATCAGGCGCTGCAGGGCTATGGGGTCGACGACTGCTTCGTCACGTCGGTGCCGTCGCTGGCGACGCCGGTGACGCTGTGCGAGATCTTTCCGCCCGACCACTTCCCGATCTATTTCTACGGCCGCACGCCCACGGCGCCGGACTTGCAGATCGGCCCCGGCGAGGTTGACCTGGATGCGGTGCGATCAGCGCAGATCTTCTGGATGACCGGCACCGGGCTGTGCCAGGAGCCGAGCCGTTCGGCCACGCTCGGGGCGCTGGAAGCGCGCGGGCGCCGTGGTCACACGGTGTTCGACCTGGACTACCGCCCGATGTTCTGGGAGTCGCGCGAGGCCGCTCGAGTCCACTACCGAGCCGCGCTGGGCCACGCCACGGTCGCCGTGGGCAACCTCGACGAATGCGAGACCGCCGTCGGCACCCGCGACCCTGAACAGGCCGCTGCGGCACTGCGCGAGCTCGGCGTCGCCACCGCCATCGTGAAGCGCGGTCCACACGGGGTCCTGGCCGTGGACGACACCGGCAGCTACGACATCCCGCCCATCACCGTCGAGGTCCTCAACGGGCTCGGCGCCGGCGATGCCTTCGGCGGAGCGCTGTGCCACATGCTGCTGTCCGGCGCGCCGTTGGAGGCCTGTGTGCGCTTCGCCAACGCTGCCGGAGCCATCGTCGCGACCAGGCTCGCCTGCTCCGATGCCATGCCGACCACCGCCGAGGTGTCCACGTTCCTGGAGGAGAGCGCCGGTGTCCGCTGAACGTGTCCGTTCGATCGTCGAGCAGCGGGTCAGCCGGCCGGAGGCGATCGCCGAGGCTGCGGCCCGGCGGGTCCGGCCGGACAGCTTGGTCGGCCCCTCCGGCAAGTTGCTGGTGATCGCCGCCGACCACCCGGCTCGCGGAGCGCTGGGCGCCGGCCGCGACCCGATGGCGATGGCCGACCGGGGCGAGCTGCTCGACCGCCTGCTCGTCGCCCTGGAACGGCCCGGCGTCAACGGCGTGCTGGCCACGGCAGACATCCTCGAGGACTTGCTGCTCCTCGGCGCCTTGGACGGCAAGGTCGTGGTCGGCTCGATGAACCGGGGCGGGCTGGCCGGCGCGGCGTTCGAGATCGACGACCGGTTCACCGGTTACGACGCCGCGGGCATCGAGGCGATGGGCTTCGACATGGGCAAGATGCTCCTGCGTATCGATTTCGAGGACCCGGCTACCGCGGGGGCCCTGCACGCATGCGCGCAGGCGGTGAACGAGCTGGCCGCACGCCGTCGTACCGCGATGGTCGAGCCGTTCATCGCGCGACGGGTCGACGGCCGCGTACGCAACGACCTGTCGACCGATGCGGTCGTCCGGTCGGTCGCCATCGCCTCCGGGCTGGCCACCACGTCGGCCTACACCTGGCTGAAATTGCCGGTGGTCGACGACGATCCCGACGGTATGGAGCGGGTGTTGGCCGCCTCCACGCTGCCGGCCGTACTGCTGGGCGGTGAGGTGCCCGACGATCCGGACGTGGCGTTCCGGCAGTGGGAGAAGGTCTTGCGACTGCCGACGGCCAAGGGCCTGATGGTCGGCCGGACCCTGCTCTACCCGCCGGACGGCGACGTGGCTGCCGCCGTCGACACCGCGGTGAGCCTGCTGTGAGCACCGACCGCACGTCCAGAAGGGGCGCGGAAGGAGAGGGACACACGTGAATGACACCTACTACCGGCCGGCCGGCAGCGCCGGCAGCGGCCCGTTCACCGTCGAGCTCACGCCGGCCAACGTCGACGGCTGGGCGTGGACGTCGCTGCGCGTGCTGGAGCTACCGGCCGGAGGCAGCCACGCCTTCGCGACCGGCGAGGAGGAGATGTTCGTCCTTCCTCTCGCCGGGTCGTGCACGGTGACCTGCGACGGCGAGCCGTTCACGATTCAGGGGCGGCGAGACGTCTTCAGCCGGGTCAGCGACACCGTGTACGTCCCGCGTGACGCCGACGTCGTCGTCACCTCCGAGAACGGCGGCCGGTTCGCCCTGCCCGCGGCGCGATGCACCCGACGGTTGCCGGCACGGTATCGCGCGGCCGAGGACATCGCGGTCGAGGTCCGCGGCCGCGGCAACGCGACCCGGCAGGTGAACAACTTCGGCTCCGCCGGCGAGTTCGAGGCCGACCGGCTCATCGCCGTGGAGGTCATCACGCCGTCGGGCAACTGGTCGTCCTACCCACCGCACAAGCACGACCAGGACGTACCGGGCGTGGAGTCGGACCTGGAAGAGATCTACTACTTCGAGGTCAGCGGTGGCCCTGGCGGTGACGGGTTCGCCTTTCACCGGGTGTACGGCACCCCGGAGCGCCCGATCGACGTCCTGGCCGAAGTACACACCGGCGACGTCGTCCTGATTCCGCACGGCTGGCACGGCCCGTCCGTCGCCGCACCCGGCTACCACCTGTACTACCTCAACGTCATGGCCGGACCGGGGCAGAACCGGGAGTGGCTGATCCGCGACGATCCGGCGCACGCGTGGGTCCGCGACGAGTGGGAGCATCAGCAGCCGGACCCGCGCCTGCCGCTGAGCAGCAGCACCGAGTCGTGATCATTGGCGCGAACTGGCTGGAATAGCGACCAGAAGGTGCCAACGATCACCGGGGAGAGTGGAGGAGCGCTATGCGGTTGACCGTCGGGCAAGCTGTGGTGCGGTTCCTGGCCGCCCAGTACACCGAACGCGACGGCGTCGAGCACCGGTTGTTCGAGGGGTGCTTCGGCATCTTCGGCCACGGCAACGTCGCCGGCCTCGGTCAGGCGCTGCTGGAAGCCGAGCGCGACGATCCGCACCGGCTGCCGTACCGCCCGGCCCGCAACGAACAGGCCATGGTGCACACCGCAGTGGGGTTCGCGCGGATGCGCAACCGGCTGTCCACCCTCGCGTGCACGTCGTCCATCGGCCCCGGCGCGACGAACATGGTCACCGGTGCCGCGCTCGCGACCATCAACCGGCTCCCGGTCCTGCTGCTGCCCGGTGACGTCTTCGCCACGAGGGTCGCCGACCCGGTGCTGCAGCAGTTGGAACACCCCAGCAGTCACGACGTGTCGGTGAACGACACCCTGCGGCCGGTGTCGCGGTTCTTCGACCGCGTCTGGCGCCCGGAGCAGTTGCCTGCCGCGCTGCTGGGTGCGGCGCGGGTGCTCACCGATCCAGCCGAGACCGGTGCGGCGACCATCGCGCTGCCGCAAGACGTTCAGGCCGAGGCCTACGACTGGCCCGACGAGCTGTTCGCCCGGCGGGTGTGGCACGTGCCGCGACCAGCTCCGGAACCGGCCGCGCTGGCCCGGGCCGCCGCCGTGATCCGAGGCGCCGAGCGCCCGCTCATCGTCGCCGGCGGCGGCGTGATCTACAGCGAGGCGAGCGCGGCCTTGCGTGAATTCGCCGAGGCCACCGGCATCCCGGTCGCGGAAACCCAGGCGGGCAAGGGCAGTCTGCCCTTCGATCATCCGCTCGCCCTCGGCGCCATGGGCAGCACGGGGACCACAGCGGCGAATCGCTTCGCCCACGAGGCCGATGTCGTCATCGGCGTCGGCACGCGCTACAGCGACTTCACGACCGCCTCGCGCACCGCGTTCCAGAACCCCGGCGTGCGGTTCGTCAACCTGAACGTCACCGCCGCCGACACCGCGAAGCTCGCCGCGACGACGTTGGTGGCCGACGCCCGGGCCGGCCTGATCGCCCTGCGTGACTCGCTGGCCGGATGGTCCACGCCGGCGTCGTATCGCGACCGGGCGCGTGAGTTGGCCGCCGAATGGGACGCCACCGTTCAAGCGGCCTACACCCTCGGCCGCGCGCCACTGCCGGCTCAGTCGGAGGTGATCGGCGCGGCCAACGACGTCGCCGAACCCCGCGACGTCGTCGTCTGCGCCGCCGGATCGATGCCGGGTGACCTGCACAAACTCTGGCGCACCCGGGATCCGAAGGGCTACCACGTCGAGTACGGCTACTCGTGCATGGGCTATGAGATCGCCGGTGGGCTCGGGGTGAAGCTGGCCGCGCCCGACCGTGACGTGTTCGTGCTGGTCGGCGACGGTTCCTACCTGATGATGTCGCAGGAACTGGTCACGGCTGTCCAGGAGTCGGTGAAACTGATCATCGTCCTGGTGCAGAACCACGGGTTCCAATCCATCGGCGCGTTGTCCGAATCGGTCGGCGCGCAGCGGTTCGGTACGAGCTACCGCCACCGCGACCCGTCCACGGGCCGGCTCGACGGCCCCGTCCTGCCCGTCGACCTGGCGGCCAACGCCGAGAGCCTGGGCGTGCGGGTGATCCGGGCCCACGACATCGAGAGTCTGCGCGCCGGACTGCGCGAAGCCAAGGCCGCTGACGAGACCGTGCTGGTGCACATCGAGACCGACCCGCTCGTGGCCGCGCCGGACAGCGAATCCTGGTGGGACGTCCCGGTCAGCGAAGTCGCCACGATCGACACCACCCGGCAGGCGCGCACGGAGTACGACAAGCACAAGCAGGATCAACGCCCACTGCTCGCGCCGCCACCCACGCAGCCGCCGTCCACTTCTGGAGGGTTTTCCACGTCATGACGGGCTCGGAAGGGTGGACAAGTCTCCAGAAGTCGAGGAAGGACCGAGGACGATGAGAACGATCGAGCACTGGATCGACGGCAAGCCCACGGCGGCGGAGTCCACCCGGACCGCGCCGGTGTGGAACCCCGCGACCGGCCAGCAGCAGGCCGAGGTCCTGCTCGCCGAGCCTGCCGACGTCGACACCGCCGTCCGTTCGGCGCAGCAGGCCGGTCTCGCATGGGCGCAGACATCACTGAGCACGCGCACCAAGGTGCTGTTCGCCTTCCGCGACCTGGTCAGCCGGCATGCGCGCGAGCTGGCTGAGACCATCGCCGACGAGCACGGCAAGGTCGTCTCCGACGCCCTCGGCGAGGTGCAGCGCGGGCTCGAGGTGGTCGAGTTCGCCTGCGGCATCCCGCAGCTGCTCAAGGGCGAGTACTCCGACCAGGTGTCGACCGGGGTCGACGTGTTCAGCTTCCGGGAGCCGCTGGGCGTGGTCGCCGGCATCACGCCGTTCAACTTCCCGGTCATGGTGCCGATGTGGATGCATCCGGTGGCCATCGCCTGCGGTAACGCCTTCGTACTCAAGCCCAGTGAGCGCGACCCGTCGGCGTCGGTGATTGTTGCCCGGTTGTGGGCCGAAGCGGGCTTGCCCGACGGCGTGTTCAACGTCGTGCACGGCGACAAGACCGCGGTCGACGCGATTCTTGATCACGACGGCGTCGACGCGGTGTCGTTCGTGGGCTCGACACCGATCGCGCGCTACATCCACGAGCGCGCGACCATGGCCGGAAAGCGGGTCCAGGCGCTGGGTGGAGCGAAGAACCACGCCGTCGTGTTGCCTGATGCCGACGTCGACTACGTCTCGGACCATCTCGTCGCCGCGGCGATGGGCTCGGCGGGGGAGCGCTGCATGGCGATCTCGGCCGCAGTCACCGTCGGGGACGGCGCTGACGAGGTGGTCGAGGCGGTGGCCGCGAAGGCGGCCGAAGTGCGCGTGGGTCCCGGGCGGGACGACTCGAGCGAGATGGGCCCGGTCATCACGGCAGCCGCGCGGGATCGCATCACCGGGCTGATCGCGACCGGCGAGGCGCAAGGAGCCCGGTTGGCCGTGGACGGCCGCGGGTTGACCGTGCCGGGCCACGACGCCGGGTTCTGGGTCGGGCCGACGGTCCTCGACCAGGTCACCCCGGAGATGGACGTCTACCGTGAGGAGATCTTCGGCCCGGTGCTCTCGGTCGTGCGTGCCGACACCGTCGACGACGCCATCGCGCTGATCAACGCCAACCCGTACGGCAACGGCACCGCGATCTTCACCTCCAGCGGTTCGGCGGCGCGGCGCTTCCAGCGCGGTGTGCAGGTGGGCATGATCGGCATCAACGTGCCCATCCCGGTGCCGATGGCGTATTACTCGTTCGGCGGGTGGAAGGACTCGCTGTTCGGGCAATCGCACATCCACGGGCCCGAGGGCGTCGCCTTCTACACCCGCGCAAAGGTCGTCACGTCCCGCTGGCCGTCGGTGGATCATCCAGCAGATGCCAGTTACCACTTCCCGACGACGTCATGATCCATCACAGTGGTATCCGTTCACCGGCGAGTGAGGAGATCCACCATGGCGAGACGACACGGCCGTGCACACCGCATGCTCGCGGGCCTGGCAGGCCTCGCGCTGCTGGCCGCATGCAGCAGCTCTGGCGGGCGTGAGGCCGAAGAAGACAGCGACGAGGGTGGTGGCGGGGGCGGTTCCGGTCCGGCGGAACACACCATCGCCTTCATCACCCACGAAGCACCCGGCGACACGTTCTGGACCATCGTGCGCAACGGTGCGGAGGAAGCCGCGGCGCGCCACAACGTCGAGCTCGCCTACTCCAACAGCCCCGAGGCCGCCGAGCAGGCGAACCTCGTGCAGAACGCCATCGACTCCGACGTCGACGGCATCGCCGTCACCATGTCCAAACCCGACGCCATGGGCCCGGCCGTCGAACGGGCCGTCGCGGCCGGTATCCCGGTGGTGGCGCTGAACGCCGGACAAGACGCCTGGCAGGATGCCGGCGCGATCATGTTCTTCGGCCAGGACGAGACCGTGGCCGGGCAAGCGGCGGGCGAACGCTTGAGTGAAGCAGGCGTGTCGCAGGTGCTGTGTGTCATCCACGAGCAGGGCAGCGTGTCGTTGGAGGCCCGGTGCGACGGCGCCGCCGCGACGTTCACCGGCACCATGGAGAAGCTCTACGTCGACGGCACGAACATGCCGTCGGTCCGCTCGACCATTCAGGCCAAGCTCGCCGAGGATCCGTCGATCGAACGGGTGCTCACACTGGGCGCGCCCTTCGCCGTCACCGCGGTGCAATCGGTGGCCGACGCCGGCTCCGACGCGCAGGTGGTCACGTTCGACACCAACGCCGAGCTGGTGAGCGCCATCGAGAGCGGCGACGTGCTGTGGGCGGTGGATCAGCAGCCCTACCTGCAGGGCTACCTCGCCGTCAGCGGCCTGTGGCTACAGGTGACCAACGGCCACGACATCGGCGGCGGGCAGCCGGTGCTGACCGGGCCGTCGTTCATCACGTCGGAGAACATCGACGCGATCGCTGAGTACGCCGAGCGCGGAACGCGGTGACCAGGTCGATGACCACC
>Ga0079224_100003422_pt1 | contig 20042 bp, 12 predicted proteins | sample Stecom2015_FD_80414 | JGI IMG/M metagenome (GOLD analysis project Ga0079224, IMG submission 80414) | Agricultural soil microbial communities from Utah to study Nitrogen management - Steer compost 2015 | ecosystem: Environmental > Terrestrial > Soil > Agricultural land | place: USA: Utah...
AGAAGATAAATAATTTATCATGGATTTAGTTCAATTTCTTGTTTGTATATTGCTTTGGGTCTAATTTTATTTATTTTTTTTCTTCCTCATTTTTTTTTTTGGTATTATTCCCCCCCCCTTTATTATTTTAAATTATTATTATTTAAATATAAAATAAATAATTTTTCCCGAGGGGGGCGGGGGGTCTCTACCGGGACTCGCAGGGCCTCGCCGGGATGTTATAAACTTAAAATATTATTAAACAAATCTTATTTAATATAAATTATACATTAAAAATAACCCCGGGGCTCCCCGTTTGGCCTCCCGGGGTACAAAAAATTTTTTATTAAAGGTTCCAATGATAAAAATAAATTATCATTAAAAAAAAATTGCCATATGCTGGAAGTTCCTTATTTAATAAAACTATAAAGTAATATATTATTAAATAACAAGGTCAATCAGCAGATAGCCTGGCCTAAAGCCATGGTATCTCAGAGACTAGGTGCAATTTAACTCTCCAGGGTACCCCCGGGGGTTAATGATATAGTCCCCATGATGATTGTAAGATCATCATCAATTATAGCGATGAAAAGCAAGTAGATAACTGGTGAAATAGATCCTGAAACAATGACTTTATAAGCAGCTTTGAGAAGGAATAAAATAAAAAAGTTCTAAAGCGTACCTTTTGCATCATGGGTCAGCGAGTTGATAGGTTGTGCAAGTAGAATAATATTATAATAATAATATTTAATCATTTTAATTATTTATTATTTATAATTTAATACTTAGTGAAAGCGATCATTGATAATAATTTTATTTATTAATGAGGTAAGTACAATATATCAGACCCGAAACGAAGTGATCTATGCATGGCCAGGCTATATAGGGGCGAACGGGTTGCTGTTGCAATAGTATCCGATGAGCTGTGCATGGGGGTGAAATGCCAATCTTACTTCGAGATAGCTGGTATTCCGCGAAACCTATTTAGGTAGGATCTATATCCTTAATTATAGCAGGTAGTGCACTTCTTTCAGCAATTAAAAATTATTTAATAATTTGAGATTTAATGGGGGAATTATTACGATTCTATCCACTGAAGGAAATCAGTCGAATGGCTAATTAATTTAAGATATAGGGTCAGACAATCGGTGCTAAGGCCAATTGTCAAATGGGAAAGAGCCCAAAATAGCGAGTAAGGTCCCTAATCAAGTATAAAATATAATTTTATTTAATTTAATTATATTTAATATTCGGCTACTAGCCGGGTACTAAGTGAAAATAAGGTAGTGTCATGTGGAAAACATCCATTAAGTAGGCTTAGAAGCAGCCATCTTTTAAAGAAAGCGTAATAGCTCGATGGTCTTCCCATTAAATTATTAATAATTTAATTGGTTAACACGTAATGCACCAATAATTTAACGGGTCTTAAGTACTTAACCGATCTCCTATTAAGATAAATAAATTCTTATAATTATTTTACATATGTTTATTATCTTAAGTAGCGGAACAGACTATTTATGGAATGAAGGGTAGTATTTTATTACCTCGACATAATAGTTGAGATTATGCTGACATGAGTAACGTAAAAGCATTAAAATATGCTTCACCGAATACCCTAGGGTTCCACAGAACAATTAAATTGCTGTGGGTTAAACGGCCTCTAAGATTAATAAGTGAAAGCTTAAATCGATGAGTAGCTTATGATAAATATTAAATCTAATTATTAAATTTACCCGGGCGAGGGCCCTCCCGAGTCCCGGGAGGGGACCCCCCGCCCCCCGGGTTAATTTAATTTATTATTTTTAATACAGGAAAGGATTATAAGCGATTAATTATTTATTTTAAATATTAATCAAAATACCGTACTCTAAACCGACACTGGTGGGTTAGTAGAATATACTAAGGTGATTGAGAGAACCTTCCTGAAGGAACTAGGCAAAATGACTCTGTAACTTTGGGAGAAAGAGTAGCAATAATACAGTAAATAAATATTTATTATTTGTTTATTTGTTAGCTGGCACATAATAGAGAACTCTGACTGTTTACTAAAAACTTAGGACTTTGCTAACATAATAATGGATGTATAAAGTCTGACGCCTGCTCAATGCTTGTAGTATAAATAATTTAGTTTATTGGTTAAATTATTAAACTCAGGTCAATAGCGGCTCTAAATATGAGAGTCCTTAGGTAGCGAAATACCTAGTCACATAATTGGTGACGTTGCATGAATGGTAGTACAAGGGTTCTTACTGTCTCCAGGAAGGACTCAGTGAAATTGAATTCGCCGTGCTGATGCGGCGTACCTGCAGCTAGACACGAAGACCCCGTGAAGCTTTACTGTAACTAACTATCGTATACTTTTTATTAAGATACAGCAATAAGGATGCTGACTAAGCAAAATATGAGAGTCCTTAACTTAATAATTATTATACTGAGATTATTTCTCCCCACTACATAGTTGTGGGACCTAAATAAATATTTATATTTAAAATTATTTAATTTATTATTTAATTTTATTTATTAATTATAGGGAATATGGTTAGTGGGCGGTTTGTCTGGGGCGGAATTCTCAGAAACAGTATCTGAGAACTACAAAGGTATGCTTAAATTGGTCGGAAACCAATGTATAGATGAAATACAAATTAAGCGCAATAGTATAAGCATGCTTAATCGCGAGACCTATAAGTCGAGCGAATACGTAAGTAGGTTATAGTGACCTGATAGTATCATTATGGAATGGCTATCATTCAAGAGATAAAAGTTACTCCGGGGATAACAGGCTAGTCACCGACGATAGTTCTTATAGACTCGGTGGTCCGGCACCTCGATGTCGACTCATCCTATCCTGATGGTTGCAGATGCTGTCAAGGGTTCGACTGTTCGTCGAGTAAAAGGGTACGTGAGTTGGGTTTAATACGATGTGAATCAGTATTGATTATATCTACTGCAGGAACCAGAATAAGAATAGCAGTTTATCTTAGTACGCAAGGACCAGATTGAGTGTATCCCTGGTTTACCAGTTGTATAACTTAATTATTAAATTGAGAGTGCACGGCTGGAAAGCTAAATACATAAATGATAACTACTGAAAGCATATAAGTAGGAAACGGAGCTATGGATTATTCTTTAAAATTAGCAATAGACTATTGCTTAAATAGGCCAGCAGTGTAAGAGTAGTAATATTCTAAGCTATCTGGTATAATAATATTATTTTATTAATTTATTAATAATACTAATATTTAGCTAAAAATTTATAATTTTGAATATTAAACATATCATTTATTAAAAAAACTTAATAATAGTTTATCTATATGGCGCCCGTTGGGCTGATATGGGGAAGTTATTTTTTTTTTTATTTTAATTTATTCCCGCCCCCCCACCGTGCCATGGCACAACAATGCCCTACGGGCATCATGGTAATTATAATATTATTATTAACTATATTAATTATTTTATTTGATTATAATAATTTTTATTATATTATAATTTAGTTAAAAATATTCCCGGGCGAGGCCCAAGAGTCCCGGGAGGCCCCGGGAATAAATTTAATTAGCATGGTCAGGACTAATTATATTTAATTAATTTTCCCTGGGGTTATTTTAAATTAATTTTAAATAACCTTGCAGCTTGGGTCCTTCCCCCCCCCCTTGCTCTGAGAGGATAATTATATTTAATTATTATTTACCTAATTTTATTTAAAATTGGGATTTAAAATTAAGCCCGGGGGAGGGCCCTCCCGAGTCCCGGCAGGGGACCCCCCGCCCCCCGGGTTAAAATTAAGGGGGAGAAATATTAATATAATAATTATAATTTAGTAATAGCCATTCTAGTTAAAAATAACTGAGGAAAGTTTGGTAAAATATATGTAGAGAATACATATAATATTACTAAAAATAAAAAGAATGAAAAAGATAAAATATTAACAAAATAAAATGGTAATAATTGAGGCATTGATACTTTCAATAAATAATAAATTAACGATCTATCTGTTCATGAGTAAATATTCATTATAATTTTAGTCGAGGAAAAAGTCCGAGTAGTGCATTAAGCACAACTGGGAATTTTTTAAAAGTTATAATAAATATTTCCTCTATTTCTTTTATTGTTACTACCGGGGTTCCCCCCTGTGGTTGACTAATTTTTAGCCTTTTCTGTTGGGCATATTTTCCTTTATCTTTTAATTATTTAATTTATCAATTAATTCCCCGGGAGTTAAAAATTATTTTTTTTTATTATTACATTTATAAATTAATTATTATACAATTTTTTTATACAATTTAAATACCCGGGGGGGGGGCGTCCCTCCCGGGCTCGGCGGACCCTCGGCCGGGTTAAATAATTTAAAAATATTTTATTACCCTGTAGTATTAACAACTACATGGCTCCGGTAAAATTATAATTATTAATTAATTAAATTAAAAATAAAAATTGTTTAATTAAAATACAATAATATTAGATGACCCTAACCAGAATTGAACTGGTGTATCAACAATGAAGATGTTGTGTCCTAACCACTAGACGATAGGGTCCTAGTATTAATTATTATATTTATAAAAGATTATTCCTTATATTACTAATTTTTATTACTGGGTGAGGGGGCACCGAGAAAAACTTTATATTTATTTTTTGTCTAAGTCTATATTTTTACCCGGGCCTCGGGTTAAAATTAAATTAATAAATTCAGGGTGATTTCACCCTGGGGTCTACATAGGTCTATATTCAACTAATTTTAAGTTTAATTATTTTATTAAACTAAATCCTATTACTTTCTAGGCTCGCTTCTTTAATTATTTTGCCTCCCCTCGTTCTATACCGCGGTCGCGGAAATCACCTAGAAAGAACTGTACTAAAAAAAAAATTAAATTATTTAACCCGGGTACAATTTAACTTAATTTTAATCTCAAGTCCTCCTTCAATTTAATTTCATAAAATTTCAGTCCGGTTTATTTAATCTCAATATTTATTAATTATTTTTTTTTTTATTAGCCCGGGAAAATTAAAAATCCGGCGGGGGCTTTTTATTTTAATTCCGTCCTCCTAAAGGACGATTATTTTTATAAATTCAAAAATTAAATAATTTGTTTAATAAAATAATTAAAAGTAAATAATTATTTATAACTTAGGATTATTAATTATTAACTAAATTTAATTACTCTATTATATTTAATTTTATTAATTTTAATTAATTATAATGGTAATTTATTATTATTTATTATTTATTATTTATAGTTCCACGGTCTCGAGAGAGACCTTGTTAATAATTAATTATTTTAATAATTTAGAGGAAAGTCTGGAAGTATACAATAAACCATATTAATATAAAATTAACCAATAAAAATTGGAGTACTTTTAAAGAAAGATATTTAATTTAATTTACCCGGCGGAGGCCCCCCGAGTCCCGGGAGGGGCTCACCCGGCCCCCGGGTTAAAAATTGAAAATAATAAAAAATACTTATGGTTAGCTTAGCTCTATTAATTAATTTTACCTGGGTGGATTTCCTCCAGCCGGTATTATTTATTTTCGTAATATCTTTGATATTACATTAATCTTTTAGATTAATGGTTATCTACCGCCGATGCATTATGCATCTGCTGTGGTATTAATATATTCTGGGTTTATTTTATACCATTTGATTTATCAAATACGAAATAAATAATTATAAGAGTTAGATAAATTAATAAAAAAAAACAAAATCTGGCTTATAATAATCTAAGTTATAATATATTAATTAATACCCCCCTACTACCAGACAATAATATTAATTAAAATTTAATAAAATTAAATTATTATAATTAATACAAAATAATAAATAACCCATCCATTGATCTATTGATCAATTTATGGCTGGGAGGAGCCAAGCGAGGGAGAGCCTCGGGATTAAATAAAATAAATAAATAAAATAAATAAATTATAATAATAAAAATAATAATAAATAGTAAGGGGGGGGAATTATATTTTAATTAATGCATGTTAATAGCATCATTAATATATGAACAAGTTAACATCGCGAAAACATAACCTTGGATTAAGGCAACACCTATCTCTAAACCGTAAAGTAATACGATAAAGATTAAAGGTAAGATACCTAATACTAAACCAATAGTTCCACTTACTATAAATTTCCAAGAGAAAGTCGAGATAATTTTAAGTAATACGTGACCGGCTACCATGTTGGCGAATAGTCTTACCCCTAAACTTACAGATCTCGCAAGATATGAGATAAACTCAATCACTACTAAAACTGGAACTAAGCCTAAAGGAGTCCCTGAAGGAACAAAGAAACCTAAGAAATGAAGACCATGGATTTGGAATCCTAAAATAGTTACACCTAGAAGAATAGTTACACTAAATCCTAAACAAGTAATTACTTGAGAAGTAGGTGTAAATGAATAAGGAATAAGTCCTATAAGGTTAGACATTAAGATATAAATAAATAAAGAATAAATAAATGGAATAAATACTTCTCCTTTAGGTCCGATTGAAGAGTTAACCATAGAATAAATTGATCCGTATAGTGACTCCTGCGTGATCGACCATCTGTTAGCGATAACTTTGTAGTTATTAGTCGCTAAAAAGCTCATACCAAATATTAATACTGTAACTAAAATTAAATAAAACCCTAAATTAGTTAATGATAATTTCATACCTAATAATGGACTACCAAAAAAAATGAATTCCTTTATCTCGAATTGCTCTAAAGGATTGCTAATAATTAAATTCAATGCTTGTGTTGTAATCATTTTATTATAATATTAATTTAAAAAATCCACTCGGTCATCGAGTAGAAACTCATCTTTTATTATATCTCTTACAAATCTTATAATATTAATTATTTTTTTTTATATTAATTTATTTAATATAATACAATATAATAATATCATCGCGCTGCGAGGATGGAGAGAAATCTAATATTTTGATGGATTTTAAATTTATTTCCTTTATCTTTTATTTTTATTTAATTAACCCGGGGGAGGGCCCTCCCGAGTCCCGGGAGGGGACCCCCCGGGCCCCGGGTTAATTTTATTCCTTCACCCTGGACTACGTGCCTGGAATTAAATAAACCATAAGTCCAAAGGACTGATGTAATATCAAAGATATTACGAAATTAAAATAATAAAAATAAACCATAAATCTAAAAGATTAATGAAATATCAAAGATATTACGAAAATAAATTAAAATAATAAATCTCTGTTGGGGGATAAAATAAAATAAAAGGGGGAGCCCCCATGAGTTAAATTACCCCCCAGGGTAAAATAAATAAAAGTATGCTACTATTAGGAATTTTAATTTTAGTACTAGCGATACCACTGGCTTCTGTATATTTATCAGCAATCTTAATTCATCGAATGGCTTTCTTAATATTATTATACGCTGGATTACTATCAATGTTTGCAACATCAATTATGTCAATTGATTCAGGTATTGGAATATTCGGAGGGTTGTTCCAAATAACACTATTATCACAAAGTTTTGATGCTTTTATTTTTTTAGTTGCTAGCATTATTATTTTATTAGGAGAAACTTTATCTAATAATAATTCAAATCTTGCTATTAATACTAATACTAATACTAATTCAAGTTTTTTTACTAATTCAAATGGTTTAATTAATACAGTAGATACCGCTGGGAACAGCAGATCAATTAAATTAGATTCAAATACTAAATTAGCATCATTAACTAATTATCCTTTTGTAATACTATTTACTACATTAGGTATGTCAACTTTAATATCTAGTAATGACTTAGTAACAATGTTTTTAGGGATTGAATTACAAAGTTTAGCTTTATATATTTTAGCTACTATGTATAGAGACTCAGAATCTGCTACTTCAGCTGGATTAAAATATTTTTTATTAGGAGCTTTATCTTCAGCTATTATTTTATTAGGAAGTAGCTTAATATATGCTTACTCTGGATTAACTAATTTTGAGTCATTATATATTTTAGCTTCATCTTTAATTACATCTGAGGGTGATATCTTTGGCTTAGGAGGAATTGGATTAGGGGCTTTAATTTTAATAATAGGATTATTATTTAAGATAGCGGCTGCTCCGTTACATAATTGGGCTCCTGACGTTTACGATGGTGTACCAACGTATGTTACTACATGGTTAGCTGTTATGCCTAAAGTTTCAATTTTATTATTTATGGCTGAATTCACACAAATTATCATATATAATTTTAGTGGAGTTAATATTTTATTATTATTAAGTGCTTTCTTAAGTTTAACAGTGGGAACCACGGTAGGATTAGCACAATATAAAATAAAAAGATTATTAGCTTATAGTACTATTTCACATGTTGGGTTTATGTTATTAGCCTTAGCTATGAATAGTGCTAGCGGTATTGAGAGCTTTTTATTCTATATAGTTCAATATACTTTAACTTCAGTTAATTTATTCCAGCTTATATTGGCCTTTGGGTACTTAATACAAAGCCATTCAAATAATAATAAATTATCAATCTATTCTCCAGTCCAATTAATTTCACAATTTAAAGGTCAATTTTTATTAAATCCATTATTAAGTATCTGTTTAGTTTTATCATTATTCTCTATGGCGGGTATCCCACCACTTATTGGATTCTTTGGAAAACAAATGGTACTTTACGCTACAGTTCATAATGGTTACTTCTTTTTAGCTCTAGTTGCAATATTAACTAGTGTAATTAGTGCAGTATATTATTTAAAAGTTATTAAAGTATTATATTCAGATCAAGATACTAATACTTTATCTCAATTAAATAATAATAATACTAGTAGTAATTTAGTTATCAGTGATGTTCACGCTTTTGTGATCTCTACTATATCGTTATTTATTTTAACATATATTTTAAATCCTACACCAATACTAAATAGTATCCATCTTATTGCTTTATACTTCTACTACTGGTAATTATGAGTACATTTGTATTTTTTTTAATTTTTATTCCTGTGTTAGTCCTAGTCTTGCTGGTATTAAATTTATTTTTAGCACCTTCAGTTCCATACGAGGAGAAATTATCAAGCTACGAGTGCGGTTTTAGCTCAATGGGAGATTCAAGAACTAAATTTTCTATTCACTTCTATTTAGTAGGTATTTTATTTTTAATATTTGATTTGGAAGTAGCTTTCTTGTTCCCATTTGCTGTAACATTATATCAATCTTCAATCATTGGGTTCTGGGTTGTAATGTTCTTCTTAATTATTTTAACACTCGGATTTTTTTACGAGTATCTTATTGGAGCTCTTAAATTCCATCAACCACCAAGCAGACAGACTAATATTTGGTCAAATAATTCCCCCCCCTTATTTCCAATAATCAAAAAAGATTATTTCATACATCTAGTATTAGAGAGAGAAGTCCTAGAGATATAGGTAATATTAAATATACATCAGCTTATAAAAATAATATTTCTGTATCTCCTTTTTTAGATCAAGTCCTAATAGGCCTAATTCTAGGTGATATGCATATTAGGAAACCTTACAGTACTCGTTCTAAAGGTGTTAGTTTTTATTTTAGACATTCAATAGCTCAACTTCCATATATGGAACATATTCATTCTTTATTCTATGATTATACTGTTCAACCTATTAATAAAAGTTCTTCATTTGATAAGCGTACCAAAAAACATTATTTTTATTGTGATTTTGCTACTTTAACATTTCCTTGTTTTCTACATTATTATGAATTATTTTATAATAAAGAAGGTGTGAAAGTAATCCCTAGTAACATTGAGGAATTATTAACACCGGTTTCATTAGCATACTGGATCATGGATGATGGTTATCTTCATAAGGATAAAGGATTATATTTGTGTACAAACTTTTTCACTTTGGAAGAAGTATTAAAATTAGCCTCAGTGTTAAGATCAAAATTTGGTTTAAGAGCTACTCATCATAAGGCTGGGATAGTAGACCAATATTCGATCTATATCTCAGCTAAGGACCTGACAAAGATTCAAGCATTAGTTTCGGATTATATCCATGATTGTATGCGTTATAAAATAAATCTTTCCTAAACTCCTCCTGACCTCGAGGTAGCTTTTTTATTTCCATTTGCAGTTACTCTTTATCAATCCTCAATTATTGGATTTTGGATTGTAATCTTTTTCTTAATTATTTTAACATTAGGATTTGTATATGAATATTGCATCGGAGCTTTAAAATTTGCTAACCAGCCATCTAGAAATACTAATATATGGTCTAACTCAGATAATTCATAACTCACAAAACAATTTCCCCCCCCCCCTTTATATAAAATAATTTAAGAATTATTATTAATTATAATTATTTAAAGTCCCCGGGGAATTTAATAAATATTTCCGGGGACTCTTGGGCCTCCCGGGTATTTTAAAATAAAAATTAAAATAAATAAAAGTATGCTACTATTAGGAATTTTAATTTTAGTACTAGTGAACATGGAATTATTAGCAGAGAACAAAAAATCAGGTATTTATTTATGGTATAATAATATAACTGGAAAATATTATGTTGGTAGTGCTACTGTAATATATATTTAATTAATTGTTATTAATAATTTATACCCCACGGCTCAGAAAACCCTGGGGGTATTAAATATTATTTAAAAGAAGGAAAAATGACCGAATTGGTTAAAGTGAATGTTTGCTAAACATTTAGATGTTCTCATCTGTGTAGGTTCGAACCCTACTTTTTCCGTATTTAAATTTAAATAAAAATATAACCTTTCCCCGCCATGTGTATCTCATTCGGGGTATTTTATTATCCTATTAATCTAAAAGATTAATGGGAAATTATTTTATTAAATAATCCCGGGCCCGGGATTTTTTTTTAATTTATAATTTTATATAATTAATAAAATATAATATAATTATATTCCAATTTATAAAAATATAAGATAATTATATTCCAATTTATAAAAATATAATTAATTAAATAAAATATAAGTAATGGATTGTTAACATCATTCTACGGAATGGTAAAATATTGTAAAAGTTTGAATTTGGCTTCGAGGAAACGCTATCTAGAAGTTTGATACATGTTAGTCGAATGAACTATAATAAGTTCATGGCATACAGGTGAGTAATAAATAGGAATGCAACTCAGTGATCAAGTTAAATACTTGATAATAATATAATATAAATTATATTAAAAAGAAATGTTTTCATCATTGAAAGTGCCTATTTTGGATTAGGTAGTTGGTAAGGTAAAAGCTTACCAAGCCTATGATCTATAGCCAGTCTGAGAGGAGGATTGGTCACAATGGCTCTGAAAAATAGCCATACCTAAATAATGGTCAGCAGTAAAGAATATTGGACAATGATCGCAAGATTGATCCAGCTAACTAGAAGAGTGAATACGTCTTAACGATATAACTCTAAAAATGAGGAAGATAATGACATTACTCATTAAGTAATCCCGACAAATCTCGTGCCAGCAGTCGCGGTAATACGAGAGGGATTAGCGTTACTCATCATTAATGGGTCTAAAGCGTATGTAGGTTGTACCAAACAAAACAATACACAAAATTGATTTTGTTTAGACGATAAAAATAAAAATTTAATATAATGATTATTAATCGTAACTAATGTACTAGAGTGTAATTGAAGATAGAGGAATACTAGAAGTAGGGATGAAATCTGTTGATATCTGGTAGACGACTAATGGCGAAGGCATCTATCTAAGTAAACACTGACACTGAGATACTAAAGTATGGGGAGCAAAAAGGATTAGATACCCTTGTAGTCCATACCCTAAACTATGAATGGTTAAAATTGGTTTAAATTTAATCAGTTTTTATGTGAAGACTTTACCATTCCACCTGGGAAGTACGGTCGCAAGATTGAAACCCAAAAATTTTGGCGGTACTGAAGACCAGCAGTGAAGCATGTTATTTAATTCGATAACCCTCGCATAACCTTACCACTCCTTGCTATGGATTATAAATAAATTAATTTATTTTTATTTAATATTTATTTATTAATTTAAATATTTAAAATATATTTAATAAATTTAATTAGTATAATTACACAGGTGCTGCATGGCTGTCTCCAGCTCATGTTGTCAAATTTTAGGTTAAGTCCGCTAATGAGCAAATCCCTTGATTATATTTAAGTTAAAAACATTAATCTTATGATTAATGGTTTTTTCAATTATAATAGTATACATCCATAAGATGTATTAATTAGGACTAAGACAAGCCTTCATGGCCCTTATGGAGTGGGCTATAGACGTGCAGCTAAGAGAATATTCAATGAGATTCAATAAGATTAAAAGCTTGGAGATAATCTTTAACCATTCTCTAATCGTGGATTGTTTCCTGTAACTCGGAAGCATGAATTAGGAATTGCTAGTAATCGTTAATCAGGATGTAACGGTGAACTATTAACTTCGGTGTGCACAAATTGCCCTTCAAGCTCCGGAAAAAAGTGAGGCTCAAGTATTAATTAAGATTAGATAATATTATACTAATTACAGTAAAAATATTATTTATTCTTAAGTTACGTATCTTCATAATTGACTGGAGTTAAGTAGTAACATAGTCGTGGTACGGGAACGTGCTGCGGAGTAGTTAAAATTAGGGGATTTATTCCCCCCCCCATTAAATTGATGATCAAATTCCTTAAAATCATATAAATTCAAACAATTACAATGACTCTTCGACTGAATTTCAAACGGACGTACATTAGAACCTAGGTAAAGAGTATAAAGAGGTTGATAGGTAAAAAAAATATACTTCACGAATCTATGAGTGGAACAGTTATTTTGCTTATGGAGGAAGAGGATGATTCCATAATATTGGAAACTAAGTCTCATGTGATTAAGAGCATTTGGATAAATAAATATTATGACTAATCAATTAACTAAACGAATATTTATCCCGTTGGTTAAAGGTTCATCCTTTGAAACTATCCCGGGGGCCGGGTGAGCCCCTCCCGGGACTCGGCGGGCCTCGCCCGGGAATAAATTTTCTTACAAATTTGACCCTGAGTGTGTGGTCGATAACAGTCTAGTCGGCTAATCATTCTAATCATTGATGTAACTAAATAATTGAAGATATGTCGAGAGGATCATATTACCCATTGATCTATTATCAATGGAAATCATACGTTAAACTATTGGATTATTAAAATTGATCTATGAATCAATGGAATTACCCATTAACTTGTTAATAAGTACCAGATCATTAGGACTAGCCGCATGCTGGTACTCATGTAATTTTGAAACTATGGTGCAGTGATTAAATACTACGGATAAATAAATTAAAATAAGAATTAAATTAAATTAAAATAACCATTAATCTAAAAGATTAATGTAATATCAAAGATATTACGAAAATAAATTTCCCCGGAAAAAAAATTAATTTTTCCTCACCCCCTGATAGTATACTCTCATGGGCTGGATCGAAGATCCACTGGGTTATTTTAGCCCGGGGATAAAACTAGAGGACATGTGGCTGAGTTGGTTTAAAGCACTTCACTTGAAATGAAGCAATGGCAACATTCGAAGGTTCGAATCCTTCCATGTCCTTATTAAATAAATAAATAAATATAATATTATATTATTATATTATTTTATTATGAAACAGCAATATATTATTTATTATGCAATTTTATTAACCCGGGGGAGGGCCCTCCCGAGTCCCGGGAGGGGACCCCCCGGGCCCCGGGTTAATTTTATTTTATTATATTTTATTATATTCCACCGCGCTCATCGACCGTGGTTGATTATTATTTATTATAATAAATTTTACCCTCTACGAATTATTTTATCAAGGAACTGAGGTAAAACATAGACATCCTCTTTTTGGAAGTTAGTTCTAAAAATTTTCATAGCCATAGAAGATGTACTATAACAATCACTAACTCGAACATGATAAGATTCGAATATTTTATCGCTCATTACTGATATTACTTTACCAAACCTTTTACATCCATTCTTAAATAATCAATTAAACTCTTCTGCCATTCCATATTAAATAACTCTGAAAAAGAAAAATTGTAGTTAAATTCTAATTTCTGTAAATTTTCATCAGCCGTTGCTCTTAGCTACGGGGCCAAGCTTTAGGGAATATTCTATAAGAATCTGCCGGGCTAGGTCTACATTATTCAACTATTTGTAGTCCAAACTAGTCTACATTAAGCCTTCATTTGGTCTACATTTGGTCTACATAGTCTACATTAATGGATTAGGGAATATATTTTATATTATCTCAGAGATCATTTTATTATTTTATGAAGACTCATTAAATAAATCATCACCGTAAATTTAACTTTATAATGGTACATATTTGTTCTGGGTGACGAGGTGACGACCTGAGTATATAAAATTTTTTATTATATTATTATTAATTAAATTAATCCTATTATATATTAATTAAATTCATTAAAAATTGAAAATTGGATAATTACAAATTTAAGTCGTTACACCCTAAATTGATTATAGTGACGACCCTGACGACTAAAACATTAAAAATTATTTTTGGGGATCGTATATTTAAATAATTTAATTTATCTCCTTATATACCACATTGATTACCCCTTGGGTCAATTAGCCAATGAGGTAACAACCCTACGTATTAATATATGGGAGCCATAATACGGAGGTTTATTAATAAGACCCCTAAAGATTCTTGCCTAAGGTAGATTATGGGGACCCCCACCGATTTAATAATTTAATAAATTTAATAAATTTAATATATTATTAATTTATTTTCCCGGCGCCCGGGTAATTTAATTAAAAAAATTTTATGGTTACAAATTTAAACCGTTACAACTAAAATTAATTATCTAAGGATCCTGAGGACTTAAACATTAAAATTATTTTAAAAATTCCCGGGGTATTTTAAACAATTAATTTTAATGAATTATAATTTTACATAAAATTATTTTATACTATTGATCTAGTCAATGGAACAATAAAATATTATATTATATTAATGGTTATATTCACTAGGTCCTTTAAAAGGACCGTACGCCCGGGTAAAAAAATCAAACATCATTTTCTTAACTGAATCATCTAAGTTTTTATCCCAATCATTTAAATTTATATAATCCCATAAATAAAAATAATATTCTTTATTATTTAAAATATTATAAATCCCTATAGCATAAACAATTTCTCTACCGTTATAATTAAGACCCGGGCTCCAGGTGAGACGCATCTGACCTGGACTTTACCTTAAAATAGGTTTCAAAGGTTTTAAAAACTTACCTAATATTGAATTACTATTAATCATTTCAGGTTTTAAACCATGTTTATTAAAAAATCTAACGAACACCCTAGACTTATTATTATAATTTGAACTTAAGTTTAAGTTATAAAAAAGAGAAAGCATATAAAAAATTTAAAAATTTTTAATTAAAGAAGAAAATGAAAAATACAAAAGTATTATATTTTAATAATGATATAGCTGGTTTAAAATCTATAAATGTTTCTCCCGAGTTATGTTTTTTAAAGTATCTTGACGGTGCCGTGTAAATCTACTGATTAACACAGATTTAATAACAGAGCCGGGGGGGGGGGGGGCTCCATCCCGGGCATGGGGGGGTTCACCCCGGGTAAATTTGTAAAGTGAGAGGGGGGGGGAATAATTTTATGAATTATTTTTAATTAATTTTTATTTGAATTCCCATTATTTAAAAATAATAGCGAGAAGATGAATAATATTAATAATCGAGGATCATTTAGATAGAATACAATACCAGTCAGAGTCACTAGAGATAAAATAATATACAGTCCATACGTTGGAATATATTGTGTATCCAGTGAGGATAACCCATTGGAAAGATTATAGAAAGACTTGGATAAACCTGTTGGTCCTAATATTTCTAATACACCTTTATCAATTATTTTATTAGTTATATAACCACTATTAAGTACTGATACTGTTATTCTTGAATAAATTAAATCAACCCAATATTTTTGGTTTAAGAATTTATATAAATTCATACCAATATTTGATAATTTTACTGCAGTTAGAGCTGCGGAATAATATTCGTATAATACAAAAACAATTATACTACCAATAATACTACCAATTAGCGGGAGTAATTTTAATAATGTAGGTACACTAAACTCTGTCTCAACAAAATTTAAGTTATTAGGGTGAATGAACACACTATTACCTAAGAATGATGAACCAATACCTGCGAAGATATCGTGTGTAAAATAACCGAAAAATATTGAAAACAATGCTAATATTCCCAGTGAAGAATTCACTAGTAACGGTGCTTCATGAGTAGACTCATAATTAGATTTAACTCCATTTGGTTGAGAAATGAATGTTAAATAAATAAGTCTAACTGAATACATAGCAGTAAATATTGCAGCAGTAGAACTTAACCAGTAAGCAAAATGACCTGAAACTGTATAATGAGCATACCCTGCTGAGATAATTAACTCTTTAGAATAAAACCCAGTTAAGAATGGGAATGCTACAAGACTTAGAGATCCAATTAAAATCATAACATAACTTAATGGAAGGAAAATAGCTAATCCACCATACTTTCTAATGTCCTGCTCATCATGCATTGCATGGATTACAGATCCAGCTGCTAAGAATAATAAAGCTTTGAAATAAGCATGGTTAATTAAATGGAATAAAGCAATATTATAGTTAGATAGACCACAAGCTAAAACCATATATCCTAATTGACTAGCCGTTGAATAAGCAATAATTTTTTTAATATCATTTTGAACTAATCCAATAGAAGCAGCGATAAATGCGGATATAGCTCCTAACCAAGTTATTACTACTAAAACAGTACTACTATATTCAATTAATGGAGATAATCTCATTAATAGATAAACTCCTGCTGTTACCATAGTGGCGGCATGTAACATAGCAGAAACTGGAGTCGGACCCTCCATAGCATTAGGAAGCCAAACATGAAGACCAAATTGAGCCGATTTAGCCATTACACCAATTAATAAAGCAAATCCTATAATAGTAATTAGATCTATATTAATAAATGGAGCTAAAGAGAATATAATTGAAAATTCTAGATTACCAAATATCCAAATAATTAAAAATAATCCTAAGGATAAAGCCCAATCTCCTAATCGATTAACCAAGATCGCTTGTAGTGCTGATTTAGTAGCTTGTAATCTAGTAAACCAAAAACTAATTAATAAATAAGAGCTTATTCCTACACCTTCCCAACCTACAAACATTAATAACATATTATCTCCAGTTACTAATAATAACATTAAAAAAGTGAACATAGATAAATATGCAAAAAATCTTTGGATGTGAGGGTCTTCACCCATATAGGATATGGAATAAATGTGAACTAAAGCTGATACTATTAAAACAGGTAATAACATTGATACAGTTAAACTATCAAATAAGAAACCCCATGAAATTAATAAATATTCTGAATCAATCCAGTTAAATAATTTAATAGATACTGGAGAACCAGAGAAACCTACTTCATAGAATGCAATTATAGCTAAAATTGCCGTAAAAACTAATGATAAGCAAGCCATAAGTTGGCTACCTCTAACACCAATTTTTCGACCTAATAATCCAGCTGAAATAGCACCTAATAAAGGTAAAACAATAATTGTTAAATACATTAAGCTCTAATAGCGATTGAACCTCTTAATCGGTAGAACGCTACTAATATTCCGAGTCCTATAGCACTTTCTGCTCCTGCTATTGCAATAACATAAATACCATAAGTTTGCCCAATAATGTCGTCAAATCCAAAAGAAGATACAACAATCATTAAAGTAACTGCTAATAACATTATTTCAATTGAAATTAACATTAAAATAATGTTTTTACGATTTAAAACAAACCCTAGTACTCCTATAAGGAATAAAGTTAATGATAAATTCATAAATTTATATAAAATTATAATTTTTATTCTCAAACCATTGTTTATTGCTTTAATTATTATATAATAATCTTTATTAATAAATTATTATTAACCATTCCAATAAAATAAAATTAATTTAAATGGAATTATAATATATAATTTAATAATATTTAATTATTATACATCTTTTTTTTACTCTTGTAGGGGAGGGAGCCAGAGAAAGCCCTCTAATACATATTCAAATATTATATTTCAATATTGTATTATTTTATAAAATATTATTATATAATATAAATTAATTAAAATACCCATGTACAGATTGTACAGGGGGGGGAGCGGGTAAAATAAAATAAAAATTAAATTCGATCCTTCGGATGGAATATTATAATATTATTTTATTTATTATAGAGTAATCCTTAACTATTTTACACACTTTTCTTTTATTATTATTTATATTATATTTTTTTTTATTATTTATTCCCGAGCCGGGAGCCTCTACCGGACTCGCAGAGCCTCGCCCGGGAATTTAATTTAATTTAATTTGATTAAATAATAATAATAAATTTTAAATAAAATAAAATAATAATAATCAATTTTATTTTAATTTGTCGGATCTTTCTTGATATTATTCTTCTTATTACCAACACTAAATAGCATTAATCATATTGCTTTAAATAATAAATATTATGTTTATTTTAAAACACCATTACAGTACTGTAATTGGAAAAAATAATAAAATTCCATTATATAATTTCAAGTCAAAAAGGGACACCTATACTCCATTTATTAATTTAATTTAGTTCAAACTACCCGGGGGGCTAGGTGTGGTAAATTTCCCGGGATTAAATCCCGGCGCCCGGGCCTCCCGGACTCGGGGGGCCTCCCCCGGGGATTAATAAAATATTTTAAAAATAAAATTTAATAAGAATAATGTCTTTGGACGAGTAGAATAATTAATCATAATTATTATGATAAGTATTAGTAATGATATGTATGATAATATTCAAAATTAAAGAGGTCAATTGTGGATGTCTAGTCAATAACTAATAAGGAGGTATAATTACCAAAAATCTTAGCTAATAATTACAGCTTTATGTGAAATCTAAGATAATCCTAAGGGAAACCAATATAATAATAACCGGGGGAACTGAAACATCTAACGTACTCCGAGGAAAATAAATCAACCGAGATTCTACAAGTAGTGGTGAGCGAACGTAGATTAGCCTGGCTAATAAAATAAATTAAAATAGCAATATTTTAAATAATTAATTGCCCGGGCGCCGTTTTGCCCCGGGTCGTGCTACAGCACGGGGCCTAAATTATAAACTTGAAATTATGAATTAGAAATAATTTTCCCTATTTTATTAATACGATAAAATGGTAAAAAATACTGGAAAGATAAACCAAAGAGGGTGATAGTCCCGTAGTAATTAAGTTTTAATTTAAATAAAAAGTAGGATGGAAGTTAATCTGTCTGAATTTGGAGAACCATCTTCAAAGGCTAAATATGAGTTATTGAGCGATAGTGAATAGTACCATGAGGGAATCGACTAGTTTTTTAATAAAATCTTTTTTTTTGTTCGCAATAATTTGTGTCAGTTTGATACAGGTTATATTTTATCCCGCGCTGGCCCCTGCGGCCCGGTCAGGCCCCGGGAAATATTTTTAAAATTTATGAACAACTATAACTTGAATAACCTTTCCCCGCCGTTTCTGGGGGAAATTTTGTACCCGGGTATAGAAAAAGCTTATGTAAATTTAGATGAGCCTAAAACTCTTACTCAAATAAAAGCAGATCCGGAAGATAATCTTCCAGTTATGCTTTTCATTTAAATAATTCACCAAATTTAACCCATGTCAAAGACATTGTGGTACCGGAAAATGATTTCCAGATCATATTAAAGGTAATAATTCAAATAAATATTTACAGAATGCTTTTAATAAGTATGGTTTAAATAATTCCCGCGGGAGAGCCGCTGGTATTCAAATTATTCTTTTAAAATTTTATTTAATCCCCGGGGAATTCTAAAACAAATGTTGTTCTATTTTTGATTAATAATTTTTTAATAAGGATGATAAATAATTTATCATGGATTTAGTCCAATTTATTGGTTGGATATTGCTTTGGGGCTAATTTTATTAATTTTTTTCCTTCCTCATTTTTTTTTTTGGGATTATTCCCCCCCCCTTTATTATTTTTAATTATTTTTATTTTAATATAAAATAAATAATTTTTTCCTATGGGGGCGGGGGGACCCTACTGGGACTCGCAGGGCC
>Ga0079224_100003423_pt1 | contig 20041 bp, 19 predicted proteins | sample Stecom2015_FD_80414 | JGI IMG/M metagenome (GOLD analysis project Ga0079224, IMG submission 80414) | Agricultural soil microbial communities from Utah to study Nitrogen management - Steer compost 2015 | ecosystem: Environmental > Terrestrial > Soil > Agricultural land | place: USA: Utah...
CAATCCCCCTGCGCCTCACTGCGTCTCGTTTTCACTGAACTCGATGCCAGGCTCGGTGGCGCGGCGAATCGCAGCGAGCGCGGCGTGAGTGTCTCCGAGCGCATGCTCGATCGCCGCGAGCTGGATCTGCGCGAGCCCGATCTCCTCGAGGGTCCCCATCGATTCGCGCTGCATCTGCTCGTTGAGCGCCTTCGCTTCCACGTACTGTCCCGCGGCGATCAGCTCAGCCACGCCCTCGTACGCCTCAGCGAACAGAGTCCAATGCTCGTGCAAGGCCTCGGTCCCGCTGAACACGATGAGCGCCTCGTTGTAGTGCCAGTCGACCGGCACGCCTTCGTCGATCGCCGACTCGAATGTCCACGCCTGCGCAGCCTCTACCGCGCTCGACGCATCGAGCCACTGCGGCATCGTGTCAATTGCGCGTACGTCGGCGGTCCTGCCGTCGCCCTGAACCGAGTAGCGCAGCTTCACCCAGCCGTCGCGGGCACCTCCGGCTTCGCGCAAACTCGCAAGTTCTTCAGGCGTGACGAGCTCGACCGGCTGTGGGGGCAAGATCCTGTCGGCTTGCACCGAGCGCCTCCCATCCGGCGTTAGTTTCTGACCAAATTGTTCCGCGTAACCATACATCTTACTGTCGCTGTCTTATTAGGCCCGCGACTGCCGTGTCAATCTGGAGGGGAAGATAATGTTGGGGCTCGTGGTAAGAAAAGGTATTGTCGCTCGCAGCTGTCGTTACGTGCGCCTTTGGGCTTCTCTACATCGGCTCCCTGAATTCATAGAGCGTAAACGTGGTGTTGGGCACGCCATGGACGAATAGCGCACACTCGCCCCAAGTCTCGGGAATCGTCAACTCCACGTCCGCCTCAAAAGGCAGCGCCGCCTTGTTCCGACTGCACTCCACCTCGAGGTTTTCAATGTGCCCGTCCAAGTCGCCAACCGCGACCGTGCCCCAGGTCAGCGTGTGTACCCACTGCCCGTCGCCGTTGAGCCGCCCTTGAGCGGCGAGACTCGTCTCCGGGTTTTGCAGGGCTTGCCTGAGCGCGGCGGCTTGACGCGCGATCGGATCGCGCGACTTCAACCGCTCGAGCGTGTTGCGACGCTCATAGGTCTCGAGCGCATCCACCGCACGGCCAAGCTGAATCTCGAGCGCGAACCGGTGCTCGAGCGCAATCTTCAGCTCCTCGTCTTCAAGCATTACGACCGCAGGCTGCGTAGCGCGGCGAACCGCGTCGAGCGCCGCATGCGGGTCCCCCAGCGCATGCTCGAGGGCTGCGCGCTGCATCAGGGCAAGCCCGACTTCTTCGAGCGTGAATGCGTGCTCGCGCTGCATGCGCTCACTGCGCGACTTCGCCTGCTCGTAAAGCCCGCTCGTGATGAGCTCCGCCACCTCCTCATAGGCTTGGGCGAACGGGAGCGGCTCCTCGTGGCCGGGCGGTTCTCGATCGAGAACGATGACGGCGATGTTGTTGTGCCAATCTATCGGCTCGTCGTCCACCGACGCCGGCTCGAACATCCAGGTCCGCGCGGCGGCCACGGCGCTCAGAAGGTCAAGCTCGGCAGGCATCGCATCGACCACGCGCACGTCCGCGGTCGAACCGTCGGCCAGGACTGAGTAGCGCAGCTTTACCCAGCCTTCCCGGAGCGCTCCCGCTCGGCCCCCGCGCGACGCCACTTCCGGCGTAGCGAGCTCGATAGGCTGCGGAGCAAGAATCGCGGGCTCCCGCACTGCGCGTTCGGACGGCGCCGTCGCGCCGCGAGTGGCGATGACCATAACCGAGGCTCGCAAAGCGGGTTCCTCGGCCCGGCGAGCGGCTTCGTATCGAGCCTCCGCGGCGTGGTACTCGGCAATCGCGCGCCTGAACTCCTGGTTCTCGTGCGCCAGGCGCTGGACCTCATTGGCGAGCTGCCGGTCCTTGAGGCCCACTTCGGACACGGCCGTTTGTGCTACGCCGCTGACCCGATGCACGCACGCCTCATTGTCGAACGGTGTGCTCGGCGCGGCCGCCCCGCCTACAGTGCACTCGAAGAAGAGCGCACCGAGAAACTGCCTGCCGGCGTCGCGCGTTGCACTGTCGGCGTACTGTGGTCTGCACACCCGTTGAGTGATTCTGGTACCCGAGCGCGCTGCATTGCTGCAGTGGATGCGGAACTCGGAGTTGCTGTTGAACGAGTTGAAGAGGTCGAAGACTCTCTCGCGGGCCGCCTCCGCTTCGATTCTCAGCGTACGTAGAGGTCTTCGTCCGAGAACGGTAATCTCTTCCAGCTGTTCCCCCCTTTCATCCGGACGGTCACGAGATGCAGCAGGCTCGGACTGCGCGGCGGCCGAGCCCGCGCCGAGTGTCGCGAATACGACCAGCGGCACGACTGTGAATCGTCCGAACCTCAACTGGGATATTCCGGTCATCGCAATCGCTTCGACCATGACTCCAGTCTATATGAGGGACGTCGGAATCGAACGGTGCTCGAGTATCGGATTCTGGCCCGGTGCCGCCCTGACAGCAAGAATCGGCGCCTGGTCGCCTGTCGAAATCCACAACTGGCGAAGCGCCGTCCTCGGCTCGAAAACGACGTGAGTAGTCCCATGCCATACGGCGTCTTCAATGCACAGCGCACATTCCCGCCCTCGGTCAGCGACAGCCGCTCGTTGGCCACCGGTGGCCTTGCGACGTAGCGCGCCAGGCGGCTCGAGCTTGTCACGCTGCGAAGCAGCCTTCGCGGCGATACCCGCGTGAAGCGAGAAACATCGCACCAAAAGGTCCCAGTGCCGAACAAGATCGAGCCGAAGTTCTTTACCGATCCTGGCACCTATTACTTCAGATCGTGCTACCTCTCGGTAGGTGATCAGCACTATACGAAGCGCAGGTTCACATCGTGCAACTGATGCGAGATGCCATGATCGGGCGGTAGCGCCTTCACTCGGTCAGATTCCGGCTTGGCCCCTGCGTCCTTCGGGATGGCCACGGCCGGCAATCGGCGCGGTTATCACGATCAGTGTACGGCGAGTGAAGCTCGCCATGAGCTCTTTCCATCCCTCGTGTTTTATCCGTTCAGCGAACCGGACGGTTTGCAACGGCACTTGTGCCGAAATCGGGTGGTATTTGCCACCCGAACGAACCGAGACGAGCCGATTTGAGCCGGTTTTCAGCCCCGGCACGGCGCTCCGCGCAACGGCACGTTTACGCCGAAAACTCGCTGGAATTAGTGGCTTGAGCGGAGTGGCAAAATCGGCGGGTTGGAGGCTAGGACCGGAATCGAACCGGTGTACGCGGCTTTGCAGGCCGCTGCATCACCACTCTGCCACCTAGCCTCGTGAAGCGGGCCGGCCCACGGGAGCCGGCCCGAACGGCAAATTTACCACAGGCCGCGCGCAGCGGCCTCGCTCTTCGTCAATTGAGGTCTTCGACCTTCCAGAACCGCGTGCCCGACACGTCCGCCTGGGCCATGAGGCCGCGGTCCGTAAGCTGATAGAAGGCGACGCCGTCCACGAAGCTCGAGGTCACGGTCACGCCGTCCTTCCCCGCCGCCGCCTGCGCGGTGGTGCTCGCGTCCCAGCCGCCCCGGATGAAGCGGTCGAGATGCGCGTCCGTCTCGAACAGGATCACGAGATCGTAGCGCTGCGCGCCGATGCCGAGCCCGATGCCTCCGGTGCCCATCCGCATGTACGTGCGCTGGCCGGTGCTCTTGTCGACCGCAACCCCGGTGCCGCCCCCGCCAGTCACGATGAAGCCCGCCTTGGTCGCGGTGAAGACCGCGTAGCCGCTGGCACGGTCGTAGAGCTGGCGTACCGCGCTCTGCGCCGCGAACAGCTTCTCGAGCGTCGCCTCGGCGCGCTCGTCGATCTGCCGACGGCGCTCGAGCACGCCGGCGTCCTCGGTCGGGGCCGTCTCCTGCGCGATCGCGGCGCCGATGCCGAGCCAAAGGCCGACCACAGCCGCCAGAACCTTGTGCATTTGCATGCGTCTCCCCTTTCTCGTCGACGTCAGGAACCCATCACGAAATATCCGGTCAACTGGTGGCCGATCAGGACCATGCCGGCGGCCATCAGCACGACGTTCGCGGTATAGGCGTGGCGGACGAAGCTGCCCGACGCCCGCCAGACCGAGAAGGCGACGAGAATGAGGCTCAAGGCAAGGAGCTGCCCGAGCTCGACGCCGACGTTGAAGGAAATCATGTTGACGACGAGACCGTCCGGAGAGATCGCGAGGTCCTGCAGCTTGGTCGCGAGCCCGAAGCCGTGTGCGAGCCCGAAGGCGAACACGGCCGCCTTCGTGCTCGGCTCGAAGCCGAGGCGGCGGAACCCGCCCAGATTCTCGAACGCCTTGTAGACCACCGAGAACCCGATGATCGCGTCGACGATGTAGGGGTTGACGTGCAGCCCGCCGAGCACGCCGGCGAGGAGCGTCGCGCTGTGACCGACCGCGAACAGCGTGACGTAGAGCGCTACGTCCTTCAGCCGGTACAGGAAGAAGATGACGCCGGCGAGAAACAGCAGATGGTCGTATCCGGTGACCATGTGCTTCGCCCCGAGGTACATGTAGGGGCCGACGTGCGCACCGCTCGCGCGCAGCAGAAAGGCCTGGTCGTCGCCCGCGATGCCGTGCGCGAGCACGCTCGGCGCCGCGAGCGCGCACGAAAGCAGCAGGCCGCGCGCGAGCCTGCGGCGGAGCTGCCGGTTCGTCGCCCACATGGCGGCGATTGTATCGCAAGGTTTGGAAAAACGGGGCGCTTCGGCCTTGATTCCGGGCTCGTTAACCCCCAACGTCCCTGTCGGAGCCCGTCGCTTCTGACCCCCGCCCCGCCGACAACGAGAGCCGTATGGAGTACAAGGACTACTACAAGATCATGGGCGTCTCCCGGGACGCGTCTCAGGACGAGATCAAGCGCGCCTACCGCCGCCTTGCGCGCAAGTATCACCCGGACGTCAGCAAGGAGCCGGACGCCGAGGAGCGCTTCAAGGAGGTCGGCGAGGCCTACGAGGTCCTGAGCGACCCCGAGAAGCGGGCCGCGTACGACTCGCTCGGCTCGGATTGGAAGGCTGGTCAGGAGTTCCGGCCGCCGCCGGACTGGGAGGAGCATTTTCATTTCGGCGGCACCGGTCCGGCCGGCGCCCGCACCTTCAGCGATTTCTTCGAGAGCCTGTTCGGTCAGGCCGGCTTCGGCACCGGCCGCGGCCGCTCGTTCACGTTCTCGACCCGGGGCGAGGACTATCAGACGACGATCACACTGACGCTCGAGGAGGCCTATCACGGCACGACGAAGACGCTGACGGTCACGATCCCGGAAGTCGATCCTTCCGGGCGCATCGTGCAGCGCACGCGCACGTTGAACGTCCGCATTCCGCCCGGTGTCACGGACGGGCGCCGTATCCGGCTGCCTGCCCAGGGCGGCGCCGGCGTCCCCGGCGGGGAGCGAGGCGATCTTTATGCAATCGTCCGGCTGGCGCCGCACCCGTTCTTCAGGCCCGAGGGCCGTGACATCCACCTCGACCTGCCGGTCCTGCCCTGGGAGGCGGCCCTCGGCGCGACGGTGCCCGTCCCGACGCTCGGCGGCACCGTCGAGGTCAAGATTCCGAAGGGCTCGCAGGCGGGCCGCAAGCTCCGGCTGCGCGGGCGCGGACTGCCGGGATCCCCGCCCGGCGATCAGATCGTCACGCTTCAAGTCGTCGCGCCGGCTGCAGAAACGCCTGAGATCGAGTCGCTCTATCGCCGCCTCGCGGAGGCGGTCCGGACGAACCCGCGCGCTCATCTCGGCGTCGGCGCGGCCACTGCGAAAGAACCCTCCTAGTTCGTTCAAGGTCTCCCCGCTTGACGTGATTCGGATCACGAGCTAGCTTGAGCGGCCTCACCTGGAGGGGAAGCATGCGACAGATCAAACCGGGCCTGTTTGCGGCCTTTCTCATGTGCATTCCGGCCGCTTCCATCGTGGCCCAGGACGACGAGCAGCCAGCCGCCGAGCAGTCAGCGCAGCCGACGGTCGAGCAGTACGACGCAGTGCTGCGCGACATCGCCGGTCTTCAGATCTACAACCAGCTGCTCGAGACGCAGATCAATGACCAGGAACGGCAGGTCGAGGAGCTCAGAGCCGCCATCGAGCAGGTGCCGGAGCTGGAGCGACAGATTCCTGCGCTTCTGGTACGGATGGTCGAAGCGCTCGAGCGCTTCATCGCCCTCGATATCCCGTTCGCGATGGATGAGCGCACCGAGCGGCTCAACATGCTGAAGGACCTCGTTGCCCGCAGCGATGCCACGGACGCGGAGAAGTTCCGCCGCATCATGGAAGCGTGGGCGATCGAGACGGAGTACGGCCGCGACTACGCCGCGGACCGGGGCCCGCTCGAGGTCGACGGGCAGGTCTATCCGGAGGTCGATCTCCTGCGCATCGGCCGCGTCGGCTACTACTTCATGACGCCGGACGGGCAGCAGATGGGCGCCTGGGACCAGCGGAACCGGCGCTGGGTGGCGCTCGGCAGCGAGAACCGCAACTCGCTGCGCCAGACGATCCGCATGGCGAACAATCAGGTCGCCCCGGACCTCGTGCTGCTGCCGATCATCCAGCCGCAAACGGATTAATAGCCGAAAGATCCTTGTTGTCTCGGCCCTAGGCCGCGAAAAGGCCTCTGATCCCGCCCGGGTCAGAGGCCTTTTCCGTTGTCCGTCGGGGTCGCCCGCCGGGGGGCGGGGACGCCGTGAAGCGTGCAACGGTGCGTGATGCGTGACGAGCAGCCGCCGCAGGCGGCGACGATGACAGGCGGCGAGGCGATCGTCGCCGCGCTCGAGGCGAACGGCGTGCGCACGCTGTTCGGCTTGCCCGGCGCCCAGATCTACCCGCTCTTCGACACGGTCGCGCGTCGCGGCCTCGAGCTTTATGTGCCCCGTCACGAGCAGGCGGCGGGATACATGGCGATGGGTTATGCGAAGTCGACCGGTCGGCCGGCGGCCTGTTGCGTCGTGCCCGGGCCGGGCGTGCTGAACGCCGCGGCGGCCCTGTGCACCGCGATGGGCAACTGCTCGCCGGTCATCTGCGTGACCGGGCAGGTGCCGTCCGACTACCTCGGCAAGGGCCGCGGACACCTGCACGAGCTTCCCGACCAGCTCGGGACCTTGCGGGGCTTCCTGAAACACGCCGCGCGGATCGACCGGCCCGCGGCCGCGCCTCGCGCCGTGAACGACGCGATAGCACGCGCGCTCGGCGGCCGGCCGGGGCCGGTCGCGGTCGAGATGTGCTGGGATCGGATGGCCGACAGCGAGCCCGTCGCGCTCCTTCCGGCTGCGTCGCCGCCGCCGGGGCCCGAGCCCGACCCCGAGGCGCTCGCGGCCGCGGTCGAGCTGATCGCGGCCGCGCAGCGGCCGCTCTTGATGTGCGGGGCCGGCGCGCAGCACGCCGCCGTCGAGGTGCGCGCGCTCGCCGAGCTCCTGAACGCCCCGGTCACGGCGTTTCGCAGCGGACGCGGTGTCGTCCCCGAGGACCATCCGCTCGGGCTCGGCGCAGTGGCCGCACGGGAGCTGTGGGACGACGTCGATCTGCTCATCGGCATCGGCAGCCGGCTCGAGATGCCGTACATGCGCTGGCGGAACATGCTGCGCTACGACCCGCGCCCGGCCGGGCCGAAGCTGATCCGCATCGACATCGACCCCGCCGAGATGTCGCGCCTTCGCCCGGACGTCGGGCTCGTCGCCGATGCCGCACACGCATGCCGGCTGCTCGTCGATCGGCTCGCCTCCCGCGTCCGCCCGAATCGGGCACGCAGCGATGAGATCGCCGCGGCGCGGGCGAAGGCGCAGGCGCACATCGACGCGCTGCAGCCGCATGCCGCGTACCTCGCCGCGATCCGCGCGGTGCTGCCCCGCGACGGCTTCCTGGTCCCGGAGGTCTCGCAGGTCGGGTTTGCGACCTACACCGGAGCGTGGCCCGTCCTCGCGCCCCGCACGTATGTCACCGAGGGCTTCCAGGGCACGCTCGGCTTCGGCTTCCCGACCGCGCTCGGCGTGAAGGTCGCGCACCCGGACCGGGCAGTCGTGTCCGTGACCGGCGACGGCGGGTTCATGTTCGGCCTGCAGGAGCTCGCGACGGCGGCCGAGCACCGGCTCGGCGTCGTCACGCTGCTGTTCAACAACGGCGCTTACGGCAACGTGCTGCGCGATCAGCAGACGCTCTTCGATGGCCGTGTGATCGGCTCGAAGCGGCGCAACCCCGACTTCGTTGCGCTGGCCGAAAGCTTCGGCGTCGCCGCTTGCCGCGTCGCCAGCCCGGCAGAGCTGCGGTCGAGGCTCGAGCGGGCGCTTGCCGACGGCGCGCCCGCCGTGATCGAGATTCGCACGGACCCGGCCCGCGAAGCCTCGCCGTGGCCGCTGATCCACATGAGCCGGAAGCCGTCGGCGCGGGGCTGAGGCGGGACGGCGATCCGGCCGGCGACTCGGCTCTGCCTGCGCCGCGGTTCCTAGAGGGCGGTTCCGTCAGCGGCCGACCAGCAGCTCCTCGTCCTGCTCGGCGATCGTGCCCTTCGCGAGCTGCGTGCGAATCTGGTAGCGCTGATTCGCGTGCAGCGTCACCTCGGTCTCGAACGGCCGATAGCCCGGCAGCGTGATCTTCAGGCGGTACGTGCCTTCGCGCAGCCGCATGCCCTGGCCGCCGCTGAACCGATCGACGTGCCCGGCATAGCGGTCGTTGACGAATACCGCCGCGTCCTTCGGGTCGACGTCGAGCACGATGCTCGCCGTCTGCTCCTTCTTCGGAAACTCGAGCGCCTCACGCTCCTGCATCGACAGTCGAAACTTGTAACGCTCGCCGGGCTCGAGCGTCACGACGCGCCGCACGTCCTCGTAGCCGACCAGCTTGAACAGGAGCTCGCGCCGCCCGGGCAGGAGCGCAAGACGCGACTTGCCGCGCAGCTGACGGACGTGCCCGACGTACTGCCCGTCTACCCACACGCCGGCGTTGCGCTCGGCGCGGCTCGCGGCGTCGATCTCGATCTGCGCGAGCATCGGATTGGCGGCAAGCGCCGAAGCCGGGATCGCGCCGAGCGCCAGCACGGCGATGCCGATGAGTCGATGAACGGCTGCCTTCATGTCTGTCCTCCGTGTGCGCGCGTAGTGCGGCGCGTACCGTACCGGCTCATCACGCGATTGAGAAGCATCGTGCGCCGCGGCGGCGGCAGGATGCCCGAGGAGCGCGGCGGCGCAAGGTTTGCGGGAGGATCGACGATGCGCAGGCTGTCGCCGTTCGACGACGGTGACGAAGCCGCTCGCCGTCACCGCCGCCTCCGGCGGCCCGTTCGCCGCGGCGGCCGGCGCCGCGTCAGCGATGCAGCAGCACCTTGACGGCGCCGTCCTCCTTCTTCTGGAAGATCTCGTAGCCGCGGGGTCCCTCGTCGAGGGGCAGCCGGTGCGTGGCGAGATCCTCGACGCCGAGCGGATCGTCCTCGCCGCTGACGTACGGCATCAGATCGTCGATCCAGCGCTTCACGTTCGCCTGCCCCATGCGCAGCTGGATCTGCTTGTCGAACAGCTTGAGCATCGGCAGCGGATCGAGCATTCCGCCGTACACGCCGATGATCGATACCGTGCCGCCGCGGCGCACGGTGTCGATCGACTGCAGCAGCACGGTGAGCCTGTCGATCCCGGCCTTCTGGAACATGGTCTCGGCGATGGAGTCCGGCAGCAGACCCGTCAGCGTCTGCACGACCTTCACCATCGGCGCGCCGTGTGCTTCCATGCCGACCGCATCGATCACCGAGTCTGTGCCCCGCCCGTCGGTCAGGTCGCGGATCGCGGCCGGAACGTCGTCGTGTCGGTTGGCGTCGATGGTCTCGATATCATGTCGACGGGCCATCGCGAGCCGCTCGGGCACGAGGTCGACGGCGATGACCCGCGCGCCCCGCGCCCGCGCAATCCGCGCGCTCATCTGGCCGATTGGCCCGAGGCCGTAGACCGCGACGGTACCGTTCTCGGGAACGTCTGCGTACTCGACCGCTTGCCACGCGGTCGGCAGCACGTCGGACAGATAGATGAAGCGCTCGTCAGGAGGCCCCTTCGGAACCTTGATGGGCCCGAAGTGCGCCTGCGGAACCCGCAGATACTCGGCCTGGCCGCCCGGCACCTGGCCGTACAGCTTCGAGTAGCCGAGGATGGCCGCGCCGCAATCGTACTCGCGCACCTGAGTCGTCTCGCACTGCGAGTACAGCGCGCGGTCGCACATGAAGCAGCTGCCGCAGGCGATGTTGAACGGCACGACGACGCGGTCGCCCGGCTTCAGGTGAGTCACCTCCGGCCCGACCTCCTCCACGATGCCCATCGGCTCGTGTCCGAGGATGTCGCCGGGCTCCATGAACGGCTCGAGGATGTCGTAGAGATGCAGGTCCGATCCGCAGATCGCCGTCGTCGTGATGCGCACGATCGCGTCGGTCGGCGCCTCGATCCTCGGGTCGGCCACGTCGTCGCAACGCACGTCCCGTCTGCCGTGCCACACGAGCGCTTTCATGACGCCTCCGGCGGAAGCTTCTAGACGCGACGCCGCAGCAAGTTCCATGCCCCGCCGGGCGCCGTCCCCGCCGTCGATCTCCGATCGGGATTCAGAAAAGGAGGACCGCGAGCACGCCGAGCATGGCGACGACGACCGCGATCAGGGCGAGCGTGCCGACGGTCAGCAGAGAGGAGCTCGGATGACCCGGGCGCCCGCTCATCGCCTCGCTGGCCGTGAGGCCCTGCATGCCGCCGCCGCTTCGCGCGCGCTCGATCTCGATCTCGAGATCCCGAATCCGGGCCGGCGTTCCCGCGGCCTCGTCATCGGTGCCGAGCGGGACCGCCGCCGGCTCCTCCGCCGTGCTGATTCCGGGCGTGCGCCCGCTCGGGCGCGCGGCCAGCATCTCCACGCTCGTCCAGCCGCCGCGCGGCGCTGCCTTGGCTCCCTTCGCGCCCCTCATTCGCTTCTTGCGCCGCAGCGCGTGATGGCGGTTGCCGCGCCGACGGCGTCCCTCCTGCGGCGGGTCGATCGGCTTCGGCGGCTCCTCGAGGCCGCTGTCCGCCCCGCCTTCCGGCGGACCGTGCTCTGCGTCCATGGCCGGGTCAGCGGTGGATGAACTTGTTGAACGTGCTCAGCTCGCCGTCCGCCGTGCGATCCTGGTACAGGAATGACAGCTTGCTTTCGTCGAACTTGCGGAAGAACTCGTCCCACTCGATCGTCTCGAGATTCTCGTCGTTCTCGTCGTCGTAGCCGGGGAACGAGATGCGCAGCAGCCCGACGTCCTTGCCCTTCGCGGTCGTCTTCACGTGCGCCGGCTGCCCGCCGCGCTCCTCGACCCACTTGCGAATCTCGTCGTGATCGGTCGTCTGCTTCGATTCGCTCATCGCTTCGATCTCCTGAAGCCGATGGGCCCGAGGAGCAAGTTCTATGCCACGGGCTTCGTCGAACAGGATCGTGATGCGCGGTCCCGCACAGCCGGTCACCACGCCGTGCCCGAGCTTGGGGCCGTGCGCCGGCGCTCGTACGCCGGCAGCCGCCAAGAGAGGCTCGCGAACGCGTCCTGCGCCCGCTCGAGCAGCGCCCTCCGATCCGGCGGCCACGGGGACCGCACGATCTCGATCGGACCGCGGCTGCACGGCGTCCAGCGCAGCGCGTGCCGCCGCCCGGACGCCTCGACGAACAGCGAGATCGCGGGAGCGCCGAGCGCCGCCGCGATGTGCTGCCCGGCCGAGTCGTAGCCGATGAACACATCGGCGTGCGCGATCGTCGCAACGAACGCGTCGACGCTCGCCTCCCACGTCAGCACGTCCGCGCAGCGGCCGGTCAGGCCGTCGAGGTCGCATCCCGGAGGCAGATGCGTGATCCCGACGCCGCGATCCGCGAGCCGGCGGCAAAGCCGATAGCTTTCGTCGATCTCGTCGGCGCTTGCGCCGCGGGCGAGCAGCACGCGGCAGCCGCCTTGCACGAGCCATTCGACGAGCTCCGTCTCGAACTCGATGCCGGCGCGCTTCTTGTCGTTGCCGCCGACGCCGAAATGAATCGCGACGAGCGGACACGTGCCCCCGCACCGCTCGCGCAGCGCCCGCGCCCAGGCCGCCTCGGGCTCGGCCACGCGGAGGCGGCAGTCTCCGCCCGGAGCGGGCCCGAAGCTCTCGCTCATCCACCGGCCGACGAGCACCCCGAGCGGATCGGTAGCGTGCACGCCGTAGTGCCGGCTCGGGAAATGGAAGTAGCGCTCGTCTTCGACGGGCCGCAATAGACCGAGCTGCGTCAGACGCGAGTCCGGATCGATCAGCACGACCTCCTCGGGCGAGTACGACGCGCGCAACGTTCGAACGGACTCGTGCAGCGCCGGCCAGGCGTTCAGCCGGTCCGCGAGGAAGTCCCCGCAGCCGTACGGGACCCGAACGTGCGTCGCGCGCGGAAAGCTTCGCGCGATCACCTGCGCCGCGTCCGTCCCGACGAACGCGATGTCCGCGTTCGGGAACGCGGCCTCGGCGTGGCGCAGCAGCGGCATGCAGATCGCGACGTCCGCGCCGAGCGTGAGCCGCGACAGCACGATCACGGCGCGCACGCGCGCACGCTCGTTCGCCGTCGGCCGCTTCGGCGCCGGCGTGCGCAGCAGGTCGCGCTCGCCGCGTACTCCGGCGGCGTGCAGCGCCTCGTCGAGCGCCGAGCACTGGGCGTTGCGCCGGGCGACGTCGATGACCTGCGCGAACAGCCGCCGGTACGTGTCCGCGCCGCGCTGCGTGAAGCCGTCGCAGAGCGGCTCGACGATGCGCTCGAACAGCACGCGCGTCCCTTCCGCGGCGACGCGCGGATCCGGCGCGAGCGCGAGCTCGGCAAGCCGCTCTACGCTCGAGCGCAGCGGCGCACGGCGCCGGGAATGATGTCGCCAGAACGAAGCGACCGCCTCCTCCAGCGTTGGCACTCCCGCGCCGCGGGGCGGCGGGAAGTTTGCAGCAGTCCGCGGCCTCTCAAGCATGGATACCCTCCCCCCGCGCCGGCAGCAGCGCGGACCGCCCGAGCAGCGCGAGCGCAGCCCGCGCGACATCTTCGGGCGTGAACGGAAGACACTCGTGCCCGCGCGGGCACGAGAACGCATAGCAAGGCGCACAGTCGGTCGGCGTGTTGAGCACGGCATGCGGGCCGTGGCGCGGCGACCATTGCGAGACGAGGTCGGTCCCGGAGAACGGGACGACGACCGGCACACGGAGCGCGTCGGCGAGATGCATCACGCACGTATGGCTCGTCAGCACGACGGCCGCGCGCGCGACCAGCGCGGCGAGCTCCGGCACGCTCGTCTTCCCGCCGAGGTCGATCGCGCGATCGCCGATGCGCGCGGCGAGCCGGGCGGCGTGCGGCGCGTCCCGCTCGTGCGCCGTGATCACGACGCGGAGGTCCGCGGCCTCGCCGATCTCGCGAGCCGCCTCCGCGCCGAGCGCCGGGTCGTACGTGCGAGCCGCGGCGCTCGCCCACGGATTCCAAAGCACATATCGCCGCCCTGCGCCGAGACCGTGCGCGGCGAGCTTCTCGGCCGCCGAGCGCGCGGCCTCGGCGGGAACGCAAATCTCGAGCGCGCCGTCGTCGGCGGGGAAGCCGAGCGCGGCCACGAGCGCGAGGTTGCGCTCGGCCTGATGGCGCTCGAAGCGTCCGAACGGCACCGGATGCGTCAGCATCGCGCTGCGCTCACGTGACGCGCCGGCACGCAGCGGAATGCCGGCGAGCCACGCGACGAGCGCGGCGGGATGCGGGCTCTGGCTGAAGCTGGTCAGGATCAGCGCGCCGTCGAAAGCGCGGCGCCCGAGCTCGTCGATCAGCGCGCGCTCGCGCGACGGATCGAGCTCGAGGCGGCCGAGGTCCTGCCACAGGACGCGGCAACGGATCACCTCGTCGATCCACGGCAGGAGCGGCGCCGCCTGGGCGCCGGCCGGGCTCGCGAGCAGCGTTAGCTCGGCGTTCGGCAGCGCGCGCCGGACGGCGCGCAGCGCGGGCCCCGTCATCACGACATCGCCGATGTTGTCCGCGCGGATGACGAGCAGCCGACGCGCGCTCAGCCACGGACTCTTCCCGTATGCGGGATGATGCTGCAGAGCGCCGTGCGCGGTCGGCCCGCGCACGGGGCCGCTTGCCCGGTCCCCGCTCACGACGCGCGCCCCCAGCCGAGCACACGCTCGGCGCCGACGTCCCGGCGCGGAATCGTCGTCGGCAGCTCCTGGTGATACGCGCCGGAAGGCATCACGCCGCAGCCGCCGTACGCCCTCATCAGCTCGAGCTGTGCGAGCACGTCCTCGCCGCAGTGCTCGGACGGCAGGCGCCGCCAGAACGAGAATCCGCCGACCGCGCGGAGCTTCGCCGTATCGTAGAGCACGCATGCCGACGTCCACGCGACCTTGTAGAGCAGCGGACGATCGGGCGTCGCGCCGAGCCGCTGCTGCACGCGGAGCAGATTCGCCGCGCTGTGCAGCTTGACCCGGTCCCATTCGGGCGTGCCCGGCAGCACGACCTCGGGCTGCACGGGCCCTTCCCACAGCTCGAAGCGCTGCTGATCGGGCCGCACGTCGTCGACGTAGCTCAGACCGATCACCGAGGAGCCGACGAACCCGCAGCCCTCGCTGCGCATCACGTGGACGAGGAGCTCGATCACGTACGGCTCGAGGATCACGTCGTCGTCGAGGCAGAGCGCGAACGGTGCGCTCGCCCGATCGAGCAGGAACTGGCGCTGATGCGCGATGCCTCGGCGCGGCAGGTTCTCGAGCAGCTCGACCTCGCAGCCGTGGCGCTCGAGCACGCGGGCGATCGCCCTGACCTCGGCGGTGCGAATCGACGCGCCGCGGTCGGTCTGATCGGAGACGACGACGCGGAACGGCCGCTGCGTCTGCGCGCACAGGCTCGTCAGCGTGACCGCGAGCGCCGCCGGACGGCCGTACGTCGGGATCAGCACGTCGACGATCATCCCCTGCCCTCCAACGAAGGCGCGCTTGCCGTGTCCGCTCCGGCGGGACGGCCTTCCTGCAAGCGCACGGCGGCGCCGCGCGGCGCCCGCATGCGCCGCGAGCCGCGCGTCAGCTCTAACGCCGCGGCGGCGACCCGCTCCGGCGAGACGCCCTCGAGGCACAGGTGATGCCGCTCGGGGCAGACGCTCCGATAGCAAGGCGCGCACGGCACGGCGTGAAAGAGCACCTTGCTCGGCACCTGCCACGGGGTGTGCTGCGGATTCGTCAGCGCATACAGATCGACGACCGGCGTGCCGACGGCGGCGGCGAGGTGCACCGGGCCCGTGTTGTTCGAGATCAGCAGCGGCGCGCGGGCGATCAGCGCGGCAAGCTCGGCGAGCGAAAGCTCGCCGCCGAGCGAGACGACGTTCCACGGCGCCTCGGCGCGCAGGGCCTCGAGCAGCGGCAGCTCGTCCCGCGACCCGGTCAGCACGAAGCGCCAGCCGTGCCGCGCCGCGAGCGTGCGGATCACGGCGCCGAAGCGCTCGAGCGGATAACGCCGCGACGGTGCGCTCGCGCCGGGGTGAAGCACCGCCCAGCGGCTCTGCCCGTCGATGCCGAGCAGCCGGAGACGCTGCACGGCGCCGGCCGCCGCCGCAGCCGGCACGTCTATGCGGATCCGCCGATCCGCGGCGTGCCAGCCGACGGCCGCGACGAGATCGAGCTGCCGCTCGACCTCGTGCCGCACGCCGCCCTCGGGCTCCCGCTCGCGGATCCAGTCGGTCAGCAGCTGGTAGGGGTTCTCGCGGCAATGCGCGAGCCGGCGCGGGATGTCCGCGAGATGACACAGCATCGCCGCCGGCAGCGGGTTCTGGCTGTAGACGGTGAAGATCACGGCCGCGTCGAATCCGCCCGTCGCGAGCCGCCGGATCATTTGGCGGTCAGGGCCGGCGCCGGACCGGCCCGCCGTCGCTTTCACCCACGGCGCGTCGTAGACGATCACGTCGTCGACGTCCGGAACGAGCTGCGCCGCCTCGCCGCCCGCGGCGGAGGTCAACAGCGTAATCCGCCGCTCGGGACACGCGGCCTTGGCCGCGCGCAGCGCGGGGGCCGTCATCAGCACGTCCCCCATCGCATCGAGGCGCACCGCGAGAAGCCGCCGAACGGACGCCCAGTCCCGAGCCTTCGCGTCGTCTGCGGCGGCCGCGCTCATCGTCGGGCGCCGTTCGCGCCGGCGGAGGCGGACTGCGAGCCGGCAGGCGCGGCAGCGTCCGACCGCCTTCTCGCCTCGAGCGCGAGGATCAGGTCCGCGGCGTCGTCGAGATCGGCGGCGACGTGGTGCGGAAGGCGCGCCGACGACATGCGCCACTCCGTCTCATTGCCGGCGTCGATCAGGATCGTGCGGCAGCCCGCGCGCCGGCCGGCCTCGACGTCGTCGAGAATGTCGCCGATCAGCCAGGACGCTGCGAGATCGATATCGAGCTCGCGCGCCGCCCGCTCGAGCAGGCCCGGCGCCGGCTTGCGGCACTCGCAGACGCGTCGATAGCGCTCGACCGCGCCCGCCGGATGGTGCGGGCAGTAGTAGAAGCCGGCGAGGCCGACCCCGAGCGCGGCGAGCCGGTTCGTCATCGCGTGGCCGACGGCGGCCACCGCCGCCTCGTCGAACAGGCCGCGCGCGACGCCCGGCTGATTCGAGACGACCGCGATCGCGAAGCCGGCGGCCGCGAGCCGCGGCACCGCGCGCTCCGCGCCCCGCGCGAAGCGGATCCGCTCGACGTCGACGTTGTCGGGCACGTTCTCGATCAGCGTGCCGTCCTTGTCGAGGAAAACGGCCCGGCGCGGCGACGTCGACGTGCTCACGGCCACGACGTCTCCCTCTCGGGGATGACCATCAGCTCGGGGATCACGGTGCCCGCCGGCTGGGTCAGCACGAAGCGCACCGCGGCCGCGACGCTCGCCGGGTCCTGCAGCACGCTCGGGTCGATGTCCGGGAAGCGCTCGAGCAGAAACGGCGTCCGCATGCCTCCCGCGATGAGGGCGGTCACCTTGATGTGGTGCTCGCGCCCTTCCACGTGCAGCGCATGGCTGAGCCCGAGCAGGCCCCACTTGCTCGCGTGATACGCCGCGGCGTTCGCCCAGGCGCGCCGCGCTGCGGTCGAGACGATGTTGACGATGTGCCCGCCCCGCCCCTGCCGGCGCATCGTCTCGAACGCGAGCTTCGACAGGAGGAACGGCCCGCGCAGGTTCACCGCGATGACGCGGTCCCATTCCTCGGCAGACAAATCGATGACGGGCTTCGTGACGTCGACGCCCGCGTTGTTGACGACGGCGTCGAGCCTGCCCTGCTCCGCCACGACCGCCGCGATCGCGTCGCGCGCGTCGCGCTCGTCGCGGACGTCGAGCCGGCGGCTGCTCGCCGCGAGGCCGAGCTCACGCAGCGCGTCGGCGCCGGCGGCCGCGCGCGCCTCGTCGATGTCGGAGACGATGACGGACGCCCCCGCCTCGGACAGATCGCGGCACACGGCGGCGCCGAGACCGCTCCCGCCGCCGGTCACGAGCACGACCCTGCCGTTCAACGCACCCGGCGCCGCCGCGGGGTCGCTCTGCCCGCTCGCGGCCGTCTCCCGCACCATCATTTCGGCTTCCTCCTCGAGTGAACGTCGAGCTTCGTGACCGGCGAGCGGCCGCGCGGGCGCGCCGAGGCGGCGGGCGAGGACGGCGCCGAGCTGCCTGAGGATTGCGCGCGGGCGGCGGGCGCGGGGACATGCTGCCCGGAGCCGGGCTGCTGCGCGCCTGCGGTGCTGCCGGAGCCGAACGCCGCGCCGGCCGAGCGGAGCGCCGCGCCGCTGCCGTAGCTCACCTGCGGCGCGCTGAGCATGCCAGCCTGCACGTCCTCGTATACCGCTTCGACGGCCAGCGCGACGTCGCGCCACGTGAAGTGCCGCAGCACGCGGGCGCGCCCTGCCCGCCCCATCGCCGCACGCAGCTCGGGCTTCGCGTGCAGGATCGCGAGACAGCGCGCGAGCGCATCCGGATCGGCCGGCGGCACCAGGCAGCCGGTGCGGCCGTCGACGACGGTGTACTTCACGCCGCCGACGCGGCTGCCGATGACCGGAACCTCACAGGCCATCGCCTCGAGCGGCGTGATGCCGAACGGCTCGTACCACGGCAGCGTGACGAACACGTCCGCCGCGCTGTAGTAGTAGCGCAGCATGTGACGGTCCCGACGGCCCGTGAAGACGACCTTGTCCGCGATGCGCTCGTCCTCGGCGACGCGCTGCAGCCGGGCAATCTCGGGCGTGCGAACCGGATTCGGCTCGTACGCATCGCCGCCGACGACGAGCAGCCGCGCGTCGACCCCGTTGCCGTGCACGAAGCGCGCGAAGCCCTCGATCGCGGTCGCGATGCCCTTGCGCGGCACGAGTCGGCCGAGCTGCAGGACGACGAACGCGTCGGCGGGCAGGCCGAGCCTGGCCCGCGCGCTGCGCTTCGACACCGGTGCGAGCTCCGACGGGTCGAAGCCGCAAGGCACGATGCTGATGCGCTCGGGATCGGCGGCGTAGTGGGTCAAGAGATCCGCGCGGTCCTGCGGGCACTCCGCGATGATCCGGTCTGCCGAGCGCGCGATGCGCTCCTCGTGCTGGAAGCGGCAGTCCGGGAAGCGGTCCGCGGCGCCCTGATGCGCGCGGCGGATCCGGCCGAGCGCGTGGAACGTGATCACGAACGGAATGTCGAGCGACAGCTTGATCTCCGCCGCGGCGAGCCCCGACATCCAAAAGTTCGCGTGCAGGAGATCGTAGCGGCGCCGCCGGCATGCCCGCCGCACGAAGCGGGTGAACTCGTCCATGTGCGGCAGCAGCTCTTCCTTCGGGATCGCGTCCGCGGGTCCCGCCGGAACATGGATCACGCGCGAGCCCGGATACCAGGCGACGACCTCCGGCTGGTCGGGCGAGTCGCGGCGCGTGAAGACGTCGACCTGAAGGCCTCGATCCGCGAGGCATCGGGTCAGATGCGCGACGTAGACGTTCTGCCCTCCGGCATCCGCGCTGCCGAGGGCGGCCAGCGGCGACGCGTGGTCGCTGATCATCGCGATTCTAAGCATGGGCGCCCTGCCTCCTTGCCGCGCGCGCGTCACCCCCGGCGTGCCGCGTCCGCACGCCTCGCGCGACGTCGTCGAACGCGGCGTTCCAGTCGCGCACAAAGCGCTGCATCCCGAAGCGGCGCAGCGCCGTGCGGCGCGCGCCGGCGCCGAGCCGCGCGGCCTCGTCCGGGTCGTCGAGCAGCCGGCGCATCCGCCCGATGAGCGCGTCGACGCGCGTGTCCGCGAAGCCCGAAACCCCGTTCTCGACGACCGTGCTCATCTCCGTCGTGGCGAGCGCCACGATCGGCGCCCCGACGCTCATCGCTTCGCAAACGGCGAGCCCGAGGCTCGTGTAACGGATCGGGTTGAAGACGAAGCGGTAGCGCGCCATCAGCCGCGGCAGCTCGTCGTGCGCAACCTCGCCGAGCCCGCCGATCGCCTCCGACCCGAGCCCGACGAGATCGAGCGGGATCTTCTTGCGGACGGCGTCGAACACGTCCGCGCCGAGCCGCCGGCCGCGTCCGGCGAGCCCGTTGACGACGACGAGACCCCGCTCGATCTCCCCGGAGTAGCGCACGTCCGCTGGCACGAGCACCCCGTGCTCGATGACCCGGGTCGGAGAGCGCCCGTTGTCCCACATCAGCTCGTTGAAGGCCGTCACGTGCACGAGGAGACCGTCCGGCTCATCGAACGGATGGCGCATGTCCGTCGGGCTCTCGCGGGGCGGGTCGTGCTCGAGGAAGATCCGCGGCAGCCGCTGCTGCGCATCGGAAAGGATTTCACGATCCTCGAGGTAGTTCTTGCGCGACTGAAAGAGGACCAGATCGAGGTCGAGCGTCGGCACCTCCTCGACCGGCACGTCGACGACGTTGCTCGGCCAAGGCAGACCCGGCAGCCTGCCCCCGTAGCCCTCGGGCCGCCCTTCCCTGACCGGCAGATGGAAACGATGCGGCGCCTGCGCGAGGTAATAGAGGTAGTTGCCGTGGACGTGCCACGTCAGAACGTTCAGCGGTCGCATCCGTAGCCCTCGTTCGTCGATGCCGGCGGCGGCGCGGCGAGGTCGCGG